>ENA-ORNZ01000788-ORNZ01000788.1-human-gut-metagenome-genome-assembly--contig:-NODE-788-length-38162-cov-4.599969_pt1 | contig 38162 bp, 42 predicted proteins | sample MGYA00242124_ERZ509040 | MGnify/ENA primary metagenome ERZ509040 (study PRJEB26280, sample SAMEA2338733) | human gut metagenome | biome: human gut; feature: human-associated habitat; material: faeces... | reverse complement strand
ATTTTTTAACAGTCTCAAAGTCTGGAAACCCTTGTAAAATCGGCATTTTTTTAACAATCAGCATGTTTATACTCCTTTCATGGATTGTATTTAATTATACACAATTTTTTTATTTTTAGGTAGTGAATTTTTTCATAAAATGCGGTATAGTAGAATGTATAGAATAGTCAGAATATATAAAGAAAAGGAGAAACCTATGTGGGATTTAGCAATTAATGGAGTGGATTTCTATCACATTGCCAATTGGTTTTACATATACAGTTTTCTTGGCTGGCTTTGGGAAACCTGCTACGTGTCTGTGCGAAAGGGCAAATTGATAAACAGAGGATTTATAAATGGTCCCCTGTGTACCATATATGGCTGTGGAGCTCTTGCTGTATACTTGATTCTTCTTCCCATCAGTGATAATCTGCTTCTTTTATTTGTGGGTGGAGTTGTAGTCGCCACTGCACTGGAATATGTGACAGCAGTGTTGATGGAGAATATTTTCCACACATCCTGGTGGGATTACAGTGATAACAAGTTTAATTTCCAGGGACGTATCTGTCTGGGCTGTTCCCTTGGATGGGGGGTGTTTACCGTTGGGCTTTTCAGAGTGCTTCATCCGGTAGTTCAGGAATTTACAGAATTGTATACCAGAAGAACTGGAGAGGTGGCTGTCTGTGTAATTACAGTCGTTTACATTGTGGATTTTGCTTTTTCTGCAGCTGCCGCTTTCCATTTGCACGAGCGTATTCCTGCATGGGAGCAGGCACTGGATCAGATGCGTGCAGAACTGCTTGTACAGGCGCGTGAGAAGATGGAGAATCTGGAGGAGAGCAGCGGACTTTCCAGAGATAGAATCAAGAAACAGCTGGAGAATAAGCTGGGACGCCTTGATGATGTTGCACTGATCAAGGAACTGGAAGAGAAGAGAACTGCTATGATGTCAGATATCTCTGAAGAGCTTCAGAAGCGTAAAGAGGCTATGGCTGGAAAGGTCAGCCACAACATGCAGCGTTTTGTAAAGGCATATCCAAATCTGAACCGTGGATATAAGCTCCATAAGAAATATGAATTTGGCAGGAAAAATAAAGACGCTGAATAAATACTCAGACAAAAGTGATATTAATAATATAAATCAAACAGACAATAAATCAGGTTGCTGCAGACAAAAGAGTCAGTGATCAATAATATAAAGGCGGTGAATATTAGTGCGATTAACTTTTAAAGGAGGCGTACACCCCTTCGAGGGGAAAGAAATGTCAAAGGACTGCCCGGTGGAGAAATATCTCCCTAAGGCAGATCTGGCGTATCCATTGTCCCAGCACATTGGTGCTCCGGCGAAGCCTGTGGTTGCAAAGGGGGACCACGTGCTTGCAGGCCAGATGATCGCAGAAGCAGGCGGATTTGTATCTGCCCCTGTTCATGCTTCTGTATCCGGTACGGTGAAAGGCATCGAGAAACGTCTGACAGCTACCGGAAGTATGGTAGATTCCATTATAGTGGAGAATGACGGACTGTATGAAGAGGTGGAATTCCACCCGGCAGATCCGGCTTCGCTTACCCGTGAGGAGATTATCGGAAGGATTCGCGATGGCGGTGTAGTAGGTCTTGGTGGTGCAGGCTTCCCCACACATGTGAAGCTTTCCCCCAAGGAGCCTGACAAGATTGAATACATATTGGTGAACGGTGCAGAATGTGAGCCCTATCTTACAAGTGATTACAGGCGCATGATGGATCATCCGGAGAAGGTTGTGGAAGGACTGAAAATCGTAGTCGGACTTTTTCAAAATGCAAAGGGTTGTATCTGCATTGAGGACAATAAGCCGGATTGTATTGCCAGAATGAAAGAACTGGCTGCCGGAGTCCCGAATATCGAAGTAAAAGAACTGATGACCAAATATCCCCAGGGTGGTGAGCGTACCCTGATCTATGCAGTGACAGGAAGAGAAATCAACTCATCCATGCTTCCAGCAGATGCCGGATGTATTGTAGATAATGTTGAAACAATATGCAGTATTTATGATGCAGTGGCACTTGGAAGACCGATCATGAAGCGGATTTTCACAGTAACTGGTAAGGGCATCAACCGTCCGGCACATTTTGAAGTCTGTACAGGAACGGATATGGCCGAACTGATCGACGCAGCCGGTGGCCTGAAGGAGCATGCCGGTAAGGTGATTTCCGGCGGTCCTATGATGGGATTTGCTATGTATGATCTTCATGTACCATGTGTGAAGACCTCTTCTTCCCTTCTGTGTATGCAGAGTGACCCGGTATCAGATGCGAAAGAGGAAGAGACAGCCTGCATTAACTGCGGACGCTGTGTAAGTGTCTGTCCCGGACATGTTATTCCGGCAAGACTTGCGACCTTTGCACAGCGCGGCGATATGGAGAGCTTCCAGAAGTTTGATGGAATGGAATGCTGTGAATGCGGCTGCTGCAGTTACATCTGTCCGGCCAAACGTCCGTTGACCCAGAGCATTAAGTCCATGCGTAAAATGGTTCTGGCAAGCAGGAAGAAGAAATAATAAGGGGGAAGAAACGAATGGAACAAATGTTTAATGTATCATCTAATCCCCATGTCCGGGCAAGGATGACCACTGCAAAAATCATGCAGCTGGTTGTCATAGCGCTTTTGCCTGCTGCCCTTATGGGAATTTATAATCATGGATTAAAGGCTCTTGCCGTTCTGGTGGTATCCACCGGTTCAGCTGCGCTTGCAGAGTGGTTATATGATCATTTTATGCACAAAAAGAACACTGTGAAGGATTTCAGTGCAGTGGTAACCGGACTTCTTATCGGTCTGAACATGCCGGCAGGAATTCCGCTCTGGATCCCGGTGCTCGGCAGTATTTTTGCAATTATTGTGGTAAAACAGCTTTTTGGCGGTCTTGGCCAGAACTTTATGAACCCGGCCCTGGCAGCCCGCTGTTTCCTTATGATTTCCTTTGCCGGCAAGATGACAGATTTTTCTGTATCAGACAGCTTTAAAGGTGCTGTTGACGGTGTGACAGGAGCCACTCCTCTGGCCGCTCTTCGTGACCATGGCTTTGTGGCAGGCTCCTCCGTTCCGGTTAAGAATCTGATTTTTGGTAATATCCAGGGAACCATCGGAGAGACATCTGTAATTGCCATTTTGATCGGTGCAGCAATCCTGCTTTGCTACAAAGTGATCAGCGCCAGAATTCCGCTGACCTATATCGGCAGCTTTGCAGTATTTGTGATCATCTACATGCTCGCTTCCGGCAAAGGCTTTGATGTAAATTATCTGCTCACCCATCTCTGTGGTGGTGGTCTTATGCTTGGTGCATGGTTTATGGCGACGGACTACGTTACAAGCCCCATTACACCAAAGGGGCAGTATGTATATGGCGTCTGTCTTGGTGTTCTTACCGGAATTTTCCGTATTTTCGGAGCTTCCGCAGAGGGCGTTTCCTATGCGATTATTTTCTGCAACCTGCTGGTACCTCAGATTGAGCGTTTCACCCGTCCGGTTGCTTTTGGAAAAGGAGGCGCGAAGAAATGAAAAATAAGATCGTAAAAGATACTCTTGCGCTGACCGTGATCACACTGGTTTCCGGGCTGCTTCTTGGTCTTGTAAACGATATTACAGCAGGTCCGATTGCAAGCCAGCAGGCGAAAGAGAAAGAAGAGGCATATAAGGCAGTATTTGCTGATGCAGCCAGCTTCGAGACAGTTACAAGCGGTGAGGATACGGATCTGGAAAGCTATCTGGATGAAAACGGTTTCAAAGCTCAGAATATTGATGAAGTCATGCTGGCAAAGGATGACCAGGAAAATGAACTTGGCTATGCCTTTACCGTAACAACCTCAGAAGGCTATGGCGGGGACATTCAGTTTGCCATGGGCGTTCAGGATGATGGAACTCTGAACGGAATTTCCATTTTATCCATCAGTGAGACCGCTGGTCTTGGTATGCGTGCAACTACAGATGATTTTAAAAATCAGTTCAAGGATAAGAACGTAGAGAAATTTACCTACACAAAAACTGGTGCCACCTCTGATGATGAGATCGATGCTTTAAGTGGTGCGACAATTACCACAAATGCCATGACAAATGGCGTCAATGCAGGACTTGCCGCATTCCGTTATGAGAAAGGGGGCAGCCAGAAATGAAAAAGAATACACCATCTGAACGACTGATAAATGGTATTATCAAAGAAAATCCTACTTTTGTGCTGATGCTTGGTATGTGTCCAACACTGGCCATCACCACATCTGCAATCAATGGTATCGGAATGGGACTTACCACAACGGTGATTCTGGCAGCATCCAACCTGATGATCTCCCTGCTCCGTAATTTTATTCCGGACAGTGTGCGTATGCCTGCTTACATTGTTGTTGTAGCATCCTTTGTAACAATTGTGCAGATGCTTCTCCAGGGCTTTATCCCGTTTTTGTATTCTTCCCTTGGAATTTACATTCCGCTGATCGTTGTAAACTGTATCATCCTGGGAAGAGCAGAGGCTTATGCATCCAAGAACAAACCAATTCCCTCACTTTTTGATGGTATTGGAATGGGACTTGGATTTACTTTAAGCATCACCTGCATCGGAGCAGTACGTGAGCTGATCGGTGCCGGCAGTATTTTCGGCAAACAGATCCTTCCTCTTGCAGACGCTGCAGCAGGAAAAATGAGCTATGAGCCGGTAACCATCTTTATTCTTGCACCTGGCGCATTTTTTGTCCTTGCATTTTTATCTGCGCTTCAGAACAAATTCAAGATTGGTGCTGCAAAACGGGGCATCGATCCAAGCAATCCGGATTGCAAGGGTGGCTGTGCTTCCTGCGGAAATTCCATGTGTTCGGGAAAAAGGGGGTAAGAGAAGATGAAAGAATTATTACTGATCATTGTAAGCTCTGCGCTGGTAAATAACGTAGTCCTGAGCCAGTTCATGGGACTTTGCCCTTTCCTTGGAGTCTCCAAGACTACAGATACGGCAGCTGGTATGGGCGGTGCGGTTATTTTTGTAATCACCTTGTCCTCCTTTGTAACAAGTGTGATCTACAAGCTGATCCTTCAGCCGCTTGATCTGACTTACCTTCAGACCATTGTGTTCATTCTGATCATTGCAGCACTGGTGCAGTTCGTAGAAATGTTCCTGAAGAAAAGTATGCCTTCTCTTTACAAAGCACTTGGCGTGTATCTGCCTCTGATCACCACAAACTGCGCAGTTCTTGGTGTGGCTCTTACAAACGTGCAGAAGGATTACAATATTCTGGAAGGCACTGTAAACGGTTTCGCAACAGCATTTGGTTTCTCCATTTCTATTGTGCTGATGGCAGGAATCCGTGAGAAAATTGCCTACAACGATATTCCGGAAGCTTTCCAGGGATTTCCAACCGTTCTTCTGACAGCTGGACTGATGGCGATTGCGTTCTTCGGATTTTCAGGATTAATTTAAGGAGGCGTCGGGATGAATATTAGTGCGATTATAGCAGCAACAATTCTGGTTGCAGCAGTAGGCCTCTTCATCGGTGTTTTTCTTGGAGCAGCCGGAAAAAAATTTGCTGTTGAAATTGATGAGAAGGAAGTTGCCATAAGAGAAGCTCTTCCTGGAAATAACTGTGGTGGCTGCGGATATCCGGGCTGTGATGGTCTGGCAGCAGCAATTGCCAAAGGTGAAGCGCCTGTAAACCGTTGCCCGGTAGGCGGCGAGCCTGTTGGGAAAATAATTGCCGGTATTATGGGACAGGCGGCAGTTGAGACTGCCCGTCAGGTAGCTCATGTAAAATGCTCCGGAACCTGTGAAAAAGCGAAAGAAGAGTATATTTACACTGGAGTGGAAGACTGCGAGATGCTTCCTTTCGTGCCAAACGGCGGAGCAAAGACCTGTACATATGGCTGCTGTGGCTTTGGAAGCTGCGTAAAGGTCTGTCCATTTGATGCCATTCATATTGTAGATGGCATTGCAGTAGTAGATAAAGAAGCATGTAAAGCCTGTGGTAAATGTGTTGCCAAATGTCCGAGACATCTGATCGAGCTGATTCCGTACGACCAGAAAGTGGCTGTGGACTGCAGCTCCCATGATAAGGGCAAACAGGTGATGGATGCCTGTGAGATTGGCTGTATCGGCTGTAAGAAGTGCGAAAAAACATGTACAAACGGTGCAATTACCGTGGAAGATTTCTGTGCACATATTGATTATGAGAAGTGTACAGGATGCGGAGCCTGCAAGGAGGCCTGTCCGAGAGGGGTTATCCGGGAGGCATAAAATAAAAATGAAAAGCCTGTATTTTCAGACTGTTGGCATAGAATGTAAATTTTATGAGAACCAGCAGCTGGAATACAGGCTTTATTCTTGGGGTTAGAGCGTGTTTGAAAATTATTCCCACAATCTGCACGCCCCACTCCGCGGTATATTTTGCCCGAATTCAGTTGTCGTAGCCCGTTACGGCGCCTTTATTGTGACATACATCTTGCAGAAAACCTTTTTCAAACACGCTCTATTGTGCTATGATATTCTAATCGGGTTTTCCCGGAACGTTTTTATATTTCAATAAACAAAAGAGGAGACATGCATATGATCTGGAAATTACTATGGCTGTTTCTCATCTATTCCTTTGCAGGATGGGTGCTTGAGACAGTCCTTGCTTCCCTGAAACAGAAGAAATTCGCAAACAGAGGTATTATTAATGGACCATTCTGTCTGATCTATGGATTCGGCGGATTCTTCATTACTGCATTTACAAGAGAACTGACGGGCATCTGGCTGTTTCTTGGCTGTGCCATTGTAGCTTCCCTGCTTGAATGGATCGCTGGTCATTTAATTGAGATGTGGTATCACGAAAGATGGTGGGATTACCGCAAGATCAAGTGGAATCTGGACGGCTATGTCAGTGTGCCGACCTCCTGTGTCTGGGGTATTCTTGGTGTATTTGTGATCAAAATCGGAAATGGGCTTTGCATGTCCTTGTATGGCATGCTCCCAGGTCTTATAAGCAGAATTATCATACTGGTTTTGCTGGGATTTCTGGCAGTGGATGCTATTGCCACACTGACCATCCTTTTTGGGCACAGCAAGAATCCTGAAAGATGGATCGCTGCTGACCGGGATATTGATTCCGCAACAAAGAAGCTTGGGGCAAAAATTGATGATGTTGTAAATCGTCGAATTACCAAAGCATATCCTCAGAAGCAGCACACGGAGAGCGAAGAGGCACATCCGGAGATTTTTGCCTACGGCTGCAGCTTTTATAAAATCGTACTGCTGTTTTTTATTGGCGCATTTCTTGGAGATATTACAGAGACTATTTTCTGCAGGATCACAGCCGGATATTGGATGAGCCGCAGCAGTGTGGTATGGGGAGATTTCAGTATTGTGTGGGGACTTGCCATTGCAGCGGTTACAGCCCTTCTCTATAAATACAGAAACCGCTCCCAGCAGTTCCTTTTCTGGATGGGTACATTTCTTGGCGGTGCCTATGAATATATCTGCAGTGTTTTCACGGAAATTGTATTTGGAACTGTATTCTGGGATTACAGTGATATCCCATTTAACCTTGGCGGCAGGATTAATCTTCTGTATTGCTTCTTCTGGGGATTTGCAGCAGTGGCATGGTTTAAAATATTCTATCCGCCTGTTTCCAGGCTGATCGAGAAGATTCCGGTGAAAATTGGAAAAATCATTACCTGGCTCCTTATTATATTTATGCTTGCTGACGGAATTGTATCCAGCGCTGCACTTGCGCGTTATAATGCCAGAAGCAATGGCATAGAAGCGGAAAACAGCTTTGAAAGCTGGGTGGACAAACATTTTGACGATGAGCGGATGGCGCAGGTATATCCCAAGGCAAAGAAGGTTGGTTAAGGACTTGTTTTAACCGAATAATTGCTTGATATAAATTCTAGAAGTTATAATAATGCTGTCAGTGTGAAAGGATTTTTTACACCGACAGCTTATTTTTTGCCGGAATTTAACAGGGGGAAAACAGCGGATTTTACAAATAATGTATAAAATCATACGTGTTCGAATTAATCGCTTTATGAAAAAGAAGGAGAAAATGTACATGAAAGCAAAAAAGATCAGCGCATTATTATTAGCAGCAGCAATGACCGCTTGTGCGGTTCCTGCACAGGGTGCAGCAGCAGATGAACCAAAAGTTCCGAAATATATTTTCTTGTTTATTGGTGATGGAATGAGTTATCCTCAGGTTCAGACAACAAACTATTATCTGAATGCAATTGAAGATGATGGAGATGATATTCTTACAAGTGAAAGCAAGCTGAATATGATGAAATTTCCGGTAGCAGGCTCTGCGCAGACCTATGACAGCACTTCATTCTGTCCGGATTCCGCTTCTACAGCTACTTCCATTTCCACAGGCCATAAGACTTACAGTGGAACCATCAATATGGATGAGAAGATGGAAACTTCTTATGAGACAATTGCTGAAAAATTAAAAAAACAGCTTGGCTATAAGGTTGGAATTCTTTCTTCCGTAAACTTAAATCATGCAACACCGGCTGCATTTTATGCTCATCAGGCTTCCCGAAATAACTATTATGAAATTGGTCAGGAACTGATTGCAAGTAATTTTGATTATTTTGCAGGTGGTGGTCTTAAGAAAACAACTGGTTCAGAGGGAGACCAGACAGATTTATATGAGCTTGCTCAGGAAGCTGGATATAAAGTGATTAAGACAAAAGCAGAGGCAGAAAATCTTACTGCAGAAGATGGAAAAGCAATTGTAATTGATGAGACACTTGCTGATGACGATGCGATGAGCTATGATATGGATCTGGAAGATGGCGAATGGGGTCTTTCTGACTATGTGAAAAAAGGTATTGAAGTTCTGGATAATGATACTGGATTTTTCATGATGGTTGAGGGAGGAAAAATTGACTGGGCCTGTCATGCAAATGATGCAGCTGCAACTATTACAGATACTGTTGCAATGGATGAGGCAGTGGGAAAAGCTGTTGATTTTTATAACGAGCATCCAGACGAAACTTTGATTTTGGTAACAGGTGATCACGAGACAGGTGGTCTTACCATAGGATTTGCAGGCACCGACTATGATACATTTCTTGCAAATATCAGTAATCAGAAAATCTCTTACGCAAAATTTGATTCTGATTATGTAGCGGCATATAAAGAAAACAAAACTGATTTTGATACAGTAATGGCTGATATCACAGAACTCTTTGGTCTGCAGGCACCTACTGGTACAACAGAGTCCTCAAATCAGGCTGACAGCAAGGATGTGCACCCAGAAGGCGAAGAAGATAAGGGAAGTCTTGTAATGACAGATTATGAGTATCAGAAGCTTCAGAATGCTTATGAGGAAACAATGAGCAGAACAGGAGAAGAGGAAGAGTTTGGTCAGGAAGAATATCTGATGTATGGAAGCTATGAACCACTTACTGTAACAATTACTCATATTCTGAACAACAAGTCTGGCATTAATTTTGCATCTTATGCACATACAGGACTTCCGGTGGAAGTATTTGCCATGGGAGCCGGACAGGAGCAGTTTGAAGGCTATTATGACAATACCGATATTTTCAATAAAATGGCTGCAATTACAGGAGTAAAATAAATGGTAAGAGACAGACTTAAAAAAAGTTCTGTTTCTATAATAGCAATATTGTTAATCCTCATCCTCATAGTTCTTCCAACGGGCTATGAGGATGCTGCTATTTATAAGGGAACAGACAGAGTAAGAGCAAAGGTGATTTCCACAGATGAAAGCTCTGTGATTAATAATGGCTTGATTCAGTCAGGCGAGCAGTATTGTAAGGTGAAAATACTTGATGGAAAGTTTAAAAATGAGACTGCAGATGCAGTAAATATGCTGAGTGGCTCTTTGGAAGCGGACAAAATATTTCAGCAAGGAGATGTTGCCCATGTAGTAATCAGTTATAGCAAAGATAAGATTCTTTCAATTATGATGAGTGACCATTATCGTCTGGATAAAGAAGCTATTCTGGCTGGATTATTTGTTTTGCTTTTAATCGGGTTTGCAGGAAAAACAGGTTTAAGAGCAGTATATTCGTTTCTCATTACAATTTTGGCAATCTGGAAAATTTTGACACCAGCTTATTTAAAAGGTGCGAATCCAATATGGTGGGGAATTGCGTTGACTGCCTTTCTTACTCTTCTTATTATATTTTTGGTGTACGGATTTGACAGAAAAACACTGGCTGCATCTTCAGGTGCTTTACTGGGGGTGTTTGTGACTTGTGTTATGGGGTGTATTTTTACAGACGCTTTTAAAATTCACGGAGCAGTTATGGCATATTCGGAAAGTCTTTTGTACGCTGGTTATCAGAATCTGAATCTTTCTCAGATTTATATGAGCGGTATTTTTATCGGAGCATCAGGTGCTATGATGGATCTGTCCGTTGATATTACTTCGGCAGTAAATGAAGTAATTTGTAAAAAGCCGAATATTGGATGGAAAGAAGCAGCCAGATCAGGAATGAATGTTGGCAGAGCAGCAATGGGAACTATGACTACCACATTGCTTCTTGCTTATTCTGGCGGTTATATTGCTCTTTTGATGACGTTTATGGCACAGGGAACACCAATTGATAATATTATGAATTACAAGTATGTTGCAGCTGAATTACTGGATACTGTAGTTGGAAGCTTCGGGCTTGTGACAGTTGCCCCTTTTACAGCCCTGACAAGTGCCTGGCTTCTTACAAAGAAAAAATAATACTACACTTTTACTATTATTTTCTGAAAATTAAAGTGCTATACTCCTTTCGGACAAGGAAATAAGGGCCCGCAAGTTTCCTTCCTGCAACTGAAAGGAGTATTTTATTATTATGAAAAGAAAATATATCGCTTGCCGGCGCGTCCTTTTTGAAAAAATCGAATGAATGTTTGCTTTTTTCGGTGGAATATGGTATGATGACAAAGAATTTCGAATATAACTCTTTACAATAGATAAAACAGGAGGTCCTCCCCATGATCTCATTCATCCGAGGAACAGTAGCAGACCTTACCGAGAATTCTGCAATCATAGAATCAAATTGCATCGGATTTGAAATAAATATGACCGGAAACGCTCTGGCACAGCTGCACATTGGACAGGAAGTGAAGCTTCATACTTATTTTCAAGTAAGAGAAGATGCAATGGTTCTCTATGGATTTTTCAATAAAGATGATTTACAGGTGTTTAAACTTCTTCTTGGTGTAAACGGAGTTGGACCGAAAGCTGCTCTGGGAGTTCTGGCAGGAATCACTGCAGATGAGCTTCGCTTTGCTGTTCTTTCCGATGATGTGAAAACTTTGTCAAAAGCCCCTGGAATCGGTAAAAAAACAGCCCAGAAGCTGATCCTGGAGCTGAAGGATAAGCTCAGTCTGGAAGAAGCCTTTGAGCAGAAGCTTGCCAATGAACAGGCTCAGGCTACTACAGCTGCAGCTGGAGCAGGAATGACAGATGCCAGACAGGAAGCAGTAGAAGCACTGGTGGCACTTGGCTACAGCAGTACAGATGCCCTCCGCGCAGTGCGCAAGGTGACAGATGTGGAGCCGACGGATGTAGAAGGGATCCTGAAAGCTGCATTGAAGAATTTTTAGATTCCATAAATTTTTTCGCAAAGGGTGCTATCGTGAATGAAATGCATCCCGGTATATAAATGCAAACACTAATTTCAAGAGGTAAAAAATGGACAATCGTATCATAACCACTGATGTTATGGAAGAGGATTTTTCTCTGGAAGGGAATCTTCGCCCACAGACCCTGGACGAGTATATTGGCCAGGAAAAAACCAAAAATACCTTAAAAGTATATATTGAAGCTGCCAAACAGCGTCACGATTCCCTGGACCATGTCCTTTTCTATGGCCCTCCGGGACTTGGAAAAACTACCCTTTCCGGTATTATTGCCAATGAAATGGGTGTGCATATGAAAGTGACTTCCGGCCCTGCAATTGAGAAGCCTGGAGAAATGGCGGCGATTCTGAATAATCTTCAGGAAGGGGATATTCTTTTTGTAGACGAGATCCATCGCCTGAACAGACAGGTGGAAGAGGTGCTTTATCCTGCCATGGAGGATTTCGCCATCGATATTATGATCGGGAAGGGCGCTTCCGCCAGGTCGATCCGACTGGATTTGCCGAAATTTACCCTTGTAGGTGCTACCACCAGAGCCGGGCTTCTTTCTGCGCCGCTCCGCGACCGTTTTGGTGTAATTCATCATCTGGAATTTTACAGTAAGAAGGAACTAACCACAATCATCATGCGCTCTGCCCAGGTACTTGGAGTAGAAATTGACGTGAAAGGTGCCGGAGAGATCGCCATGCGCTCCCGGGGAACGCCCCGTCTTGCAAACCGTCTGTTAAAGCGTGTCCGTGATTTTGCCCAGGTGAAATATGATGGAAGGATCACTTACGATGTTGCATGCTTTGCTTTGAACCTTCTGGAGGTAGATCAATATGGTCTGGACAAACTGGACCGCCAGATCCTGACTACTCTTATTGTAAATTTCAAAGGCGGCCCTGTTGGACTTGACACTTTGGCAGCAGCCATCGGTGAAGATTCCGGTACTTTAGAAGATGTGTATGAGCCGTACCTTCTGAAAAATGGCTTTCTGAACCGCACCCCGAGAGGGCGGATGGCCTCCGCACTTGCTTACGAACACCTTGGTTTTCCTGTTCCGGAAATATAAAAGATAAACTTTTGTAAAAAATCCTATACTTTTCAACATTTTTCGATTATAATAGGAGTGCTTACATAAATTGTAATACGAAAAGATAATAAACAGACTGGTTTTTCCGGGCATATTGTGTTGCTGGTCACAGAGTGAACAGTAACAATATGAAGTTGCTGTTTTCTGCTAATATTCCGCGATACGGTTACTGTCTATAGAAGAAAAGCAGCGGATTATTTGTGGGTAACAGTGTAAGGAGAATCTGGTAGTATAAAGATACAGGAGGCTTGAACGAATGGCGGTCAAGAATACAGCACAGGTGATCATCGGGGGTAAGATCATTACCCTTGGAGGATATGAATCAGAGGAATATTTCCAGCAGGTTGCATCATATATGAATAAGAAGATAGGAGAGCTGGAGACTGTGCCAGGATACGGCAGACAGCCTATGGAGACCAAGCATATGCTTCTCAGCCTGAACATTACCGACGATTACTTCAAGGCGAAGAAGCAGGTGGAGACTTATGAACTTGATCTGCAGCAGAAGGATCAGGAGATGTATGATCTGAAGCATGAGCTTATTTCTCTTCGTATGCAGATTGAAGAGGCACAGAAGAATGAACAGGAAGCCCTTGACGAGAAGAATCTTCTGGAGGGTAAAGTAAAAGAACTGGAAAAAGAACTGGATGAAATGCTGAAATAATAGCAGGAGGGATTGCTTAGGTGATTCCTCTTTTCCTTTATCAGAGTGTGTAAAAAACGTTTTCGCAATTTGCAGATTTAGGCCTGCCATACATAAAGGAAAAAGCTGTGAATTGTGGAGGCTGTTTTCATTGAAGAAACCTTAAATTTTCATAAAAATTGGAGGACAAACTTTGAATCCTAATAACATAGAATTGCTGGCTCCTGCCGGTTCCTACGAAGGCTTTGAAGCTGCACTTGGAGCAGGTGCGGACGCTGTGTACGTAGGCGGTGCAATGTTCGGAGCCAGAGCATATGCCCAGAATTTTAACGAAGAAGAGCTTCTTCGCGCCATTGATGTGGCGCATATTCATGGTAAGAAGCTGTATCTTACGGTCAATACCCTGTTAAAAAATAGAGAATTAAAAGAAGAACTGGTTTCCTATCTGGAACCATACTACAATGCAGGCCTGGATGCAGTGATCGTCCAGGATATGGGAGTATTTTCCCTTTTGAAAAAAGAATTCCCGAAACTTCACCTTCATGCCAGCACGCAGATGACTGTAACTGGTCCGGAAGGAATGAAATTCCTGGCAGATCAGGGGGCGACCCGGGTGGTAGCTGCAAGAGAACTTTCCCTTCAGGAACTTTCCCGTATGCATGAAGCCTGCCCAATTGAGATAGAGGCTTTTGTCCATGGAGCACTTTGCTATAGCTATTCAGGACAATGTCTGATGAGCAGTCTTTTGGGAGGCAGAAGCGGAAACAGAGGTCGTTGTGCCCAGCCTTGCCGTCTGCCATACCAGGTGAAGAATTTCAGGGCAAAAGAGTATGGAAAAGGAGAATTCTGCCCGTTAAGCCTGAAAGATATCTGTACCATTGAAATTTTACCTGAAATTATAGAAGCGGGAGTTACCTCTCTGAAAATAGAGGGCAGAATGAAGCAGCCGGCTTACACTGCTGGCGTTACCGGTATGTATCGGAAATATCTGGATTTTCTTTTTGAAAAAGGACCTGCGAATTATCACGTGACAGAAAAAGATAAAAAATATCTTCTGGATCTGTTTAATAGAGGCGGTTCCTGTACAGGCTACTATCAGATGGGAAATGGTCCTCAGATGATGGCATTTACAAATGAGAAAAAAACGGGGGAAGTTTTTCTGGAAACGAAGCAGCTGAAAGAGAAAATTACAGGCGAACTTCACCTTGTCCCCGGTTCTCCGGTTCTTCTTCATGTTTCCTGTCAGGGGGAAGATGCATATGAATGTGTTGGAGAAGTACAATACGCAAAGAGCCAGCCGGTAACGGAAGAGCGGGTGCGTCAGCAGATGGACAAGCTGGGAAACACCTCATTTATATGGGAAAAACTGGAAATTTATATGGAAGATTCCGTTTTTGTTCCCATGAAGACTTTAAATGAAGCGCGGCATCAGGCATTAGAGGATCTGAAGGAGAAGCTTTTACAAAAATACAGGCGAAACGTGGGAGACGAGCGGGTTAAGAGAATTGCGGAGGAGACGCCGGCAAAAATCAGTGCGATTGCGGCCTGTGATAATGTTCCCCGCAAAAAAGAGGAATACATTCCGGTTTACGTGTCCTGTGAAAGCGAGGAGGCTTCTGAAGTCCTCTGCCAAAAAGACGGAATCCAGGGTATTTATCTTCCTTATGCATTAATAGAGAAACATTTGCAGACAGGTCTTGACAATGGAAAAGAAATGTATCTTTCTCTTCCTCACATTACAAGAGAAAATCCACCGGAAGGCTATATGGAGCAGGTGAAAAAGTGGCTGGAAGCAGGGCTGAGCGGATTTCTTGTGCGGAATCTGGAGTCCTACAGTGCACTGGCACAGATGGGACTGGCAGACAAGTGTGTGCTGGATCACTCCCTGTATACCTGGAATGATGAAGCCATCCGTTTCTGGAAAGATCAGGGAATCCTTCGAAATACAGTTCCCCTGGAGCTGAATGAGAAGGAACTTCGCCACAGAGAAAATGCAGGCAGCGAGATGATTGTCTACGGCCGTCTGCCTCTTATGCACAGCGCCCAGTGTGTACGAAAGAATACTTTCGGCTGCAATGGACAGGAGGAGAGGCTTGTTCTGAAAGACCGTTATGACAAGGAATTTCCTGTAGTCTGTTATTGTCGTCCATGGAAAATGGGAAATACAAAGGCGGCAGAGTCGTGTTATAATATCATCTATAACAGTCTGCCATACGGTCTTTTGAAGGAAGCTGACAGGGTGAAAGAGCTTGGTGTTTCATCTGTAAGACTGGCTTTTACCATAGAAAGCAGGGAAGAAACAGAACGGATCGTGGAAGACTTTGTGGCTGCATATCATGGCAGCCAGGTATCTCACGAATATGAGTTTACAAAAGGTCATTTTAAAAGAGGAGCCGAGTAAAGGCGTATGATTAATATTGTTGTTGAATTATCCAAATATGTGATCCTGACACTGATGATCGTGTACACAGTTTTGTGCTACTACCTTGTTGTGGGGAAACACGCTTCAGACAGGAAAGGACTTTTAAGAAGTCAGATCACCTTAACCTTTTTTCTGGATTTTACCGCATTTGTTGTGATTTTTCTGAAAACCTTTGATTTTAAGGTTGTCATCTTTTATGCAGAAATGATGATATATTTTGCTGCGATCCTTATTTTATACCGCAGAATTTATAAAAATGCGTCTATGCTGCTTTTAAATAATATGTGCATGCTTTTAAGCGTTGGATTTATAATGCTGTGCAGGCTGGATATTGCCTCTGCCAATAAGCAGCTTTTGATCGTTGCGTGCGGAAGTGCAGTGGCGCTGGTGATCCCGGTTATGATCCGCAAGATGAAATTTCTCAAGGATCTTACCTGGGTGTATGCAGGGCTTGGGATTGTTCTTCTTGGAGCAGTTCTTGCTCTGGCACAGACAAGCTACGGCGCCAAGCTTTCTCTGATGGGAATCCAGCCTTCCGAGGTGATCAAGCTCACCTTTGTGTTCTTTATGGCATCCCTTCTGGCAAGAGAGGTAACTTTTAAGAAAGTTGTGCTGGCTACTGTTGTGGCAGGTCTCCATGTGGGAATCCTGGTGCTTTCAAGAGATCTTGGAAGCGCTGTAATCTTTTTTGCAGCTTATCTGGTGCTGATCTATGTATCAACCAGGAAGCCGGCATACCTTTGCATTGGAATTGCAGGCGGTACAGCAGGCGCTGTAGTGGCATATCACCTGTTTGGTCATGTAAGGCAGCGTGTCAGTGCGTGGAAAGATCCTATGGCAGTTTATCAGAATGAAGGATACCAGATTGTACAGTCCCTGTTTGCCATTGGTACAGGCGGATGGTTTGGAATGGGACTTTGCCAGGGCTCTCCGGAGAAAATTCCGGTTGTAAAAAACGACTTTATTTTCAGTGCGATCTGCGAGGAGCTTGGCGGGATTTTTGCCATCTGCCTGATCTTTGTGTGTATGAGCTTTTTCCTTACTATCGTGGAGATTGCCCTGCAGATCAAGAATCCATTTTATAAACTGATCGCCATTGGTCTTGGTGCGGAATATGCGTTTCAGGTGTTCCTTACCATTGGAGGTGCTACCAAATTCATACCTATGACAGGTGTGACTCTTCCTCTGGTCAGCTATGGAGGAAGTTCCATTATGTGTATGATTTTGATGATCGCTATTATCCAGGGCTTGTATATTTATAGAGAGGACGAGGACGAAGAAATTGAGAGACATCGACGAGAGGCAGCAAAGAGAGCGAGACAGAGAGCTGTTGAGGCAGCGGAAGAAAGAGATTACTAAAAAGCGCAAAGCCAGAAATAAAGAATATACCTTTGTTTCCATCTTCTTTGGGATTATTTTTATCAGTATGATCGGGTATCTGATTTATTTCGATGGCTTTAAAAGCGATGATTTTATTAACAGCCCTTACAATACCAGACAGGATTCCTTTTCCGACCGTGTAGTACGAGGTAAGATCCTGTCTTCTGACGGACAGATTTTGGCGCAGACCAATGTAAGTGAGGATGGAACTGAGACACGTAATTATCCATATTCCAATATGTTCTCCCATGTTGTGGGTTATGATACCAATGGAAAAAGCGGTCTGGAATCAGAGGCGAACTTTACCCTTCTGACTTCCCATTCCTTTTTTCTGACGCAGATGGAGAATCAGTTCCTTAATGAGAAGAATACAGGAGATACGGTTGTATCTACCCTGAATGCCAATCTTCAGAGCATTGCATACAATGCATTGGGTGACAGAAGAGGGGCTGTTGTGGTAATGGAACCATCTACCGGAAAAAGGCTTGTAGAAGTGAGCAAGCCTGATTTTGATCCCAATACCATTGGGGATAATTGGGACTATCTGGTAAACGACGAGAATGACAGCAGTCTTCTGAACAGAGCCACAAATGGTGCATATCCGCCAGGTTCCACCTTCAAGGTTGTGACTGCACTTGACTATTTCCGCAAAAAAGGAACTTTTGAGGGATACAATTATCTCTGTGAGGGAAGTATCACCTTGCAGGATCACACGATCCACTGTTATCACAATACAGTTCACGGGCAGGAGAATTTCTATTCTGCATTTGCAAATTCCTGTAACTGTGCATTTGCAGATATTGGAGTTGGTCTTGGGGGTGCGTCTCTTCGCGAGACTGCGGAGAATCTTCTGTTTAACAAGAGTCTGCCTCTGAACTCCTACAGAACCAGCAGCTTTTCCCTTGATGCAGATTCCGTAACGCCTCTGATCATGCAGACTGCCATTGGACAAGGCAATACTCTTGTGTCTCCTATGCATATGGCATTGATCACCTGTGCCATTGCAAATGACGGTGTTCTGATGAAACCTTATCTTATTGACGAGGTGGTAAATGACAATGGCGATTCAGTAAAAAAGACAGAACCGGTAGCTTATAAACGGCTGATGAGTTCCAATGAGGCCAATCTTCTTGGCAAATTAATGAAACAGGTGGTTGATTCCGGTACAGCTTCCGCACTTTCCGGCAGAAGCTATACAGTAGCAGGTAAGACTGGTTCCGCAGAGTTTGACGAGGAAGGACACAGCCATTCCTGGTTTATCGGCTATTCCAATGTGGATGATCCGGATCTGGTGGTTGCCGTGATCGTGGAGAATGGCGGCTCCGGCAGTGAGGCAGCAGTTCCGATTGCAGGACAGATTTTTGATGCTTATCACGCCAGCTAACAGCAATCTATATGATATTCCCTGTTGCCAGTTTTCTGAAAAAGAGGTATACTATATACAGTTTAGAAAACACACGCATTACAGGAGGATTGCAGCATGATAGAAGCAACGAGCTGTGGCGGTGTGGTAATTCATCGAGGTAAGATTCTTGCACTATATAAATCTTACAAAAACCGTTACGAAGGCTGGGTTTTACCGAAAGGAACCGTAGAGCCAGGAGAGACTCATGAGCAGACCGCATTGCGGGAAGTGAAGGAGGAAGCTGATGTCAGAGCTTCCATTGTGAAGTATGTAGGCAAGAGCCAGTACAATTTCACAGTGCCGGAAGACATGGTCAATAAAGAGGTACACTGGTATCTTATGACGGCGGATAATTATCATAGCAAGCCTCAAAGAGAGGAATTTTTCGTGGACTCCGGGTATTACAAGTTTCACGAGATTTACCATCTGCTTCGTTTTGCAAACGAGAAGCAGATCGTTGAGAAGGCGTACCAGGAATATCTGGAACTGCGAAGTGCCGGATTATGGGACAGGCAGCAGAAATATTTCTGATTCATGGGGAGAATAAAGGCTGCGTAGCTGATTTACGCAGCCTTTATTATATGATAATGTTGCTAGAGCCTGTTTGAAAAAGCATTCCCGCAATCTGCACGCCCCACTTTGCGGTATATTTTGCCCGAATTCGGTTGCCGTAGCCCGCTACGGCGCCCTCATCCGGACAAAATCTCCCACAAATTGTGACGCACATCTTGCAGAAAGCCTTTTTCAAACACGCTTTAGGGAATGATTTTTCAAACACGCTCTAGCATCTGACAGGTTCGTTCTGTGAACGAGGTTCACAAGAAATGCTTTGCGGAATAGTTGCAAAATGTTTAAAATTTCCAGAGAAGGGAATCATTAATATAACAAAAGGTGTATGTCAAGCAGTAATAACAAAGGAGAGTTGTGCCGAATATGCTGAAATGGCGAGAAGACTATTATGTGGGAGAAGGAATCAAAGACGCGGCAAAAGCACGGAGGAGGATTGACGCAGGCAGGGTGGCTTTTGGTGTTTATCTGGTCACATTGTCTGAGAATCCGGGAAATCTTCTTGAAATTGTACCGTCCTACATGCTGATCCAGAAGAGCTATTATGCCAGATGTCCTGAGATTGTTGGTATGGCGAAGGGAAAAGACGAAGCCATTGATCTGGCAGTAGATATTGTGAAGAATATTTACGGGGAGACAGGTGCATTTCAGGTAAAAGAATATTTTAAGAACAGGTGAGCGCATGTTACATATACTGTGGATCCTCATAAAGTTTATATTGATCATACTGGGAATCCTGCTGGGACTTGCGCTTCTGGCAGTGCTTCTTCTGTTGTTCTGCCCGGTACGCTACCAGGCGAGGGCTGTGAAGGAGACCGGCAGCTTCAAGGAGACAGAACTGGAAGCCAGAATTACCTGGCTGTTCCACGTCATAGGCGTCAGGTTTTGCTTTCATAATGGAGAAGGAAAGCTGGTGATCCTGTTTTTTGGAGTTTCATTAGAAACTATAAAAGGCTGGCTTAAGAAGCTACGAGGCGGCAGAAGAAAGAACTCCGTCAGCCAAACCTCCAGGAGTAAGGCAAAGAAGAGGAAAAAGAAATCTGCGCAAACGAAGGGAATATCTCAGGAGAACAGAACAAAAAAGCCAGATGTAAAAGAAGCTTCTGGTGAAGAGTCGAATGTGAGTAATGCTGTTGCTGAAGAGAAAACTAAGCAGATGGCAGAGTCTCGCATAGAAACTGAGAAGAAAGCATCTCAGCCTGAAGCACATGCAGCAGAGAATTTTCAAGATCATGCACCAAAAACTGAGGCGGTGCTGTTGGAAAATAATACAGCAGAACCGCAGACAGGGAAGCCATCAGCAGAGAAGCAGGAAGAAAATATCAAATCTGCTTCAAAGTCCGGCTTAATTACGCGTATTTGGGAAATACTAAGCAAAATAATCCGATTTCCGGGTAATCTGTGGAATAAGGTTATTTCAATAATTAAAGGTATAATTGAGAAAATTAAAAATATAAAGAAAACAATTTCAGGAATCACAGATAAGCTTGGCTGGTGGAAAGAATTTCTTGCGAATGAACAGACCAAGGCTGCAATTTCTCTTATATGGAAAGATGTAAAAGGTCTGCTCCATCATGTACTTCCAACGAAATTGGAAGGTGATGTTACTTTTGGATGCGATGATCCGGCCATTACCGGGACAGTTCTGGCAGTGCTTGGTATGACCTTTCCATTTCACAAGAACAGGATTCATGTGAATCCGCTTTTTGATGGAGAGAACCAGCTGACTGGAAATGTATTTCTGAAAGGTAGTATTTATGGCATTGTGCTTATCAAGGCAGCAATAGAGATTTACTTCAATAAAAATATAAAATACGTTATCAACCGATGGAAGCATAAGGAGGACTAGAAATGGAAAACGAAAACAACTTTAAAGAAACCGTAAGCTCCCTGTTTAAGGGAATGGATGGATTTGTATCTGCGAAGACAGTGGTAGGAGATGCGATCCATGTAGGAGACACCATTATACTTCCACTGGTGGATGTATCCTTTGGTGTAGGCGCTGGTGCATTTGCAGGTGATAAAAAGAACAATGGCGGCGGAGGTCTCGCCGGAAAGATGACCCCATGCGCAGTTCTGGTAATCCAGAATGGTACCACCAAGCTTGTAAACGTAAAGAACCAGGATGGTCTTACTAAAGTTCTGGATATGGTTCCTGACTTTGTAAACCGCTTCGCACCTGGCGGAGATAACAGCGCGGATGAAACTGTAGATTCTGAAGAGAACTAGATCGTGTCTGATCGAGTAACTGATTATAAAAGCTGCAGGCGGTTATTTTAGAAGTTAATGTGTTCAGATGTGGCATTTCAGCATAAAATATACTAAACCAAAGAGGCAAGGCTGTATGAATTATGGGAAAAGCTCTTGGTTTTATGCTGTTTTTCATCGGACTTGGAATGGTGATCGGCTTGCTTGTCTCCGAGACCACCGCACTTCTGATTGCAGCAGCTTTGTGTATGCTGTGTGGCTATCATTTATTTTGTAAATAAAATGGGTATGAAAAGATTATCAGCGAATCCTTTCATACCCATTTACATTTTATGTAACTATCCATTTATTAAAATAATATCTGTCTGGGAGAAGCTGCTCTGGAGTTTGTTGAAAAAAGGCTTTCTGCAAAATGTGCGCCACACTTTGCGAGAATGATTTTCAAACACACTTAGAAAATGCTTATTCGGGAAACAAAAAAATAGCCCCCACAAAACTGTGAGGGCAGGTGTTTCTTAGGCTCTTTCAACGTTTCCGGATCTTAAGCAGGAAGTACATACGTACATTTTCTTAGCTCCGCCTTCAGTTTTAACCTTAACGGATTTCACGTTTGATTTCCACATCTTATTGGATCTTCTATGGGAATGACTCACATTATTTCCGAAATGAGCACCTTTTTCACAAATTGCGCATTTAGCCATGATAGCACCTCCTTGACGCTTTTTTTCAACAGTTCATATTCTAACAGATGGAAAAACATTTTGCAAGCAAAAAAAGGAAAATTTTAAAACAATTTAAAATAAATTTGCTATTTGCGTGGATGCGTGCTAAAATTGGACATTGTGTTATGAATGAAAACATAGCATATTTATTGTGTGAATGCTTACAACCATTGATTTTACAGTATTTAGAAACATATAGAAAACTAGCAAAATACAGTTTTATGCCAATTTTACGACAAACAGCGGAAATTTTCTTAGATTTCAAGTGAGTTGGTATATTGATTTCCAAATTTGCATATGCTATAATTGCCGTAGGCAAAAGAGATTATAAATCCATGTAGACAAAAAGAGTGAAGCCCTCAGTACTGCGAATACTGGGGGCTTCTTCTTGTTTATTTATAGTGGACAAGAAACCACTAGGCTATGTTGTCCTATTCGTCTCCGTCTAGCCATTTGATGATGTAGTGGCAGGCTACACCAGCCGTTAAGGAGATGATAAAAGAGATTATAATATCCGTGTAGATCACCTCCTCCCGTTGCCGGGTATCGGTTGGACAACATATTTAGTATAGCATGGGTTAGAACAAATTGGAATAAAAGATAAAAATAATATAATTGATATTTAAATAATTAATTTTTAGTATTTAGCCATTTTACAAAACTTTTCATGAAATTATAAGATAGTGAGTAATTATATTTTTCTGCAATTCTAGGAATCTGTAAAATTATATCATCTGGTGTTCCCCACCTCAATATATATTCATTTCCTGAAAAATGTTTTATTTCGTCTAGTTTATATTGCACAATCTTTATTAATCTTTGATATGGAATTGAGTCAAAAGAGCTTTCAATAAATTGAATTAGTTGTATTGCTAGTTCATGAGAAGTATCCGGGTCATCAAACTCCGGTGAAAAGCCAGCTGCGTTTTCAATAATTTCATCAAACAAAGATATAATTCGATTATGTAATACTTTTTTATCGGCTTCGTTATTTCTATAGGCATATTCAAAACGTCCATTATCATTTTCAACATGTTCTTTTACAACAATTATCTTATCATCTCTATTCCATATATATTGATCTACTAAATCCGATAGCTCTTTGATTCTTGTTGAATCAGCCATAGTATCAATAAGTTCACAGAAATTTGAAGAAAATTGATGCGATTTTTTTAAAATAAGATCACACGCGTAGGTCTTATCAGCAAAATACAAATTATAATGATTGTCTATTAAAGTATGAGTTCGCAATCCGGTAAAATCGGTAATAAGTTGTTCGTTATATCGGGGCTCATTTATCTCACCAATAAGATAGCCTATATCAACATTGAATTCTTTTGCCATTAAATCAAGATATTCTACTGGAGGAAAGGTATTATTGGTTTTTCTTAAATAATGCTTTAATCCATTAACACTAATTCCTAAAATTTCAGCAATTTCAGCTTGCGTTTTATTATTAAGTTTACATAACTGTTTGAAACGTGTAATAAAAATACCCTTACTTATCAAGTATAAAACCTCCTGTGTATATTTTGGTGTAGTGACATTATACTACATGTGAGATACAATATCAATAGATGAAAAGCCAGTGCACGGGATATTTCATAATAAACTATGCAAGGAGGTCAATAATGTATAGACCAGTTGTTAATAAAAGCGCTAGATACTTAAGAGCTACAGAAGCTTGTTCTGACACGAATTGGAGCAGAAATACACTCATGAAAGTGGCAACAGAAGCCAACGCAGTTATTCGAGTTGGACGAACTGTAAGAATTGATATGCCAGTACTTTACAGGTATATTGATTCTGTTTACAAAACCAACTAACACATTTCTACAAAAGATAATTAAGCACATTAAACAGGTGCATCTAATACATATGATGAAACTGTCGAATCTGGCAGATAAAAATTCAATTAAATAATACGAAAAAAATCAAATGAAAGGGGTTGAGCGAGGAACGCGAGAATATTTTGAAACAATAAAACAACAAATTTCAATCGAGCAAGTCGCAGACTATCTCATGCAACGACAAGGAAAGAATTATATTTATCCGGGCGAAAAAAGTGCAAGTGTTAGATTATATCAAAATACACAGAGCTTTTACGATTTTGGGAGAGCTTGCGGCGGTGACGAAATTCGTCTGTGGTCACACGTTAGGGGAGTTGATTCCTGGACGGCTTTAAAACAAATCCGAGAATGTTTCGGGTTAAATACGCCCGATAAGCAACACAGCCGGGATTTGATACGCAAACAGGAAGAAGCCAGGAGGCGGCAGCAGGAAGCCAAAAAGCAGAAGCAAGAACGCTGGATTCGTCAAGTTGACAAGTTGAAAGCAGAAGCTGAGCTACTATCAGGAATCCTGAGTTCAGGTCATTGCAAGCCGCTTTCGTGGCTGTGGTGTGTCTGCCAGAACAGGTTGACTACAGTCAATATTCAACTCGATTTGCTGTGTAATGTTTAATGAAAATTTAGGAAAGGTGAACGAGAGCCATGTGAGAGCCAGACTAAAACAACATGATGGAAAATTTAGAACAAATTTTAAAACGTATTCATGCGGAACGTTACGAAACAAATGATAAAGGTTTTGGGCGTTTATATGCGGATATTTTCAAGGATAAGCACAGATACAATCCGCAGCGCAAAGATTTCATGCTATATGATGGTAAACGCTGGATTGATGATACAGAGGGATTAGCAGCAAAAACTGATGCAAAACTCTTGTCTGATGCACTTGTTCGGTTTGCAATATCTGTTGATGAACAGGGGAAATATCTTAAATCAGTAATGCCATTATGCAATATTCGAAATCGTAACAATATGCTGCAGGATAGCAAAGATATATATTATCTCAGTAATGAAGAACTGGATCGAAATGATTACACTTTGAACGTGCAGAATGGAATACTCGATTTGTCGGAGGATGAACCAAAGTTTATGGAACATAACCCGAATATGTTATTATCCAAAATCTGCAATGCACAATATGAACCATCGGCAAAATGCGAAAGATGGGAAAGATTTTTAAATGAAGTGCTGGAAAATGACACTGAAAAAATACGATATCTTCAAAAGATTGCTGGTTTATCATTAACGGGCAACACTGAAGAAGAAACTTGCTTTATTCTGTTTGGAAAATCAACGAGAAACGGAAAAAGTACATTTTGTGAGAGCCTTATACATCTACTTGGAGATTATGCCGTGAGCATGAAACCCGAAAGCCTTGCTCAGAAGCAAAATATTGATAGCAGACAGGCATCTGGGGACATTGCCAGATTGGCCGGGTGTAGGCTGTGCAATGCATCAGAGCCACCTAAGCGAATGCTTTTTGACACGGCACTGCTAAAAACATTGCTTGGTAGAGATAGTATAACGTGTAGGCATTTGTACCAAAGGGAATTTTCATTTGTGCCTAAATTTACACTACTAATGAACACAAACTACCTACCGACAATCACGGATGATACAGTTTTTAGTTCTGGACGAATCAATGTTATTTCATTTAATCGGCACTTTAGACCAGAAGAACAAGATAAACATTTAAAAAGCAAGCTACAGAGTCAACAAGAAATGAGTGGAATTTTAAACTGGTGCATTCGTGGTTTATATCTTTACCGGCAAGAGGGACTAAAACCGCCTAAGATTGTACAGGATGACACAGACACCTACAGATCAGATTCTGACAAAATAGGAACCTTCTTGAAAGAGTGTTATGTGAAATCTGGTAAGAACACCCCGGCAAAAGAAGCGTATGAAGTGTATGCACAGTGGTGTGACGATTGCGGTTATGGCTGTGAAAATAAAAGCAATTTTTTTTCAGAATTAAAAACGAAAGGTATCTTTGCCAGTAGTGGGACAGTAAGCGGAAAAACCATCAGAAATGTGTTGAAAGGTTATTCTAGGGATGAAAATTTTACTCAAATTGAAAACACCACAGATATACCTTTTGAATAATGAAAAGACTAAATGTGTAAAATGTGCATTTCTTTTGTAAATTTGCATAAAGGGAAAAACATAGAAACTTTACATAGAATTTACATATTTTGCACAGATAGTCAAAAAAGCCAGTAAATGTGCCTATTAGAGAGAATCTAAGGTTTCTTCCTATTAGGCTATCGGATAAGGTTCGACATTGTGTCGAGGAAAGGAGCATATGAGTTTTAAAGAGGAATATTTTGAAATCTGGCAGCAAGTTTGGAATCTGCATAAAAAATTTTACGGTACCCAGCAACAGGACGCGCAACGCTGGCAGCAGCTTGACCAGGAGTGTGAGAAGTTACATGATCATTATAAAAACACACCCCAGCAAAAGTTTGTTGAAAATTTATTGCTGTCAGTGGTTAGCGAGCTAGAAGAAAGGAGCAAGGATGGACAAAATTAGGGCAGAGCCGGGAGAGCGTAGGCTTGATGGGTTTATGGAGTGGAGCCGAGAAACAATTGAAGCAAATAAGAAAATAGGGCATGGCATAACGGATAAAAAAGAAACCTGCTCGAATACTCCGACACATTAAAAAAGACAAGTGCGCTGATAGTGACACGGATAAAAAAACGACACACCTTGATATATAAAAAAAGGCAGTAAAACCATTCGGAAGATTATTCCGAACCTCGTCAGAATGGTTGGTTTCCTCGTCCTTGGTGACGAATGCTAAAGCCTTGCGGTCAATCTTTGAGCTTATGATTTGTAGTTTGCAGATCAGGGCAATTAGTATAAAACCGTGCGTTCTGCTGCCGATTTGTCACAAATATTGTCGCAATCGTGTATGACAGAGAGCGCAAAGCCTTATAAATAGGGCATTTCAAAGCACGAGAATGATTTATTCCGAAAAAAGCAATACATTTTCATAGCTGATTTTTCAGCCGTGGACGCCCCCCGGAGGGGTATATGTGTGGTTCATTGTGGGCTGAATAACCTACCCTTCCACTCGAGCAAATAAAAAGGACTCCTCGATATGAAGCCCTCAAAATTTTTCAAAAAAACAAAAAGGGACTGAAATATTCTGGATGTCCGTTTTTCGGACAGGCAAGGTTCACAAAATGGAAATGTGCTTAAATTTGCTTAGACGAAATTCGTCACGCCCCTACAATTCACACAATAGTAAGCATTAAACGCCCGAATTTTGGATTTTGTTTTGTAGATGGATAATTTTACCATTGAACGCAGAAACCACGAAATTTAAGCGAAATAAGCAACCAATTAACAGAGATTAAAGCAAACCTAAGCATTTATTAGGCTAGAAAGGAGATTGAGAAAAATGACAGTCGAAGAAGCAACCGACCGACTACTGCAAACCTACTCTGTGTATGGAGTAGGGAGAGAGTTTTTGACTGGGCTAATGGAGGACGGCATTCAAAATTATAATTTGAGTGTCGAGGCGGTGTTTCATGGCACCAGGATGATGTTAGGACAACAGCTTGGTGTCCAGGAACTGTTTAGCGTGCGAGATGTTGCCGCAATGTTGGGGACATCTGAAACAGAGGCACTTGCGGAAATTGAGAAGGCGAAAGCACAGCTGATAGAGCAGGGCGAGGACATGAGCAAATACATCATTTCAGAGCCGCAACGCCAGAAGTTTATATTATCACCACAAAAATGGACAAGTTAATTTGAAAGGAGATTAGAAAAAAATGGAAGAAAAAAAATATTTTAAAGTTTTAGCTAGAGATTCAAAAAGTGGAATTGGTAAAGATGGAATGCCGTATTGTTTTGAAAGTTTGACTATTGATTTTTATGGAAAATCAGCAAAAGTTGGTCTGTCCGAGAATATGGAAGTTAAACCGGGGCATTTCGTAAAACTGGGATTTTGCACACGTCGGAGTTATGGCTGTGCGGAAGTTGTTGCAACTGCAGTTGAAGTTCTTAAACCAGAAGTGAAAGGGGAATAAAGGGATGGGAAAATTTGATGAAATTCGAAGAATTATGAAGGATTTTAAGGGCGATGTGGACGGTTTGGCAAATCGAAAAATTGAAGAGATTGAGACTGCAAAGGCTCGACTGAATCCAACGGCATTAAAGGAAGAATTGGCAAGTTTGGATGCAGAATATGGTAAACATTTTGAATTTACCAGAAATATGTACCGGGAAAAATTGGCTGCTGCAGTCGCAGATCGGAGAAGGGGCAACGCTAACAAGTACATAAAGGGCTACTTTGATTTTGATTTGCTTAATAAGATGAATATTATCAGCCAAAGCGAGGTGCAACTTACAGAAGATGAACTGGCCAGCTTTTGTAAGGATGCAATGAAGAGCAGATCGGAATTTTGTGTTCGAAAAGTGCAGTTGATGGCAGAACAGAACGGATTCCGCTTAAATGTTCCGTCAGAAGCAAAGGCAAATGCGGTGCTAGATGAAGTGGCAAAAACAGCAAGTGAAGTCATTGATAAATTTACTGGGGAACTGACCGGGAAAGAAAATGGCGGAACAGGCCGTGATGGTACAAGTATGAAGATTCGTGTACATGCAGAAGGTACTTTTTTAAACAGATATGAACAGCAGTATGAGAAAGAAACAGTTGAAGACGTTCGGATCAGCCGCATTAGTAAGCAAGGCTTTGCTGAAATGGAAGCAAACAAACAGAAAAAGGCAGATCAAGAACCTGTTGAGCTTGTAAATGCTGATGGTGTTCATGTGACAGCTCAATCTAATGGAACGAACAGTGCGGCGGCGTATTTTGCAAAAAATTATTCCAATTGTATGAACCAGAAAACAACAGAGCCAGAAGATTAAGAAATTAAGTTCCCGGTGCCGAAATGGTGCCGGGGCGCAAACAGGAGGGGCTGCAGTGACCGATCAAGAAATTGTTGGATGTTTGGCAACTGAATTTTCAAAATATTATCAAGTACCGCGCGAACGTATTGAGAAAGCTTTCCAAATTGCAAAACAAGAGCTGGGCGATTCTATAAACGCATATGTTGCGACTCAAACTCTGCTAGTGAATATGTTCCGGGCTAATTCTGAGCCGATCTGGAAAATCTCAAAGCAGACAGAAACAGTCATGAGAAAAATTCTAAGTCAATAAAAAAGAACCCTGGTTACTCGTGTGCGTGCATTGAATAACCAGAGTTCATAGAAAGGTGATCGTTATCTGTTAATTATTATAGTACAAATAGAACAGAAACGCAATAAAAAAGACCGCTCAGACGAAAAAGCAGCCCTTTTTATTCGTTCATTTTAGGAAATGAAACTATCCTTTTGTGTAGATTTATGCGTGGGGTGAATTCGGTAAAGTTCCACGCAGGCGTTAGCCTATTTTAAAATAGCACAAAAAGAACAAATGTTCAAGCGCTTTTTCTCTTTATTAGGCTCGGTTACTTTTCGCAGTCCTGCTCCATGCGCTGGTCTACAGCTTTTTTAATATAGCCGTTTACAGATTCCCCGGCGGCTTCTGCTGCCTGGCGAATGATTTCGCGTTTTCCTTTTTCAACACGAATTTTGATTTCGTCATAATTATTTTTCATATATTTTGCAACTGCTTTTTGCTGAGCTTTACTAATCTTGCTTTCTTCCGACATGTTGAACTCCTTTCTATGTTGTTGGATATAATTAAAATTATTATAGTTTATAATACTATCGGGTACAATATACATATTGCACAAAATAACATTTTTATATCGGGTACAATATTGTGAATTTTACATATTGATATATCGGGTACGATAGATTATACTATAATCAGTTCAAGGGAATAGAGAACAGCGAAGGGTGAAAACGAAGTAATCGTAAGATGTACCGGAGACACCAATATAATACCGGGCAAGGGTAAGCAAAGGAGCAAAAGTTGCCGAGATTGGTTTAAGACCTGCCGGAGCTGATCGGGATTTCCAGAGAAAGGAGATGTACATATATGAGATACGATTTAAGCAGAGTTATGACAAAGGCGTGGAAGATTTACCGCCAGAATAAGGAAAAGGGTATCAGTTTTGCTGAATCCCTTCACAGAGCATGGCTTTCCATAAAGGCTGAGAAAGTAAACAATACTCGCATTGCAGAAGCCAAGAAAGCGGCAAATATAACCGAGCCTGTTAATACATGGGCTAGGTGGAAAGAGCTTGGATTTGAGGTTATTCACGGAAGCAAGGCATTGTTTAGCACAGTGCTGATTTGGGGCAGCAGGGGAGATGATGCTACTTATAAGGCGAGCTTTTTCGGGGGATCCCAGGTGCAGCCAATATGACAGTAGAAGAGGTTTTGAGATATATTCAGTTGGCAAGCAGAAAAGCTTTTATTATTTGTCATAGCGGTAATGACTGGAAGCCGGAATATGAGGGAGAGCTACAACAAATTAATCAAGAACTTGCTTTACTTCGTCCCCTGGTAGATGCAGAGCATACTAAAAGAAAGGAGTTTGAGAGATGTTCACAGCAACAGAAGCAGTATTGATTTTCTTTTCTGGTGTGATGTGTACCATTTTATTTCAGATCACACATGATGGAAAAGGAATTTAATAAAAATGCCCTTGCCAGAGCGGCAACTCCGACAGGGGCGCGTAACCTGGAAACAAGCAAATCACAGGGCTACAGGGAAAAGTATATCATTCCTGTTAGCCCCTAGCAAGAATTTTATGGAGAAATGACAATGAACGGAAATACAAAAGATGTAAATTATCAGCCGTTGGCAAGTGAGATCATTACAGACTTGCAGAAGGAAAATGAGAAGTTGAAAGCAGAACTGAAAGAAGCTTGTGAAAGAGCAGATTGCACAGAAAAAGATTGGGAATTTGTTCTTGGGCAGCGCGAAATTTTAAATAAGCGAATTGAAATTATTGACTTTACATTAAGAATTGATGATTATAAATGCCTGGAAATGGCGCGAAACTTTGTTAGAGCAGCATATAACCAGCAGCCGAAAGAAAGCGAAGAGGAAGAATAAATGTTAAAAGATAAGGAGTATGAAAGAGACGATTTGTTCATAGAGATGCAGTTATGCATTAAAAAACTTAACTATATGCTCAACACTACAATTGAGCGCTATGGATTTAACGAGAAGGAAATTACATCCCGAGAGGAAGCAATGAAATTTGCATACAATAAAACATCCGTGTGGGTGGAGTTGGAAATTTGCGTGGATTATATCCAGAAAATTAAGCAGATCGAAAAAGAATTGGAGGCGTTGGGTTGATATGGGTTGCAGAAAAGAAATTATTGAGATGATAGAAAAAATAGAAAACGCTCGTTGGTTAAGAACAATATACGTATTTATAAAAACTTTAGTAAGTTAAAAGCTGAAAAAAGCCCTGTTAGGGTGAAGCGAATAGGGCGGCGTAACTGCTGCCCCTTTCCTTTATTAGGCGATATAGGAAACGAGGTGTTATGAATGGCGAGAGCGAAGAGAACGGATAATAAAGGGCGTGTATTACGAAATGGCGAAAGCCAGAACAAGAAAGACGGAAGATACTGCTATAGATGGACTGAACCAGTAACAGGAAAAAGAGGCACTGTATACGCGCTTTCCCTGGTGGAATTGAGAGAAAAGGAACAGCAAATACAAAAGGATATTCAAGACGGTATCAATACCAATTCTGCAAATATGACGCTGAATCAGCTATTTAACATATATATGGACGGTAAAGCAAATATCAGAGAATCAACCCGGTGCAATTACGAGAATGACTGGAATATTAGTGTAAAGCAAAGCATACTTGGTGATATGAAAATATCACAGATTAAGCAGATTCATGTAAAAAAGCTATATGCAGAGCTAAGTAAGCGGAATTTTAAAGGCTCTACAATTCAGACTTGCCATGTACTATTGTCATCAGTTTTTCAGATGGCTGTTGATTCGGATATGCTAAGAAAGAATCCATGCAAAGGCTGTCAGAAGGAGATAAAAGTGGAGCCAAGCCAGAGGCAAGCTCTGACAGTAAAAGAGCAAAATATATTGCTTGATTTTGTGGAGAACAGCAAAACTTATAATGTATATCTTCCCATGCTGACATTTGCCCTGTCTACAGCCTTGCGAATTGGTGAAATTATTGGACTTACATGGAATGACATTGATTTAAAAAATAATTTAATTCATGTTCGCCGACAATTGATATACAGAGATTTTGGAGATGGCTATAAACTTCATGTTGAGCTACCGAAAAGCCGTTCGGGAAATAGAGACATCTCATTAACAGCTATTGCAAGAAAAAGCCTATTAAAGCAGAAAGAATTGGATTTTGTTCTTGGAAAGAGGGTAAAGGAAAGACCAATTGAAGGAATTAAGGGATTTGTTTTTATCACTTCAAACGGTACGCCAATATTGCCATTTAATTTCAATGATGTACTGCGGAATATTACCAACGCGTATAATAAAAAGGAGTCCAAGCTGGCAGCAGCTGAGCACAGAGAACCTATTTTGCTACCGCATATAACAGCCCATATATTACGGCACACTGCATGTACGAGAATGGCAGAAGCCGGGATGGATCCCAAAATATTACAGGGAATCATGGGGCATAGTGATATTAGCATGACTATGAATGTTTATAATCATGGCAGTATAGAAAGAATGCAAAATGAAATGAAAAAACTAGACAAATATATGTAAGATCAAAGCCATTCCCTACTATTGGGCGTGGCTTTTTCTACGCCAATTTTACGCCAAATTTTACGACAAACAAAGGAATATAGACGCAAATAGACGAAACATAGATTTATAAGAAATTCAAAAAAACCTTGAAAATACAGGCTTTTTGATATATGATGAACCAAGTCGAACTCTAGCATTGCGTAATGAATGAAAAAAGGGTATAATATGGTATATACATTTTGAAAATCAAATTAATGGAGGTAAACCATATGAAGGGACGTATAGATTCCGGCCTTGGCCAGATCATTATTGATACGGATGTAATCGCGACTTATGCAGGAAGCGTTGCAGTAGAATGTTTTGGTATTATCGGTATGGCCGCTGTCAGCATGAAGGACGGCCTTGTAAAGCTGCTCAGGAGAGATTCCTTACAGCATGGTATAAATGTTAAGATCACAGAAGATAATAAGATTCGCCTTGATTTTCATGTAATCGTGGCGTACGGTGTGAATATCAGCACTATTGCAGATAATCTTGTAAACAATGTGAAATATAAAGTCGAGGCTTTTACAGGAATGGAGATTGAGAAGATCAACATTTACGTAGAAGGTGTTCGTGCAATAGATTAGGATTAGAGGAGGAAACTTGTGGTGGATAGACAGACCATAGATGCCAAGATACTTTCCAGAATGTTTCTGGCAGGAGCCAAGAACCTGGAAGCGAAGAAAGAATGGATCAACGAGCTGAATGTATTCCCGGTTCCGGATGGAGATACCGGTACGAATATGACAATGACTATTATGTCAGCTGCATCAGAGGTAAGCAGTCTTACAGATCCTGATATGGAGACACTCGCCAAGGCTATTTCGTCCGGTTCCCTGCGTGGAGCCAGAGGTAACTCAGGCGTTATTCTTTCCCAGCTTCTCAGAGGCTTTACCAAGGGAACCAAGGGACATAAAGAAATGGATGCAGTTGTGATCGCAGCTGCTATGGAGAAGGCTGTAGAGACTGCATACAAAGCGGTTATGAAGCCGAAGGAAGGTACCATTCTTACAGTAGCACGTGAGGCTGCAGTAAAGGCTGCTGAGATTGCAGAGGAATCTGCGAATCTGGAGCTTTTCTTCCGTGCCATTTTCGAGCATGCTGAGAAGACACTTGCCCGCACACCGGAAATGCTTCCTGTCCTGAAAGAAGCAGGTGTAGTAGACTCAGGCGGACAGGGACTTCTGGAAGTTTTCCGTGGTGCATTTGATGGTTATCTTGGAAAAGAAATCGACTATTCTGCATTTGAGAAAGTATCTTCCGGTCCGGCAGTGACCAGGATCTCCCAGCAGGCAGAAGCGGATATCAAATTTGGATATTGCACGGAGTTCATCATTCTTTTGAATAAGCCTCTTCCAGATGAGGAGCTTCACAGCTTCAAGGAGTTCCTTACATCAATTGGTGATTCCATTGTACTGGTAGCAGATGATGAAATCGTGAAAGTACATGTACACACCAATCATCCTGGCCAGGCATTCGAGAAAGCGCTTACCTACGGTGCACTTTCCCGCATGAAGATTGATAACATGCGTGAGGAACATCAGGAGAAGCTGATCAAGGATGCCGAGAAGCTTGCCCGGGAGCAGGAAGAACATGAGAAGAAGGAAGCTGCTGCGAAAGCTGCCAAAGAGCATAAGAAATACGGATTTATCAGTGTTTCCGTCGGGGAAGGACTCTCCACCCTGTTTAAAGAGCTGAATGTAGATTATATCATCGAGGGCGGTCAGACCATGAACCCAAGTACAGAGGACATGCTAAATGCCATCGCTGAAGTAAATGCAGATACTATTTATATTTTCCCGAATAATAAGAATATTGTACTTGCTGCAAACCAGGCGAGAGACCTTACCGAGGACAAAGAGATCGTGGTAGTTCCTACCAAGACGATTCCGCAGGGAATCACAGCTCTGATCAGCTTCCAGCCGGAAATGAATGGAGAAGAGAATCTGGAAGCCATGATGGAGGCTGTATCCATGGTGAAGACCGGACAGGTAACATACGCAGTCCGAGACACCAGACTGGATGAGAAAGAAATCCACGAGGGCGATATTATGGGAATCGGTGATCACGGAATTCTTGCAGTAGGCAAGGGACGTGAGAATGTTGCCAAAGAGATGGTGGCAGCTATGGTAGACGAGGATTCTGAGGTGATCAGCATTTACTACGGTGCTGAGACCACAGAAGAGGATGCCGAGAGCCTTGCCGCAGAGCTGGAGGAAGCATATCCGGACTGCGAAGTAGAGGTAAATATGGGCGGACAGCCGATTTATTATTACATTATTTCTGTTGAGTAATGAATATTACTGTTCACTGGTAACGTTCCGCGAGGTGTTTTTTGTGAACAAAGTTCACAGAAAACCCGAGAATTAAGTTTGCGCAGCAAACGCTACTTCTTGTGCTTGTCACAAGAAGGTTCGTTTTTCTGTGCATCGCGAAGCGCGTTACTGGTCATGGAGTAAATAGTAACTAATGAATAGCTGCAGGGCGGCGAGTGATAAAGAGATGGAAGACAGGGTGGAAGATTTCCGCCCTGTCTTCTTTAATAATAAACATAGGCTCATTGGTAATATTAAGTTTTTTTGCGCACCGTGAAGCTGTTATTGAGTTCGAAGTGGTTAGCAGGAGATGTTGCTATGTGCAAAGTGAAATAAGTATGGAAAATTGGCAATCTTTGTTGTAAAATAATGAGAACACTTTTCGGACAAATGAAGAAAGACCCGGAAACAGAGATGAATGGTCAGAAAGAGAGGAAAAACAGTGGCAAAGCTTCTTCGGGAACTAAAAGGAGTAGGAGAAAAGACGGAAAAACTATTTCAGAAGATCGGTATCACTACAACAGATGATCTGCTCCATTATTATCCAAGAAATTACGACTCATATGAGGCACCGGAGGAAATTGGTTCTTTGAAGGAGAACTCCGTGGTGTCTGTTCGTGGAACTGTCACTGCCGGAGTCTATGTAAACAGGATCCGTAATCTTCAGGTGATCTCCATCACTGTGGCAGATACCACCGGAAAACTTCCTGTGGTATGGTTTAATGCCCCCTACTTAAAAAACACCCTGAAAAAAGGCAGCTGCTTTATTTTCCGTGGCAAAATCTCCAGAAAAAAAGGTCACCTGGAGATGGAGCATCCGGAGATTTTCACACCGGCGGCTTATGAAGAAATCCTTCACAGCATGCAGCCCATATACGGACTTACTGCAGGGCTTACAAACAAACTGATAATCAAGCTGATGCATCAGATCCTGGATGAACAGAGCCTGCAGACAGAATTTCTCCCAGATGAGATTAAGGAATTTTATCACCTGGCAGATGATAATTATGCTATTTCCACTGTCCATTTTCCAGGCAATATGCAGGAACTTCTGGTGGCACGAAAACGCCTTGTGTTTGACGAATTTCTTTTGTTTATTCTGGCAGTACAGATCCTGAAGGGAAAAACAGAAGAAGCTCCTAACGCTTTTCCCATGAAGCCGGTATGGATCACAGAACAGGTTATGGAAGGTCTTCCTTATCATCTGACAAAGGCGCAGCTAAACGCCTGGCATGAAATCGAAAGAGACCTTTGCGGGCATACCCTTATGTCCCGGCTGGTTCAGGGCGACGTTGGAAGCGGAAAAACGATTCTGGCTTTTCTGGCAATGATCCTTACTGTGGAAAATGGCTATCAGGCAGCATTGATGGTGCCCACAGAGGTACTTGCAAATCAGCATTTTGAAGCATTTACAAAGCTGATAGAGGAACAGGAGATTTCATCCTGCCATCCGGTTCTTCTTACTGGCTCAACCACCCAGAAAGAGAAAAGAAGAATCTATGGAGAAATCGCATCCGGGGAGGCAAATGTGATCATTGGAACTCACGCCCTGATCCAGGAAAAAGTGGTGTACGAGAATCTTGGCCTTGTGATCACCGATGAGCAGCATCGCTTTGGCGTGAAGCAAAGAGAGGCACTGACTACCAGGGGAAATGCGCCGCATGTGCTGGTTATGAGTGCCACTCCCATCCCCAGAACTCTTGCGATCATTGTATACGGGGATCTGGATATTTCCATTATAGATGAGCTTCCTGCCATGCGTCTCCCGATTAAGAACTGTGTAGTTGGCACGTCTTATCGCCCGAAAGCCTACTCCTTTATAGAAAGGCAGGTGCGGGAAGGGCGCCAGGCGTATGTGATTTGCCCTATGGTAGAAGAAAGCGAGGGGGCAGACGGGGAAAACGTGACGGACTATACAGCACGGCTGAGAGAGATTTTCCCATCAGACATCACCATTGGAATGCTCCATGGAAAAATGAAGCCCAAGGAAAAGAATGGGATCATGGAACAGTTTGCAAGGGGAGAAATCCAGGTGCTGGTGTCTACTACAGTAGTGGAAGTAGGGGTAAATGTGCCAAACGCTACGGTAATGATGGTAGAAAATGCGGAGCGGTTCGGACTTGCGCAGCTTCATCAGCTGAGAGGGCGTGTTGGACGTGGGGCATATCAGTCTTACTGTATTTTTATGCAGGGAAATGAAGAGGAAGAGACCTCCAGGAGACTGGAGATTTTGAATAAATCGAATGATGGATTTTTTATAGCAGGGGAGGATCTGAAGCTTCGGGGACCGGGAGATCTGTTTGGAATCCGTCAGAGCGGACAGCTGGAGTTTCGGATCGGAGATATTTATCAGGATTCAGATGTACTGAAAGCTGCCAGTGACGCCGCAGGAGGAATTCTGGAGCTTGACAGGGAGCTGGAACTGCCCCAGCACGAAAAATTGAAAGAAAGATTGAATGCTTATATGAAATATGACCTTGAGAACCTTGGATTGTAAGGTTTTACAGGGAAATAGATGACGAAAAAAATAAGAAAATACATCCTTTTTTTGGTAATAACTGTGCAAGAAAACAAAAATTATCAGGATTTTAAGATTTGTACCCGAGGATTTCCTGAAATTAACAGGTTTTGTTTGTATACTTTTACCTATGAATTCAGAGAAATGGTTTGTCAAGGGGGATTTTATCAGAACTTGCAAAAAAAATTGATTCGTAGTATTCTATCATAGAAGCGAAAACGAAGATTATATTCACCGTCAAGGAGGCTATTATAATGGCTACGAAGAGAACTACAAAAAAGGCAGAAACAATGGCGGCCAAGAAGGCTGCTAAGACTGTGGCTGAGGTTAAAGCTACAGCTGCAGCAGAGGTAAAGGCTGAGCCAAGTAAGGCAGAGGCTGTTAAGACAGCTGTTGTTGAGACTGTGAAAGCAGCTACAGAGACTGTTAAGGCTGCTACTGAGAGCGTTAAAGAGACTGCGAAAGAGGCTGTTAAGGAGACTGCAAAGGCTCCGGCTAAGACAGCTGGGAAGGCAGAGGCTAAGAAGCCTGCTGTTAGAAGAACTGCTAAGAAGGCTGCTGTTGCAGCTGAGGAGATTTTTATTCAGTATGCAGGCAAGGAATTCACTACTAAGGATGTAGTAGCAAATGTGAAAAAGGCCTGGACAGAGATGACCGGAAAGAAAGAAGAAGATATCCAGGATATTAAAGTTTACGTTAAGACTGAAGAGAATAAGGCATATTATGTAGTAAACGGTGAAGCATCTGACGACTTCAAGGTTATGCTGTAATCGAAAA
>ENA-ORNZ01000775-ORNZ01000775.1-human-gut-metagenome-genome-assembly--contig:-NODE-775-length-38712-cov-28.308405_pt1 | contig 38712 bp, 56 predicted proteins | sample MGYA00242124_ERZ509040 | MGnify/ENA primary metagenome ERZ509040 (study PRJEB26280, sample SAMEA2338733) | human gut metagenome | biome: human gut; feature: human-associated habitat; material: faeces... | reverse complement strand
TCCACCCTAAGGGAATATTTGGGTATTATATAGGAAGAAAAGGGCAAAAAATAGACGTAAAAATAACTATTTTAAGCATTTTTCTTTCTTACGTTTTCTAGTATTTTTTAAAGTTTTTGGACAAATTCTGGACAAAAAAACACCCGAAAAATCGGGTGCAATTTGTAAGATAAAAAAAGTACCTCGAAAAGAGGTACTTATAGTATAACATAATTTATTAGATAAGTTCAACCGTCATATTTTATTCATACTTTTTAAAAAATACGATTCATTGCTTCCATTTCTTCCAAAACGTCAGCTGTGTTCTCGAAACTATATTCTTCGTCTTCTCGTACAGATTCACCTTCGTGTAAGTAATCTCGAATTGGTCTGTAATCCGTGTCGTCTCTACGATAGCGAATGACTACGATTTTATCGCCTACATCACCTGCTGCGACGTCTTCTCTTAACTTTGTTAGTAGTTCTTCATAATCATACGAAAAGCCAAAAAGTCCGTTCTTGAATTGTTGCCAATTATATGCCATGTTTATCTCCTTTATATAAAAGCGGTCATTATGACCGCTTGATTTTAATTTCAAATGTCTAAGCAAGTTCTTTAGCAAGCTTTTTAATATCTTCGAGATGTTCCCAGTTTGCTAAATCTGCCATAAATTCGTCAACGGTTACGCGAATTTTTAATTTTCCGTTTACTTCAATCGGACCGCTTTGTAAATCAATTTTTTTCTCGCTAGTTGTATTATTGCTTGCTTGGAAGCTAATAATAATACGTGCTAGTTGGAAATAAGTGATCGCCCAAGTGTAGTGTGTGTCAGCATAACTATTTAAAGAATCAATTAAATCATCCATTGTTTCAAATTGGTCTGTCAACGCTTTAATTTTGCGCATGATTGATTTTTGAGTTGAGCGGCCATCTTCAAAAGCATATCTGATTGTTTTGATTTCATTAGCAATGTTTTTCATTTTAATTACCTCTTTCGTCTTTCTTTATCTTACAAGTATATTATAGTATATATACTATATATTGTCAAGAACTTTTTTAAAATTTTTTTAAATTTTCTTCAATTAGTTCTTGTAGTTCAAGCAAATCTTCTTTTGTGGCATGGTTACGAATAAAACCACGAGCCGTAGACCTTTTGGTCATGTAATTTCTATGCTCTCTATTTTTTTCATTCCATTTTTTGTCAGCTCTTTGACGAGCTGTTAGTTCTTTTGCCATTTATCCTCCTTAATAAAGATTAAGCTGCTTCCCAAATACGTTCGCTAACATATACTGTTGTAGCTTTATCACCATCAGCGATTACTTCAATACCATAGTAAGCGCCAGCTTTGTGCATTACTTCGTTAAATTCAAGTTCGTGTGATTGTTCAATCAATGTTGCGATTGTAAATTTTTGGTTTTTTCTTAATTTAGCAAGCACCACTTCCATTTTAGCTGAAGCGTTTTCTTCTTTTTCTGAACGATATTCAAACCATGCTTCTTTTAAAGCTCCTGAAATGTATTCGCTAACTTTACCACCAAATTTAGATTGACCTTGTTTTGCAATTTCCCAAGCTCGTGTCATGATTTCTTTCATTTCGATTACCTCTTTCGTCTTTCTTTATCTTACATATATATTATAGTATATATACTACACGCTGTCAACACTTTTTATAAACTTTTTTGATATTTTTTAAAATTTTAGTCCGTTAAAGCGGACTTTTCTTATTCTTGTGGTTATAACGGCAATAAAAAAGGACTAGCCCACGCTAGTCCAAAACGTACTTCTCTTTAACGTGCGCTCGTCAGCCCACTCTCTGCCAAATATTATAAGTAAGACCTCTCAACTACTTATGCATCTATTATACCATAAACGTGCATGACTGTCAATTTTGTTGACGTCAACAAAATTAAAAAAAGCCCCTAACCACAAAGGCTAGGGTTGTTAAAGTGTTTATTTAATTTTAAGCGTTTGACCTGCATAAATCAAGTTCGGATTAGCAAGACCATTAAGACTAGCGATTGATTGGTAGCTTGTGCCATAACGTGAAGCAATTGCTGACAAGTTATCGCCTGCTCGCACTGTGTAATAAACAGAGCCAGCGTTTGCTGATCCGTTGACACGCAATACTTGACCAACATAGATGAGATTTGGATTTGAAATCCCATTCAAGCTTGCTAGCGCTTGATAGTTAGTACCAAACTTAGCAGCAATGCTAGAAAGCGTGTCTCCAGCACGTACTGTGTACGTGCTAGTTGCTGGCGCTTGAATTGGCGCAGATGAAACTGAAATAATTTCAACGTCTGATTTATTGATCCATGAGTTGATACCAGAAAGTAACACACGATTGCCAGAAGTTTGAGCTACGCTGTATGTGCGGCCTTTAACCCAGTCAGGAATAGCTTCACCAGTCGCCCAGCTTCCAGCGCCAAATTTAACCTTAACTTGGTTTCCTGCAGCAATGTCATATTTAGGCGTGTTGTCCGCTTGTTGGCCTTGGGAAATTGATGGTGTTTCAGTTTCTGGTTTATTGTTCTTAGTATAACCATTATCAGTAATACCAGTCAAATCGACGTTCCCGTCAAGTCCACCAGCAATATATGTTGACGTAAATTGATAAATTGCTACACCGTCCATGCTCGGGAAGACGTTATAATTTGGCACTGGTGTCACATTGTAATCTGGATAAGCAGCCATCCAAAGCGAATTCGGAAACTCGCGAATGATTTGGTCGACATACACGTTAGCTACTGTATAAGGCTTACCTGAGTAATACATAGGTGTATAGCCTGCTGCTTTGATCATGCGCATACCATGCAAGATTGCGTTGGTATTCGCTTGCTTGTCAGGGCTAGCGCCACTTTCGTAGTCAAGTGCCACAATTGAACCTTTCGGCGTTTGAACTTGTGGTAAGAATGTATTTAATACTTGCTCACCAAGACTAGCGTTCCCGCCAACCTGGTACCAAATATAAGTATGAGCACGCTTGCCTTGAGCAATTGCTGACGCCACTTGTGTTTCGTATGTCGTCTGTCCGTACATACCGCCGCCATTGACCCCGCCAATTTGACAAATAGCGAATTTGTCGTGACCGTAACCAAAAATACCGTTAGCGCCTTGATAGCGAGACCAGTCCACGCCTTGGTCGCCAACTGCAGCATAAGCTGTTGACTGCAATAGTAAGCTAGCTAAAGTTACAAACGCTACTAATACACCATTGATTTTATTTTTCATCATTTTCTCCTTTTTTAAAGGCAATCTCGTAATAGCCAATCGCTGACAAGCCAGCAATCAGACCGCCCCAACAATATTCAGCATATTGCCCGTGAACAATAGTAAAGGAATATGCAAGTCCCACAAAAATACCAATAAAAATAGCAAGCCCAGAAACAAGCTTGCCGTTCAATCCAAATTGTTCTTTCACAACATTCACAAGTGCTGAAATAATAGGTGCTACAACTGTTGCAGCAATTAAAATAACTGTCATGATAACTCCTCCAATTTATTATCAATTTTTTCGACTTTTTCTGATAAATTTTTAATTTGCTCTGTCATTTGGATAAGCACTTGCATTTGCAAGTCGTGATTATCCAATCTAACTTTGATTTCTGTTAGTTCTTTATCTTGTTGTTTATTCTTCTCTTCAAGAATCGTTAAGCGTTTTTCTGTTGAGGTCATACGACCTTGAAAAAAAGCAAAGATTCCGAGAAACGAAACAACGCAAGACAAGACGACGCTAATTGTCTCTGGTTTCCACATATGCACCCTTTCTAATTGTTTGTTAAAATCCCTTTGTCTTGTAATTCTTGTATAAGATTCAATAAAGTTGTTTGAACACTTTGTGTTAAAACGCTTTGCTCGTTAAGCTGTTCTTCTAAGCAGTAATTGCTATACCACTGTGCACTCTTGAAAACACCTTTCATTTGTGGAGTTACGTCTTTATCTGTAATTAAATAAAGGTAAGTACCTCCGCCAAAAGTTTTAATATGGTTCATCTTATATTGATTTTGTTCATCTAAGACTTCAACCGTCCCAGTCGAACTTCGATTAATTTTCCATAAACTATCACTACTATCCAAGTAAAGATGGTCGTCGCTTTCCAAACGACTGACATTAGCTAATTTAAACTTGTAAGTTTTATTGACTGTTGTGTCATAAGTGTAAGCAAATGCTGATGATACCGTTTGTAAATTCGCAGTTTGCAGCAAAGCAAGAGCATCTAAAATATCACCGCCCCAGTATTCGTACCAAGTTTTATCTGTTAAGTTTGGAGACCATGTACCTTCCAAAAGAGAATTGCTAAATCCGTTTGTTTCAATCCATTGAAAAACGAGATAGTTAACACATTTCTCTAATAGGTCTTTCACCAGTTCAAGCTCTTCGTCCGTTAGCAAAGTACACTTCAATGTGTAGATAAGCGCTCGCATAAGATTAGTTACCATATGAGGGTCTCTTTGGTCATTATAAGGTTCGTGATTTTCAATAAAGACAGTCGGGAAATCTGTCATCGTGTTAGTCCAATACTGTTTCACTCCCTTAAAAAAGCGAATTGAAATATCGTGCGCAAGTTGATTAGAAGTATCGTTCTCGAACACTCTTGCAACGTCGCTTATTGTACGGTATTGGAAACCGCCCCAAACTGTCCCCCAGTTACCTTCTATACCAAACGTGTTCGGCTCATGACCACTTGCATCGTCCAGGTAATCCCACCAGAAAATAGGGGCAAAGAATCCTCTATGTCCCGTCAATTCTTCGAAAGCATCTTGTGAATCACTAAGGAACCGTAAGTTAGTAGTTAACGCTGTCGTAGAATTATCAAAGATTCCTTCTTGATAAATCCAAGGTACTTGATAACCTGTGTAGATTGCACCACGTAAATTAGATAATTCATAATTGATATAGTGCATATCAAATGGCATAATGTACGGCGCATATGGCAACGGATTTCGCGATGGCGCTGGTTTAATGTAATCAAGACCAATCTGTAAAGCTTCTGTTTCGCTATAAGCTAAATGAATAGATGTGTAATAATACTTGTCTAAGAATTCAAGTGTTCCGAAATATTCAATTTGCATACTTGCATTCTCGTCAATTGCTTCAAGTATTAATGATTGGTAAGCGCCGCTTGCCATTGTCCCACCGTTTGCTACTAGTTCTTCTGTTAAGGTGATTGTCTTGAATTTCCCGTCCGTTTTAGGTAATTCGTAGCTCCACGCCGTCCCCGCTGAATCATTAACACGAAAAGCAATTCTAGAGCTTGTTTTATATTTAATATCAAACGGTAATTTCACCCCCCAAATTGATAGCATACTTTGTGCCCAGCCAAGCCAACCGCCTTCGTCTCCTCTATGGAAAACGAATTCTGTGACTTTCTTCTGGTTCACTATTGTTTCGCTTGTAGTTACTGTACTGTTGGAGCTAGTGATGGCTGAACTATTGGCGTCGTGTCCGTAATGTAAACCCCATAAGATGTTGTCATCTTTATAGAAATCACCATGCTTAAAGCTTAATGTTTGAGGGTTACCACTTCCTTTTCCGTCAGTATAGAAATCACATTTCCAACGTCTGCTGGCGTCATACGTTTCTTCTTCATCGATTTTTATTGTCATTTTAGCGGATTTGTTAGACCAAAGTTTCGCTTCTATCCACTTGTCATTGTTAAGAGCTACTTTATTGCCGACCCATGTTCCGACGCTTCCTTCAGCTTTAGATTCTACCGCTGAATAGTCAATTAAAATAGCGCCATCACTATTAGTATATGTTTCTTTAGGCGAACGTTCTGAATAGCTAGTAACACCATTTTTTAAGACTTCTTCGCCGTCTTCGCCAGCTTTTAGATAGTAAATGGTGTTAGTTACAGATGAAACATTCTTGATTGCAGCTTTAGTCGATGCAATCGCTCGTTGCCATTTTTCATCTTCAGTGATTTCGTACCATAATTTAAAACAATCCAACGCCCACGGCAAAGTATCAACCGCACAGGCAATCTCGCCATTGTTAAGTGGTCGCCAAACGGGATACGCTTCGCATTTATCACCGATTTGAATTATAGGTCCTGTTTCAGAAGAATACACTATAAGAGCATCACCAGAAAACGTCTTATCTTTCAAAGTGATTGTTGCGCTTGAATTACCATATGATACAGTCGTACTTTCAATTTCATACTCGGTTCCAACAATTGGTGCTGTAGGTGACCAAGTGTATTCCAAAGTAGAATCTGTAGAACGGACAGAATATATTCTAAAGACTTTGTCATAATCGACATTAGCAACACCATTTGAAAACGTAGCTTCGCCGTTGGTGAAATATTCACGAGAAGTAAATGGCGCTGTAACGTTCACTAACCAATGAGGAATCCAGCTTGGGTCAGCTGTTGTTGGGATTGTGGCAGTTGGATAATAATAATTTAATAATCCATCTGTTACTTTTTCAGCGAGTGTTTTCCATTTCGTGTCTTTGGTTGCTAAGTATTGATTTAATAGTCCTCGCAATACTAACAACTGACCTTCTGACGTTCCTGTAGTAGGGGGTGTATATGACGTGTGAGGGTCATCTGTAATATAAGAAGCCCCTACTAATCCCATGCCATTAATTGCAATTGGCTCAACATCACTAGTATTGTGTTGTAAGAAATCAAAATAACCATCTGACCATTCTTTTGCTTTAGTTTGTAAAGTTTCGAGACTATCAATTGAAACAGCTCTATCATACATTGGATAGTGTGAGCTTACAATTTCAAGCGGAGTATAGAATGTCCTTCCATTTTTCTGAATAGTACTACCAAAAATTTCTGGTCTAACCGCTCCATTTTCATGGGCTAACGAAGTATATAGTGGGTATTGGAGTATTTCCCCCTCATCAATATTTAATTGTCCGTCATCCATGATATTAGAGAATTGAATAGTTTCCGAAATAATGACTTGATTATTAATCAATGCTGTTACTGTTAACATTTCAGAGACTTTAATGGTCGATGCTTTAACGGTAAAAGTATTTGCTGTCGTTGTGGTTTCTTTAAAATTCCAATTCCAACTTACGCCACTAACTTCTTTTTCGCCTTTCATTAGTTTAGGTGTTACGGTAGATTCACCGAAATTATTTCGGAAAGTCAAACCATTGTCAGTCGTTAAGGCTATTTTGTATGGCAAGTTCTGGTTTATCAGTTCTTCCATTTGGTGCAATATTTTATCCGAAATCTGACTGTATTTACGTTCAAAATTAATAAACGTTGACTTCGTCACTTTACCTGTCAAGATGTCATCTTCAAGTTCAGACACCCGAGCTTGCACGTAAAGAGCTGGTTCAAAGTGAACACCATCAATCAATGTTTGCGTGTCACCAATACCAGCTTCTATAGCACCTTCGACTTCGTAGGTAATTTCTGGCACAGATATTTTTTGGATTTCTCCATACATATAGCCCCAGAGCGCTTCTTTGGTCTCGTACTGTGTTTCACCCAAATCTTTAACAATCCAGTTGTCATTCGAGCCTTTGCCAACAGATGGAAAGCGGTCACGAGATTGTGGCGCATAGACTGTCATACCACTTGAGTAATAGAGTAGCTCTTTATTGTTGTCGTAAATTTTTTTATTAAGACCGTCAATAGTTAAGCCGTCTTTACCAGTTGCTCGAACTGCTGTTCTTAACTCTTTGATATTATCGCTGTAGTTGATGACTTTAAGCTCTTTGCCAACTCTTACAGGTTGACTGACCTTATTTGTGCCAAGATTACCTTTTTTATAGATATTCAACACTTGACGTTTAAGTGAATAATCGTCATTGAGTTCAACGTTGAAATCAAGTTCTGCGCCAAAACTGTTCGCAACAGAAAAAAGACGTGCAAGAATCGTGTCTGTGCCCGTCCATTCCAATTTGATTCGCTTGTCAGATACTTCGTTAACGCCGATTGTTAAAGCGTGTTCTGGATCGTAATAAGCCACATATTCAGCAATTGACATAGCATTCGCTGGTTTATGTTCGCCACGAGTTTCATTATTCAATTCAAGGCCAAGCGAATAAGCGGTCAATTCGACTTCAAAACCTTTCTTTTCAAAGCTCATGACATTAAGCCAGTAGTCACGATTCTTATAGCGAAAAGCTAGCTTACAGCCAGAACGAATACTGTCAATATCTTTTGAATTGTACTTAATCGTTAAAATACTTGCTGAACCTGCTAAGAAGCGGTGCAAATTAGCACTCTTATATTTAATTCCTGCTTTATTATCAAAAAAAGCCACATTATGGCTGTCTGTTGAATCACGAATTGCAATACGTACATTATTCTTGCTCAAATGTAAACCTCCTGTATTGTTGCTGTGGCACTTGCCACTTCGGCAAAACTAGAAACTAATAACCGCACTTTTGTCTTCCCAGGTGGAACTTTGAAATAAGTCGTACCAAGAATTTCGTCATCTAAACGAATTTGATTATTGACTTTGATTTGCCCTTTTTCGCCGTCAATAGCAATCGTTGAACCGCTTGGATAGCGATTAGGAACGTCTTTCCAATAATCAACATGCAATTCTTGAAAAAGAAAATCGTTTAAATAGTGATGTGTCACTTTTCTGTCGGTCGTGTTTCGTCCTGCATACTGTCCGACGAAAAACTGAATTTTCTTCGCTTTGACATTTGCTAAACGAGAATCATAGTACGGATAATAGCCACCGTACCAGAAGAACTGCACACGGTCTTTCTCTTTTACTAAGTCGAACATATTCGAGTTCTTAGCACGTCCCTCTGAACCGTATGGGTTAGGTGGCAACCAATACGATGGCGTGAATGGAATTGTCTTAACCGTACGGCTACCACCTGAACCGTCACCCATTAAGAAGCGAATATTAGCAGTATTACCAACTGTGTCGTCTTTCTCAATTGCCATGCCAGCGATTAAATGATTACTTTCATCTAGCACCGTTAAACACCAAGCGCCAGTTTGCCCCATCAATCCAGTTTCAAACCAAGCTCTAGCCCATATATACCATTGAGAAATAGGATCGCTTAGCGTGTATTCCTTAACCGCCCCATACTGTAGGGCACCAGATGTTCCGCTCGTTTTAAAAGAACTTGGCAATAAACCAAGACGGCCGCCGAACGAAGTATCAGCGCTCATTTGAGTTGTAATGATTTTTCGAGTGTTTTCGTAACAAACAGTACCGTCTGCCCAATTGGCAAAATCGCCTTTTTGGTTACTTAAAACGGTCACGTTTTTTCGTGCGGTGTAACCATCTGCTTCGTCAACTTTCCCAAATTGCATAGCACCATACTCACTAACAATGCCAACGAACCCAGATTCTTTCTTGAGCTTAATTTCGTAATTGACATATGCGTCTTCACTACCGTCGTTGACGATTTCAGTTTCCCAAATGCCGTCAGAATTCTTAGCAAATTCAAACTCTCGTGCTGTTTTTGAGTGTGCTAAGCCGTCTGCGATAATAAAGTTAATTGTGCCTTTTCCAGCGTTTCGTGTTATCTTATCGTAGTCTAAATCTCCACTTGGAATAGCCTGAAACGTTAAATTCGGCAGACTACTGAAACGGAGTTCTTTAGGTTCTTTGACTTTTAAAATGCGCTGTAGCTGATTATAGTCTTCGACTGAGCCAGTGCACGTATAAAACGGCACAGGTATTGTCTTTGTGCCAAAACGCGTATAATTGAATTCCGAACCACTCAGAATTTCATTTTCTGAAAACTGCGGGTCGAAATCGGCACCTTGCCACAGATGAAAATCGGAAGCTACTGTAATGTATTGTGTCAATTCTTTTCCGTCAAAAAATACTTTTTCGATTTTTACCACCCTTTCCCATAGATTGCATTTTTAATGGATTCCTGACGCTCTTGTTCACTAGTTACTGACTTAGCAACCGAACGCCCAACGCGTTCAGTATCCATGTAGTTTTCAATAATTATTTGTCTTGCAGCCAGCTTATCTAAGCTGTCTGTGTTTTCCGCTACGAGTTCGATAAGCTTATTAAGAGCTTGATTAATGTTGCTATTATCGCTGTGGTCGGTTAAAACAGCCACGTCACTTTGTGACTGCAAATTACCGATTCTTCGTGCGACATCTGCAACACGAGTATTCTCAAAGCCAATGCCGTTCGCATAGCGAGGGAATAATTGCTTAGTCTTTCCAGCAGGTAAGACTTTTGAACCTCGAGGGAGCGGTAACATAACGTTACGATCTTTCGGAATGAAGCTAGTTCCGTCAGGCAAAGTAATTAACTCTCGATAAGTCCCACCTTTTTGGTCATTGACGAGCGCTAAGCCACCTGGGTGGAAGTTGGTACCTTTTTCGTTTTTAGTGTGGTTCGTTCTGATATTAACGACTTTGTCGTGCAGAGAATTTAACCAACCCTTGATTCCGGAAATCACGCCAGAAGCGCGGTCTACCGCGGTAACCGTTACCGATTTACCATGAACGCTAGCGATGTTTGTTTTGGCTCTAGACGTTGGACTGCCTGTTAAGTCGGACGCTAAGATGCCAGGTACTGATTTCTGATTAACGTTGTTGATTTTCGATTGGGCGCTGGATGTAGGACCAGCTGTATTATCTGTAGCATTGATGCCAGCAGGAGCTCTTTGAGCGACACCGTTAACTTTAATGTATGCATCAAGCGTAGGTTGGCCTGTATTATCGTTAGCATTCAAATCGACTGTCTTACCACTCAATTGATTGATTGTGTTTTGAGCAAGCGCGACATCTCCGCTTGTCAAGTTCTTAGCTGTCAACGCTTTTTCTTCTGGTGTCAAAGCATTCCAGTTCTCTAACACGGTTTTAGCAACATCAGTGTTGTTAAGGAAGTCGGTATTGTTAGCTAGCAAGTTCTTAGTGGCATCTGGAATTTCTTTCCAGGCTTGTAAACTAGATTCGCTCTCGGTGATCGCCTTCATCGCTGGACTGTGGTCGATTACAAGTTGTTTATCGTCTGGTGATAAGCTATCCCATTGACCAGTTGCGATAAGAGCTTCGCCAATAGCCATAGTTGCTGTAGTGGTCAACTTTCCTTCTTTGACAGAGAGCTTCATACTCTCCCAACCGCCTTCCGCTTGCAAAGCTTTTTGAATTTCTTCTTGAGCATTTGTCTTGACATCACCCGTCTTAGGATCTAGTACAATGCTATTCCAATAGGTGACAGCTGTTCTGGCTTCCTCACTCATATCTGCCCAGTATGTGCCTACCAACGACGAAGCTTTTGAAGCAGAACTAGCTGTTTCTTCCATTTTAGCTTGAAATTCCTCGTATGATAGCCCCAGTTCTTCCATTGACGATTTGATCTGAGCTGTGACAGCTTGCTGAACTTCTGGTCGATAATCTTTTAATGCACTCTCAGAGATCTTCTTTTGAAGTTCCATGTACTGCTCGCCGTAAGCGTCCATCACTGCATTGTGATTAGCTTCGAGTTCTTCGAGCTTTTGATTGTACTCCGCTTTTGTCAATGCTTTGCTCTCATACAATGTCTTGTAATCTTTTTTAGCTTGCTCGTAGGACTTGTTCTCTTCTTCAATCCATTTTTTTACAGTTTCTAAACCTTTCTCAGCTTGCGCGGTGTTAAGCTGATCAACCTCACCGTTCATGGCTTTACGGATTGCGATACTCTCGTCCTTCTCGTAACCTAAAAGCGAGAGTTTCTCTTCAATCATGGCATTTTGTGCAGATTTAACGACTGCACGTTCAGTCTCTGTAATATTACGATGATTGTCAGCAGCGTTTTGATAGATTCGAATGACTTCGTCAGACATGGCACTAACATTGTTTTTAGCTTCTTGCGCGGCATTCTTCATGCGCTGAATTTCTTCTTCAGAAAGTCCATACTTCTCAGCAAGCTTAATTTTTTTGTTCAAATCTTTGTCTGCAAGTGTCGTAATATCATCCACTAAGCCTTTAAAAGCTGAACGTACAGCTTCGACGTCTGCTGTACCGTCTGTCCCAAAGGCCGTCATTGCTTGATTGGTTTCATCAACTTTATCTTTGAATTGTTGTAATTCACTAGCCTGTGCCTTACTAACAGCCGTGCCCCATTCTTCGGTTCTTTGCTTAGCTTCTGCTGCCTTATTCGCAAAATAACCAACAGCTAGCAATGCTGCACCGCCTAACAAGACGCCCCAAGTTACAGGGTTTCCTAACAAACCAACCGCGCCAGCTAACCCACTAGTAGCCCCAGTTGCTCCAACAGCCGCTGTTTCCATTCCAGCGAATTTAGTTATTAATGGTGCTACTTTTCCGACTACTTTTCCGATTCCAGAACTTACCGTGCCAAGAGCTTTGAAAGTTGTACCTAAAGCACCAGCGACTTTGCCAAACACTACCAAAGCCGGACCTGCTGCAGCCGCTACTAAGCCCCATTTTATAATTTGGTCTTGTTGTTCTTCACTCAAGTTGGTAAACCACTCTGTTAACTCACCTACTTTATCAGCCAGTTGTTCAATATATGGTGCAAAACGTTCACTAACAGTAATCGCAGCAGTTTCTAATTTACCTTTCAAATTTTCAATTGACCCAGTAAGACCACTATTCATCGTATCAGCCATTTCTTTGGCGGCTCCATTTGAATTTTGCAATCCAGAAACAACACCGTCAAATTCAGGTCCAGCACTGTCCAAAAGCGCCAACATACCACTTAAAGATTCTTTTCCGAACAATGTGTTCAACGCATTATTTCGCTGTTCTTCTGATAAGCCACTCAAACGTTCTTTGAGGTGTGGCAGCAATTCGCTGATTGGTTTCATCTGTCCTTCAGAATTGTAAGCAGATATTCCAAGCGATTGCATTAATTTAGAAGCGACGTCTGTAGGTGCAGCTAAACGCTGCATAGCTGTACGCAAAGTAGTACCTGCCTGCGAGCCTTTAATACCAGCATTAGACATAATTCCAATTGCTGCAGCCGTTTCTTCGAAAGAAGAATTCAATGAACTCATGACAGGTCCAGCATATTTCATTGCTTCTGCCATATCAACTGTTTCAGCATTTGTGTCTGCGGCTGCCTTTGCGTAGACATCAGCTACGTGTGTTGCGTTTTCTCCAGCTATACCAAATTGATTCATAGCACTTGCTACAGCTTCCGCAGCCAATCCCATATCACGACCAGACACCGCAGCTAAGTCCATAACACCAGCCGATGCTGAATAGATGTCATTGACGTTCATTCCTGCAGATGCCATGTTCTCCATGGCTTGTGCAACTTCCGAGGCTGAAAAGACAGAACTCGCTCCCAATTCAACCGCTCGTTGTTTTAATTGGTCGAATTGCCCGCCTGTAGCACCAGAAATAGCTTTGACACGATTCATTTGTTGTTCGAAATTTCCAAATGTCGTCATTGCGGCTACACCTATGCCAACAAGAGGTGTTGTAACAGCTCCAGTCAAAGTCGAACCAAGATTGACAGCACCAGTCCCCAAAGCCGTTAGTTTATTACCAAAATTAGTCATAGCAGAACCCATACGACTAAAAATGTTGATTTCAGTTGCTAAGCTTTGCAAACGGCCTTGTAATTCGCTGATTTTAGCAGCTGTATCCATCATAGCTGTACGAGCGCCGAGCAGTTGGCTCTTTTCTTTCTCGGTGGCACTTGCAACATCTCCAATGTTAGATTTTAAGGCGTTGTATTTTTCGGTTTGTTTAACAAGTAATGATTGATAGCCTTTCAAAGCTTGACCTGTTTCGTTATAAACTGAACGCAAAGCTTTAATTTTACTACCTTGCCCAGAAATGCTTTTTTCAACAGCTTTTAAAGAACTGTCAACACCACGTAGATAAGTCTTTAATTGTTTTGTGTTTGTTTGAAAAGGCGCTATATCAAGCGTAGCAGTTGCTACTAATTCTCCTAAATTCACTATACTTTTCCTCCTTTCTACCCAAATAAGAAAGGAAAGGCTTTATCAAGAGTAGTTTCAGTTTCTTCTGCTTTCTTTTCGGGCGATTCTTGTTCTAATGCTTCCACCATTAACTCAAAATCTGATAGTTGCATTTGTTTTATTTCTAAGATGGTATATCCATTTTGCAAAAGATTTTTAATCCAAGTTAACAAGTTTTCTCTTGCTTCTTCTGGAGTTATTCTTCCTTTTTTGAATCGTCACCATCTTCGGCTTCTTCGTCGGTCTTTCCACCATTTAGAGAATCTCCAAATAATTGATGAAGAGTTTTCATTGTTTTAACATCAGCTAGCTTTAATTCTTCTAGCGTAAATTGTTTTCCGTACATTTCAACAAACATACGAAGATAAGATTCATTTAACTTTCTGACCTTATTTGGGTCGCTAGATGCTTTTTTATCATCAATAAAAGCAATCTGGCGGGCGTTGTGTTCAAGGGCTAACAAATTATCTTGAACGTTGATATATTCTTTTGAGAACTCTTTTTCCAGTCCGCCTTTTTTTAATTTAATTTCGTACATAATTTTTCCTCACATAAAAATAAAAGGCCGCAAAATACGGCCAGTTGATTATTCCACAGTTGGAAATACCATTTTTTTGAATGCTGCTAGATCAAAGCCGTCTGCATCTTCACGACCAATCAAGAGAACTGTGCCTTCTTCGCCGCCACGCGCCACGAAGCTGCCTTCGATTGAGTCAGCTTTAGGATCTGGCGCACCATCAATAGTAGACGCTTCAAAACCAGGCAAATTGAATTTACCTTTCAAGAGGCCAACCCATACATATTTGCCATCGTCCATTTTAGTGCGGAACAAAATTGCGACGTCGTTCGGTGTAAGGTCTTTAGTGTATTTTTCAACACCGTTTTCAACCGTAATGCCAAAGAAGTCTTTGCGTGCATCAGATGTCAAGTCATATGTTTCAATTGTTAATTTAGCTTCTGTAATACCGCCAGAAACAACGACGTATGGTCCGTCATCAGCTGAAAGTGTTTTTAGTTCGTTTGTTAACTCAAGTTTTGCACTTGTAAGTCCTGGAAGACGTTTGCTTGCTGTAACTTTTTCGGCATTATTCAAAACACCATATTCACAACCACTAAGTCCAAATTTTACTTTACCCATGTATCAATTCCTTCTTTCTTTTAATTACCCCAATCAAAAAAACGATATTTTCTTACGTTCATCAGTAAGTCAATATCGTTATCTTTATATCGAGGAGTTTCGTTAGCTGTATACCATTCAAAACCCGCTTCGGTTAGAATAGCATCGATGCGTTTTACAATTGCTTCTGACTGCGCAGCCGTTTGACACCAAAAATTGATGACAATACGCTGTTCCGTGCCGACATAGCCATCGTCGGCATATGCATTTGGCGCATCATAAGTCGTGTTGATACGCAAAAAAGGCGCTAAGTCTTTTTTCTTTAAATCTGTTGGTTTTTCAGGGATGTCATAAGTGAAAATTCCTTGTTTAAAACCATGTCCGAATTTACCGCCACGATAGCTGTCGAACAGCTCATTCAATTTATCATCGTTACTTAATAGCTTGTACGCTTTCGTTTCGGCAATCATAAGCCTAAACCTCCTTTAATTTTCTTTGCGTATATTTCTTTTGCACGAGGTGTCATTTGATTAATTGTTTTTTCTTCAAAATTCTGTCCCCGTTGGTAAATCGTACCCGAGTCTGGGTACTTCGCACGCCACCCCGTCTGATTTCCGTAACCAATTTCTTTCGAGATAATACCCTCGCTAGCGCCTTTAAAACCACTAACGGCTGTATCGTCACGCAAATGGTCGATGAATTTCTCATCTACTGGGGTGTTTGCTTGCAATTGTTTTTCAAATTCTTCAGCAACTTCAGTTACCGCTGCTCTTGCTGCTTTAGGTGCTTTAACTTGCAATTTCGTAAGATTAGATAAGATTGCATCAAGACCTTTTGTCATGTAATACGCACCCCGCTTATCATAATCATTTCCTTGTTAGCGTAATCAACTTCCATTTTTTCAATCTTATATTCAAGTCCGTTAAAATCAACGAACATTGAATTATCGAACGGTGGTTTAGGCATATATCGAATTAAAAAGACTTTTGTGTCACTCGTCTCAGCTAATATTGAATTATCTGCTTGTTTGCCTGTCGTATTCTCACGAAAATCTTTAACAGTCGTCTTAGACACTTCAGCCCAACAGCTCATGATGTCTGTTCTGATATTGTCTAAAACTTCGCCATCTTCGTTTTGCCCACCTTCTCTTTTAAAAATCGTGATACGCACATTCATTTTACGTGTCAGCATTATCAACACCTCGCAAACGCAATTGGTGAACGATGTTTAACACACCATTCGCCAGCGGGTAACGATTGCTATCGGCAGTTACGCCTCTATGTTCATAATCTTCTTTAACTTGTTTCTTAACAGCAAGATCGAATTTTTTGTAACCCGCAAAATCTTCTGGTGTTGAACCAGCTTCAATTGCAAAGCAAATCTGTTCTTGCGCAGCTTCGATCATTTCTTCCAAAATGCTATCTTCAAAGTCAAAGTCAATCTTGCAATAGAGCTTAACTGCTTCCAGTAATTCTTGTGAGACTGCCATTTAGCTACCTCCTTAAGAATTTACTAAGTTCAATAATTCAGCTTTAGTCATACTACTTGTATAGCTAATCCCTTTGCTGTCTAAGTAAGCTTTAATCTCTGTTACTGTGTTCGCCTCAGTCGGAACGCTTACGTTTTCCGAATCAGGCTTCGCTGGGTGTAAACGTTACAAAGTAGCCAGCTTTCGCATCAACTTTCTTAACGCCAAAACGAAGAACAGCTTGCAAGTATTGACCGTAGATTTCATTATCTGCCCAACGAAGTCCAAGGTCTTTACGGTCTGCGAACAAGACACCACGTTTGAAGTCACCAATAAACGCTTTCGCTTCTCCAGATGCACCAAGAATTTCATCAGAAAGAACGAATACTGGTTTACCAAGCAAAACTTTGCCAGTTACTGCTGTGATTGAGTCTTGTAATAGATAACGTCCGTTCCCGTCTTTAAGAGTGTCAAGAATTTGGTAGAAGCTTTGTGAAACCACGAATGCCACGTCATAAGCAGGGTCAAGGTCGATATTGAGAATTTTCTTAATGTCATCAACGTTTGCTACTGTTTTTGCTGTAAATGATTTAAGTACGTCGGCAATAGCTGCATTAGTTGTGTTGACTTTAATTTGACCGACTGTTTCAGCAACAATGCTAATCAAATCAACATCTGCATCGTCAACAGATTCTTGTGAAACTGGAATAGCTCCACGATATGTTTCAACAGACCAATCAACTTGTTCGAATTCTGGTTTAGCGAGTTTTGGGTTTTTCTCCAATTCAGCAACGCTAACCATTTTTGATGTCGCTTTTTTCAAAATTGGATATTTACCAGAAGCTTTTTTAGCTGGATAAATTGTTGTGAATGGTTTCAAATCAACAGTAGTCTTAATTTCACGGATTGGAGTCGTAACAAGCTCTTCGCTAGTAATTTTAGTTGTATCTGCTTTCTTAACACCGTCTGTTGTTGGTGCTACTGGTGTAACTTCATTCATTGTGATAAGCACTTCGTCTTTACCTTCAAAGCGAAGTCCTTCATTTACAACAGCGCCTTTTGAATGCAAAAATGCGTTAACTTTATCACGATAATTCATATCTTCTCCTTTTACTTCGTGACCTTTTTTGTTTTCTGCCCCACCTGAATTTTTAGTAGCTTCAAAAAGTTCAAGATCAGCTTTAGCTGTTTTTAATTCTTCTTTAGCAGTGTCAATTTCGTTTTTGATTGTACGAGCTTTTTCAAGGTCATCAGCTTCAAGAGCGTTTTTAACCTGCGCTGTTTTATCAGCGATAGTAGTTGAAAGCGAGTTGATAGATGCTTTTAATTCTTTGATTTTTTCATCAAACATATAGTTTTTCTCCTTTTTTGTGCAAAATAAAAAGGACTTAAAGTCCTTGTAAAATTTCTTCTTTTTCGATTTCACGTTTCATAGCTTCAATTTCCTGTTTTCGCTTGTTGCCATGATTTGCAAAATAGTCGTCAATAACCGCTTGTGGTAACAGTCCATTGCCAATACTTGCAACTGCCTGCTGTTCGTCAAAAGTCATTACTTCGTCAGCAAAACCTTTTTCAACAGCTTCGTCAGCACTCATATACGTTTCATTTTTCATGAGTTCAAGCAATTCATCTTCGCTTAAACCAGTTTTAGCCTTGTAAGCATTAATAATGCCTTTATCGCTAGCTTTCAAAGCGTTTGCTGCTGATTCAAGGTCGTCACTATTACCAGCTACAGAAGTCAATAGCGCTTTGTGAATCATGATTTGAGCTGTTGGACTGATAACGACTTTGTCAGCGCCCATAATTGCGACGCTACAAGCACTTGCAGCCATTCCAGTCACTTCAGCGGTTACGTGCCCAGAATAATTTTTCAGTGTTGTGTAAATATCACTGCCTACTGTCACCAAACCACCATTTGAATTAACTTCAACTACAACGTCTGAACCGTCTTCTGGAAGTGCTTCAGCAATCGATTTAGCGCTGACCGCTTCCATTCCATAATAGTCGTAAACTTCTTGACTATTATTCGGAATCAGCGGCCCCCTCATCAGAATTCGTTTCGGCATTTTCCTCACCTCCTTTCAATGATTGATATTCTTCTTTCTTGTCCAAGAAAACGTAATTAAGGCTTGTTTGATACCTATCCATATCTGGATTATCAGACGGCTGTTTGCCAAGTTCGATAAGTCCTTGATTTGGTGTCAATAACGTATTATTGACAAGTTTAACAATCTCATCAACATTTCGACCTGTAACGCTACGTGTATCAAATTCAAGTCGGCATTTCCGTCTATCTCTTGGGCTAAAGATTTTAAGGCCTAATTCGCTCGTTATCGCGTCAAAATAGAACGGCAAGTCATTTGTAACGTAATCTTCAGTTAGCTGCGCTACGGACTGATTAGGGCTATTTACACCTAATTTATAGCTAGGTATGCGCAAAGCTTTAGCAATTTGAGCTGTTGAAAAATTGTTACTTGAAATCAATTGCAGAACATTCGTATCGATTTCTAACGGTTCGTAGGTCATTGTGTTATCAAATACTAGAGGACTGCCACCTTTTGCTCCTTCCCGCATTTTCTCGAATTCTTCACGAGCCTTTTTGCGAGCTTCACCACTCAACATAGCGCCTTCCATTTTTAAAATACCGCTTGAAAAACCGTCTTTAAAGAATTTTAAAAGCGTACTTGTTCCGCTGTTTTGCAAACTAATTTCATCACCTAAAGACAGCAACGGAGAACGCCCTAAAATTGTGTCGTGGCTGAAGAATTTCCAATGAATGACATCATCAGCTCCGCAAGTAACCTCTTTACCTGTCAAACTGTCAACGAAAGTGTAGATAAGCTCGTGGCTATCTAATTCCTCTACACGAGTTTCAGACGGTTTATAAAACTGAAATTGCAACGCTTTGCCAGTTCGTGGGTCTCTCAAAATACGAGAATAAGCATTACCTGTCAAAATAGTATTGACTGCCATCGCAAATTTCCACGTTCGTGCCGAAGCATTGCCAGTCGATTTTACATTCAACAAATAATTGATGTCTTCGTCTTGAATGATGTCACCGTTAACATTTTTCTTAATCAACGGAAATCTAGCAACATCGCCAGCAATAATCGAAGTTGCTGTCAGCACATCGCTGTTTCTAAGAGCTGAAATACCAACATACTTTGCGCTATCGTTGCCAGACACTACCGAAGCGACATAATCGTCATAAGAGAGTTTGGAATCTCCTAACGACTGAAAAAAGCTCATTGTCTCACCTCCTTTCTAGCGCATGGTTTTATCAATGTATAAACCTAAAAACGTACACATCAAACCTAGACACATAAAGCCAGCTGTAAAATTCAATCTAAAAAATGAATAATCAATCAAACCAAAGCCTGCTAACAGTAGCAATGTATGAATGTTATTTTTAAAAAATTTCAAAACAGACCTCCACTTTCAAAGATTTTCTCATCAGTCCAATAACCTGCGCCGTCAAATGCTTCGAGATAACAAGCCGCATATGCGTCTAGAAGTGCATCTAGTGGGTCAATTTTATTGCTGTTTTTATTCTTATCAATACGCATACCGTTGTTGTCAACTCGTGTATAAGCATTATTAACAGCCATTGTAAGTAACTTATTGCCCGAATGTTTAATTTTCCCAGTTTTGACGTCATCTCTAAACTGTTTTGTCGGCATATTCAAAACCATAGTCGTTTGTGGGATTTGGACTTGTGTCCATTCTGGGTGTCGTTTCTCAATCATGGTTAGCAAAGCTCCATATTGGTAAGGGTCAAAATAGATTCCTTGAACTTCCCAATCATTTTCGATAACCATTTCTTCAAGTTTTTCCATGACTCGCTCATTATCAATAACACCAGATTCGAGTGTGGTAATTTCACATTCGCCCATGCGCTCTAAATTCGTATAAGAAACGCCGTCTCGCTTTTCTTTCGCTATCAGTCCATATTTAGTAGCGATAAAAGAAAAACTATCAGCAAACCAATAATCATCCATCATTGCCATTGTGCTGATTGAAAACAAGTCGCTTGAATGTCCAACGTCAACGCCTATCCAAACACGCCTGCCAGTCGTATCAGGTTTATCAATTAAAGCATCTTCCCATGTCTGTTTATCCATATAAGAAGCTTCGCTAGATTGTCGCCACATATTGAAATTTTTAACCAAAACTTTGTTAATTTCACCCGTTTCAAGCGAAGTTTTACGCCTTTTTCGCAAATAATCCATGATTTTTTCATACAACGCTGGCACTTCCAAAATAGGATTTGACTTAATCCAATTGCTTTCATCAGCAATTTCTTTCTCATCATCTTGTTCTGCGATGAAAGCAAAATATGAATCGTCAATCGTTTTTTTATCTAAAATCTTAGCAGCGTACTTATATTCAATTGTGTACATTGGCACATTCAAATCTAGACCAGCTGTCGAAATGATAAGAATTAATGGATTGTCAAGCTGACCTTGACCAGATTCCAAAAGTTCAATCATTTCATTGGTTTTACTAGCCGCATATTCATCTAGCACACCGACATATGGTTCAAAACCATCGACTGCACCAGTGTCGCGGCTTAATGCTCTAATATAAGATTCATCACGCTTGTTTGTTAACTCATCGCGAACAATTTTAGTTGCTTTGAAGATGTCCTTATCCTTAGCTCTAAGCGCTTCTAACTGCTTCTTAGCCATTGTCCAAGCAATTCTAGCCTGCGTACGGTCATTAGCCGTACAGAAGAGTTGACGGCTTAACGCTGGGTTCTTACCAAACAAAAACTCGTATAGCAAAATACCAGCGATTAAAATGGTCTTCCCATTCTTACGAGCAACTGAAACCATAGCTTTGCGAAATCGTCTGACAGAATGGTCTTTTTTCTTTCGCCAGCCATATAAACTGGAGATGATGAATTTTTGAAACCTTGCAAGCGGATAAGTTTTGCCCGTTTTAACGTCTGGCAAGATTTCCAAAAAGTCGATAGTGTTTTGGGCTTTCTCTGGGAAATAATCAAATTCAAAATTAGAATTGCTGATGTTTTTTAAATCATCCAAATGCCTTTGACAAGCTTTGATTACTTTCTGACAAGCTTTAATATTGCCATCGACTACATCGAGTGCATAATAAAAAGCAGTATCTTTGTACTGCTCTGGAATTTCTGAATAATCGTAAGCTATTTTTGATTACCTCCTTTCATTTATCCTCCAAATTTATCAAACATTGTGTCTTTCTTTTCTTCTGTCTTAGGCACATACATCTTCATGCGACTATCAACAGTCAAACCTAGTTGAGCCGCACATGATTTAATGTTATTCGTTGCTTTTTCAAGCGTAACAACTAATGGATTCTGAATCCACATGCCTTTATCTTCGCTAAAAACAGAAATACCTATTTCATTTACTTTTTGACTTACTTCGACATATATACCGTACCATGTACAGTAGTTTTCTAAAACGGCCCTGTCTAAATCACGGACTGGCAAACTTTTTAAATCTTCAACAATACGAGCATATTCAACTTTCGCTGTTTCTCCTAAATGTTTAGGAGGTGTTAATTGTAGCTCAATTAAACCGTCGCCAGCCGATTTTTGGATTTCAACACGTACAGCTTTTTCAGCTTTAGTCAAATGTTTTTTATTATTCTCAACTACCTTTAACTTTCGTCCCAAGCTTTACACCTCCTTTACATTAAAATTTTTAGCTTTCAAAAATTCAAAAAGGGAAAATTGTGCACGGAAGAGGGCGGCGTTGTTATATCCGAACGATACTTAGCCCCGATAAAAAAAACAAGGGGTATTTCCGAATATTTATCTCGCCCTGCGCCTACTATAGGTAGAATGGTTCGCTTTTTTCAAGCTATTTTTTACCATAATTCTCAAGATTAGCTTTAGCATCGTTGCATGCTTTACAACTCGCTTGAAGGTTTGTCAAGTCTAATCTTCTTTTCCAATCTTTTTTAATTGGAATTATATGGTCAACCATTGTTGCTTCTCTTCCGCACATTTGACAGACATAATCATCACGAAGTAATACTAACTTACTTGTGCTTCTCCAAACAGAACTATTGTAGAACCTTGTCAGCTTCTTATCATAGTTCCATCTAGTCTTGTTATAGTTCTTGTACTCCTCACTTCGACTATCAAAATCTACTTGCTTTCGCTTTCCACCAACAACAGTAAGTTTCTGTGGTTTCATATTCCTTTTCCTTTTTTTGCATAACAAAAGGAGCTACCTTTTAGCTCCCCTCGTCATTATTTCATACTACTATGTTAGCATGGCAGATTGTATTTGTGAGTATTACTTTGTACTATTTCCGTATGTTTTAGTATTGATTTAGTATAACGTTCAGGCTTTTTACAGCTTTCGCTTTAATTGTGTAATACTTGTTGCGATTAAGTTCGAGTTTGTCAATAGCTTCGTCAAACGTTTGACAATTGAGATAAGTAGTCAGCAGCACATGACGCTGTGCACTGTCGGGTATTTGCATAATGACGCCAATAATTTCTTCGCGCCGCTTAACTAAACGGTCAATCTCTGCCAGCCCGTAATCAGATGCGTCAATGATTGAAACATTCTTATCTGTCTGTGTACGTCTAACACCTCCGCTCACTTTCATGTCAGACCATTGCGGCGACGTGAACAGTGAGCTTCTGGTGTTCTCGATGTCTAATTTTAATTGCTTAATCGTTTTAGGAATTAATCTAAGTTCTTCCAAAATATAATCTGCTTTAGTTTTAATCCTGCTCACGTCTTTTCTCCTTCGATATGTTATAATATAAGTAATTGTTTAATATCGATGAAGTCTTGCGTAAGCAGGACTTTTTTTCTTAGGCAGGCGCACGACCCAAATATTGAATTATTGATAACGAAAGTGACGCCTTACATAATAACAGCCTAGCGATAAACTGCGTTGGATTTTAAAGAAAATAGTCTTAAGGAATACCTCGTTTCTATTTTATTTCGCTATGTTTGCTAGCAAGTAAACCAGATAAAACCTTGCCTGCAGTACTAATTTTTGTAAGAAGAAGTGCTTTAACCACCTCTATTTCCGTTTTTTAATTTCTGGTTTAACAACCGCGCAGGGAGTCGAACCCCACGCAGCCTTTTGCGAAAACGACTGTTCCCAATAGTCTATCCGCGAAATCTTCTGGAAAATCTAAGGCTTTAGAGAATACCTTAGTAATGAGCCATTTCCCATGTATCTAGAATAATTTAGAGTCCTCAGAGCACCGACTAGGGAGTGCTCGTCATAGGCCTGCTTTCTTTTTTTATTTTTCTTCCTAGCCTTATACCCAAGCAAGGATTCGAACCTTGCTAGATACCATTGTGGGTTATCGATTGTTTGTAAAATATCCTAGTAATGCTCCAAATGCCACACTAACTATACAGATTATTATGATTGCATACTTCATTTACTCCCCTTTCCTAATCACAACTTTATCAACGTTTTCATCTTCAAGAAAATGTACTATTACATCTCTCATAACATTAGGATCAGCAATCAGATAGTTATGGTCTCCTTTAGTTATTTTGTAAACTGTAACTTTACTCATTTCATTCTTACCTCAATTTCAAATTCTTTATCCTGAAAAGTTGCTGGGATAACAACGCCTTTCATAGCACCATCTCTAAAATACATTTCAATCATACTTTCAAGAACTGCTTTGCCAATGTCTAGCTGTGGTTCTAATAATTGTTCTTGTAATGTTTCCATATCATTCTCCTAACAAATCAAAGATAAGTTCTCATAAATGTTTCCAATGACCTCAATATCTTTAAGGTCTGTGTAAAACTCCTCTAAATAATCAAAAGATGTTAACATATTACTTCCCCAGTCTACACTAAAACAAGCATAGTCATTATCCCACACCACAGGAACTGTATAACCATCACCATCACAGTCAAAGAACTTAATAATATCCCCTTCGAAGATTTCCTTGCCGTTTTTATCTTTATTTCCTGTTGACTGCATTAGCTTAAATTCTTCATAAGCGTAGAAGCCTGTAACATCTGAAATAAGGTAAACTTCACCATCAATAAATGACATTTCATGGACATCTGTCATTCGTTTCTCTTCTTTGAGCCACACTCTAAATTTTGGTGTCATTTAATTGTCTCCTCTATTCTTAAGAAATACATCGATAATGTGATAAAGCAACCCGCACGCCACTAATCTCGCTCGCTCTTTTTCATCGTACACTACAAACATTGGGAATCCCAGCAGGATCCAAGTCACAAATATCATTCTTCCACCTCTGTTTCATTTAGTTCAGCTAGTTTGTCCCACTTTCCGCCAGCAAGATGGCTAACTTTTTTTATTTCGCTAATTCGCTTTGGTTTTTCTTTGTACTCCCACCACTCACTACCGTCATATTCGTGACGTTCAAACCACCAATCATCACCAGCGATAACTAAATCTTCGGCTACTTCAGGAGCTCCAAAACCTGAATCATAGTCAGATTTCTTGGCGACTTTTTCAAAATTTTCTTTTGTAATTCCAAAATTTGAGCCTTGAACATATTTGACATCTTTAAATGTTTTTCCGTAAGTCGCTAACTCTCTTAATGTTTCTTCCCATAAATTAGTCATTTTCCACCTCTTTCGCAAATTTCCAAGCCCAATTAAAACACTCTTTGATTTCTGCCTCAGTTAGACGTGTACTTTCATTTCCTCGCCAATATTCACTATGCAATAGGCTGACACAGACTTTTCCGTCAAAGTTCTTTCTAAGTACTAAATGGTTGTCTGAATTTGGATTTGGGAATTCAACAGTGTACAGTTTTTCTTCTTGGTCTTCATCCTCACACTCTTTAGCAAATTGCCAAGTCCAAGAAAACTCTTTCTTAATTTCTGCTTCTGTTAGTTTACACTTTCCAAAAGTTTCCCACTCATCAATAAGAAATGTCTCAACAAATAGTTTTCCATCACAGTCCTTACAAAGCACCAAACGAATAAAACCATTTGGATTTGGTAATTCTACTGTATACAACTTCTCTTTATCAACTTTATAGCCGAAAAGCCAAGCTTGTGCAAATGTTTCTTGGTTTCTTGTTGCCCATTTAGAAGCCTCCAATGATTCCACTTTCTTATCATCACAGATAGCTGTACCTAGTTCATCTATTGGGCTCATTGCTCCAAGCAAAGATACTTTATTTCTTTTACACCACTCTATCCAATCAGCTACAAATTGTGGCAATACAGGTTTTTCTGGCTCGTCAAGTTGTCTAACAATAGCTGATGCATCGTCTATAGCTTCATCATAAGCACCTCCCCAAATTGTGTCATCACAACCTGTTCTTTTACCTTCAATTTTTTCAATCACTTCTTGTTTATTCATCTTCCACCTCTCTAACTTCATAAGTATCGTTTCCCCAAATATGATATTTAACCAAATCATCTTCTGTAAAATGAAATGCTGTTACTTCTTTAGCTGAACTATCTGGTACTTTATAATGAAGAAGGTCATTGAGTTGGGACTCATAACCAAGATACTCATTAGTTAATTTTAGTTTTGCTGTATACAATTTCTCTTTCTCGACCTCATAGCCAAATTTATGCATCAACACTAATGTTTCTATAGATTTGTTATTGTCATCATTAAACCATCCGTGGAAATCTTCACGCAGTTTTTGTTCACGGAAGTCTGTACAAAGCTTGTATAAGTTATATTCGAGGTCATCTTTATTTTTTTCATACCATTCCGCCACAAATCGCGGAACCACAGGCTTTTCTGGTTCGTCAATCTGATTGACAATATCAATAGCCATATTCAATTCTATAGCTTTAACAGAATTATCTCCGTAAATCTCTTCATCTAGCCAATGAGACTTTACTCTTGATTTCAACTTTTCAATTGCTTCTTGTTTATTCATCTTCCACCTCTCTAACTTCATAAGTATCGTTTCCCCAAATATGATATTTAACCAAATCATCTTCTGTAAAATGAAATGCTGTTACTTCTTTAGCTGAACTATCTGGTACTTTATAATGAAGAAGGCTATTGAGTTGGGGCTCATAACCAAGATACTCATTAGTTAATTTTAGTTTTGCTGTATACAACTTCTCTTTCTCTACCTCATAACCAAAGAGCCAAGCTTTAGCGAAAGTGTCACCATTATCACCATTACGAATCCATCTTTGAGCATCACCAAACGCCCCTAAGTTCACAAGCGTTGCTACTAAACTGTCACCCTGTTTCTTTCGCTTAACAATCATATCAGCCACAAATTGTGGAACTACATGTTTTTCTGGTTTGTTAATTTGCGCTTGTTGTTCGTTAAGTTGTTCGGCTAATATTATAGCTCTTTCAATACCGTAATTATGTCCATTATCAAAATCACTTCCTTCGATTTCAGATGGTGCTTCTAATAGTTTTATTAATCTGCTAATTAGTTCTTGTTTATTCATCTTCCACCTCTCTAACTTCAAACGCATCGTTATACAAAACGTGCCCTAAACCATCTCTGGCCAATTGTTTCTCAGTAAAAATCAGTTGGCAGTCTCGGCTTCCAAATGCGCCAAGAACGTAAATTTTCAACTTACGGTCATACATTAACCAGTTGAAACGTCCGTCAATACCTTTTAACCTAACTGTGTATTTTCTTTCCTTATTTGGATTGTACTTATCTGTACGAATTAAAACAGCCCCGCATTCTTCACAGTACAATTCCCCGCCACGATTCAGCGCTTCAACTAAATCTTCTCGTTTTTTCCATCTATAACAGTAGTCGCAAAATACTTCTCTTACATTCATTCTTCCACCTCTTTCGCAAACGGCCATGCCCAATCAAAATCTTGCTTGATTTCTGATTCAGTTAACTTAAGACTTTTGAGCAATTTCCAATCATCTTCGTAGTGCCAGTCTATATAAACTTTATTATGTTCATCTTTATGAAGCACAATGTGTCCAGAGTCTGGTTCGTTTGGATTTGGTAATTCTACTGTATACAACTTTTCTTTCTCAACCTCATAGCCGAAAAGCCACGCTTTCGCAAATGTTTCTTGGTTTTGTGTTGCCCATTTAGAAGCATCCAATGATTTCACTTTCTTATCATTGCAGATAGCTGTACCTAGTTCATCTATTGGGCTCATTGCTCCAAGCAAAGTTACACTGTTTCTTTTGCACCATTCTATCCAATCCTCCACATATTGTGGTACAGTAGGCTTTTCTGGTTCGTTCATTTGTGGTTGTTGTTCGTTAAGGTGTTCGGCTAATAATATAGCTCGTTCAATACCGTAATTATGCCCGTAATCATAATCGCTTCCTTCGATTTCCGATGGTGTTGTTAGTAGTTTTTTTAATCTATCAATTAGTTCTTGTTTATTCATTATCAGTCTCCTCTCTATACCAATAAACTAAATCTGCTAAGTACTCATAACCATCCTCATTCAACATATTCCAATCAACATCTTGTTTTGACAGCCAATCAGAGAAATTTAAATAGTTGTCAATCTCAAGCTCAAGATAATCACCCCAACTCCAAAAGTAGCCATCAATTTTCACACGATCACCATATGGATTTTCAAAGATTAAAATTGGATTATCACACCACATTGAACCAAAGCACAGTTCGCATGTACCAATTGTTTCAGTGCGCGCTTCAGACAAATCTACATCTACTAATTTAATTCCTTTCATCTCTTATCCCTCCATCATTTTTTTCATACGTTTAATAGTCACATCGTCTGGCAATGCCGCTAAATCCAGCAATCTCTTTGCTTCATTGTTTGTGACATGCAACATATCGGCAATTGTGATATAACTCTTAAGATGTTTCTTATGCGTCCAGTCAATGAATGCCTCTAAAACCTCTAAAGGTGTTTCAACCTCGTGTTCTGAGAATGTCACTGCGTACATCACACGACGTCTATTTACTGTTTTCCCCATATTTACACCTCAACTAAAACTCTCTTTGTTCGTTTCTGTATTGACGGATAGCGTAAGCGTTTGATAATCTTTTCTTCGACTCCTAATTCGTCTGCAATTTCTTTAGTCGTTCCGATTGTGATGAATTCATCATCATTGTATAGCGCATACTCTTTCATTCAATTTCCTCGATTTCAATTTCAATTCGTGGGTTTGGACTATATAGCTTTCTAGCTCTCAAATCACAGACGATGGCGTCATCTGACCAAACAATTTCAGATTTTGAAATACTGTCAAACAATGATTTGATTAGGTTGTCCAAATCTGGCTTTTTAACGTGCCACAGCAGCCGTGAAATGTATTTTGAATACAATTGCTTAGCTTTCTCTTTCGCACGCTCTGACGGCTTCTTAGAGACATTCTGGGGCGCTCTCATATAAAATGTAACTTCTACACGAACAGCACCATCAAAATAGTGTCCGTCGTAATTCTCTTTGATGTAATCTGTAACCTGCTTTCGCCACCTCATCATTTTAGGGTCTTCATACACCGCAGCATGTCGTCCTCTGACTGTGGCTCGTGGCCTTGATTGTGGTTTGGGTTCAAATGGTATTAGAAACATCTATCTTCCTACTTTCCTAATTCCCGACTAACGTCGACCACTTCTTGACGTTCTTTGGTGTACCAATCAAAATAAAACTCGTGTGTTTTGCTGTTATAAGTTACTTCCACATAATCAGGCAATTTTGAGTTTGGATTGCTCATCGGATAAGCTTTCTTACTGTCAAAGCTAAACAACCCTTTCATATTGCTAAGTGTGTAATTAAACCAAACCATATAAACTTCATACGATTTAATTTCAAGGTGCTCTGAGATTTTATGTTTAGCGTATCCCTCAAAATCTTCTTGCGTCAGTTTGATAAGTTCTTCTTTCATTTTTAAACTCCTAAAAAACAAAAGCGGGCACATTTAAAAGTGTGAGTATAAGGCTTGCGCCCGCTGAAATTCTTTGCATGTCGTCCTGTTAACCGACACGTACTTTCTAGTTCGCTTTTTTCGTGATTCACGACACGTATTTATCAATTATGTTTAAAACTCTGTTTTCGGAAATAAAGTTTTCATTGCCAATGCGAATAACTTTGTATTCTTTTTCTGCTTTAATTTCATGAAAAAGAATCTCTCTAAGGCTTCTAGCTGGGAAGTCTGAATATCCTAATAAATAAGCAGTGCCTACTTTGAAAAAGTCGGCTAACATTTTAGCTTGAGCAGGCTTTATTTCAAACTCTCCCTTTTCCCACCTAGAGATGGTTTTTACATTAACGCCCATCAGTTCTGCTATTTGAGCTTGAGTATATTTCTTTTCTTTTCTAAGTTCTTTTAATCTGTTCATATCAATAAACCTCAACTCGTTTTGTGAGTTTTTTCTCTCTGCAGTACTCGCAATGCCCGCACGGTTTTGCTTGCGCTCTGCCGCGCTTAACATCGTCCAAGCGCTTAATAATCTTAGCCAGCTCGTTCAATTCGTCTTGAATAGCGTCAATATTTTGAATACGAATAGCTCGTGTGTCGCTCGGACTTTCTTTCGTAACTGCATATATGATTGGTTCAAACGGCTTGCCGTACTTCGTTTCAAGCATTGTTTTGTAAACTGCCATTTGCAAAATATAACCATAAGCTTCAAACCAGCGAACCTTATAATTGTTACCATCTTTATCTTTTACCCAGACCTCATCATCGATTGGTCCTTTTGTGGTTTTAATGTCGACAAAGTAGCCGTGTTCAATATTTAAGCAGTCAATCTTGCCTTTAAATTCAACACCTGCAATCTCACCCGTTACAGCAGCTTCTTTTTCACCTTGATAAAGCGCTGTGAAATTTTTATCTGTTGCAAGTGCGTTAATCATGCTCTCTGCTGTTTCAAACGGTGCGTATAAGCTGCCATTCTTTTTAAAGATTGATTCTTTATTTTTCTCAATGAACGCTTCGTGAGATTCTTTACTTTCAAATGCGCTGTGGACGTAATTACCTACTAGTAAAGCTGTCTTATCTCGATTATCTTTCCAGTCGTCATTAAGCTCTGCTAGTGCTCTAGCTTCGCATTCCTTAAATCGTTTAACTTGCGAGACAGACCAATAAGCTTTTGCTGAGTCAAGACTGTAATAATCTTTGCCAAGTAAATCTTTAGTCATTTGTTAAATCTCCGAGCTGGTCGAATAATGCCGTTTGTTCTTCTTGAATTTCGCCGGTTTCTGGGTTAGCAATCGGCAATTCTTCTTGCGGTGTTTCACCGATTAAATCTGTCAAGTTTTCTTCTTGTGGTGTTACGTCGATTGGTTCCGCTTTCTCGTATTCGGTTTTGTTATCATCTGTGATTGCTTCTTGCATGTCAACTGATTTTGGCCCATACGTTCCAATAATACTTTTTAGCAAGGTCTTCTTAGCCATTGCGTCAAAATCTGTTTTCCATGGCCCATTATTAAAACTTTTTGAAAATCGTTTGCCGTGATTATAAACTTCCTCTCTTGTCCAGTATGTAATCTTTCGGAAACCGTTAAGTAATTCAAAGCATGCAAAGTATCCAATAATTTCGTCTTGCGGTTGATTAAAATCAAGATCCAGCGTCTCAAATAACGGATCATACGATTTGAATTGAGCTTTGTAAACAACACCTGCGTTGATGCTCTTATATTGTCCGCTTCGTTGAGCCAACTCGATTAATCCTTTATAACCTAGTTGAAATTGTGCTTGCCCTTTAAAAGGAACGATGTATGCACTTCCCAGACTCGGTTCGATTGGTAAATTCAAAGTCGCTGCTTTCATCGCTGCATTTAAAATTGAGTTGTTATCTGCCTTACTTAACAATTTGTTGTTATTTACGACAGATAGCAGACTCGTGATAAACTGGTCACTTTTACCACTCACTACCTCGCTAAATTTATTCTTTACTGCTGGTCTGTTAAAAAAGTCTTTGTGTGACATTTGCAATTGATTTGCCATTATTTTCGTCTTCCTTTCGTTTTCTTTAAATTCCATATTTCGCGTTTTAAACGCTTATTTTCTTGCTGCAAGCTCACAATCTTGTCTTGATATTGATTGATAATCTCACCGTACTCTGTAGCAAGATTGAGATAGTCGCTTGTCCTGCTATAGTAAGCTTGCTCAAAATCTTCATTCAAAGTTATCATGCTGACCTCAATCTAAAATGTGCTGTTTAACATCTACTCGATAATCGAGCGGAAAGTTAAAGATAATCGCTAAACGCTTGTCTGTTAAATCTTGAATTTCTTCGATAAGATCTTCATCTGAATAATTACGATATCGCTTGTATGTTTTAGCTAACGTCACGCTTTCGTCGATTAATAGCAGGTTAATTGTTTCGAGCAGCGCTTCTCTAAAATCCTCTTGATAGAGAAGCAGTTCATCATCAAGTCTAATTTCAATCACGTTTCTTCTCCAATCGTTCCACAATCTTATCGAACATTTCCTCGTAATCCGCTATTATTACGCATTGCCTATTCAACAACCTCTCTAGCCCTGCAATTTTGGTTTCAAATTCTTTGGTTTTAACCTCGTAATCTTCAATTTCAGCATAGCAGCGATGTACTTCATCTTCGAGAAAAGCGTTACGATTCAAAAGCTCTTGTACGTCCATATTTCCCTTTCTAAAAGACTATTTTTCTTAGCTGATACATTTTACTGTCTCTTGCTAACTTCGCTATTAGAGCCTCTGTATCGAGCTTTAAAAGCATGTTTCTAATTTCTTTTGAGTAGTTGTAATAATTCTGCTCGAATTGCTGGATAAGGAGCTCGTTCATACTTGCCAGCCTTTCCAATACTCGTCAAGGTTAACAGACGTGATAGCTGTAACGGTTTTCTGCGATGTTAAAATTTGTTCTTTGTACGGCATTAGACCTGCGTTGCGTTCCATATCGTTTTTTGGCAAGTAGTATCCGCCTCGCCTCGTTCTACGGCTTGCAATGACTGGTTGTTTGAACTCACATCTCAAGCGCTCTACAACCTCTTTAATCCCTCGCTCGCTGATGTCAAATTCAGCTTTCAGCAATTTCAGCGGTACTGGTCGCTCAAAACTGCCGTGATTTTTTATGTAATTCAAGATGTTGATTTCCAATTCATTCATCGTTTGCTTTCAGCTCCTTCCGAAAATTTAAAAATACGGTCTTTGTCTCCTCGCATGCCTTTTGTTAAGCGGTCAACGAAGGCGTTGTCATAGATTTTTAAAAGCTCCGCTCGTGAGAAATTCGTGTTAATTACTGTTTTAGTCCGACTGTCTAAAACATTGAACAGGAAGCGATATGTCCATTCATTGACTGGTTTGATGTAATTGCCCGTACACGTTTCTTTTCCTAAGTCATCTAAAATAAGATAATCACAGCTTGTTAACAGTTTTGTAGCGAATTCTTCTGTAAATCGTCCGCCACCATTAAAACTAGCTTGGACGCGTTGGATAAGCCTTGCGACTGGCATAAAGATAACGCTTTTTGGTTCGTTATAAATTTTAAATGTGTCATTTAGCTGTTTAGCAATCGCTATTGACAGATGACTCTTTCCAACACCCGGACGACCTTGTAGAAAAGTATTGCCTTCTCCACCTTTACCGTAATATCGCACCGCTCTTTGAGCGAATGCATGCGCTTTTTGGTCTTCAAAGTTATGCTCTTCGAAATTATTCATCGTTGCATTTTTTAAGTCGTCTGGAATGATACTCACGGACTCAAACATATTCCATGTTTTAGCAAGCATTCCGTTAACTGTTTGCTGCTCAGCGCTAGACTGTTTCAATCGTTCTAGTTCGCCTTTTTGACATTCTAAACAAAAGGCTGCGCTTGTGTATTCTCCTTGCTGTTTCATGCGTCTGTAATACGGTTTGTTATGAATCGTGCAGACGTCACCGGTATCTACTAAAATGCCGTTGTTAATCATATATTCATAAGACATTAATTCCATATATTACCTCTAAAATCCAAAGGCTGGATCAACGATGCTGTGTAGATCTTCGTCTCTTTGAGGAAGACGTTTTGATTCTTGAAATTTCTTATCTTCTTCATCAGCTTGTGTCAGCGTTGTAATGCCGTTTTGTTTCCAATTCCTTAGAATAGAATTTACATAGCCAAAAGAACGCTTAGCATTGTTAGAAGCCTTATCAATGGCACGCTTTAATAACTCTGGTTCAAAGTTATCTAGTTTGAGATAGTCGGCTAGTTGTTCCGCTTGATTAGGTGATAGAATGCCAATTTCTTGTTGATAGTAAGAATAAATTTCAGAAAAATCAGCAGCAGCATTCTTATTCTGATTCTTATTCTTACTCTTACTATTCTTTATATCTATCTCTATATCTATATCTGTTGGAAGGTGGTTGGAAAGTGGTTGGAATTTTTCCAACTTTTTGTTTTGCTGACGTTTATATCTGTTCCAATTCGTTTCTTGATCCAGCAGCATCGGAACTTGTTCAAGGAAGATTTCGTTTTCTTCTCCGATTTGCAACAATCCTTTACTTTGAAAATATGCGATTGTTACTTGAACATCTTCGACATTTTCGTCCAAAGCCATAGCTATTTCTTCCGCCAAACTATCGAGTACACCTTCAAAATAGATGAAACCTTGATTTTCCAGCGATTGTAACATCATTTTTTGGTAAATAAGCACATAAGTATCACCACCGCTCATGCGTCTGAGTTGCTTAATCGCTAGATTTTTAAAAAAATTATTATCAAGACGCAGCCAGAAATAAATTTTTGTTTTACTTTTTGCCATTTAATCACCCTCTTCTTCTCTTTCTCCCCAGCACCCGTGCCAACCGTTTTTATCAAAATCAATCACCATGATTTCGTCTATGTCAAAATACTCATTTTCCATTTAGCACCTCTTAAATTGCATCATCTGGCAAACCGTGCGCACGATTGTATGAGATTTGATTTTCTTCCCACGGAAAACGTTTTGAATACCCACACTTTGGTTCTTCTTCCTTATGTGCTCTCTTGCCGATAAATGGCAACGTTAGCACGTATAGCAGTGCTGCTAAGCTAAAGCAGATAATAAATAAGTCCATGTTAAATCTCCTTGATTTCTAATTTTCCAGAAAGTGGAAGGTCATGCTCTTTTAAAAATTTAATGTACGCTTTTGCTTCAAACTTGCTTCTAACGAGTGCAAGAAGCTTTTTAGTTTGTCCTTCGCCAAAATCAACCCAGACTTCATAGTCGAAAAAATTGTATGCTAGCTCGTCTGGTGTTAAATCCATGAAATCAGCGAGTTTTTTCAAATTTTTATCGTCTGGGTAATGCAGACCTCGCTCCCATTCGTAGATTGTAGTTTTTGAAACTCCGAGCATCTTGCCAAATTGTTCTTGTGTCAAGCCTTGATTAGCTCGGATTTTCCTAACTCTTTGCCTAAAATACATGTTAAATATTTCTCCATTCGTTTTTAATCCATTCTTTTACTGCGTCCCGTGGGATTCGATAAATTTTATCGCCTCTTTTAATGACAGGCATTCCTTTTAAAATGTAATCTTGCAACGTGTCATTACCGATAACAAGCCACTCCTTCACTTCGCTTTGCGTCATCAGTGGGCTGAATTGATTATCTCTATCCAAGAAATCAAACTTATTCGCTAAAACAGACGTTACTACTGCGTCAATCTTAACTTCGATTAATTCAGCAATATCATTCATTTTTGGACTCCTTCCTGGTATAATGTAAGTAAGTTATTTTTTGTAAGTCACTGATTTTTCAGTGGCTTTTTTTGTTTTCCAGCTAGGCTGGTATAGCCCTAGCAGACAATCTAATGGAGTTCGTTTCATCATGTCAATTATCTATAATTCGGAGGCGTCTGCTAGAACCGTAGCAACCTAGCTGGAAAAGTTTAATTAATGTTCAACATCTTGAACTTTATATTTAAAAAAATATGAGTTGATTTCATCACTTGGAATCTGTAACAATTCACAAGCTTTTGAAATTTCTGGCTGTTGCCAACCACGTTTGTTGTTAGTTTTGGCAGATATTGACTTTTCAGACAGGTTCATGCTTTGTGCGAACTTTTTCTTTGTGCCAAAAACTTCAACAATTTTTCCATTCAATTTGGAATAATCATATTTATAAATCATAGATACTCCTTTCTTTTCGTTCAACACCTTGAACTTTATGATTTTATTATAGCACCTCAAAAAATAAAGTCAAGACTTTTTGTTCATTTTTTTGAACTTTTTTTACTTTTATCTTGAACTTTTTGAAAACATACTATATAATATACTCATGAAAGGTGATGTAATTATGAAAGAAAATACAGCTCAAAGATTGGCTCAAATAATGAATGAACGGAATTTGAGGCAAGTTGATATTCTTAAACAGTCGGAAAAATTCCAAAAAGAATTAGGAATAAAACTTGGTAAAAGTGCCCTCTCTCAATATGTTAGTGGGAAATCTATTCCAGATCAAGATAAATTAGTTCTTCTATCTAAAACACTAGGGGTATCAGAAGCTTGGTTAATGGGATATGATACTAATGAATCAACTGATGTCAAAAAAGAATCAATCGACCTTTCAAATTTGCGTGAAAAAGTCGTGATGTTTGACGGTAAGCCATTATCTGATGATGACGTTAAAAAAATAGAACAAATTATTAGACTTTCAATTGAGGTAATGGGAGATGAAGATTGATGAGCTTTTAAAAGAATATAAAATATCATTATTCGTTTTTCCTGCTGATATGTGGGAAAGGTCTGGGTTCTACTTCCCAGACCTAAGACGAATATGTGTTAACGAATCATTGTCTAAACAAGAGCGTGAAAAAGTCATCTTACACGAGCTTGGACATATCGACCATGACCCAAAACATTACAAGAGACTACTTTTACAATATGAAAATCAAGCTGATAGATTTATGATTCGCGAGTTACTAGTTGATTATTTAAAATCTACTGATATCTACGATTTTAATTGGGTTCGTTTTGCTACACAGTACGGCATTTCTACAACTTGGGGTGAAGCGATGATACAAGACGAATTTAGGAAAATTCAGCAAAGTGTTATTTAAAGGCAAGAGTTAATTATGAAAGAGATATATAAAACTTTTACTTCTGTTGCAGGAACTGAACACAGAAAAAAGAACGCAGAAAAAGCATACGATTTAGTTTCAAGCAATACTACAGACATGCATACTGACAAAGTCAGGTTTGAACTCGAACCAGAAAACAAGTATGATAAATATGCCATTAAAATATATATTTATGACATTTTTGTTGGTTATGTCCCAAGAAGAGGTCTTAGAAAACTTCGTAGCATGTTGCATAGTGAAAAATATATTTGTAAATTGACTGCTGACATAGATTTTTTTGAAGATGAACCTAATTTTATCGTTCATTTTACATTTTACGAAAAACAATAGATAAAACTACGTGCAAACCTGAACCACGTTAAAAACTGAATAGGAGAATAATTGATGAAAAAGTTTCTTAAACAACCACTTTTTTGGTCTACGATTATTTTAGGAGTCACAACTATTATATTTGCGTTTGCTACTTATGCGTTAGCAGAACGAGTTAGCGACATGGATAGTGCATTATCAAAGTATAATATGTACTATGACAGCAAAGATAAAGACATTTATAGCGATAGTTCATCTTCTAGCGGTTCATCATCAACTGAAGAATCTTCAACTACTACCTCTTCTAGCGAGACTGTTCAATTTTATAAAACAGGAACCGGAATCGATTTTTCAAACGGATTGATGGTGAAAGTCAACAGCATTACTCAAGACACTTCTAGAACTTTGAATGATGATTCGGGAAATATTCCCGTAGTCGTTAACTTTACAATTGAGAACAGAGGGAATAGCTCGTGGTCTATGAATCCACAATATTTCAGCATGGTAGACGGTTCAAAAAACATTGCTAATTTTGATAGTTCAAGTTATGAAACAGATTTTCCGAATAGTTTGACAGCAGGTCAATCTATTACGGCTGATATTATTTTTAGTGCTAAGAACGACGGCCCTTATCAAGTTACTTTTGCGGACACAACATGGTCTAACGAATACGATTAAACAAAAAATCCCTCACACTCTCAACGACCAAATTTTGAGTGTAAGGGTTAGATGATAAGTACAAAAAAACAACTTAATTACTTAAAAATTGGAAATGGAAAAATCCAGGTTCGTTGCTTTTTGTATACACTATTTTACCAAAAAAGCGAGGTTAAAGCAATGGCTTCTTATCGTAAACGTTCAAATGGTTGGGAATATCGTATAAGTTATAAAAACATGTATGGAAAATACGACCAACTAACAAAAGGTGGCTTCAGAACCAAAGCCGAAGCTGTTAATGCTGCAGCAATCGCTAAAAAAGACTTATTGGACGGCGTTAAAGAAAATAAAACAATAAGTCTAGCTGATTATTTCGGCAATTGGATGGAAGTTTACAAAAAGCCTGAAGTCGACCCTGAAACATATACTAAATACAAATTTTCTCACAAAGTTATTAAAGAATATTTCAAAGACGCAAAAATGGTTGATATTACAGCTACACATTATCAAAAAATCTTTAATCAATTAGGAGAACGGTATGTAAAAGACACTGTTAAACGAGTCAATGCAAACATCAGACAATCACTAAAAGTAGCTTTGCACGAAGGCAGTTTGAAAAAAGATTTTACAGCGCTGGTTAAAATCCACTCCTCTGTTGAGTCATCAAAAAAAGGAATGAATTATCTGGAATTAGAACAGCGTGAAAGCTTCATTGAAAGCGTTAGTGAGACAGTTCAGTATCAATCTAGCTTCTTCTGCTATGTTGTCGCTAAAACAGGATTACGCTTCTCTGAAGCGCAAGGTCTAACGAATGACGACAATTGTATCAACCGAAAAGAATTATATATTTACGTTTTTAGAACCTACAAAGTTAACGGTGCAAGGCGAGGGTGGGGGAAAACTAAGAACAAGCAGTCGGAACGAAAAGTTCCAATTGATGAAGAGTTTATTCAAAAACTCGACGAATACTTAAACTCTGGTTTTGTAGCAAACGAAGATAACAGATTATTTACTCACGTTTCAAATAACATGGCTAATAAATTAATTAAAAAACGAACTCAAACGGAAGTTACTTGTCACGGTTTGAGACATACGTATGTAAGCTTTTTGATTTATCACAATATTGACGTTGTCTCAATTGCACGACTTGTCGGGCACAAGGATGCTACAGAAACACTTCAAACGTACGCCCATCTATTTGAGAGAAGACAAGATGAAGTGTTTGAACTTGTTAGAAAAATTATTTAAATATTTTTGGACTAATTTTGGACAAAACTTATTTTTAGAATTAAAAAAACCTTGGTTTCAAGGTTTTTTTAATATAGTTGTATCCACCCTAAGGGAATCGAACCCCCATTTCAAGAACCGGAATCTTGCGTGATATCCATTACACTAAGAGTGGCAACTACT
>ENA-ORNZ01000772-ORNZ01000772.1-human-gut-metagenome-genome-assembly--contig:-NODE-772-length-38754-cov-5.532675_pt1 | contig 38754 bp, 30 predicted proteins | sample MGYA00242124_ERZ509040 | MGnify/ENA primary metagenome ERZ509040 (study PRJEB26280, sample SAMEA2338733) | human gut metagenome | biome: human gut; feature: human-associated habitat; material: faeces... | reverse complement strand
GTAGGATGCGGAGGAATCGCCAACGGAAAACACCTTCCGGCTATGAAGAAAAGTGGTCTCTATGAGATCGTAGCTTTCTGTGACATCATCAGAGAGCGTGCAGAGAAAGCAAAAGCAGAATATGGCACAGAAGATGCAAAAGTATTTGAAGACTATCAGGAGCTTATCAAAGAGGACCTGGATGTTGTATATGTAACCACACCGAACCGCTCCCATGCAGAGATCTCTATCGCAGCCATGGAAGCAGGAAAAGATGTTATGTGTGAGAAACCGATGGCAAAGAATTATGCAGAAGCACAGAAGATGGTGGAGACTTCAGAGAGAACAGGCAGAATCCTGAACATCGGATACCAGAACCGTTACCGTCCAGATTCCCTGTATCTGAAAGAAATGTGCAAGGCTGACGAACTGGGAGAGATCTACTTTGCAAAAGCCCATGCACTTAGAAGAAGAGCAGTTCCTACCTGGGGTGTATTCTTAAATGAAGAAGAACAGGGCGGCGGTCCGCTGATCGATATCGGAACCCATGCACTGGACCTGACCTTATGGATGATGGATAACTATGAAGTAGAGTCTGTAACAGGACAGACCTTCCACAAACTGGCTGACCAGACCAATCAGGGAAATGCCTTTGGAGACTGGGATCCGAAGGAATTCTGTGTAGAAGATTCCGCTTTTGGATTCATCCGTATGAAAAACGGTGCAGTGATCGAGCTGGAAGCAGCCTGGGCACTGAACACACTGGAGGTTGATGAGGCCAAGACAAGTCTGTGCGGAACAAAAGCCGGAGCAGATATGAAAGACGGCCTGCGGATCAACTACATCCACCACAATAAACAGGTAGTAGAGAAACCGGCATTATCCGGCGAAGGAGTAGCATTCTTCTCAGGAGAAGAAAAACCGGCAGGGGATTATGAACAGGAACTGTTCTACCACATCGTTGCAGACGGAGCAGAACAGATCGTAAAACCTGCGCAGGCTGCAGTTGTCACCCGTGTACTGGAAGCAATCTATGAGTCAGCAAAGAGCGGTAAGACAATTTATTTTGATTAAAAAGTAATCTGACCGTGCAGGTCCAAAACGTAGACTGCTGCGTTTTGGACCTACGCACTCGAATCCGTATCCTGCGTGAATAATACAGTTATTTACGAAACACTGTAGTGGGAAGAAATAAAAAAGATGATAACTGTTCAGTACCTTTACAGTTACAACAGATCAAACATAAGGAGTAATCATGGAAATACATAAATTGCAGCAATTGCTGTCAGAAATGTCTTTGCAGGAAAAAATAGGACAGATGGTACAGCTTACCGGTGTATATTTTGACAAAGAGGCAGTGCTTACCGGAGTTGTCGGCGAACAATTACCGCCGGAATGGGTCATTCAGTATGCAGGCTCCGTACTGGGAGTGATCGGTAAAGAAAAAATATGTGATATTCAGAGCAAATATATGGAACAGCATCCCCATCATATCCCTCTACTCTTTATGGCAGATGTGATCCATGGATGCCGGGCGATTTTCCCGATTCCACTGGGGCAGGCATGTTCCTTTCATCCGGAACTGGTGTCAGAGGCAGCATCGATAGCTGCCTCTGAGGCATCTTCTGAAGGACTTAAGGCAACCTTTTCTCCGATGATCGATGTTTCAAGGGATCCCCGGTGGGGCAGGATGCTGGAGTCTTTTGGTGAAGACCCATATGTGAACGGAGTCATGGGAGAAGCCATGGTAGATGGCTATCAGCAGAAAAACGATGAAGGAATCGCAGCATGTCTGAAACATTTTGCAGGTTACGGAGCAGTAAATGCAGGCCGGGAATATAACGATGTTGAAATATCCCAACGGACATTCCTGGAACAGTATGTAAAACCTTTCCGCATGGCGTTGAAGGCAAAACCAGCTATGGTTATGACCGCTTTTAATGCCATAGACCGAAAACCGATCAGTGGGAATAAGGAACTTCTCAGAGAACTTCTGCGGGATAAAGAAGGATTTGATGGTACAGTGATCTCAGACTGGGGTTCCATCGGACAGCTGGAAGAACAGGGTGTGGCAGCCGATATGGATGAAGCGGCGGTTCAGGCTATAGAAGCCGGAGTGGATATAGATATGATGAGTCCTGCTTATATGTTCCGACTGGAAGAACTGGTGAAGAACGGACAGATTCCGGAATCCTTTATCGACGAAAGCGCATTCCGGGTTCTGATGATGAAGAATCAGCTGGGGCTTTTTGAAAATCCCTTTGCAGGTCTTGGAAAGAGTGGAAAACTGACCCTGTATAACCGGACAAAAGCATATCAGATGGCCAGCGAAAGCTGCGTCCTTTTGAAAAATGAAGAAATACTGCCCCTGTGTCAGAGACAGAAAGTCATCTGGGCAGGACCTTATGTGACATCCAAGGAATTCCTGAGCCGCTGGGCAATCTTTGGTGAGCATGAACCTGTTGAAACGATCGAAGCTATTCTTCAAGATAAGAAGATGAATGCGGAATGTATTCCGGGCTGTAGAATGCTTTCTGAGGAAGAATGCAAGATCTGGCAGGTGGAACCGGTTGATTCGGATGAAGAAATAGATGAGCAGTGGCTGGAAACGATAACCCGGGAAGATACCGTTGTATGTGTACTTGGGGAACATGAATCTCAGTCCGGAGAGGCTGCCAGCAGAGCGTTTCTGACTTTACCGGAAGAGCAGCAGATGCTTTTTGAAAAAATAGCAAAACGCACGGATAATATCGTGACAGTGGTCATCTCAGGAAGACCGTTGGATCTGCGGAGAATCTCAGAAAAATCCAAAGCCGTCATCATGGCATGGAGGCCGGGAACCATGGGAGCGGAAGCGATCACAGATCTTGTGTATGGCATAACCAATCCTTCGGGAAAACTGGCTGTAAGTATTCCCTGGTGTGTGGGACAGGTGCCGATAAGTTACTGGGATATAAAAACCGGACATGTACTTACTGCGGATAACCTGGAGAACCGTTTCACCAGCAGATATATGGATATCCCCAATACACCATTATATCCATTTGGTTTTGGATTATCCTATACAGAGTTTGATATTTCGGATGTTGAAGTCCGGATGGAACAGGACAAAAAAGTTCATGTGCATTGTAATGTAAGTAACACAGGTAATGTTGCGGGGGCAGAGGTTGTTCAGTGCTACTACGAAACATTGCATGCATCTGTGGTTCGTCCGAAGAAAGAACTTGTCCGTTTCCAGAAAGTCTTTCTGGATCCGGGAGAAAAGAAGAATGTGGATTTCTATATTGACCCGAAAGAGTTTTCTTATTATGATAAAAATATGAAAATCGTCAGCTGCGGAATGAAGCTTCGAATCAGTGTAGGAAACAGCAGTGACCATGAATGGGGAAGCAGTGAGATATATATTTAAGTATAAGGAGAAGGAAGAGACCGATGAAAGACTTTGAAAAGGATTTGATTTATTATCCCAATCCGGATCCCATTGAGGAACCGAGATTTGTCTTAAATTCTGTAGATGAACTGGAGAAATCAGAAAAATACAGTGTAATCTGCAACGGAACAGAACGTGTGGTATACCATACAGATTCATTCGATTATGTGGTAGTAGTAGACAATGAGGCATATGATCTGGAAATTTCCATCCATACACCGTTTAAAGAACTGGCCATCCGGCCCACCAGTTTCGGAATAGAACCTTCCGTAAAAGGAGAGACCGTTCATATTCATCTCGATGAACCGAGAAAATTCACAGTAGAGACAGACGGTGGTCTCCATGACGCCCTGTTTGTATTCTGTTCTCGCAGAATCGAAAAACCGGAAAATACCACCATCTGTTTTGAAAAAGGTAAGGCATACAATGTAGGAGTTCTTACCCTGAAATCAAATGATACGGTCTATATCGAGGAAGGTGCTGTTGTTTCCGGATGTATCTATGCAGAACATAGTGAAAATATTTCCATCGTGGGAAACGGAATTGTCAACGGAGCCTGCTGGCATCTGCCGGACAGCAATGCACATCGTTTCTTTATTTATATCAAATGGTGTAAGAATGTTCTCTTAAAAGGATTTACTGCAGTAGACGGACCATCCTGGCATGTGGTTCCGGCAGCCTGTGATCATGTTGTCATTGATGATATGAATATTATGTCAAGAATCGTAACTGGAGATGGAATTGATATCACCAGCAGCCAGGATGTGGAGGTGAAAAACTGCTTTGTCCGTTCCACAGATGATAGTATCTGCATCAAATCCCAGGGGCTGTTCAAGGATCCTTCAACAGTAAGGGATGTGACAAAAGTGCGCGTTCACAATAACGTAATCTGGAATGCAGAACCTGGTAATGCCATAGAGCTTGGTTATGCTCTCCAGAGTGAGATTCATGATCTGGTATTCGAAGACTGTGATATCATCCACTGCCAGTACGAAGGAAATATGGGCGGTGCCGCACTTTCTATCCACCAGGCAGATGGAGGTCACATTCATGATATCCACTATAAAAATATCAGAGTAGAACAGGCGGAACAGAAACTGTTTGATATCAAGGTTCTGCTTTGCAGATATACAGAGCAGATGGCAAAAGGAGAGATCCATGATATCTATTTTGACAACATTCAGGTATTAAACGGAGATATCCCCGTTTCTACGATCCGTGGATTCCAGACACCGACAGAAGAAGTGCGTGTCCATGATATTCACTTTGATAACATTACTTTTATGGGAGAAAAGTGTGAAACTTGGCAGGATATGCGGCTTGTCACAGAACTGGCAAACGATATCTACGTCAATGGCGTCAGAACATGCAAACAGATGAAATTCTAGAGGTGAAATATGGAACAAAATAGTACACTTTTTCAAAAAGACGGAAAGTATTTTTTGCAGCTGGACTGTGAAAATGCAAAAGAGCTTTCTTTAAAGTGGGATGATAAGACCTATTCATTTGCAAAAGACGGAGAAAAGTGGATTCTGGAACTTCCGTTTTCCACAGCTGTGAATTATGTGCAGATCTGTGTGGACGGACAGGAGGTTCTGCATCCGGATCTGCCGATCGGACATGGATATGGCCGTTTATACAATTATATTGAACTGCCGGATGAAAAGAAGCTGGCTGAGATTCGTGACATCCCGCATGGAACGCTGACCCATGAATTCTATAAGTCTGAGATTTCCAATAACTGGGAACGATTCATCGTTTACCTCCCACCATGCGTACCATCCGCAGGCCTTCCGGTTCTGTATCTGCAGCATGGATTCGGTGAGAGTGAGATTTCCTGGACAACAACCGGAAAAGCCAATATCATACTGGATAACCTGATCGAAATGGGAAAAATAAAACCTTTTGCACTTGTGATGAGTGACGGTATGGTACAGGAAAAGGTCGGCTCAGAAGAACGATTAAACCATGTTTTGCTGGAACGGATGCTGGTAGAGGAAATTATTCCGATGGCAGAGAAAAAATATCAGTTTGGCGGTTGTAAGGAAAAGAGAGGTATGGCAGGCTTGTCCATGGGTTCTGTACAGACAACCCGGACGATATGCGACCATCCTGACCTGTTCAGCGAAGTCGGCATCTTCTCAGGTTTTATAAGAGAAAACATCGAAGGCAATCCGGACCGGGATGCGGTCGGAAGAAAACCTTATGAGCAGACCCATCTGAAGGCGATGGACGATCCGGACTTTAATAACTATTTTCATACCTTTTTCCGATGTATCGGAGATAATGACTGTTTCCTTTCCAGATTTCTGGAAGAGGATGCAATCATCCAGGAGAAAGGTGTCCATGAAATCAGGAAAATCTATCCGGGCGGACATGACTGGAATGTGTGGAGACCGTGCTTTACGGACTTTGCGCAGATGATTTTTCGGTAAAACTGTATAAAGCAGTAGAATAAAAATAATATGGCCGGGTGAGTTTTGCCCGGCTATTGTGTTATCTGCTATATGTATGGTATCCGGTCAAACATCTGAAATATGTTTTTTAGAGTCTTTAAAAAAGAGGTTATGGATGATATAATGGTAAAAGGAGTAAAAGCCTGATGCTATTCGGAGACTAGAAGGAGGACGTGAGAATGTATAACGAATTTGGTGGAACATTAAGTAATTTAGCATTAGCAAAACATAGGAAAAGCCGTGCGATCAATGCGGAAAATCCCAAAGGAGAAAAAGGGAAAGGTGGTATGGCAGCAAGTCATCTTGGACCTTCCAGAAAAGGAAGCCCGTGTCTTAACGATATCGCAAGTGGTCAGACAGTGACACTGGCGGAGATCGAGGGACCTGGCGCGATCAATCATATCTGGATCACAGTGGATGCGAAAACCACAGACGCAGATTGCTTTGTACTGAGAGATCTGGTTCTTCGTATGTACTGGGATGATGAAGAGGAACCGTCTGTAGAAAGCCCGTTGGGAGACTTTTTCTGCTGTGGTTTTGGTAGAGAATGCAATGTAAATTCTATGCCAATCGCGGTAGTGCCAAGCAGAGGATTGAACTGTTATTTCCAGATGCCTTTCAGAAAAAAAGCAAGAATCACTCTGGAAAACCAGCATGTCAATCCAATTCCGGCATTCTTCTACCAGGTGGATTATTGCCTGTATGATGAGGGACTGCCGGAGGATATCGCTTACTTCCACGCACAGTGGAGAAGAGAAAAGATCACTCAGCTGCAGAAAGATTATGTAATCCTTGATAATGTCAAAGGAAAAGGTCACTATGTAGGTACTTATATGGCACTGACAACACTGGAGCGTTACTGGTGGGGTGAAGGTGAGGTTAAGTTCTACATTGACGGAGATGAAGAATATCCTACTATCTGCGGAACAGGAACAGAAGATTATTTCGGTGGTTCCTGGAGCTTTGCTAAGCAGGTAGACGGTAAGACCGTGGAACAGAATTATTGCACACCTTATCTGGGATATCCATATTATTCTTCCCATGATGAGTTGATTCACAATTTCTATCACAATGACGATGTTATGCCGATGAGAGGTTTTTACCGCTGGCATATCCAGGATCCGATCTGTTTCGATGAGGATCTGAAAGTGACGATCCAGCAGATCGGTGTGGGATACAGAGGATTATTCGAGAGACAGGATGATGTGGCAAGTGTGGCATACTGGTATCAGGCAGAACCACATAACAGCTTCCCGGAACTTCCTGGTAAAGAAGATCGCTGGCCGAGATAAAAACGAATTGTTTTGCCTGAATATGTGAAAAAAAAGCAGAGGAAATCTGTTCATGAAGAACGATTTCCTCTGCTTTTTAAGTTACGCGAGCAACGAGCCAAAGTCTGTGTCTGCATGGTACCCTGGCGACTACCGTGTCCCCATCTTACGCACCACACACAAAACTGCTCCGATCACATTCATGAACAAAAAGGATTTGCCCAGATCATCCACGATATGGAAGAACAATTTGGCTCCTTCCAGCGGAGCCGGGCTGGCGGGAAGGATGGGATAGGCATAAGTGGATATAAATGCCAGAAGAACCAGAACAACGAAACCGAACAGCCCCCGTCCCATATCTACCTGGCGGATCTTGCCGTGATCCGGCATCCGTTTTCTGCTGGCGATCCACAGTGCCTGGATACAACCAAAGCCCACACAGATCAGTGCCCCAATCAGATAAATTCCCTGGGCATAATTCTTTTCCTGGACTACTCCGGCGATGGAGCCAAGGGTCACCCGGTTGGCCCAGAAGTTCTGTGCCATACGAAGGGTGGACAAAGCCATCAGGGCTACGCAGATCCACTGGATCACAAGATAAAACAGGGTGCCTCCCAGTTTTACGCTTCCGGTGGTTAAAGAAGTGGCTGCAGATAGGAGTCCGCCTCCTTTTTTCTTCTTTTTTCGCTTGGTTTTGGTTTTCTGCGTGGTAGTTTTATGAATCGTATGCTGGTTTGTGGCAGTATTTCTGGATCTGCCGGAACCGGAATTTGGATTTTTTTTGTTCTCTTCCCGACGTCTGGCAGCGGGAGTCTCATTTTTACCGGAAGCAGGACTACCGGTACCGTTGCCATTATCAGCGACTGGTTTTGATAAGTCGCGATTTACATAATCATCGAAGGACTGCCAGTCATCCACCAGACGATCGGTATCTGTATTTTTTGTGACTGAAGTATTGTCATTGGAAGCGGCCGGAAGCGGTGCACCGCAGTAGCTGCAAAAACGACCGGTGACTTCAGCACCACAGGATGGACATTTCATAGTTCACTCCCCCTTGTTAGAATTTCAGATTTTATTGTACCACAAATACAGGAAAACATATCTGAAGATTTTGTGAAAATTAATGAAAAATAATTACTTTTTTTGGTAAAAAAGCAAGAATCAGAAAGAGAAGATTGCGTTGACACCTTATATACCGATTGGTATAATATAAAAAGACAGGGGATTACCCTGGAAAATTACGGATCAACAGCTGATAAATATAAGGAAAGGGGCTGAGACAGATGGATAATCGGCAGCTGATCATGGAAAAAGCGCTGGAACTGTTTTGTGCCCGTGGATATGATGCGGTGGGGGTGCAGGAGATTGCAGAACAGTCCGGAATTACAAAACCGACGTTGTATTATTATTTTGGAAGCAAGCAGGGACTGATGGAAACGATCCTTGAGGAGAACAGTCGTATTCTGGAAGAGATGCTGGAAAAAGCAGTGGAAGAACCGGGGGATGTCCCGCAGGTGTTATATCGTGTGGCGAGAGCATATTTTGATTTTGCGGGAAGCCACTGGCAGTTTTATCTGTTTATGCTGAGTCAGTTTTATTCCGGAAAAAAATCGGAAGGATTCCGTACGGTGTATCCGCTGATCCAGAAGTATTACCAGCTTGTGGTGCGGATCTTCGAGGATTCTGCAGATCGTCTGGGAAATATGGGCGGCCGTCAGGAGCAGTTCGCGGTCAGCTTCATGGGGATTCTGGATTCCCATATGATGATGCTGGGAAGAGAGCAGGATGAAGAACACGGACTGGTGATGACGGATCAGAGAACGTATGAGATCGTCCGGCAGTTCCTGTACGGTATTTATTCATAACTGCGAAAGTATGGAACAGTTGCATGTATGAGTGTGAAAAATAACTGGAAAGACAGTTAAGATAAAAGAAAAAGGAGACGGGGATATGGCAAAGATGGAGTTTGGGGAACTGGATCAATATTTGTTTGGTCAGGCAACGCATTATGATATTTATAAGAAACTGGGAGCGCATCCGGTAACACAGAATGGAAAAAGCGGCACGTATTTTGCAGTATGGGCACCGAACGCAGAGGATGTTTCTGTTGTCGGTGAGTTTAATGACTGGGATCCGGAGCGCCATCCGATGAAAAAGACAGGACCGATCGGTGTCTGGGAGACTTTTGTTGCAGGAGCCAAAGTGGGAGATCTGTATAAATTCTGTATCCGTGCCATGGACGGAAGACTGCTGTACAAAGCAGATCCTTATGCAAGCTGGTCTGAGATGCGCCCGGGCAATGCATCACGTATCGCGGATATCACAGGTTTCAAATGGGGCGATGCCGCATGGTTGAAAAAGAGAAAAGAGACGGATCCGAGAAGAGCTGCTCTTTCCATCTATGAAGTACATCCGGGTTCCTGGAAAAAGCATCCGGCTTCCGATGGAGATCCGGACGGCTTCTACAGCTATCGGGAACTGGCACATGAGCTGGCAGATTATGTAAAACGTATGGGTTATACTCATGTGGAACTGATGGGCATCGCGGAGCATCCGTTTGACGGCTCCTGGGGTTATCAGGTTACCGGTTACTATGCACCGACCGCCCGTTTCGGATCTCCGAAAGAATTCAAATATCTGGTCAATTATTTACATAAAAATAAGATCGGTGTCATCCTCGACTGGGTACCGGCGCATTTTCCGAAAGATGCTCACGGACTGGCAGAGTTTGACGGAACCTGTATCTACGAGCATTCTGACCCACGTCAGGGAGAGCATCCGGACTGGGGTACCAAGATCTTTAATTATGGAAAAAACGAAGTCAAGAATTTCCTGATCGCGAACGCACTGTACTGGATCGAAGAGTTCCATGTAGACGGTCTGCGTGTGGATGCAGTGGCGTCCATGCTGTATCTGGATTATGGAAAGAAAGACGGACAGTGGATCGCGAACAAATATGGCGGTAACGAGAACCTGGAGGCTATTGAATTTTTCAAGCATCTGAATACTCTGATTCTTGGAAGAAACAAAGGAACCATGATGATCGCTGAAGAGTCTACTGCATGGCCGAAAGTAACCGGAGATGTGGAAAAAGAGAACGGTCTCGGATTCACGTTTAAGTGGAACATGGGATGGATGCACGATTTCCTGGAGTATATGAAATTGGATCCGTATTTCAGAAAATTCAACCATAATAAGATGACCTTCTCCATGACGTATGCCTTCAGCGAGGAGTATATTCTGGTACTGTCTCATGATGAAGTTGTCCATCTGAAATGCTCCATGATCAACAAGATGCCCGGAGAGTACGATGACAAATTTGAGAATCTGAAAGCCGGATATTCCTTCATGATGGGTCACCCGGGTAAGAAACTGCTTTTTATGGGACAGGAGTTCGGACAGTTTCAGGAGTGGAGTGAGGCGAGAGAGCTTGACTGGTATCTGCTCCGTGAGGCAAGACATCAGCAGTTACAGGATTATGTAAGAGATTTGCAGATGATGTATAAAAAATATCCGGCACTGTATGCGGATGCCAATGGCTATGATGGTTTTCAGTGGATCAATGCCAATGATGCAGACAGAAGCATCTACAGTTTCATCCGCTGGTCACCGACGAAAAGAAACAACCTGCTGTTTGTCTGCAACTTTACTCCGGTAGAACGGAAAGACTACTGGGTAGGTGTACCGCAGAAGAAACAGTGTAAATTAATCCTGAGCAGTGCAGACCCGGCTTACGGCGGACAGCATCATGTGGACAATCCGGTATTCAAACCGGTCAAGGGAGAATGTGACGGACGGCCATACCATGTGGCATACCCGCTGGCTCCATATGAAGTTGCAGTGTTTGCATTTAATTAAGGAAAAAGAATAAAGATAAAAAAGAATGACAGAACCTGTCAGCAGAGAATTATGAACTGCTGGCAGGTTCTTTTTTGCATTGCATATCAATAATTGCCTGCAAGTTCCATGGCGAGCGAATGCTGTGATAATGAGCAAAGCGTGCGGAGCGTATTTGGTTCGTCCGCAATGCCCAAATAAAAGTTCTGTAAATTGTATGTGAATTACGAAAAATTAACACAACTTTACAAAACTACGATAGAAGCACCCCGCCCGGGCATGATACTCTGTCTTTCGGAAAGGAGAACGAAAAAGATGTTTAAGATGTTAAATCCGAGACGGTTTTATCATGCCGTTGGAAAGAAGAAGTTTCTGGAATTTATCCTGCTGGCCGTATTTATCTTATTCTTTTACGGACCGCTGTTGAATATGCTGATGTTAGCGTTTGCAAATGAATATAATGTGCCGTCAGTACTTCCAAAGGAGTGGGGCTTTAAGTGGTGGGGGTATGTGTTCGGACAGAAGAGTCTGGTGTCTTCGATGATCCAGTCCTTTATCATCGCGATTGCGACGACTGTGATCTCGATGATCTTCTGTATTCCGGCGGCGTACTCATTGGCGAGATTTCAGTATCCGGGAAGAAAAGTATTTATGCTGTCCTTCCTGCTGACCAATGCATTCCCAAAGCTGGGCATCTACACTTCCATCGCCGTTTTATTTTACAAATACGGACTGATGGGAACATATGCCGGAGTAATTATCATTCACATGATCAACTCCATGATGTTTATGGTATGGCTGCCCTCGAGTGCGTTCCGCAACGTACACCGGCAGCAGGAGGAAGCTGCGAGGGATGCTGGTGCAAGTCCGGTCCGTACCTTCTTCAAGGTGACACTGCCGATGGCGATGCCGGGAATCGCAGTTGCTACCCTGTACACCTTCCTTGGTTCCATGGAAGAGGCACAGGGAACGATGCTGGTAGGTCTTGCGAGAATCCAGACCATGCCGGTAGCCATGTACGGAATCGTGCTTGACAGCTCCGCGATCCAGATCGGTGCGGTATTTGCCATTCTGCTGATCATTCCGTCGGCACTGCTGATCTTTGTGATGAGAAAATATATCGGACCGGAAGCAATTGCCGGTGGTTTCAAGATGAAATAAAAAGTGAAAGAATATCCAGGAGGATAGAAAGAAGTTAGTATGGAAGAACGAAAAGTAAAACTGGAATTAAAAGATATGGCAAAAAAATACGATAACGGAGACGGTGTGGAACATATTAATCTGAAAGTGTACGAAGGAGAAATCGTAACCTTCCTCGGACCTTCCGGATGTGGAAAATCCACGATCTTAAGAACCATCGGTGGGTTCATGGATGTGACTGACGGGGATATTCTGGTGGACGGACAGTCCATTGTGAATCTGCCACCGGAAAAAAGACCGACCGCTATGGTGTTTCAGAGTTATAATCTCTGGCCGCATATGACCATCTATGAAAATCTGGCATTCGGCTTAAAACTGCGGAAGGTTCCGAAAAAGGAGATAGATGCAGAGATTAAAAAGATGTTGGAACTGGTTTCCATGAGCGGTTTTGAGAAAAAATATCCGGGACAGCTCTCCGGTGGTCAGCAGCAACGAATCGCGATTGCCCGCTCCCTGTTGTTAAAACCATCTCTGTTACTGTTGGACGAGCCATTTTCCGCACTGGATGCGAAGATCCGCCAGCAGATGCGTGAGGAGCTGAAAAAGATCCAGAGCGACCTCGGTATCACGGTTATTTTCGTAACCCATGACCAGGAGGAGGCGATGGCACTGTCCCACCGGATCGTGGTTATGAACAAAGGAAAATTTGATCAGGTAGGAACACCGGGAGAAATCTACGACAGCCCGGCAACCCTTCATGTGGCATCCTTCATCGGGGAGATGAACTTTATCCGGAATGGCGGCAGCACGATTGCAGTCCGTCCGGAGGATATCGTAGTCAACAAGGGACACGGTCCGATGGAGGCAGTTGTCCGCACGATCATGATGCTCGGTCATTATGTGGTTCTGACAGTACAGCGTGGAAATGAGATCATCAAATGTTATGTCGACCGGGAACTGAGTGATCAGCTTCGCGAGGGAGATCTGGTAAATCTCACGATCGGAAAACACACGGTATTTTCCCAGGCTGCGTAAGACAGTGAGACAATAAGCCGGGGGCAGCTAATGTCTGCTTCTGACATCATCATATAGAAGAATCCATAACAAAAGCAAATGAGGAGAAATGAAAAAATGAAAATGAAAAAAGTAATGGCAGCGATGCTTGCCGGAATGATGCTGGTATCTATGGCAGGATGTGGAACAGGTGCACAGGGAGGTTCTGACGGTGCAGGTACAGACAGTGCACAGACACAGGAAAGTACAGATGGAAAATCAACACTGACGATCTGGGCCAGTGGTTCTGATAATGTACGTCAGGTTTTTGAGACACTGATCGATGATTTTAATAATAATTCCGAATATGCAGACAAATATCAGGCAGAACTGCAGTTTATGCTGAGTGGTACCGGAACACAGTCCATGACAGATATGCTGGCAGCCGCTTACAAAGCAAAACAGACGGATACAGATTATGATCTGGTAGATCTGGGTGGTGATGATCTGTCCAAAGTGATTTCCCAGATCGGAGAGGAAGCTTTTGTAAAACTGGATAAGAACAAAATCCCGAATTCTGAAAATGTAGAAGCAAAAAGCGCTCTGGCAACGGATTATGTACAGCCTTATCGTGGAACTACCGTTATTCTGGCTTACGATTCCGAAAAAGTACCGACACCGCCGAAGACTATGGATGAGCTGGTACAGTGGATGAAGGATAACCCGGGAAGATTCGCCTACAATGCACCGGGAACCGGTGGAGCCGGAGATTCTTTCGTGCGTACTTCCGTATACAACTACATGCCGGAAGAGGCGATTACCTCTGACGATCCTTCCTGGGAAGACCAGTGGACCGAAGGATTTGACTTCCTGAAATCCATTCACCCGTATATGTATCAGTCCGGCGGTTCTGTGGTTTACCCGAGCAAAAACCAGGGTACTCTGGACCTGCTGAACCAGGGTGAGATCGATATGTGTCCGAACTGGGCAGATATGGTACTGTCCCAGAGAGCGGAAGGAACCTTAAAAGACACCATTAAGATCACACAGATCGATCCGTCTCTGACCGGTTCTCTCCAGTCTCTGGCAATCCCGACCTTCGGTTCCAACGAAGAAGGCGCTTACGCATTCATGAACTACATCCTTACCACAGATGCACAGGAGATTCTGGTAAAACAGATGGCAGCAATTCCGCTGATCGATACCGCACAGCTGGATATGACCGGTTATGAAGATGTGGAAAGCCTGGATGTCAGCAACTTCCGTATCATGTCTATCGGAGATCTGTCTACAGACTTCAACGAAAAATGGGATAACGAGATCGGAACTCTGAACTAGAGTCAGATCCAAAGGAGCAAATATGAAGAATAAGACAAAAGGACTGCTGGCAGCGTACGGAATGGTGCTGCCGGCATTCCTGGTAGTAATGCTGACAGTCGCTTATCCGATCGTATCCGCAGTGATCCAGAGTTTTCAGGATGAGGATACCGGCGCATTTACCACAGCAAACTATACCTACTTTTTTACCGAAACCGCACAGAGAAACAACCTGCTGTACACCCTGTTTGTCGTCATCGTGACGGTTGTGATCGCCATTGTGCTGGCATATCTTCTGGCACTGTATCTGCGGTTTGTCAAATCCCGGATCTCGAGAGCCATCGGCATGCTGTACCTGCTTCCGCGATTTGTACCGACCATGTGTGCCGTGTATGCGATGATCACGATCATCCGTGATTCGGGACTGATCAACCGGATCGGTCTGCTGTTCGGACTGGACATCAAGCTGGGGCTGATGTATCATGCAAGTGGTATCATCGTGATGAATATGTGGTTTAACATCCCGTTTGCAACCATGATGATCGCCGCAGGACTGGGAGCGATCCCGGATTCGATCATTGAGGCATCGAGAGACAGCGGTGCGGGAAGATGGAAAACCTTCACCAGCATGATCCTGCCACTGTCCATGAAAGATGTGGTGGTGGCATCCACGTTTGTATTTATGTCTAATGTGGGTTCCTTTACCACTCCGTACCTGATGGGCGGCAACTCACCGAAGATGCTCGGTATCGCTCTGTACGATCAGTTTAACAAATATCTGTCCTACAATCGTTCCGCAGCACTGTCTGTGATCATGTTCCTGATCTGTTCAGTGTCTGCAGCAGTTTATATCTATACAAATCTGAAAGAAAAGGACTGGGAAAAATAATGGGAGAGACTATGATAACCGCCCATTCCGGAGCGGACGGAACGAAAGAAAACAGTCTGGAATTCGTAGCGTATGCGATGCAGACAGGAGCCGATGCACTGGAAGTAGATGTACGGATGGGAGAAAACGGAATTCTGATTCTGTCCCACGATAAGACAGATGAAGATGCGGTACGTCTTGCTGATGTATTCCGTATGATGGGAAAATATCCGGGGATGCGGATCAACTGCGATCTGAAAGAGTGTGGGCTGGAAGTGGCGGTTCGTCAGCTGGCCCTGATATCCGGACTGAAGACAGAGCAGATCCTTTATTCCGGAAGTGTCCGTCCGGTTCCGGTGACAGAATCCTGTATCTGGAGAGATGTGGAAGTGTTCTGGAACATCGAGGAATATCTTCCGGATATTTATAAGGAACAAAAAGAGGATCTTCTTTTTGAACAGGCGGCATACAAAATCAGCAGAGCCTGCAGAAAATACGGAATACATACCGTGAATGTAAATGAAAAGATTGCCACAGAAGAATTTATCCGTGTGACCGGTGAAAATGATATTGATCTGTCCGTCTGGACCGTCAATGATGAGGAACGGTTCCGGGAGCTTCTGGGACAGGGCGTAAAAAATATAACAACAAGAAATGTGAAGATGGCATGTGAAGTCAGAAGCTGTGAAAAAAGCAGCTGATGACCTGAGAAAAGTCCGGAAACCGGAAAAATCACCGGTTATTTCCGGGCTTTTTTCGATTTGTGAGAACAATACAAAAAACACCTCGCGGGATATTATCAGTGAACGAATCAGAAACATACCAAAAAACTATGTTTATGGCGAAAATGAATTGACAAATGTACCTTCCTTTGCTAACATGATAAAGTATGATTGTTAAAAAATCAGGCCAAATAAGGAGGAGAAAGAGTAAAATGAAAAGATTCAAAAAACTTGTATCTGTACTTACTCTGACAGCGATGCTTGCAGCAAGTCTGACAGCCTGTGGCGGAAAAGATCCGGTTGCAGAAGATGACAGTACAGCAGGCACAACCACTGCCGACAGCAGTACAGCTACCACAGAGACTTCTGGTGACAGCACATTTACCTATGCCATCTCCGGGGACCCTACAGAGACTGTCAATGTTATTACAACATCTGACCGTTGGGGATTATCTACTGTAAAGATGATCTACTCCCCACTGTATATGAATAATGCCGATGGAATTAACTGGTTCCTGGCTACAGATTATAGCGTATCCGATGACAATCTGACCTATACATTTAAACTGAGAGATGATGTGAAATGGTCTGACGGTGAACCATTTACCGCAGATGACGTGGTATTCACATACGAAGCCATGGAACAGGAGGATAACCTTGGCTGGGCTTATTCTCAGCTGGTTTACGATCAGGGAACGGTAAAAGTGGAAAAAGTGGATGACTACACCGTATCTTTCACATTCCCGTTCGTAACACCTACGGCTATCGAGATGTTAAGTCAGATTTTCATTATGCCCGAGCACATCTACAAAGATGTCACAGATTTTGAGCATAACGATTACAACATGAACTCCGTAGGAACCGGTCCTTACAAACTGGTAGACTATCAGTCAGGCTCATATCTGAAATTCGAAGCAAACGAGAATTATTATAAGGGCGAACCATCAATCAAAAATGTTGTATTCCAGATTATCGAGAACGCAGACACAGCAATCCTTGCCCTGCAGAATGGTGAAGTAGATGCTTACCAGATGACACCGCAGCAGGTGAAAAAGCTGGATCTGGATGCAAGCAACCTGTCTACTTACTCCTACAGTGAAGGACGTGTTGGCTATCTGGAGATCAACTGCAATCGTGTAACAGATGAAAAAGTCCGTAAAGCACTGCTGTATGCTATGGACAGAAAAGCCATGGATGATGCAGCGTTTGAATCTTCTGAATATTATAGTATTCCGTATACTTTCCTGCCAACAAACAGCCAGTTCTATACAGAAGATGGTGTGGAAAAATACGAGCAGGATGTTGACAAAGCAAAAAGCATGCTGGAAGATGCAGGCGTAAGTGGTCTGAAGCTGAAACTTGGTTATATGTCCAGTGATGCGGTACAGTCCGCACAGGCTCTGCTGATTCAGGAACAGCTGAAGGAAGTTGGAGTAACCGTAGAACTTGCCGGCGGAGACGGAACAGCCATTGCAAACGCAATGAAGGATCCGGATAACGAGTACGATATGTATCTGGGCGGTTATATCATGGGTATTGACCCGGATACCTTCTCCAGCCTGTTTGAAAATGATGGTGCTTACAACTACATGCACTACAGTGGATACGATACCATCGATCAGCTGTTTGAGGAAGGTCGTTCTAAATTGGATGAGTCTGCAAGAAAGGAAACCTATGCAAAACTGCAGGCAGCTGTTCAGGATACAGGTGCTTTCTATCCGATCATTTCCAACAACAAGATCCTGGTTGTAAATAACAGAATCCAGGGTGTGGAAGATGCAGGACTTGTTCCGGTATATACCTTCGAGGATACTTCCAGTCTGAAAATTGCTGAATAAGTAATCATCAAAGATTAGACACTATTTATAATGAGGGCGGAATTCTTCTGAAACAGGCGAAGAGTTCCGCTTTTTGGGCTTAAGAATGAAAAACAAAAGGAGAAAAAGGTATGGCAAAGTATATTTTCAAACGTATTCTTACTGCGATCCCACTGATCATCGTGATCACAATCCTGTGTTTTTCTCTGATTCATCTGGCACCGTATGATGCAATTGATGCCATGACAACTCCAAAGATGTCTCCGGAGATGGTACAGATGATCCGTGAAAAATACGGCTATGATCAGCCGGTCTATGTGCAGTATATCCGCTGGCTGGAAGGAATCCTAAATGGAAACTTCGGCTATTCTATCGTGACAAAAACGAATATTTTCGATGAGCTGGCGACAAGAATCCCGAACACGATCAAGCTGGTGCTGCCGTCTTATCTGACGGCCTATGTGATCTCAATCGTGCTGGGCCTGGTGGCCGGTTCTCACAAAAACAAATGGCTGGACAAACTGATCGACGGGATCTGTTCCCTGTGGATCGCGATGCCGACTTTCTGGGTAGCGATGCTCTTTATCTATCTGTTCGGCTATAAACTGCGGATCCTTCCGATCCTTGGCATGCATACGGTAGGCGTGAATACCTTGTCTGATTTCCTGCTGCATTTTATCACACCGTATATGGTGCTGACACTGGCATTTATCCCGGACAATGTGCGTTATGTGCGTTCTTCCACGATCACACAGTACTCCGAGGATTATGTTATGGTACAGAAGGCATTTGGCGCTTCCAAAGCAGAGATCATGTTCAAACATGTCTGTAAGAACGTACTGCTTCCGGTTATCACAAAACTGGGTATGGCATTGCCAACGCTGGTAACAGGTGCGGTTATCACGGAAACCGTATTCAGCTGGCCGGGTATCGGACCGTATTTTATCAAGGCGGTACAGGGTATGGACTATCCGATTGTTATGATTGTTTTGATATTGTCTTCCACCCTGGTAGTCCTGGGAAACCTGCTGTCCGATATTTTATACTGCGTGACAGATCCGCGTATCAGAAAGATGGGGTAATCGTATGGCAATGAATCATTCTCAAAAAAAACGTCTGGAAAATGTCTGGGAGGCATTAAAACACGACAAAATCGCAATATTTTCTATTATCTTCCTTGCACTGATCCTGATATTATCCTTACTGGCTCCGGTACTCCCGATGGAACCGAATAAAACCGATGTCGCTCATATGTTAGAGGCACCAAGCAGTGCCCATATTTTCGGAACCGATGAAGTGGGTCGTGATTATCTGGCACGTGTTATCTACGGAGGCCGTGTGTCCCTGCTGGTCGGCGTGCTTGCCATGCTGATGAGTGTGACCATCGGTGTCACTGTTGGAATCCTTGCCGGTTATCTCGGCGGTATCATAGATGGTATCCTGATGCGGATCGTTGACATTCTGCAGTCCATTCCGTGGCTGATTCTGGTTACAGTTATCAGTATTTTCTTCAAACAGGGACTGGTGTCCATTATTATCGTGATCGGATTCTTCTCCTGGATGGAAATTGCCCGCCTGGTGCGTGCGGAGGTTATGTCCGTCAAAGAGAGGGAGTACGTCCTCTATGCGGACTTTGCCGGCGTGCCGTTATTTAAAATGGTACTCCGTCATCTGATTCCTTCGGTACTGCCGACGATCATCATCGCAGCGACCACCAGTATCTCCAATGCGATTATGACAGAGTCATCCCTGAGTTTCTTAGGGATAGGTATTCAGGAACCGCTGTCTTCCTGGGGAAAATTACTGCAGAGTGCGCAGAGTAACCTGCAGAATGCCGTTTACATGGCGATCATCCCCGGTCTTTTGATCATGCTGACCATCTTTGCGTTCAACAAACTGGGCAATCTGCTTCGAATCTATGTAGATCCCCGTGTTATGGACGCAGGCAAATAGGAGGAGTGGAGATGAAAGAAAACAGAGTATTAACCATAGACAATCTGACCACTACGTTTGAGAGTCATAAACAGAAGATTCAGGCGGTGCGCGGTGTCTCCCTCCATGTGGATGAAGGAGATATTCTGGCTATTGTAGGAGAGTCCGGAAGTGGGAAAAGTGTAACCATGAAGTCGGTCATGGGTCTTCTCGGAGAAAATGCAGATGTGCAGGCAGATCATCTGGAACTGCTGCAGAAGGATCTGCTGTCCATGTCTGAAAAAGAAAAACGGAAAATGCGTGGAAAAGATATGGCAATGATCTTCCAGGACCCGATGACTGCCCTGAATCCGCTGAAAAAGATCGGGTATCATATGATCGAGGTACTCCGACGCCATCAGAACCTGAGCAAGGCAGAAGCAAGAAAAGTAGCCATCGATATGCTGGGAAAGGTAGGAATCCCGGCGGCAGAAAGCCGGATGGATCAGTATCCCCATGAATTTTCCGGTGGTATGAGACAGCGTGTCATGATCGCAATGGCGCTGTGCTGCCAGCCGCGGCTGCTGATCGCCGATGAACCGACAACCGCACTGGATGTAACCATCCAGGCACAGATCCTGCAGCTTCTCAAACAGTTAAATGAAAATGAGCAGATGAATATTATTCTGATCACCCACGATCTCGGGGTGGTAGCTTCTCTGGCGAAACGGATCGAAGTGATGTACGGAGGTCTGATCATGGAAGAGGGAACCACAGAAGAGATCTTCGAACATCCGACCCATCCGTACACGAGAGCACTGCTTCATGCGATTCCAAAATGTGAGAGCGGATGTCGGGAACGTCTCGAACCGATCCCGGGTATGGCACCGTCTCTGGCGAATCCGCCGGCGGGATGTCCATTTGTGACCCGCTGCCGGTTTGCATGTGAGGAATGTAAGAAAGGGATCCCGTCCATGCGGGCATATTCCGATACCCAGTCCTCCAGATGCATCTTCACAAAAGAAGAACTGGACGAGAAAGAGAAGAAAGAAGAGGAGAAATAATATGGAAACAAAAGAACAATATCTTCTGGAAGCGAAGAATCTGTCCAAGTATTTCCCGGTCAAAAATTTCTTCGGAAAACTGGTACAGGAAGTACGGGCGGTGGACCGTGTGAACCTTTCTATTAAAAAAGGAGAAACCTTCGGTCTGGTGGGAGAGTCCGGCTGTGGAAAGTCCACACTGGGACGTACTCTGATCCGTATGTATGAGCCGACCGATGGAATCTTAACCTACGACGGTTACGACATCACAAAGACAAAAGGTAAAGAACTCCTTGCATATCATAAAAGAATGCAGATTATTTTTCAGGATCCTTATTCTGCGCTGGACCCCCATCAGAATGTAAGAGAAATCATGGCTGAACCGATATCTGTCTTTGAAAAACTTCCGGAAAAAGAGATGGATGAGCGGATCGTAAGCCTTCTTGAAAAAGTAGGTATGAAGTCAGACGATATGGAAAAATATGCCTATGAGTTTTCCGGCGGACAGCGTCAGCGTATCGGTATCGCAAGAGCCTTATCCGTCAATCCGGAATTCCTGCTCTGCGATGAGCCGATCTCCGCACTGGACGTATCGATCCAGGCACAGGTTGTCAACGTGCTGGAAGATCTGCAGCAGGAACTGGGACTGACTTACCTGTTTGTGGCACATGATCTGTCCATGGTGCGCCATATCTCCGACAGGATCGGTGTGATGTACCTTGGTAAGATCGTGGAGAGCGGAGAAAGCGATGAAGTGTATGACAATCCATGCCACCCATACACCCGGGCACTGCTGGCCTCCATTCCGATCGCAGATCCCAAGCGGGCACTCAGTCTGGAACACTGCGGCATCGAGGGAGATCTTCCGAGTCCGTTGCATGTTCCGTCCGGCTGTCGTTTCCATACACGCTGTCCTTACGCGACCGATCAGTGCAGACAGCAGGAACCGGAACTGGAAGAGAGAACACCGGGCCATATGGTGGCATGCTGGAAAAAATAAAAAGAGTGAGGAACAGATAGAAATATGCTTTCAAAAGAATATTACCGAACTTATGTCCAGATCCTGAAAGATGAACTGGTGCCGGCGATGGGATGTACCGAGCCTATCGCCATCGCTTATGCGGGAGCTGTTGCCAGAAAGACACTGGGAGCCCTGCCGGAGCGGGTGGAGGTTGCGGTCAGCCGAAATATTATAAAAAATGTAAAAAGCGTGGTTGTTCCCCATACCGGGGGCTTACGTGGAATCGAAGCCGCTGCAGCTGCCGGAATCGTGGCAGGAGATGCTGCGAAGGAACTGGAGGTCATCTCCCATGTGGAACAGGAAGACATCGAAGCAATGGGGACCTTCCTGAAGGAGGTTCCGTGCAGTGTCTGTGAGGCATCCTCTGATCTGATCTTTGATATTCAGATTACTTTATATCACGGAGAAGATAGAGCGAGTGTACGGATCACCGATTTCCACACGAATCTGGTGCATGTGTCCAGAAACGGGGAGATTCTTCTGGCAAAAGAGATTACCGGAAAAGAAGAATCCGCACTGGCAGACAAATCGACGCTTACCATAGAAAAAATCTTTGCATTTGCAAAGGAAGTGGACCTTGCAGATGTCCGGGAAGTACTGGAACGTCAGGTTCGTTACAACATGGCGATCGCCGAGGAAGGGCTCTGTGGTAATTATGGAGCCAATATCGGAAAGGTCCTGTTGGCCACTTACGGCGATCAGGATGTCAAGGTGCGCGCCAAAGCCATGGCGGCTGCCGGTTCCGATGCAAGAATGAACGGCTGTGAACTTCCGGTAGTGATCAATTCCGGAAGCGGCAACCAGGGAATCACAGCTTCTGTCCCGATCGTGGTTTTTGCAAAAGAACTGCAGGTATCGGAAGAGACGATGTACCGGGCTCTGGTGATCTCAAATCTGGCAACGATCCATATCAAAGAAGGAATCGGCAGACTCTCCGCGTACTGCGGTGCGGTAGGAGCCGGATGTGGATGTGGCGCCGGGATCGCCTACCTGTATGGAGACGGTCAGAAAGAGGGCGAACATGCCATTGTCAACGGTCTTGCCATTGTATCAGGTATGATCTGCGACGGGGCAAAAGCGTCCTGTGCAGCAAAGATCGCGTCCTCCGTAGATGCGGGAATCCTCGGTTACTTTATGTACAAGAACGGACAGCAGTTTATCGGCGGCGACGGTATCGTGAAAAAAGGCGTGGAAAATACGATCCGCTGTGTGGGCAAACTGGCATCTGAGGGTATGCTCGAGACAGACCGGGAGATCGTCCATCTGATGATCCACGGATAATACATACAGAAAAATAAGCTCCTTTTGCATGAAAAGAACGGTTAGTTACATGAAACCAAAACGCAAAGGGGGCTTTACTTTTTGGACAAAACGTGATAAAAGTATAGAGGAGTAACTATTCGGTAAGAATATCCTGTGAGTTCTTTTGACAGGAACCGTTGAAAGAACTCACAGGATATGCAGACAAAAATTCAGGGCTGTTTTAGAGAAAACAGCCCTTTTTGGGCGTTTTTCAGGAGGTAAAAAACATGACAAAGATTGACATTATTTCAGGATTTTTAGGAGCCGGAAAAACAACACTGATTAAAAAACTGCTTTCTGAAGCTTTAAAAGGCGAGCAGGTAGTGCTGATTGAAAATGAATTTGGAGAGATCGGTATTGACGGAGGATTCTTAAAAGACTCCGGTATCGAGATCCGTGAGATGAACTCCGGATGTATCTGCTGTTCTCTGGTAGGTGATTTCGGAACTTCTCTGAAAGAAGTGATTACAACGTATCATCCGGATCGTATCATCATCGAGCCGTCAGGTGTGGGCAAACTGTCTGATGTCATCAAAGCGGTAAAAGGTGTGGATGTGGACTGTGAGATCAGCCTGAACAGCTATACAACCGTAGCGGATGTAAACAAATGCAAAATGTATATGAGAAACTTCGGTGAGTTCTTCGAGAACCAGTTACAGTATGCAAGAACGATTATTCTGAGCCGTACCGATACACCGAAGGCTACCGAAGAGAAAGTAGCCAAAGCAGTCGCTCTGATCCGCGAAGTGAACAAGGATGCAGTGATTATCACCACTCCAATCGAAAAACTGGACGGTGCACAGATTCTGGAAGCTATGGAGCAGGGCAGAGAAGAAGACGAAGATTTCTGCCCGGTATGCGGTGGACACCACGATCATGATCATCACCATGACGACGAGTGCGGATGCGGACATGATCACGACCATGAGCATCATCATCACGACCACGATGACGAGTGCGGATGCGGACATGACCACGATCATGAGCATCATCACCATGATCATGATGGCGAGTGCGGATGTGACCATGACCACGAGCATGAACATCATCATCACGACCACGACGATGAGTGCGGATGCGGACATGACCACGATCACGAACATCATCACCATGATGGCGAGTGTGGATGCGGTCACGATCATCACCATCATCATGCAGATGAAGTATTTACAAGCTGGGGTCGCGAGACTGCTAAGAAGTATACAAAAGAAGAGATCGAAGCTGCATTAAAGACACTGTCAGAAGCAGAAGATCTCGGTGTGATCCTTCGTGCCAAAGGTATGGTGGACGGAAAAGACGGACAGTGGATCTACTTTGATATGGTTCCGGAAGAGTATGAGGTACGCACCGGTACTCCACAGATCACAGGTAAGATCTGTGTGATCGGTTCCAAGATGGCAGAAGACAAAATTGCTGAAATTTTTGGAGTGAATGAGTAATGATGAAGAGAGATGTTCCCGTATATTTAATTACAGGATTTTTAGAGAGTGGTAAAACCCAGTTTCTGGATTTTACCATTCATCAGAGTTATTTTCAGATTCCGGATAAAACGCTTCTGATTCTCTGTGAAGAGGGAGAAGAGGAGTACGATGAGGAAAGCCTGAAGAAAATGAATACGGTGATTGAGATCATCGAAGACCCGGAAGACTTTAACGCGGATACCCTGCAGATGTTGAATAAAAAACATCATCCGGGAAGAGTTCTGGTAGAGTACAATCCGCTGTGGTCTGTAGATAAGTTCTATCAGACCGATATGCCACGTTACTGGGATCTGGCACAGCATATCGTAACCGTGGATGCCAGCACCTTCCAGATCTATATGAACAATATGAAATCTTTATTCATGGAGATGATCCGAAACGCGGACTTGGTAATTTTCAACCGCTGTCAGGATGAACATCCGCTGGCAAATTTCCGTCGCAGTGTCAAAGTTGTCAATTCCAGAGCAGAAGTTGTCTTTGAAAATGAAGAGGGCGAAATCGACGATATTTTCCAGGATGAGATGCCGTATGATATGAATGCGGACATCATTGATATTGAAGATATCGATTACGGTATCTGGTATGTGGATATGATGGATAATCTGAAAAAATATGTGGATAAGACGGTTCGGTTTAAAGGACAGGTGTTGAAAAGTCGTGAGCTGAACGCAGGATTTTTCGTGCCCGGACGTATGGCGATGACCTGCTGTGCGGACGATACCCAGTTTATCGGCTATATCTGTAAGAATCCGGCAGCCAAGAGACTGCGGATCGGCAGCTGGGTAACGGTAACTGCAAAAGTTAAAGACGAATTTATGGAAGTATACAACGGCAGAGGTCCGGTATTGTACGCAACAGAGATTGAAGCGGCAGAAAAACCGGAGCAGGAGCTGGTATACTTCGGCTGATGAAGGAGTTATCATTATGTATCTGATCGTAGGCCTGGGCAATCCGGGAAAACAGTATGAAAATACCCGCCATAACGTGGGATTTGACGCGGTTGATCTTCTGGTGGATGAGTATCGCGTACCCTCTTCGGGAAAACAACATAAGGCAATGTACGGAAAGGGCGTGATCGCGGGTCAGAAAGTGATCCTGGCGAAACCGCTGACCTACATGAACCTGAGCGGGGAATCAGTGAGAGCCCTGGTAGACTATTATAAGATCGATCCGGAAGAAGAACTGATCGTGATCTATGACGATATCAGTCTGGAACCGGGAAAGATCCGGATACGGAAAAAAGGAAGTGCGGGTGGCCATAACGGGATCAAAAATATTATCGCACAGCTGGGCACTCAGAACTTCCAGAGAATCAAAGTTGGAGTCGGAGAAAAGCCGAAGGGCTGGGATCTGGCAGATTATGTGCTGGGACACTTTTCCAAAGAAGACCGAGGACTGGTGGATGACGCGCTGAAACGCGCGGCAGGGGCCGTGGAACTGATGGTACAGGGAGAAGTGGATCAGGCGATGAATCAGTTTAACTAGAAAGGGAAAACGATGGATGCATTCGTACAACCATTATATGAACTGGCCGATTTTGATGCGATCATAAGACAACTGAAGAAACCGGGAATCGTACAGGTTTCCGGATGCCTGGACTCCCAGAAAGCTCATTTTACCAACGGGCTTCTCCGGGAGTTTCCTTTTCGACTGATCGTTGCGGAAAATGATCTGAAAGCCAAGGCATTTTATGAGGATTTTCGTCTGTATGACCCGGAAGTACTGTATTATCCGGCGAGGGATCTGATCTTTTATCAGGCAGATATCCATGGTAATCTTCTTACCAGACAACGGATCCAGGTGCTTCGCGCACTGCTGGAGCGGGAAGAAGTGACGATCGTTACTTCGATCGACAGCTGCCTGGACTGTCTGGTGCCGCTTGCCGTGTGGAAGGAAAAAGTAATAAAGATTCGCAATGACAGCGAGGTTGACCTGGATCGGATGAAAAGACATCTGGTGGAACTCGGGTATGAATGGGCGGCGCAGGTAGAGGTTCCGGGACAGTTTTCTATCCGTGGTGGAATCATGGATGTATTTTCTCTGACCGAGGATAATCCGTGGCGTATCGAACTGTGGGGAGATGAGGTGGATTCCATCCGCAGTTTTGATGCGGAAAGCCAGCGCTCGATCGAGAATCTGGAGGAGATTACGATCTATCCGGCGACGGAAGTGGTGCTGGATAAGGAGACGATCCGACAGGGCATCAAAGCCATTGAAAAAGAGTCACAGAAGTGTCAGAAGAAGTTCCGGGATGAGATGAAGACAGAGGAAGGGGCGAGAGTCCGCCAGATCGCCGCTGAATTAAAAGACCAGTTAGAAGAGATGGAGCATATTGCCGGAGCAGAAAGTTTTGTCCGGTATTTTTATAAGAAAACAGAATCGTTATTGGAATATCTGCCGGAGAACACGCTGGTTGTGATCGACGAGCCGAACCGGTTGACAGAACATGCAAAGACAACAGAAGAAGAATTCCGGGAGAGTATGATTCACCGTCTGGAAAAGGGGTATCTTCTGCCCGGACAGATGGAAGTGATCCGAAACCATCAGGAAGTAGTGCATCGGTTTCATCAGATGCATACACTGTCGTTGTCCACGATGGAGCCACGGGGAACCGGGTGGAACTTCACTATGGAGATGCAGCTGACTGTAAAATCGGTCAACCCGTACAACAACAGTTTTGAGATGCTGGTAAAAGATCTGTTGCGCTGGAAAAAATCCGGTTACCGGATGCTGTTGTTATCCCCTTCGCGAACAAGGGCGGCCAGACTGGCAAAAGATCTGCAGGATCAGGAAATGTCAGCTTTTTACAGTGAGGATCCGGAAGAACTGATCCAGCCGGGACAGATCAAGGTCACCTGGGGACGGGTAAGCCGTGGCTTCGAGTATCCGATGGTCAAATACGTGGTGATCTCGGAGACGGATATTTTCGGCAAAGAAAAGAAGAAAAAACGGAAAAAATCACAGTACAGCGGAAAGCAGATCCAGAGCTTTTCGGAGCTTTCCGTAGGAGACTTTGTGGTTCATGAAAACCACGGGCTGGGCGTGTACCGCGGCATCGAGAAGATGGAAGTGGATGGTGTGGTGAAAGACTATATCAAGATCGAGTATGCAGGAAAAAGTAACCTGTATATTCTCGCCACCCAGCTGGATGTCCTGCAAAAATATGCCGGTTCCGATGCGGCAAAGACACCAAAGTTAAACAAACTCGGCGGACAGGAATGGAAGAAGACCAAGACGAAGGTCCGCGGAGCTGTAAAGAATATCGCAAAAGATCTGGTGGCACTGTATGCAGCCAGACAGCAGGAAGCCGGTTTCCGCTATGGACCGGATACGGTATGGCAGCGGGAATTTGAAGAGATGTTTCCATTTGAAGAGACGGAGGATCAGCTGCAGGCGATCGAGGCGGCAAAGCAGGATATGGAGAGCCCGAAGATCATGGATCGGCTGATCTGCGGAGATGTGGGCTACGGGAAGACGGAGATTGCGATCCGTGTGGCCTTTAAGGCGATCCAGGAGGGAAAACAGGTGGTTTATCTGGTTCCGACCACGATCCTTGCACAGCAGCATTACAATACATTTGTACAGCGGATGAAGGATTTTCCGGTGCGCGTGGACCTTCTGTGCCGGTTCCGTACCGCCAGCCAGCAGAAAAAGACGATCGGGGATCTGAAAAAAGGTCTGGTGGATATTCTGATCGGCACCCATCGGGTGTTGTCCAAAGATGTGCAGTTTAAAGATCTGGGACTGCTGATCATCGATGAGGAACAGCGCTTTGGTGTTACTCACAAAGAAAAGATTAAGCAGATGAAACAGAATATCGATGTCCTGACCCTGACAGCGACGCCGATTCCGCGAACTCTTCACATGAGTCTGATCGGAATCCGGGATATGAGTGTTCTGGAAGAAGCACCACAGGACCGTACACCGATCCAGACCTATGTGATGGAATATAACGATGAGATGGTACGGGAGGCGATCAGCCGGGAACTGGCACGCGGTGGTCAGGTGTATTATGTATACAATCGTGTCAATAACATTGAAGAGATCACCAATCAGATCCGAAAACTGGTTCCGGAGGCGAATGTGGCATTTGCCCACGGACAGATGAGCGAGCGTGAACTGGAAAAGATCATGTACGGGTTTATCAACGGAGAGATCGATGTGCTGGTCTCCACAACAATCATCGAGACCGGTCTTGATATCTCCAATGCCAATACTATGATCATCCATGATGCGGATCAGATGGGACTTTCCCAGCTGTATCAGCTGCGCGGAAGGGTAGGACGATCCAACCGGACCGCATACGCTTTTCTGATGTACCGGAGAAATAAGATGTTAAAAGAAATCGCAGAAAAACGCCTCCATGCGATCCGCGAATTCACTGAACTGGGAAGCGGGATCAAGATTGCCATGCGTGATCTGGAACTGCGTGGTGCGGGCAATCTTCTGGGAGCGGAACAGCACGGTCATATGGAAGCGGTAGGATACGATCTCTACTGTAAGATGCTGAATGAAGCCGTACAGGAAGCAAAAGGAATCGAAGTACAGGAAGACTTCGAGACGACGATCGACCTGCAGATCAATGCGTACATTCCGGAAAAATATATTCCGAATGAATATCAGAAGCTGGATATTTACAAACGGATCGCGGCGATCGAGAACCGGGAAGAGTATGAGGATATGATGGAAGAGCTGCTGGACCGTTTTGGAGAACCGCCGAAGATGGTGCAGAACCTCCTCGCAGTGGCAAGCCTGAAAGCCATGGCTCACCGGATCTATCTGACCGAAGTTAAGCAGCTTGACGATAGCCTGAAACTTACCATGTATGAGCGGGCGAAGATTGACACAGCGAAGATACCGGAGATACTGAATCAGTATCCGGAAGAACTGCAGTTTAAAATCGAAACAAATCCGTATTTTCTGTATCGTCCGAGAAACCGAAAGGCAAAGGAAGCAGTGCCGATGCAGGAGAAGGCGACTGAATTACTGACGGTCATGCAGTGTCTGGTATAAGTGCAGGCAAATTCTTGTGGTCAGCATAAATTCAGTGCATCGCGAAGCGTGTTACTGAGAACGTAGTGAACAGTAACGAGCGCTTGTGAAAAAAGATTGAAATAAAAGGAAAAAAGTTGCCCCATAGGAGGAAATAGTCTATAATAAATGCTATTAGTGAATAAATGTACTCCCGGAGTACATAAAAGGGTAACGGAGGAAAACATGAGAAAGTTAAATAAAACCGCAGCATGTGGGATTCTGGCAGCTGCTCTTGCAGCAGGTACACTGTCCGGATGCTCAAAAGCAATTGATGGAACAAAAACCGTAGCAACTGTAGGAGATGAAAAAGTAACATTGGGTCTGGCAAGCTATATGGTAAGAGACCAGCAGGCACAGACCATGAGTTATTATAATATGCTGATGTCACAGTATGGTGTCAGCGGTTCCGCATCTAATGTGTGGGATCAGAAAGGAGACGACGGGAAAACTGTTGGGGAAAGCTCCAAGGATAGCGTCATGAAGACAATTAATCAGTTGTATGTACTGAAAGCACATGCGGCAGATTATGACGTTACGATTACGGAGGATGAAGAAAAAGCGATCAAAGAAGCAGCAGCGGAATTTATCAAAGATAACGATGAAAAGATCCTGAAAAAACTGGCAGTATCTGAAGATGATATCGTTACGTATCTGGAACTGGTAACAATCCGCAGCAAGATGCACGATCCGATGACTGCAGATGTAGATACCGAAGTCAGCGCCAATGAAAAAGATCAGACAAGAGTCACTATCGTAAAAGTTTCTACAGAAGGAACAGAAAAAGATGATGACGGCAATACCATTGATCTGACCGATGAAGAAAAAGCACAGAAAAAAGACCTGGCACAGCAGGTACTTGATAAAGTAAAAGCATCCGATGACGTGGCAAACGCAGACATGGATGCACTGGCAAAAGAAGTAGATGACAGTTTAAGTGCGACAGCACCGGCATTTACCACGGCAGGAGATACGGATGATACCTTGGATGAAGCAGTGCAGGACGCGGCTCTGGAATTAAAAGACGGAGAGGTTGCCGACAAAGTCATCGAAGGTGATGACGGTTACTATGTGGTACGTCTGGATAAGATGCTGGATGAAGATGCGACAGAAAACAAAGAGAAGACGGTTATTTCAGAAAGAAAATCTGATCTGTATGACAGCACACTGGAAGACTGGGTAAAAGAAGAAAAGATTAAAGTCAAAGATAAAGTATGGGATCAGATCACAGTCACCGACAGTGCATCTTTTGTATACAAGAGTGCCGACAGCAGCGATGATACAGAATCCAGTGACGCACAGGACAGTACAGAAGATACCTCTTCACAGGATAACAGTGAAGACACTACAACAGAAGACACAGCAGCAGAGGACAGCGCTGAGTAATATGATGTCGGGGTCAAAAAGTATTTTGACCCTTTTGATACCGGATTGTTCTGTACTTCGTACTCTCACAATCCTCAAAAACATTCGTAATCCGCTCATTTTTCTTCGAAAAATGGCTACTTACTCATGTTTTTGGCAGGTTCCAAGTTCGGAAATCTGACGCAAGCTTGCTTGCAGGAAGATTTCTGAACTTGGAACCCTGGTATCATCATAATAGTACAGAGAAAAAAGCGGAGGATACAGAGGATGAGTGTAACACAGTGGACAACAGGAATCCAGCATATCGGAATTCCTACATCAGATATAGAAACAACGATCCGGTTTTACGAAGGTCTGGGATTTCAGACCATGCACACGAACCAGGTACCCGCAAACCAGGCAAAAGTTACTTTTTTGCAGCTGGGGAACCTGATGATCGAGACCTACGCCGAAGGTGGCAACGGCATTGAAGGCGCAATCAATCACTTCGCTTTAAACTGCACAGATATTCAGGCTGCTTATGCATGGATCTGTGAGCAGGGATATAAAGTGTTGTCGAATGGAATTGAAGAACTTCCATTTTGGGAAAAGGGTGTGGCTTTCTTTATTATCGAAGGACCGAATAAAGAACGGATCGAGTTCTGTGAACGGAAACAGTAATGGGACACTCCCTCTGTAAGTCCGTGGGAAGATAAAAAAGCCGATAATACTGAAATAGTGTTTTGGATATACAGAGGAAGGAGAAAACAATGACAAGACAGCAATTTGATGAACTGACAGCAAAAGGGGTAGTAATTCTGGACGGAGCCACCGGTTCCAACCTGAGAAAAGCAGGTATGCCGGTAGGCATATCTTCTGAGCAGTGGGTACTTGAAAATCCTTCAGTTTTACAGGAACTGCAGCGTGCCTATGTGGATGCCGGAAGCCAGATCGTATATGCTCCTACATTCGCAGCCAATCCTATCAGCCTGAGAAACTTTAATCTCCAGGATCGGGTAGCCGAACTGAACACAAAGCTGGTAAAGATCTGTAAAGACGGAATCGGCAACCGGGCTCTGGTAGCGGGAGATATCACCACCACCGGACAGCTGATGGAGCCGAGAGGAACCCTGACTTATAATGAACTGTATGAGGCATATCAGGAACAGATGAAAGCCCTGGTGGATGCAGGCGTGGATCTGTTTGTTGCAGAGACCATGTTGAGCGTGGATGAGACGGTGGTTGCACTGGATGCAGCACAGGCAGTCTGCGATCTTCCGATGATCTGTACGCTTTCTCTGGAAGCAGACGGAAGCGCAATGTACGGAGGTAATGCCGTGGAAGCAGTTCTGACTTTACAGGAGATGGGAGCGGCTGCCGTAGGACTGAACTGTTCCGTAGGTCCGGATCAGCTGGAAGCAGTAGTTGCCAGCATGAAAGAAGTGGCAACTGTTCCTATCATCGCGAAACCAAACGCAGGCATGCCGTTTATCGATGACAAAGGCGAAGCTCATTACGATATGAATGCAGATGATTTTGCAAGACACACCAAACACCTGGTAGAAGTCGGTGCAGGAATCGTAGGTGGCTGTTGCGGAACCACCCCGGAATATATTCGGAAGCTGGCGAAGGCGCTGGGAAGATAAAAAATTTCAGAAATATAGAAAAGATGGTATGGAGAACTCCGTACCATCTTTTTTTGCAAAATAGAAACGAGACGTTTTTATACAGTTGTTGTCTGAACAAAGGGAAAATTGCACAAAGAAAAAGGAAAAAATTGTACAGTATTGTAATATGAAAAAAATGTATTTTCTGGGAAAATAAGCTTGTATGGGAAAATCGTCAAAAGGACGGAAAGGGATTTTACAAGCATTTATGGAGGAAAGCAAAAATGAAATGTTACATCAAGGACTATCCAAGACCACAGTTTGTGCGAACTGACTGGGAAAATCTGAACGGAACCTGGGATTTCGGTTTCGATGATGAAAATGCCGGGGAAAAAGAGAAATGGTATCAGGAATTCAAAGGTGATAAAAAGATCAATGTTCCGTTCACCTATGAGACAAAGTTAAGCGGCATTCAGGATGAAACCCGCCATGATTTTATCTGGTATCATCGTACAATTAACGTAGATGGTGTGAAGCTGGAGAACAATCGTTATATCCTGCACTTTGAGGGCAGTGATTTTATTACAAAAGTATGGGTAAACGGTGCCTATGCAGGAAGCCACAGAGGCGGCTATGCAAGATGCTCTTTTGACGTTACCAATCTGGTGCATGACGGAGAAAATGAACTGACGGTAAAAGTAGAAGACTCTTTTGATACCCAGCAGCCAAGAGGAAAACAGCGATGGATCAACGAAAACTTTGGATGCTGGTATGTACAGACCACCGGTATCTGGAAAACGGTATGGAGTGAATACGTACCGAAGATCAGCCTGGCATCCGTAAAAATGACACCGGATCTGCAAAATGCTGCACTGAAACTGGAATATGAAGTGGCAGCAGCGGAAAAAGATCTGGATGACGATCTGATGATCACAGCTACCGTTAGTTTTCGAGGAACAACGGTTGCAAAGCAGTGTGTGCTGGCAAATCAGAAACATGTAGAGACAACCATTAATGTAGCCTATGAAGGAACAGTGGGACTGGAATGGGGTGTCCGTGTTTGGACTCCGGCAGAACCGGATCTGTATGATATTGATTTTGCGGTTACTCACAAAGGGGAGATCGTGGATACGGTTGGTTCTTATTTCGCAATGCGTGAGATCCGTATCGATGGACCAAACATTTTATTGAACGGTCATCCGCTGTATCAGAGACTGATTCTGGATCAGGGGTACTGGAAGGATTCGCATCTGACACCACCAAGTGAAGAAGCATTGGTCGAGGATATCGACAAGATCCATGCCCTTGGATACAACGGACTGCGCAAACACCAGAAAATAGAAGATGAGAGATTCTTATATTGGTGTGATGTAAAAGGTATGCTAGTATGGAGCGAGATGGCAGCCGCCTATCGCTATACCGATTATGCGGTAGAAGAATTTACAAAAGAATGGATGGAAATTGTCCGACAGAACTACAACCACCCATGCATCATCACCTGGACTCCGATGAACGAATCCTGGGGCGTCAGCCAGATTGAAACAAGAAAAGTAGAACAGCACTTTACAGAAGCGGTATACTATCTGACCAAGAGTCTGGACACTATGCGTCCGGTTATTGTAAATGACGGATGGGAACACACCGTTTCCGATATTATCACCCTTCATGATTATGAAGAAGTGGGCGATACTCTGTACAAACGCTACACCGAATACAAAGACCAGATTCTGACCACAGAAGTATACCACAGCGGAAAATCTGCTCTGGCAAACGGCTACGAGTACAAAGGTCAGCCGATCATCATCAGCGAGTATGGTGGAATCGCTTTCAACAACGATGATTCCGGATGGGGATATGGCAATAAAGTCAATACAAAAGAAGATTTTATCAAGCGTTTTGATGATATTACTACAGCCGTCAAGAAAATCCCATATTGCTGCGGCTTCTGTTACACCCAGGTCAGCGATGTACAGCAGGAGATCAATGGATTGATGGATATGGAAAGAAACTTCAAGGTTGAACCGGAGATTATTCAGGAGATTAATGAGCGTAAGGTTGGATATTGGAGAACGTTCATGTAAGGTTAAATAGAAGAGAGGATTTGTCGTAAGACGGACGCACCAGCCTCCCGGTTCGGGGGTGGGGCAACGTGGGCAGAGGCGTTTTGAGCTAGCCACCAACTCCGACTATCATTCACGAGTGCCAGCTGGCACTCGCGAAAGTCTACGTAAGCACAGGATCTTAAAACTCGCTCTAACCGCGCACAAAATGCTGTCCCTTCCCTTATTTGCATCCCTCCGGGCTGGGGGTTGGCTATTTTGGTAGTGGGTGGGTGTCTGACGGGAGGTTTTCCAAGACACTTGTATTTGTCGTTAAAATCAGTCCACCGGACCAATTATTGATATGCACTGCAACGTAAAAAGGCTGCGAAGTATATTTTTTTCCAAATAAACTTCGCAGCCTTCTTCTGTTGCATTGGTTACGGAGATGGAGAGATTTGAACTCTCGCGCCGGTTGCCCGACCTACCGCATTTCGAGTGCGGACCCTTCAGCCACTTGGGTACATCTCCATGGTGTTACGAATCAGCAGATTCGCTATTCATTATACTTCCTTGTTTTTCTTCCGTCAATACCCGTTTTTGCCGCTTCTTGATTTCACGCAGTTCTTTGAAGAATCCACTGAGCATCTGGGAGCACTCTTCCTGTAAAACGCCACGGGTAACTTCTACCTGATGATTGAACTGTTCCATCTCCAGAAGGTTCAGGATCGATCCGGCGCATCCCGCTTTCGGGTTCATGCTTCCGATCACCACCCGACTAACTCTCGCCTGGACAATAGCTCCGGCGCACATCTGACACGGTTCCAGAGTGATGTACATCGTACACCCTTCCAGCCGCCAGTCGCCCAGCTTTTTACTCGCTTTTCGGATCGCATTCAGTTCCGCATGGGAGATCGTATTTTTATCCGTATTTCTCCGATTGTATCCTCTTGCAATAATCTTTCCTTCGTAAACGATCACACACCCGATCGGCACTTCCATCAGTGCACCTGCTTTTCGTGCCTGCCGGATCGCCTCCCGCATAAACCGTTCATCCATTTTCTTCTCATCCATCATTCTTCCGCTTTCCTGTCATCATATCTTGTTTCTTCTTTGCATATGCTACCATAGAATACTCCAAAAAGGAAGTGTCCATTTTGTCTGCATACAAACGTTTTGTTTCTTATCTTTACGAATACGATAACCGAAAAAAGGGAAAAAACCGCGGATTTGTCCGTGTCGAGGTCCGAAATCACCAGTGCTGTCTGGAACTTCATATGACTCTTCCCACCTGCCCGTTTATCCCTGTCTTCCGCGCCTACGCATTTGTCGCCCGTCCCGGCACACTGCACGGTCTGTTTCTCGGCAATCCTTCCTGGAAACAGGGCAATGTATACGGTCAGTTCCGGATTGCAGACACCAGTATCTGCAACACCAGCTGGAATCTTGATGATATCGACGGTCTCATCGTTGTCTGCGAAACCGGACAACGTTACGCCACTTGCTGGAGTGACTGTAAGATTTCACCGGAAGATCTCCTTTTGCCGGAATCCGCGCCGATTCTTCGGGCAGCCTCGCTGGAACAGCCGGAATCCCCGGAGACAAACACTGTCAGCACACACCCGGATCCAGAGCCCGCATCGGACTCCTTCCGTTCTTCCGACACCGCGCCTGCCCGTACACAGACTCCCTCATTTTCCTGGAAACGGCTGACCGAAAGTTATCCACATGTTACACCGTTTTTCGATGAAGAAATCCACAACTGCCTGCAATTATCCCCGAAAGATCTTTCTCTTCTTGGCTCTTTCGGAGTTTCCTGTGGCAACAACCAGTTTTTTCTCTATGGCAGCCACGCCTTCCAGCATTTTCTTCTCGGAAAGATGGAACACGAGGACACCATCTGCTACATTCTGGCTGTCCCCGGCATCTATGAGGAGCGGGAACGGCTGCTCGCCAATCTGTTCGGTTTCCCCTACTTTAAGTCCGCCCGGGCAAAAGCTGCACAGCCCGGACATTTCGGCTACTGGTACCGGACGATCCACACCGAACCGCAAAATCCTGATCCTATATCCCCCGAATCTCAACCTGTGGAATCGTTTTCCGAAGAATCTGCTGAAAATTCTCCAGCTGCTCGCGCGAGTAAGACGTGAATATCGGACGAATCACCTGCTCCGACTCTTTATAGTTCTGCAGAAAATACCGCCGGCTCCCGGAAAGCCACTGTCCTATGGCTTCGATATCTTCCCGTTTGTGAAGCTCCTTCACGACTGTGGTGCGGAATTCATAGTCCACCACACCCGATTTCAGATACTCCACCATATGGGTGATGCTTTCCAGATCCGGATGGCGGATCCCGGCGGTCTCTGCATATTTTTCCTGACTGTTTTTGATATCCATCGCTACATAATCCACCAGCCCCGCGTCAACCAGTTCCCTCACCAGTGCCGGGCGGGTTCCGTTCGTATCCAATTTGACCGGATACCCCAGTTCTTTGATCTGTGCCAGCAGTCCGGTCAGTCCCGGATCCAGCGTCGGTTCCCCTCCGGTCACACAGACACCGTCCAGGATTCCTTTTCTCTTTCTGAGCACTTTCAGAACTTCCTCCGTCTCGATCAGCGGCTCACTCTCCGGTGCCAGCACCAGACCGGCATTGTGACAGAACGGGCACCGGAAATTACAGGAACCGAGAAAAATGGTGGCCGCCAGCCGTCCCGGGTAATCCAGCAACGTCAGTTTGTTAAATCCGTGTATCTTCGCCATACGCTACCTTACGAAGCAAAAAATGTTTCGATTTCCTTTCTGGATGCCTGTACGGAGCCCTGTACGAAAAACGGTTTTCCGCCACCCCGTCCCTGTAATTTCCGGTTCATCTCTTTTACAAATTCACGAAGATCTCCGTCTTTTTCTCCGATGATATAACGATAGCCGTTTTCATCGTTGCCGTTGAACACCGCGCAGCGACCGCCACAGCTTTCCATCACATCAGAAGCCAGCTTTCTTACGCTGTCCGGTGACATATCTTCCTCGAACAACAGCTGATCGCCGCATCCTGCTGTCTGCGCTGCGATCGTCTCGATTTTTTTCAGTTCCATTCCTACCATACGGAATTTTAACTGCTGATATTCTTTCTGTAATTTTTCCACTGTATCTGCAGTGTCATTCCATTTTGCGGACAGCAGCTGGGAGATCCTGCGGTTCTGTTCTTTTAACTGATTGGTATATTCCAGTGCCCGTCTGCCGCAGAGCATCTCGATACGCATACCACCTTTAAATTTCTGTGCGGATACCAGAGTGATCTGTCCGATCTCACCGGAAAAGTCTACATGAACACCACAGCAGGCACAGATATCCATCCCCGGCCAGGTTACGATCCGCACATCACCGGTCAGTTCTTTCTTACTTCTGTAAGGCAGCGTTTTCAGTTCTTCCTCCGACGGATAAGTGATCTCAATCGGATGATTCTCCCATACATACTGATTTGCCTTCGCCTCGATCTCTTTCAGCACCGCTTCCGGCACTTCGCCGTCCACATCCAGCGTGATCGTCTCGCTTCCCATGTGAAATCCTACGTTGTTATAACCGTATTTTTCATGGATCAGTCCGCTGATCAGATGTTCGCCGGAGTGTTGCTGCATCAGATCAAATCTGTGCTCCCAGTCGATCCTGCAGGTCACTTCTGTCCCCTCCTGGATCGCTTCCCGCGTCCGATGCCAGATTTCTCCGTCCTTTTCCTGTACATCCATAACTTCCACCCGGTTCATGGTTCCGATGTCACATGGCTGTCCGCCTCCTTCCGGATAAAATACGGTCTGATCCAGAAGGATCTCATATCCTTTCTTCACCTCTCTGCACGCAAGCACTTTTGCCTGGCAGGTGGTCTGGTGAGAATCTTTATAAAATAAACGTTCTGTTCTCATATGTATGTCCTCTTTCTGTCTCTGTTCTGACATGATAACTGCTGAGTATCTTTACAGTTACGCTGCACTTTCTCTCTGCACCATCATAGTACGAAATCGGGAAAGTTGCAAGATTACTGTTCGTTTCGCGATGCACAGAATTCTTGCTGATTGCGCAAATTCGCGCGGTATGTCTAGAGCGTGTTTGAAAAAGGCTTTTCGTGAGCTGCGAGTCCCAGTTTGTGGGAG
>ENA-ORNZ01000760-ORNZ01000760.1-human-gut-metagenome-genome-assembly--contig:-NODE-760-length-39191-cov-6.884173_pt1 | contig 39191 bp, 29 predicted proteins | sample MGYA00242124_ERZ509040 | MGnify/ENA primary metagenome ERZ509040 (study PRJEB26280, sample SAMEA2338733) | human gut metagenome | biome: human gut; feature: human-associated habitat; material: faeces... | reverse complement strand
CCAAAGATAATAAAAAAGAATGAGAGGAAGCTGTCGAGACTGCAAAGGCAACTGGCACACAAGGAAAAAGGCAGCAGAAATTACCGGAAGAAGAAAAAAGAAATCGCAATATGCCATGAGAAGATAACAAATAGCAGAAAAGATTATCTACATAAGATTTCACACGAAATTGTCAGCGAAAACCAAGTAATAGTTTCGGAAAATCTGCAGATAAAAAACATGGTAAAAAATCATCATTTAGCAAAATCAATCAGTGATGTGTCATGGTATGAGCTTACAAGGCAACTGGAATATAAGTCAAAATGGAATGGCAGGGAATATGTCAAAATAGATACATTTTATGCCAGTAGCCAGTTGTGTTTTTCCTGTGGATATCAAAATACAGATACAAAAGATTTATCGGTAAGGGAATGGATATGTCCGAATTGTGGAACAAAACATGATAGAGATATCAATGCCGCAAAAAATATACTGGCAGAAGGATTAAGGCAAATAGCATAAAAGAAGCATATATAGGGCAGGAACTGCCCGAATTAACGCCTGTGGAGATAGTAGGGCGAACGACGTTCAGTGAACGTCGGCTTTGAGCCGACCGAAGCGGAGCGGAGACACGAGGTCGATGAAGCAGGAAGCCCATTGGCTTTAGACAATGGGTAGTTCACAAAGATAACGAAATGCTTCTTGTACGCTGAGATTATAATGTTGTGCAAATTCGTTTACACACGCAACAGTAAAACCTATTTTCTTTTTCTTCTCATTCATGCAAAACCTCCTATTTCTTTAGCTTTATCAATTCGGTTGATTATATAATATCATATCTTCCTATACTTATGAATAATATATGACACAATTCATCCCTTCCATTTTAGAAGTAGATGACTTTTTATGAAAATAGGTTAAAGTCTTAAGATTCTCTAAAAATCTTGACAAATAGGGCGCTTATGTCTATAGTATGTGGTAGTTATTTTAAGGTAAAGGTATTGATGAAGAGGAGTACATTATTCCAACCGCCAGAGAGAACTGCCCGGAGAATTTAAGGAAGCTTTGCAGGAGATTGAGCAAAAGTTGAATAAGATCCGGCTGAAAGGCAGTTTCGGAAAAAGGATGATGGAAGGTAGCTTCTGAACCGGATGATTGAATGATTGAAGTAGGTTATCCCGGAGTAGTTCCCGTTACAGGACTTGAGAGATATATGTTGTGTGACAATATATATAAAATAAGGTGGTACCGCGGAGAATTCGCCCTTTACAGATGTAAAGGGTGTTTTTTGTATAGGCAGCGCGCAAAGTGCTTCTCCCCTTATAAGTGAGGAAAGAGGGCGTGCCGTTTTGTTCTAACGGCGGCTGCTTACGATCCCGAGAGGTGTTTAGCGCCTCCGGAGATTGTCGTATAGGGAAAATGAGGGAAAGTAAAGAAAGGAAAAAAGAATGAGCAAAGAACTGGCAAAGACATATGATCCGAAAGCGATCGAAGAAAAATTGTATGAGAAGTGGTGTGAAAACAAATATTTTCACGCTGAGGTTGACAGGAGCAGAAAACCGTTTACAACGGTGATGCCGCCTCCGAACATTACCGGAAAACTTCATATGGGCCACGCGCTTGACAATACATTGCAGGATATTCTGATCCGCTATAAAAGAATGGAAGGATATAATGCACTGTGGATTCCGGGAACAGACCATGCGGCGATCTCTACAGAAGTAAAAGTTACGAATCAGCTCAAAGAAGAAGGTATTGATAAGAAAGAACTTGGACGGGAAGGATTTCTCGAGCGTACATGGCAGTGGAAAGAAGAGTATGCGGGAACGATCGAGAATCAGCTTAAGAAGCTCGGTATTTCCTGCGACTGGGACAGAGAACGCTTCACAATGGATGAGGGATGCTCGAAAGCAGTTGAAGAAGTATTTATCAAATTATATGAAAAAGGCTATATTTACAAAGGATCAAGGATCATCAACTGGTGTCCGAAATGTAAGACGTCTCTTTCGGATGCAGAGGTAGAGCATGAAGAGCAGGAAGGACATTTCTGGCATATCAAATATCCGATCGTAGGAACAGATCGTTTCCTTGAGATTGCGACAACGCGTCCTGAGACTCTTCTTGGCGATACGGCGATCGCGGTACATCCCGATGATGAGAGATATCAGGATATTATCGGTAAGAACGTGATCCTTCCGCTTGTAAACAGAGAGATTCCGATCGTAGCGGATTACTATGTAGACAAAGAGTTCGGAACAGGAGCGGTGAAGATCACTCCGGCACATGACCCGAATGACTTTGAAGTAGGAAAACGTCATGATCTGGAAGAAATCAATGTGATGAACGATGATGCCACGATCAACGAAAAAGGCGGAAAATATGCAGGTATGGAACGCTACGAGGCGAGAAAGGCAATCGTAAAAGATCTCGAAGAGCAGGGATATCTCGTGAAAGTTGTTCCCCATACACATGCGGTCGGAACACACGACAGATGTGGTACGACAGTTGAGCCGCTCATCAAACAGCAGTGGTTCGTGAAGATGGAAGAGCTTGCAAAACCGGCGATAGAGGCGCTTAAAAGCGGAGAATTAAAATTTGTGCCTGAGCGTTTCGATAAGATTTATCTTCACTGGCTGGAAAATATCAAAGACTGGTGCATTTCCAGACAGATCTGGTGGGGACACAGAATTCCGGCATATTACTGTGACGAATGCGGAGAATTTGTCGTAGATAGACACGCTCCGGAGAAATGCCCGCATTGCGGATGCACGCATTTTACACAGGATGAAGATACGCTTGATACATGGTTTTCATCAGCGCTCTGGCCGTTCTCTACACTCGGCTGGCCTGATAAGACGGAAGATCTTGATTACTTCTATCCGACAGACGTGCTTGTGACAGGATACGACATCATTTTCTTCTGGGTGATCCGCATGGTATTCTCAGGATATGAGCATACAGGAAAATCTCCGTTCCACACGGTACTGATCCACGGACTTGTAAGAGATTCACAAGGCCGAAAGATGAGTAAGTCTTTAGGAAACGGAATCGATCCGCTGGAGATCATCGACAAGTACGGCGCGGACGCACTTCGTCTGACTCTTGTTACCGGAAATGCACCGGGAAATGACATGCGTTTCTATAATGAGAGAGTTGAGGCAAGCCGTAACTTTGCCAATAAAGTATGGAACGCATCCCGTTTCATTATGATGAATATGGATGAAAATATTATTGACGAACCGTCTCATGATCTGTTTACTCCGGCAGACAGATGGATCTTATCGGCTGCGAATACGCTTGCAAAAGACGTGACGGACAATATGGACAAATTCGAGCTTGGTATTGCGGTTCAGAAAGTATATGACTTTATATGGGATGAGTTCTGCGACTGGTATGTAGAGATGGCGAAATTCCGCATTTATCATAAAGAGGAAGCGCCGGAGGCCGCAAACTGCGCTCTCTGGGTATTGAAAACTGTGTTGGCGCAGGGATTGAAACTGCTTCACCCGTTTATGCCGTTTATCACAGAAGAGATTTACGGGGCGCTCGTTCCGGAGGAAGAGTCGCTTATGATGTCCGAGTGGCCGAAATACAAAGAAGAGTGGAATTTTGCGCAGGATGAGTTTGTCATGGAACGCGTGAAAGCGGTGACGAGAGGCATCCGAAACATCCGTGCGGAGATGGACGTTCCGAACAACCGTAAAACGAACGTATTCATCGTCAGCGAAAAAGAAGAACTGACAAAAGCGATTGAAGGATTTAAACAGTCGGTAATGCCGCTTATGTTGGCGTCCGACATCATCGTGCAGAGCACAAAAGAGGGAATAGAGGACAATGCGGTATCCATCGTAGTTCCTGATGCGGTCGTATATCTGCCGCTTGAGGATCTTGTGGATTTCGAGCAGGAAAAAGAGAGACTTACAAAGGAAGAAGAGAGGCTGAACAAAGAGATTAAACGTGCGAAAGGAATGCTTGCAAACGAGAAGTTCGTAAGCAAAGCTCCGGAGGCAAAAGTTCAGGAAGAGAGGGACAAACTCGAGAAATACGAGCAGATGCTCGCACAAGTAAAGGAGAGAATGGTAGGTCTTGGCTAATATAAAAGGTTTTTTTACAAAAGTCAGAAATCTGAAAAAAGAAGATATTAAGGAACACTTTAAAAAGAGGAAAGAACGCAGGCAGATGATCTTGGAAAAACGGCGCAATGGAAAGTTCGCCAAGAAGATGCAGCCGGTTTATAAATGGATGAACCGGCTGTCTGTTCCACTTCAATTTCTGCTTGCATGTATCATCAACTTTTTCATCGAAGTCATCTCAAGACTTTCGTTTGGAGAGGCGTGGGCGTATCTTACAAAAACGCCGCTTGTGTTTTTGTATAATTCATGCATGATATTCGTTACATTTACGATCGTTTATCTGGTGCGAAGGCGTGTGTTTACAAGAATATTGCTCAGTGTGTTCTGGCTGTTTTTGGGAATCTGCAACGGATATCTGCTGACGAAGCGTGTAACCCCCTTTAATGCACAAGATTTGAAAGTCCTTTCAGACGCATTGGAGTTGACGGGAAATTATTTTAACACGTTTGAGCTTATTATGATCATTATCGGTGTGACCGCTTTGATCGTATGGGTCGTTTCGATGTGGAAACGGGGCGGACAGTACACAGGAAAGATGCACCGCTGGATCGCGCTTGGCGGAGTTGTAGTTTCCTTTGTCGGCTGTATGGCGCTGACAAATCTGGCGATCGATAAACGTGTCATTTCTAATTACTTCGGAAACATTGCGTTTGCATATGAAGATTATGGATTTCCGTATTGCTTCTCGGCAAGTTTGTTTAATACAGGGATCGACGAGCCGACAGGATATGGCAAAGAGACGATGGAGAAGATCAACGAAGAAGAAAAACTGACGAAAAGTTCGACGGGAAGATCGGAAGAACAGCGTCCGAATATTATTTTCGTACAGCTTGAGTCGTTTTTCGATCCGACAGAGGTAGAGTGGCTTCGCTTCTCCGAAGATCCGATCCCGAATTTGAGAAAAATGTTCAGCGAATATTCAAGCGGATACTTTAAAGTGCCGTCAGTCGGCGCGGGAACGGCAAACACAGAATTTGAAGTTCTCACAGGAATGAGTATGCGTTTCTTCGGACCGGGAGAATACCCATACAAAACATATGCAAAGACTCGTACGTTAGAAAGTGCGGCGTCTGCCCTTAAAGGGCTTGGATACGGCGCTGAAGCTCTTCATAATAACGGAGGAAATTTCTACAGCCGCGCCCAAGTATTTAACAACATGGGATTTGATCATTACACAAGTAAGGAGTTTATGAATATACTCCAGACAACGCCGAAAGGATGGGCGACAGACGATATTCTCGTTCCAAATATTATGGAGTCTATGGATACGACCGAAGGGCAGGACTTTGTGTTTACAGTCAGCGTAGAAGGTCACGGAGAGTATCCGACAGAAAAAGTGCTGGAAGATCCGGAGATCGTTGTAAGCGGCGTGGAAGATGAAGGCGAAAGAAATGCATGGGAATATTATGTAAATCTTGTCCATGCAATGGATGAATTTGCCGGAGATCTCGTACGCGCCGTGGAGGAAAGAAACGAGCCGACTGTACTTGTGTTTTACGGCGATCATCTTCCGACGATGAATCTGGAAGCAAAAGATTTAAAGAGCAGATATTTGTACAATACGAATTACGTTATATGGGATAACATCGGGTTAGAGAAAAAGGACGGAAACGTAGCGGCATATCAGGTGATGGCAGATGTGTTTGAAAGACTGGATATCCATGCCGGAACAGTATTCAACTATCATCAGCAGCGCCGCCATACGAAAAATTATCTGGCAGATTTGGAACTGCTGCAGTACGATATCATGTACGGCAATCAGTACGTTTACGCAGAAGAAGGCTCTCCGATGAAAGAAGGCCATATGTATATGGGAGTAAAAGACGCCGTGATCTCACAGGTGACAGAACAATATAATAAAACATACAGTATTTACGGAGAGAATTTTACGAAACAAAGTAAAGTATTTATTAACGGGGAAAAGCAAAAGACGACGTTTTTAAATAACACCCGTCTGGATCTGAAAGAGTCAAAACTTTCCGACGGAGACACGATCATGGTAGCGCAGGTCGGATCGAGCAATACGACGTTTCGGACGACGAAGACGTATAAGTATAACGCCGGAACGCTGACCGAGATGCCGCCGGAAAAAGATGCGCCGGAAAACGGCAGACAGGCGTTTGTCGTTGAGAAGGAAGAAAAAGAAAAATGACATACAGTGAAGCAGTAGACTATATACTGGACATTCCCAAATTTACAAAAAAAAATGATGCGGCACACACGAAAGCTTTTCTGAAAACGCTCGGAGATCCTCAGCGGAAAATGAGGATCATCCATGTGGCGGGAACAAACGGAAAAGGTTCTGTGTGCGCGTATCTGGACGGAATGCTCCGTTCGGAACAGAAACGAACGGGGCTTTTTACGTCTCCCCATCTTGTAAAGATCAACGAGAGGATCGTTATAGACGGACAGATGATTTCGGATGAAAGATTTCTCGAAGTATTTGAAGAAACGATGCAGGCAGTGGACAAGATGAAAGAAGCAGGGCTTTCTCATCCTACTTTTTTCGAGTTCCTTTTCGGTATGGCGGTGCTTGCATTTGCAGAAAGCGGCGTGGAATATGCCGTTCTTGAGACAGGACTGGGGGGAAGACTTGACGCGACGAACGCCGTGGAATCTCCGGCGGCATCGGTGATCACTTCGATCGGTTTTGATCATGAACAGTATCTCGGCGATACGTTGGAGAAGATCGCATCTGAAAAAGCGGGCATTATCAAGCCTCAGGTTCCCGTATATTATGCGCAGACGACGGAAGAAAGCGATTCGGTAATTGAAAAAGAAGCAAAAAAGCGCGGAAGTTTCTGTAAAAAAATAGGGAAAGATGCGTACGAAATTCTTGGAATCGAAGACAAACATATTGCATTTTCATGTTTGAATGATTATTATGGAACTACCACGTGGAAATTGAACAATATCGGTTTGTACCAACCGCATAACGCATTGCTTGCGATGGAGGTGATGCGTGGCCTGTTCGGAGAAAACGGACGTCCGCATTTATGGAAAGAGGCTCTTGAGGCGGTGAGATGGCGCGGAAGGATGGAAGAAGTTCTGCCCGGAGTATATGTGGACGGAGCACACAACATAAGCGCGGTCAAGGCGTTTGCAGAGACGGTGAAAAAGGCCGGGCGTGCAGATGCGGTTTTGTTTTCCGCGGTTCGGGATAAAGACTATGAAGAAATGATAAAATATCTCTGTGAGCATACAGAGGCGGCATGCTATATCGTGACGCAGATCGAAGATGCGAGGGGAACGCAGGCAGAAGAACTGGGAGTGGTTTTTCGGAAGTACACCGACAAACCCGTCCGTGTGATCGGTTCGGTGAAGGATGCTTTTGAATATGCGGTGAGCAGCAGAAGAGGCGGCAATGTATACTGTCTTGGGTCGCTGTATCTGACCGGAATGATCGAGGGGTATCTCGGCAGCAGGGAAAACCAGATTCGGGGAGGTAGATAAAATGCTGGATTACGAAGAAGAATTAAAAAAATTCAAGCCAAGCCTTGAAGTGGATGATATTGAAAATGCGGTTTATCAGGAAGACTTGACGGATATGACCGATCTGTTAAAGCAGGTAATGGATCAGAAGAAGTAGAAAGATAATGGTGGGTATAAATGGAATATACGAAAAAGATCGTATATCAGTCAAACTACTGGTATAACGACGGTCTGAGAAAGGCGAAGATCCGCGATATGTCGGGGGCGATCATGTCTTTGCGGAAAAGTCTTCAGTTCAACAGGGAGAATATAGCCGCGAGAAATCTTCTCGGTCTCGTGTATTATGGGATCGGAGAAGTGCCGGAAGCTCTTGTGGAATGGATCATCAGTAAGAATTTAAAGTCCCGGGACAACATTGCGGATTATTACATTAAAAATGTTCAGTCGTCCGCCAAGGAGCTTGAGCAGATCGATCTTGCGATCAAGAAATACAATCAGTGTCTTACATATTGCAGACAAAACGGGGAGGATCTGGCGGCGATTCAGTTAAAACAGGTGATCGCGGCACATCCGACATTTTTAAAGGCGTATCAGCTTTTAACCTTGATCTATCTGCATACGGGGCAGTATTCTCAGGCGAGACAGACGATCAAGACGGCGAGAAAACTTGACACGACGAATGAGATTACTCTTTTGTATATGCATGAGCTGACAAAAAAGGGGAAAAAGAAAACAAAAGAAGAGAAAAAGAAAGAAGAAGCGGTTGAATACAGTCTTGGAAACGAGACGATCATACAGCCGAAGCATTCCAGATTCAGACAAGTTACGGCCCAGCTTGCGGTTGCCAATATCTTTATCGGAGCGGCGATCGGAGCGGCGATCATCTGGTTTCTTGTGGCGCCTGCCGTGAATCAGTCCAGATCTGAGCGGATGAACGATCAGATGAGAGAATACGCAGACGAGATCAAGTCGTTAGAAGCGCAGGTCAGCGCTCAGACGCGGACGCTTGACAATTACAGAGCTTCAGGCGAAGATGCGCAGGCGAATGCCGAACTGGCACAAAAGACAGCGGAAGGCTATGAAAAACTGCTGAGTGTGGAAGGGCAGTTCCTTTCAAATGATTATGATGACGCCGCATTGGCAGATGCTCTTCTTGGGATCAGCAGAGACACGTTGAAACAGACAGGACAGGTCAAGTATGACGAGATAGCGGCTGCCGTTTATCCCGGAGCGTGTGAGGTGAAATTCGCAGAAGGAACACAGGCGCTGAATTCAGGTGATTATGCAGGGGCGATAGACCCCTTGTCTAAAGTTGTGCTCATGAACGAAGGATATAACGACGGGCAGGCGCTTTTGAATCTGGCGCAGGCTTATAAAGGAAGCGGAGATAACGAAAACGCGACGGCTTATTTCAAAAAAGTGACAGAAAAATACGCGGGTTCGGAATATGCCGCAGAAGCTCAGAGCGGACTTGATGAGATTACAAATGAAAATAATTAATACATTACGAAAGAAAAGGAGATGCCGGGAGGCATGTCCTTTTTTTGTATAGGCAACGAGCCAAAGTCCGGGCTTGCCCGAGACCTTGGCGACTGCTTACAATCCCGGAATGTGCCTTTTGGCACTTCCGGTGATTATATAGATTTTTGAATTTAAGATGCCGAAAAGGAGACGACGAAGCGATGGAATATCAGGTACAGGAAAATTGTCTGACGATCTATCTTCCGGCAGAAGTGGATCATCATAATGCGGAGGAGATGAAGCGTAAGGCAGATAAACTGATCGATCGAAATCACATTAAATATGTGATCTTTGATTTTGAAAATACAGATTTTATGGATAGTTCCGGTATCGGAGTTATTATGGGGCGATATAAAACGATTTCTCTGATCGGAGGAGAAGTGTGGGCGGTGCATACAAATGCACGCATCCGCAAAATACTGACTTTGTCAGGGGTGACAAAAATAATGCAGATCTATGAGGAGGAAGAAGAATGACACCTGCAAATGAAATGGAATTAAAGTTTGACAGCAGGTCGGCGAACGAAGGCTTTGCCCGCGTGGCGGTAGCGGCGTTTATGACGCAGTTGAATCCGACGGTAGAGGAGGTTGCAGATGTGAAAACCGCCGTGTCGGAAGCTGTGACAAACGTCATTATCCACGGATATGAAAAAGAAGTACGCAAAGTATATATCAAATGTATGATTGAAGAAAACATATTTACAGTGGAAGTGTGCGATCAGGGAAAAGGAATTGAGAATATCGAGGAGGCAATGTGTCCGATGTATACGACCAGACCGGATCAGGATCGGTCAGGTATGGGATTTGCGTTTATGGAGGCGTTTATGGACAGCGTGGAAGTAGAGTCTGAACTCGGGAAAGGAACGCGGGTGCGGATGAAAAAGGCAGTCGGAAAAGGCAGGGATATATGGACGACACAATCGCTTTGATCAGAAAGTCACACAGTGGGGATAAGGCGGCAAGAGAACAGCTTGTAAAAGAAAATGTCGGACTGGTGCACTGTGTCGTGAAACGTTTTCTTGAAAGGGGCGCGGAACGCGAAGACTTGTTCCAGATAGGGAGCATCGGCTTGCTTAAGGCGATCGATAAGTTTGATCTGACATATAATGTAAAGTTTTCTACTTATGCAGTTCCGCTTATTTCCGGGGAGATCAAGCGTTTCCTGCGGGATGACGGAATGATAAAAGTGAGTCGTTCGCTAAAAGAGATCGCTTATAAAAGCGTACAGGCAAGAGAACGTCTCATCAGTTCGCTGGGGCGCGATCCGACAATAGAAGAGTTATCAGAAGAAGTCGGAGTGGAAAGAGAAGAACTTGTACAGGCGATGGAGGCGGGATGCGAGATTGAATCCATTTACCGGCCGGTTCATCAAAAAGAAGGAAGCGAGATACGGCTTCTTGATAAATTAGAAGAAAAAGAGAAAAGAGAAGACAAGATCTTGGATCTGATCGTTCTCAAAGAACTTCTCGAGACATTGGATGAAGAAGAAAAACAGTTGATTTTTCTTCGGTATTTTGCTGATCGGACACAGAGCGACGTAGGAAAGATCATGGGAATTTCTCAGGTGCAGGTGTCGAGATCCGAGAAACGGATCATTGAAAAATTAAGAAAAAAAGGAGGAGGATAAAAGAATCGTATAAAATCCGGCAAAGGCAGCATACTACAGTAAAAAGAAGTGGATTTACTGAAAAATGCAGTGAAAAGGAGTCGGATCATATGATGGAAGATGGAAACGGACGAAAAAAAGTATGGATTTGTCTGTCGATTGTCGTGCTTGCGGCGGTTGTAATCGGAGCAGTGTATTACATGAATATGCCGAAGGAACACTCGGAAGAAGGATTTTTAATCAGAAGAGAAAGCGAGGACTGTGCGGATGGCATCAGGAAAAACGCTCTATATTAAAGGCGACAGAGATGTGGAGGTGACTAAGCCGGATGTAACACTTGCAGATCTGCTTTCTATGGAGTGCTCCGATCAGTCGCTTCTTCCGAAGCTTAAAACAATGAAAATATTGAAGTTTAAGAAAACGGGCAATCAAAGATGTGTGATTTCGGTGCTGAAAATAATCGCATGTATCCACGGCCGATATCCGGATATGGAAGTGCAGAATCTGGGGGAAACGGATATGATCGTAACATACGAAGATCAGAAAACACCGTCTTATGCATGGCATCTTACAAAAACTGCCTTTGTGACGGCTGTGACATTTTGCGGGGCGGCATTTTCGATCATGGCGTTTAATAACGATGTAGATGTAACGAAACTGTTTGATCAGATTTATCATCTTGTCACCGGAAATAAGCCGGGCGGCATAACGATTTTGGAAATCGCATATTCTGCCGGGCTTATGATCGGTATTTTGATCTTTTTCAATCATTTCGGGAAACGCCGTTTTACAGTAGACCCTACGCCGATGGAAGTGCAGATGCGGGTGTATGAAAACGATATTCAGACAACGCTTATTGAAAATGCGGCAAGAAAAGAAAAAGAGATCGATGTCGGAAAAGGAGGCGGTATCCATGGAACAGGCGGCTGAGGTGATCGTGGAACAGCTTGTGCTGGCTCTTGTCGGATTGAGTGCAGGGGCGGCTGTGGCAGGCGGCTTATTTTCTTTTATCGTGGAACTCGGAGTGATCGCTGATTTTGCCGATCGGACACACACGGGAGACAAATTGCTTTTCTATGAAACATGTGTGGCGCTTGGCGGAATAATCGGAAATATCGTTTTTCTTTTTTACTCTTTTGCGCCGAATGCGGTATCGTTTGCTTCTGCGTCTTTTGCGGCCGGGGCGGTACAAGTTCTGTTTGGGATTTTTGCCGGGATTTTTGTCGGATGCTGGTCGATGGCGCTTGCGGAGATATTAAATGTTTTTCCGATCTTTATGCGCCGCGCGCGAATCGTTAGATACGCGTCTGTTTTTGTGATCGGCACAGCTATAGGAAAAGGATTGGGAGCAGGATTGTTTTTCTTAAAAGGCTGGTAGAAGATAAAAGACAAGACGGGATTTCAACAGGAAAATTATCTTGAAAGAGGCAGGGTTTTGGACTATCATTAATCTTAGTATTCTGAAAACAGGAAGCCCTTTGGCTTCAGACAATGGAAAATTTACTGCAGAAAGTCTGTCATATAGGGTGTATAGGATATTGTTTGGAAGATGACGATAGATTTAAGACACGGAAAGGAACGAAAACAGTATGCTTCAGATAAAAGAGATATGTAAGGAATACCGGACGGGAAGTCTTGTTCAAAAAGCGCTTGATAAAGTGAGCCTGAATCTGCGTGATAATGAGTTCGTGGCGATTTTAGGACCAAGCGGTTCGGGGAAAACGACGCTGTTAAATGTCATCGGAGGATTGGACAGGTATGACGGCGGAGACTTGATCATAAACGGGATTTCGACGAAGAAATACAAAGACCGGGACTGGGATTCGTATCGGAATCACACGATCGGTTTTGTGTTTCAAAGTTATAATCTGATCCCTCATCAAACACTTTTGGCAAATGTGGAACTGGCGCTTACGATTTCGGGAGTAGGCAAAGCGCAGCGCAGAGAACGTGCGAGACAGGCGTTGGAGAAAGTCGGCTTAGGCGAGCAGATCCACAAGCGCCCGAGTCAGCTTTCCGGCGGACAGATGCAAAGAGTTGCCATTGCAAGAGCACTTGTAAATAACCCGGATATCCTCCTTGCCGATGAACCCACAGGGGCGCTTGACAGTGAGACAAGTATTCAGGTGATGGAGCTTCTTAAAGAGGTCGCGCAGGATCGGCTTGTTGTTATGGTAACTCATAATCCCGAGCTGGCGCAGCAGTATGCTACAAGAATCGTTGAGTTAAAAGACGGAAAGATTCGTTCGGACAGCGATGCATTTTATGTGGATGAAGAAACGGCAGACGTTCCGGAACATAAAAATATGGGAAAATCATCCATGTCGTTTCTGACGGCGCTTTCACTTAGCTTTCATAATCTCAAGACGAAAAAAGCGAGAACATTATTGACTTCTTTTGCCGGATCGATCGGAATTATCGGCATTGCGCTTATTCTCTCTTTGTCCGCAGGAGTGAATGACTACATAAAAAATATAGAAAGAGAAACGCTTTCCCAATATCCGCTTCAGATCCAAAGTACAGGATTTGATTTTACTTCGATGATGGCAGGCGGGGAAGATTCGGAAGAAGTAAAAGCAGTGTCTGCGGGAACGGGAACATCTTCAAAAGAGCGGCAGGAAAAAGAAAATATATGGGTGATCGACATGGTCACGAATATGTTTTCGACAATGGATTCAAATGATCTGGAATCTTTGAAAAAGTTTTTAGACAGTAAAGAAAGCCGGATCGATCAATACACAAATGCAGTTGAGTATTCTTACCAGGTTGTTCCGCAGATCTATGCGCAAGACGGAGAGAAAGTCCGTCAGGTACATCCGGACCGCTCTTTCGAGGCGGCAGGGCTTGGTTCGTCTGTCGGCTCAAACAGTCTGATGTCTTCGATGATGAGTACAGACGTCTTTTATCAGATGCCGGCAGATTCCGATCTGTATAAAGATCAGTACGATGTGAAAGCCGGCAGATGGCCGAAATCATACAATGAATGCGTGCTTGTGCTGACGTCCGGCGGAGGTATGAGCGACCTTTTGCTGTACACGCTGGGCTTAAGAGATCCGTTGGAGTTAGAAGAGATGGTTGCGGGATTCGTCGAGGAAGAGCAGATCGAAGTTCCGAAAGATTCAACTGTCTATACATATGATGATATTCTCGGAAAAGAGTTTAAACTGGTAAACAGTGCGGATTACTATGAGTATGACAACAGTTATCATGTGTGGAAAGATCGTTCGGGAGATCAGACGTACATGGACAAAGTTGTGAAAAATGCCGAGCCGATCCGGATCGTCGGCATCGTTCAGCCTGTAAAAGATGCAAACGGAGCAGCTTTGATGTCAGGCATCAATTATCCCGCTTCATTGACAAAACATGTCGCAGAAGAAGCGGAAAACTCCAAAATAGTCAAAGATCAGAAGGCAGATCCGAAACGAAACGTTCTTACAGGAGAACCTTTCGGGACAGAAAATGTAAAGGGCAACGTTAATATGGATTCTCTGATTACGATCGACGAACAAAAACTTGCCCGGGCATTTGCATTTGATCAAAACGCCTTTTCGGGGATGCAAAAAACGGATGGTCTTTCTGAAATTTTCCGCTCCGCCGGAAGTTCGGTCAATCTTTCGGGAATGTTAGATCTAAGTAAGATTCAAGTTCAGCTTCCCGAACTGCCGCAGATGAATCTGGAAGAATTGCTGGGAGACCTTGATCTTACAGTCTCGCCGGAAGGATTTTTGCCGCTGGCAGAAAGCCTGACAGAAGGGTACGCAGAATATGCGGCCGCACATCCGGAGGCGGACTATTCTGCGCTTGCACAACAGTTCGGACAATACCTTGGAACGCCAAAAGCGCAGGAAATCATACGAAGAAATATCAGTGAGATCATCCAGTCGGGCGGCGGGATGTCCGTGACGATGGAACAGCTTCAGGCAATGGTGAAAGAAATAGCGGAAGGATACGGAAAATTTATCGTTGAAAACGGCTATCAGGATCCGTCTAAGTTTGATGAATATTTGGCGGAATATATGCAGACAGAAGAAGCGAAAGCGATATTGAACCGATATGCAAATGAGATTTTCGGAGGTATTGCAGGTAATGTTCAGATTACCGCAGAACAGCTTCAGAAGCTTTCAAAAGAGCTCACGGAAGGGTATCTTCTCTATGCGGCGGAAAACGGGCTGGCTGATCCGACAAAGATCGGAGAGCATTTTATTGCATATTTAAAAACGGAAGACGGACGGCAAAGACTGTCTGACGGGATGAAAGGAATCGTAGACGCGGACAGTCTGGAACAGCAGATCACAGACGCGTTCGGTTCTTATATGAAAGGCGCGGTTTCCTCTTATGCGGGAGCTGTAGGAACAGCGATTGAGAGTCAGATCACATCGGCTATGGAGCAGGTTATGAATCAGATGGCAGAAGGACTGCAGCTTTCTGTAGGACAGGCAATGACACAGATCGGAAGCAGCCTGCAAAATGCTATGCATGTAGATGAAGATGCGTTTGCCGAGGCGTTTCAGATGAATATGACAGGAGAGGAACTGGCAGAACTGATGATGTCTATGGGAGCTGCGAAAAATGCGACGTATGACAATAATCTCAAACAGTTAGGCTATGTTGATTTCGCTGTGCCGACTACGATTTCGATCTATCCGAAAGATTTTGAAAGCAAAGAAGAAGTCGTCAGAATTCTTGATGATTATAACAGAAAAATGGAAGAACAAGGAAAAGAAGAACAGGTTATCACATATACGGATATGGTCGGCGCGCTGATGTCGTCTGTGACACAGATCATAGACGTTATCAGTTATGTGCTCGTTGCGTTTGTAGCGATTTCCCTTATCGTATCATCGATCATGATCGGTGTGATCACCTATATCAGTGTTCTTGAGCGGAAGAAAGAAATCGGGATACTGCGCGCGATCGGAGCTTCTAAAAGCAATATTTCACAAGTATTTAATGCCGAGACGTTTATTATCGGTTTGTGTGCGGGCGTGATCGGGATCGGGATAACGCTTCTGCTTTTGATCCCGGGAAATGCTCTGATCCATCATTTGGCAGGAACGAATGACGTAAGCGCGGTTCTTCCGGTAATTCCGGCGATCATACTTATTATTCTCAGCGTAATACTGACGCTGCTCGGAGGACTGCTTCCGTCTAAAAAAGCTGCGAAAAGTGATCCTGTAACTGCCCTTCGGACAGAATAAGTGGGCTGACAGATCAAAAGAATAAGATATGACAAAAGAATAAGATATGAGGTGGAAGAAAAATGGAAAATTTAATTTTTAGTTTAAACGCGACAGTACCGGTTTTCCTGTTAATGGCGCTTGGGTTTCTCTTTCGGAAACTCGGATGGATCGACGAAGTATTTGCATCGAAAATGAATCAGTTCGTCTTTCTTGTGCCGCTTCCGCTTCTTGTGTTTGAAGATCTTGCCTCTGTCGATTTTCAGAAAGTGTGGAATTTAAAATTCGTTTTATTTTGTTTCTTCGTGACTCTTGCAAGCATTGCTCTTGCCGGTATACTTTCGTTATTATGGAAGGACAGGGGGATAAGGGGAGAGTTTATACAGGCGTCATACAGAAGCAGCGCGGCGCTTCTTGGGATCGCATTCATCCAAAATATATACGGAGATGCGGGTCTGGCGCCTCTTATGATCATCGGAAGCGTGCCGCTATATAACATGATGGCAGTTGTTGTCCTGTCCTTCTTTCAGCCGGAACAAAGAAAACGAGATAAGTTGTTATGGAAAAAGACACTGAAAGGGATCGTGACCAATCCAATCATAATCGGCATCGCCGCAGGTCTTTTCTGGTCGGCGCTTCGGATACCGATGCCATATGTAATAGAAAAAACAGTGTCAAATATAGGCGCTGTCGCGACGCCTCTCGGATTGATGGCGCTCGGCGCATCTTTCGATGTTCAAAAAGCGCTTGGAAAGATCAAACCTGTCATTGCTGCCTGTGCATTGAAGCTTGTCGGACTTACAGCGGTGTTTCTGCCTTTTGCGGTGATGCTCGGATTTCGCAGAGAAGAATTGATCGCGATTCTCGTCATGCTCGGATCGGCGACAACAGTAAGCTGCTATGTTATGGCAAAAAATATGGGACATGAAGGCACGCTGACGTCAGGCGTCGTCATGCTGACGACAGTATTCAGTGCGTTTACATTAACAGGGTGGCTGTTCATTTTAAAAAGTATGAATCTTGTATGAATAAGAAATAAAACATTCATAATAAAGATGAAAGGACAAATAATCTGAAGAGTAATTATAGTATAAAAACAAAATTTCACTATTTTACAAATAAAAGTGTGATTTCAGTACCACAAAATATGTATAATTGTGTGATTTTGTTGCGCTTTTCAATATTTCTTCATATAATAAAAATGTGATAAAAATATTAAAACTCCAAGAAAAGTGTGAGGGGTGAATCTATGGAACGATTTATTTTGAAAAAGCTGCTGGATTGGAAAAATTCTCCCTACCGCAAGCCGTTGATCTTGAAGGGAGTGCGACAGGTTGGGAAGACATGGATTTTGAAAGAGTTTGGCAGGCGTTACTATGAAAATACTGCGTATTTTAACTTTGATGAAAATGAGGAATACAAACAATTTTTCGAAACTACAAAGGATGTTGAGCGTATCCTGCAAAATCTGATGCTGGTTAGTGGTCAAAAAATTCTGCCCGAAAAAACTCTCATCATCTTTGATGAAGTACAGGACTGTCCTAAGGTCATTAATGCTATGAAGTATTTCTGCGAGAATGCACCGCAGTATCATATTGCTTGTGCAGGTTCTTTGCTTGGCATTGCTTTGGCAAAGCCATCTTCTTTCCCTGTAGGTAAGGTAAACTTTATGCAGATCGACCCTATGACTTTTTCGGAATTCTTAATTGCTAATGGTGATGAAAACCTTGCTGTATATTTGGAAAGTGTGGATACTATTGAGCAGATTCCCGACGCATTTTTCAATCCGCTGTATGAGAAATTGAAGATGTATTATGTTACCGGAGGTATGCCTGAATCTGTACTAATGTGGACGGAGGCTCGTGATGTTCCCGCTATGCAGGAAGCTTTGTCAGGTATTATTGGCGCTTATGAGAGAGACTTTGCAAAGCATCCTAACATCAGTGAGTTTCCAAAGATCTCTATGATCTGGAAGTCCATACCTTCTCAACTGGCAAGAGAGAACAAAAAGTTCATTTACAAAGTTGTCAAAGAAGGTGCCAGAGCCCGTGAATACGAAGATGCTCTGCAATGGCTGGTAGACGCTCGATTGGTTCATAAAATTTACCGCAGTTCTGCTCCCGGTCTTCCGATGGCAGCTTACGATGACCTGTCGGCTTTTAAAATTTATTTGGCAGATGTAGGTCTGCTTCGACGTTTGGCACAGTTGGCACCTACTGCTTTCGGTGAAGGGAATCGCTTGTTTACGGAATTTAAGGGCGCACTGACTGAAAATTTTGTGTTGCAAACTTTAATTACGCAGTTCGAGGTTGTTCCCCGCTACTGGACACAAACGAACCCGCCTTATGAGGTCGATTTCCTGATCCAACGGGAAAATGATATTTTTCCTGTGGAAGTCAAATCCGAAGCCAATACATCTAGTAAGAGCTTGAAAAAATTCAAGGAATTGTTTCCTGATAAAGTCAAACTTCGTATCCGCTTCTCTTTGGAAAACCTGAAGCTGGATGATGATGTACTGAACATTCCTCTGTTTATGGCTGATCAGACAGATCGTCTGATAGGACTTGCCTTAGATCAGAGAAAAATATAGTAATATAGACGACAATTCTATAGGTTTCTTTCGGCAGTTGGCTTCATAGAGTATAAAATTACCCCTGTGAGATTTCAAGCGGCATTGCATTAACGATAATTTATAGACAAAATCCACATAAAATGAACGAAAACAGGCGGATATTATTATAAAAAATCGTAGAACATTCCGTTTTTGCTTTTTGGCAGACGGAAAATTGCATAAAAAACTTTAAAAAAAATTAATTTATGATAGAATATAAATAATACTGGTCTTTCGTGGGAGGAGAAAAACCAAAAGACAGTTTAGCAATAGCAGAAAAAACAGTATCGTAGAATGGAGAAAAAGTATGAAAAAGAAAATGTGGAGGACGGGGTTGTGCGGATTGACAGCGTGCAGCATGTTGTTCACTATGCCGGCGTTGGCATGGGCGGCAGATGAACCCCAAAACACGAACATTGATAACGGACTCATTGCGTATTATGACTTTGAGAATGTACAGGAAAAGAAAGTTCCGAATGTACAAGGTGAGGAGAAATATGCGGGAACATTGTCAGGAGATAATGTTTCAATCGAAGAACAAACAATCTTTGGGAAATCTCTGAAATTTACAGCTGGAGAGCAAGGAATGATGGAAATTCCTCAGATTATGAATACAGCGCAGAAGAGTTATTCGATTTCTTTGTGGTTCAAGTATGACACGACTACAAACAGAGAAGGGAAAAACACAGTTCTGCTTCAGCAGAGTGGACAGGGACGTACATTCTTGCAGTTTACAAAAGATAATAAGTATGCGACTTTTGTAAATGGGACGAATGTATATAGTAATAAAGCGGTTGATCTTAGCCAGTGGCAGCATGTAATGGCTACATATAATAAAGATACAAAGAAAATTAGTTTTTATGTAAACGGAGAAAAGGATAGCGAGCAAGATGCGGGTACTCAGGTTGTCAATGAGTTGACAAACCTTTTGATCGGACGCCACAAAAATGCAGGAAATGACCCGCTTTCTATGAGAGGTCTTGTGGACGAAATTCGTGTATATGATAAAGTTCTCACAGCAGAAGAGGCAAAAGCTGTTTATGAATCAAAAGCAGGAGCAATGCTCTTCCCACAGTTACAGGAAACTATTAAAGAGGCGAAAGCATTAGATGAATCGGGAAGTTTGGGCGCAGAAGTAGAAGCGACGAAAGTTCTGAAAGAAGCAATTACAGAAGCGGAAAAATTAACTTCTCAAAGTCCGTTGTCTGAAATATCCGAGATGATTGAAACTCTTGAAGAAGCAATGAAGAATTATCGTGCTGAGGTCGGAGTTGTACTTACAGTTTCTCCGGAAAATGAAGAACGTACACTTGAGAAATCAACGATCGGTATTAACCATCGGTATGCGTTTAATGGATATGGTTCATTTGACAGCACAAAGATGGAAATGAAAGAAGAGTTTACTGAACTCTACAAAGAAGCTGGATTTGGTTCTATTCGTTATCCGGGAGGAACAATTTCAAACCTGTTCCGTTGGAAAGAATCAATAGGACCGAAGGAACAGCGCGTAAAGCAGATCCATGGATTTTACAACAATCAGGGGCAGGGTGGAATTGCGCCGAACTTCGGATTGACAGAAGTTGCTGATTTCGCATATCGTGATGACGTTCAGTCAGAGATCGTTTATGTATACGGTTTCGGACGTGGCTCTGCACAGGATGCGGCAGATCTTGTAGAGTATTTGAACGCTCCGGCAGGAAGTAATCCGGGCGGTGGTGTTGCATGGGCGGATATCCGAAAAGAAAACGGACATGCCGAGCCGTATAATGTACGCTACTTTGAAATCGGAAATGAGAACAATCAAGGTGGCGGAGATGGAACAACGTCCCAACAGTATTGGATGGCAAAAGTTGATAATAATCCGGAAAAAGCATATGTAGAAGGTGGAGTGGCAAGCTTTACAAAACAGTATGCGGTGAAGAAGGATGACTGGAATAAAGCAGCATCTGTCAGTGACGGAACTGCAAATCAGGTTCGTTATATGCGTTATGCAAACCCGAATCCGATGACAGGAAAAGATGGAAAGACATTGGTTGAGAACTTTGAAGCTGTTCAAAAAGGAAGCGTTGAAGTTTGGGTAGGTACTGACGGACCTGGAAATAACGAACAATGGACTATTGTAGACAGTCTTAAAGATGCAGGAGCAAATGATAAGAAAGTAACAATCGACTACAGAGACGGATCAATCCACTTCGGAGACGGAACACATGGTAAAATCCCGGCGAAGGGACAACAAATCTATGTAACATATAAAGTTAAAAGAGACGGATTTGTAGCTGTTTCTAAAGCGATGAAAGATATGACGGCAGAGATTAACGAAATCAATGCTAAAAGCGGAAGTGCAGAAAAGGCATCCTGCTATGTATACTCCAGTTGGGAAACAAAAGGTTTTATTGATAAGATGGCAGCAGGTAACTGGAACGATTATTATGATGGTCTGACAATTCATCCATATTGTGGAGACCCGGGTGCTGATCAGGACAAAGGTGCGTTTTATGACTCGGCAATGCGTCTTGCGGAAAATGTAGGTATTCAGAAAGTTAAAAATTATGTAAACATGCTTCCGCAAGGAAAAGTTCCGGTTATATCCGAGTATGGTATTTTCAGATCTACATCGCCGCTTCTTCGTTCTCAGACACATGCAGTATATATTGCAAAAGTGCTTATGGAGTATGTTCGTCTCGGTAGTCCGTACATCCAGAAACACTGTCTTGTAGACTGGTATAGTAGTGGTGCAGACTCACTTGGACCTACACAGCAGGCGGTTATCCAGGCGGTACCACAGGCGGGCGCTAATCAGGGAACAGGAGAAGGGGACTTCCGTTTCTTCTCAACACCTTCAGCAAAAGTATTCGAGTTGTTCTCTAACTCCTTTGCAAAAGGAACGAAAGTAGTCGGAACAGAGTTTGAACACGTGGAAACATTGGCAAACGGAACAAAAGCATATTCCGCAATCGCAAGTAAAGGTGATGACGGAACATTATATGTAACTGTAGTAAATACAGATCGTGAGAATGATAAGAAACTTCGTGTGAAAGTAGAAGGCGTAGATCTGACAGGCAAAACAGTAGAAATACAGACGCTCGCAGGTGAAAACTTTGCAGATGAAAACAGCTTGGCAGAGCCGGATAAAGTGAAGATTGAAAACTCAACAGTTACAGCAGAAGGCGCAGAGCTTGAGTTGACGGCAAAAGCACACTCCGTAATGTCAATTACAGTGAAAGATAAAGAAGAGCCGCCTGTACCGGAGACATTTACAGTAACAGCAAAAGCAAACAATACGGACATGGGAACTGTAACGATTGACCCTGTAAAAGAGAACTACAATGCAGGCGATAAAGTAACGGTAACAGCGACAGCAAAAGAAGGCTATGAGTTTGTAAACTGGACAGTAGCCGGTGAAACAGTTTCAACAGAAGCTACATATGAATTTACAGTAGATAAGAGTGTAGAACTGACAGCGAACTTCAAAGAGACAGAAAAACCGGTAGAGAAATTTACAGTAACAGCAAAAGTAAGTGACACTAAGATGGGAACAGTAACGATTGATCCTGACAAAGCAGAATATGCAAAAGGTGAGAAAGTTAAAGTGACTGCAAATGCAAATCAGGGATATGAATTTGTAAACTGGACAGTAAACGGAAAAGATCTTAGTCCAAGAGCGACTATGAACGCATCTTATCAGTTTGAAGTAAAAGAGAATACAGAAGTAATCGCGAACTTTAAAAAGACAGAAAAACCGGTAGAGAAGTTTACAGTAACAGCAAAAGTAAATGACTCTAAGATGGGAACAGTAAAACTTGATCCTGACAAAGCAGAATATGCTAAGGAAGAGAAAGTAACGGCAACAGCAACGGCAAAAGAAGGCTATGAGTTTGTGAACTGGACAGTAGAAGGTAAAGCGGTTTCAACAGAAGCTACATATGAATTCTTAGTAGATAAGAATGTAGAACTGACAGCGAACTTCAAAAAGGCAGAAAAACCGGTAGAGAAGGTTACAATAACAGTAAAAGCAAATGATGATAAGATGGGAACGATAAAACTTGATCCTGCAAAAGAAAGCTATGAAGACGGTGAAATTGTAACAGCGATTGCGACAGCAAAAGAAGGATACAAGTTTGTGAACTGGACGGTAGCAGGCAAAGTAGTTTCTGATAAAGCAGAGTACAAGTTTAAGGTTGACAGAGCAGTAGAGCTGCAAGCAAACTTTGTGAAAGACTCAGAAGATCCGAAGCCGGAGAAACCGGAGAATCCGAAGGATGAGGATAAAGCAGTTCAGACAGGCGACAACGGCGTATCACCGATCATTCCGCTTGCGGGATTGATGTTAGCGGCAGGAGCGGCAGTTGTAGCTCTTCGCAAAAAAGAAGACTAATCTGAATATTTGAACAGTCTGAAAAACAGATCGGATAGTATAAAGATTGTCTTGATAAAAAGCAAAAAATGAAACAAAACCAGAGGCGCCGCGCTATACGGCGTCTCTTTCTGTATAACGAATGGCGCGGGCTGAACTGCTACATATTTATAATCAGGTATCAAATAAAGATAGGAAAAGAAATAAAAATCGGTTATAATAAGTATAAGAAGTTTGACTGGTGGAGCAAATAAAAATGGGTAGTTCACATGAATGCTTATGAACGATTGATTTCGTGGAATAAAGGATAATGTTCATAAAATACAAAATTAAGGTATTGGAAAGTATGATTTTTAATAATAGAGAGTTGGTAAAAGAGGTGGTATATCTATGACAACAAGAGAGTTAGTGAGTCAATATGTTGAAGTGCTCTGTAAAATATACGGAAAACATTTGAAAACAGTTATTCTGTATGGTTCTTATGCAAGGGGCGATTATACAAAGGACTCGGATATAGATATTATGGTGCTTTTAGATTTAAGTGATATAGACATTAAAAAGTATCGTCATGAGTTATCTAGTGCAACCTATGATTTTAATATGGATTATGATGTAGATATTAAGCCGATAGCAAAGAACCAAGAGCATTTTAATAAGTGGGTAGAAGTGTATCCGTTTTATTCAAATGTGGCAAGTGAGGGGGTAAAGTTATTTGACGCAGCATAATGAAAAAGGCACAAGGCGAGATTTGGTTCTATATAGGTTGGGAGTTGCTAAAAGTGATATAAAATCAGCAAAAATTCTTTTAGATGCAGGAGAATGCAGGGGAGCGAATAACAGAGCCTATTATGGAATTTATCATGCTATTTCAGCTATTCATGCTTTAGATGGAAACGCATATAAGAGGCATTGTGGGTATTAGAAGATACTGATATATATAAATATAGACTTATAGAATTTACAGAAATAATATATTATTATCCTACACAGAAAGTGATATCATTTGCATAAGCGCGGAGGTATCACTTTTTCGTTTGTGTTATAATAACATTCTATTGTGAAATTACAGTGCAAATTGTCCGTAAAATGTGTTACACTTCTAATACAGCAAAAAATAGCTTTTGATTTATCACCGCAGGCTGATCGGTTTCTATAATGGCAGAACGATGAGTGCGGCGGAGCTGATAGGCTGATTTTTGTATGCTGTGTTGATATAGGAGGGAACGACTGTGGAAGCATATACAAGTTTTGCGTATGTTTATGATACGTTTATGGATAATGTTCCTTATGGCGAATGGGCAAGTCACATTCGCGAGAAGCTTGGCGAACACGGGGTGACAGAAGGAATCGTGCTTGACCTCGGATGCGGAACGGGAACGATGACGGAACGGCTTGCCGAGTATGGATACGATATGATCGGGATTGATAATTCGGAGGAAATGTTAGAACTTGCGATGGAAAAGAAAATGGAGTCGGGATATGATATCCTCTATCTGCTTCAGGATATGCGCGAGTTTGAGCTGTACGGAACCGTTCGTGCGGTCGTAAGCGTCTGCGATTCCGTTAATTATATAACAGAACCGGATGAGCTGGAAGAAGTCTTCCGACTTGTAAACAATTACCTTGATCCGAAAGGAATTTTTTTATTTGATTTCAATACCGTTTACAAATATCGAGACGTGATCGGCGACAGTACGATCGCGGAAGACCGCGACGTGTGCAGTTTTATATGGGATAACAGATATTACGAGAAAGAACAGATCAATGAATACGATCTGACGCTGTTTATCTCAGAAGATTTTGATTCTATGGAAAATGCATACGTCTCAGAAAGAACGGCAGATTCGGAAGATGCTCTGCTTTCAGAAGAAGGAGCGGGTGACTTGGAAGATACTATGTTTTCAGAAGAAGAGGAACTTGAAAGCGGAAGTTTATATCGGAGATATACGGAGACGCATTATCAAAGAGGGTATACGCTTGCTGAGATACAAGAACTGCTGGAACGTGCAGGTCTTGTATTTATAGAGGCTTACGATGCGGATACGAAAGAGACGCCGAACGATACGAGCGAGAGAATATGCGTGATCGCCCGTGAAAACGGAAAATAAACAGAATGAGTAATGATAAAATAACGATAAATTCATGATAAATAAACAGAGCAAGCGGCAAAAAGAAAATAGAATGAAGTAAAGATAAATAAAATAAAACAGAACAGGAGAAAGATTGATGAAAGATTATATTGTAAGAGCATCTGCGGCGAATGCACAGATCCGCGCATTTGCGGCAGTGACAACAGAACTGACAGAGGAGGCTCGCAAGCGTCATGAGACAAGTCCTGTCGCAACGGCGGCTCTCGGAAGACTGCTTACAGGCGGAGCAATGATGGGAAGCATGATGAAAAATGACACAGACATGCTGACGATACAGATCAAATGTTCCGGTCCGATCGGAGGTCTTACAGTGACAGCGGACAGCAAAGGGAATGTCAAAGGTTATGTTCATGAACCGAATGTGATTCTTCCTCCGAAAAACGGAAAACTCGATGTAGGCGGAGCGCTCGGACAGGGCGTAATGACGGTGATAAAAGACATGGGGCTCAAAGAGCCGTATTCAGGCCAGACGATTCTTCAGACAGGGGAAATCGCGGAAGATCTGACGTATTATTTTGCTACGTCAGAACAGGTTCCGTCTTCCGTAGGGTTGGGCGTTCTCATGGAAAAAGACAATACGGTGCGCTGTGCAGGCGGATTCATTGTGCAGGTAATGCCGTTTATCGAAGACGAAGTGCTGAACAAACTGGAAGAAAATATTCAGAACATCCGATCAGTAACTTCTATGCTCGATCATGGACATACGCCGGAAGAAATGCTTGCGCAAGTATTAGAAGGACTTGATCTTGAGATTACAGATACGATGCCTGCAAAATTTTATTGCAACTGTTCAAAGAAGCGAATCGAAAAGGCAATTATCAGCATCGGTAAAAAAGATATTCAGTCAATGATCGATGATGGAAAAGATATCGAAGTAAAATGTCATTTCTGTAATGAAGCATATAATTACACTGTAGACGAGCTGAAAGAATTGCTGAAAAAAAGCAGATAAGGCAGAAGATCAGGCAAAACAGTTATTACGGATGAAGATAGAAAATCGAGTAAGACGGCTTGTGCCGATGATGGGGAAACTAGAAAAGCCGGGAGCGGAAAGGTGGAGTTAAAGATGAGACATGGTTTTGTGAAAGTAGCGGCTGCCACGCCGGATATTCGAGTGGCAGATGTGGAATATAATACAGAACAGATATGCAGGGCGATCGATCAGGCATATGAAAAAGGGGCGAAGATCGTCGCATTTCCCGAATTATGCGTAACAGGATATACATGCGGAGATCTTTTTACGCAGAACGTTTTGCTGAACGCGGCATACGGCGCAGTGAAAAAGATTGCAGGGCATACAAAAGGCAAAAACATTCTGGCGTTTGTAGGAATGCCGCTTACAGAAGGCGGGAAGCTTTATAATACGGCGGCGGCAGTCAACGATGGAAAAGTGATCGGATTTACAACGAAAACATTTCTTCCCAATTACGGAGAGTTTTATGAGATGCGTCAATTCACTCCGGGACCGGACAGTGTGAGGTGGATTCAGTTTGACGGAGAAAAAGTTCCTTTCGGGCCGAAGATTCTGTTTCAGGATGATGAGACGGCGGATCTTATAGTAGGCGCGGAAATATGCGAAGACGTCTGGTCTCCTGTTCCGCCGAGTATTGAGGAGGCTTTGGCAGGAGCGACGATCATTGTTAACTGTTCTGCAAGTGACGAAACGGTCGGAAAAGGAAGTTACAGAACCCGTCTGATCGCAGGTCAGTCCGCGCGCCTGATCGCGGGATATGTCTATGCGAACGCGGGAGAAGGAGAGTCAACGACGGATCTCGTTTTCGGAGGACATAATATCATTGCGGAAGACGGAACGATCCTCCGGCAGTCAGAACGTTATAAAAACGAGATCATTTATTCAGAGATCGATCTTGAAAAAATTGTAGGAGAGAGACGCAAAAATACGACGTTTTCACCGGAAAAGCTAAATTGCGGTTGTCCGGTAGTTGTGCCGTTTCATGTGGGAATATGCGATACTGTTCTTACGAGAAACTTTTCACAGCATCCGTTCGTGCCGTCTGACGAGGCGGCGCGAGCGCATATTTGTGACGAAATCTTGACAATTCAGGCAATGGGTCTGAAAAAAAGGTTGTCGCATACGAATGCAAAATCAGCGGTTGTCGGCATTTCGGGCGGTCTGGATTCTACATTGGCTCTGCTTGTTACGGCAAAGGCGTTCGATATGCTGGGACGGGATAAAAAAGAGATCATTGCGGTTACGATGCCGTGCTTTGGGACAACAGACCGCACATATAATAATGCGTGTGAGATGACGAGACAGACCGGAGCGACGTTGATCGAAGTGCCGATCGGCGAAGCGGTGAACGTTCATTTCAGAGATATCGGACATGATCCCGATGTGCATGATGTAACTTATGAAAATGCACAGGCAAGAGAGCGGACTCAGGTGCTTATGGATATTGCGAATCGGGAAGCCGGCATGGTGATCGGAACAGGCGATATGTCGGAGCTTGCTTTAGGGTGGGCGACATATAACGGAGATCACATGTCTATGTACGGCGTCAATGCGTCTGTACCGAAAACACTTGTGCGTCATCTTGTTCAGCATGCGGCGGATACAACAGAAAATGAATCATTAAGACAGGTGCTTTATGATGTGCTTGATACGCCTGTAAGTCCTGAACTTCTTCCGCCGAAAGACGGAGACATAGCACAGAAAACAGAAGATCTTGTCGGACCGTACGAACTGCATGACTTTTACCTTTATTATATGCTCCGCTTTGGTTTCTCGCCGGAGAAAATTTTTACTTTGGCGGTGAATGCATTCGCAGGCGTTTATGAAAAAGAGACGATTTTGAAATGGCTGAAAATATTTTATCGTAGATTTTTCTCGCAGCAGTTCAAACGTTCTTGTCTGCCGGACGGACCGAAAGTCGGAAGCGTAGCTCTTTCGCCGCGAGGCGACTGGAGAATGCCAAGCGACGCATGCGCGGCGTTATGGCTGAAAGAGTTGGAACAACTGGAATAACCGGAATAACCGAAACGACCGGAATGATCGGAACAGCCGGAATGATCGGAACAACCGGAACGATCGGAATAACCGGGATAATAGGAACAACCCTCGGTGTAAACGAGGTATTGACGGAAATGTTATATAAAATGAGTGAGAAAGTGTGAGATATATGAAGCTGATCAAGACAGAAGAAGCAGTCGGAAGCGTACTCTGCCATGATATTACACAAATCATTCCCGGCGTTGTAAAAGACGCAGTTTTCCGAAAAGGGCATGTGGTGACGCAAGAGGATATTCCGGTACTGCTCTCGGTTGGAAAAGAGCATCTGTATGTATGGGAGAAACAGGAAGGGATGCTTCATGAAAATGAGGCGGCGGAAGTTCTCAGATGTGTTTGTCAAGGAGAATTTCTGAAAGCGTCAAAACCGAAAGAAGGGAAGATCGAGCTGACGGCGGAAACAGACGGATTGCTTAAAGTTGATAAAGAAAAACTGAACGCGGTAAATGGGTTAGGACAAATCGTGATCGCATCACGCCACGGGAATTTTCCTGTGAAAAAAGGAGACAAGGTCGCAGGAATGCGAGTTGTACCTCTCGTGATCGAAGAAGAAAAGATGGAACAGGTTAACAGGATGTGCGGAAACGAACCGATTTTTACGATTCTGCCGTTTTGTCAGATGAAAGCGGCGGTCGTGACAACCGGAAGCGAAGTGTATCACGGAAGGATTGAAGATAAATTTACTCCTGTTGTAAAAGAAAAACTAAGAGAGTGCGGCATGGAAGTAATCGGCGATACTCTTTGCAGTGACGATGCCGATATGGTTACAGAAGCTGTGAAAAAGTGGATCGAACAGGGGGCGGAAGTGGTTGTCTGCACCGGAGGAATGAGCGTTGATCCTGATGACCGTACACCTCTTGCAATCCGAAATGCGGCAGATGAAGTGATCACTTATGGAGCTCCGGTTTTACCCGGCGCGATGTTTATGCTCGCATATGCAGGAAAAGTTCCGATCATGGGACTCCCGGGATGCGTAATGTATGCAAAACGGACGATATTCGATCTGATACTGCCGAGAATTGCGGCTGGGGAACGGCTGAAAGCAGAAGATTTTACCGCGCTCGGAGAAGGCGGTTTGTGTTTGAACTGTCCGGTGTGTACTTTCCCGAACTGCGGTTTCGGAAAATAGGAAGAAAAATAAATCATAAAAGGAATGAGAGGAAAATTTTCGGAGGTAGTAAAATGAAAACCGGTATACAGGAAGAATTAGAATTGTATATGAGTAAATCTGTGGCGCAGGCATCAAACAGAGAGATTTATGAAGCGTTGCTTTTGTTTGTGCAGAAACTGGCGGCAGGAAAAGAAAGAGCTGCAGGGAAAAAGAAGCTTTATTACATTTCGGCAGAGTTTTTGATCGGAAAACTGTTGTCAAACAATATGATCAATCTCGGTATTTATGACGAAGTAAAAGAAATGCTCTTTCAAAACGGAAAAGATATATGTCAGATCGAGGAGGTTGAGCCGGAGCCGTCTCTTGGAAACGGAGGGCTTGGGAGACTGGCGGCATGTTTTCTTGATTCGATCGCAACACTCGGACTGCCCGGAGACGGGATCGGACTGAATTATCACCTCGGCCTGTTCAAACAGGAGTTTAAAGACCATCTTCAAAAAGAGCTTCCGAATCCGTGGATTGAGAAACAGTCATGGCTGACAAAAACGGATGTTGTCTATCCGGTTTCTTTCAGAGGATTGAAAGTTAATGCAAGAATGTACGATATCGCAGTGACAGGATATCATGCTCAGACAAACAAACTGCACCTTTTTGACATCGATTCTGTTGATGAGGGAATCGTGAAAGACGGAATTCATTTTGATAAAGAAGATATCGCAAAAAATCTGACGTTGTTTTTATATCCTGATGACAGCGATGAAAAAGGAAGGCTTCTGCGCATTTATCAGCAGTATTTCATGGTAAGCAGCGCCGCACAGATGATCTTGGATGAATGTGTGCAAAAAGGAAGTACATTGTATGATCTGCCGGATTATGCTGTCATCCAGATCAACGACACTCATCCTACAATGGTCATTCCCGAACTGATCCGGCTTCTTGTGGAAAGAGGGCTTGATATCGATGAAGCGATCGATGTCGTATCCCGTACATGCGCGTATACGAATCATACGATTTTGGCAGAAGCGCTTGAAAAATGGCCGATCGGATATTTAAAAAAGGTTGTGCCGCAGCTCGTTCCGATCATTGAGATACTTGATGATAAAGTTCGCAGAAGATTCAGCGATGAATCAACAGCCATCATAGACAGAAACGATACTGTTCATATGGCGCATATCGACATTCATTACGGATTCAGCGTTAACGGAGTGGCGGCGCTTCATACGGACATCTTAAAACAATCGGAACTGAATCATTTTTATAAAATCTATCCTGATAAATTCAATAATAAAACAAACGGGATTACGTTCCGAAGATGGCTTCTTCACTGCAATCCGCGTCTTACGGCGCTGCTTGATGAAACAATCAAAGACGAGTATAAAGAAGATGCCTCTAAACTTGTCAAACTGCTTGAATACAAAGACGATGAGACTGTTTTGAAACGCCTTTTAGAGATTAAAAAAGAAAATAAAAAAGATCTTGCCGCGTATCTGAAAGAGACACAGGCAATAGAGATAGACGCAGATACGATTTTCGATATTCAGGTAAAAAGACTTCACGAGTATAAACGGCAGCAGTTAAACGCACTGTATATTATTGATAAATATTTGGAGATCAAGGAGGGGATTCTTCCGAAAACTCCGATCACAGCGATCTTCGGGGCGAAAGCCGCTCCGGCATATGTGATCGCAAAGGATATCATTCATCTTATACTTTGCCTGCAGGAGATCATTAATAATGATCCGGAAGTAAGTCCTTATCTGAAAGTTGTCATGGTAGAGAATTATAATGTGACAAAGGCGGAAAAACTGATTCCCGCATGTGATATATCCGAGCAGATCTCTCTTGCGTCAAAAGAGGCAAGCGGCACGGGAAATATGAAGTTTATGTTAAACGGTGCAGTCACTCTCGGTACAGAGGACGGGGCAAACGTAGAGATACATGAACTTGTAGGAGACGATAATATTTTCGTGTTCGGAGCGTCAAGCGACGAAGTGATCGAACATTATAAAAAAGCGGATTATTCGGCAAAAGATTATTATAAAAAGAATCCGAAGATCAAAGCGGCGGTTGATTTCATTACAGGAAAACAGATGATGAAGATCGGATGCAAAGAAAGTCTGGAGCGTCTGCAAAAAGAGCTGATAGGAAAAGACTGGTTTATGACATTTCTTGATTTTGATGCGTACAAAAAGGCGAAAGACAAGGCGCTGGCGGCGTATACAGATCAAAAGGAATGGGCGAAAAAGATGCTTGTCAATATTGCCGAAGCAGGCTACTTCTCATCAGACAGAACGATTGAACAGTATAATAGAGATATTTGGAAATTAACCAGATCATAAGATTAAAGAAAAATATTAGTAAAACGGTATATTGATGAAAAGGGGGATGGTTATGGAACGGGCAAGCGGCGTGCTGCTTCCGATATTTTCACTGCCGTCAAAATATGGAATCGGATGTTTTTCAAAAGAAGCCTATCAATTTATTGACAGGCTTAAGGCGGCAGGGCAAAGTTACTGGCAGATTCTTCCGTTAGGACCGACCGGATACGGAGATTCTCCGTATCAGTCTTTTTCTACATTTGCAGGCAATCCGTATTTTATCGATCTTGAAACGCTTACAGGAGAAGGTTTGTTGACAGCGCAGGAGTGCGAATACGGCTGTGAGGGAATACGGGAAGATAAGATAGATTATGAAAAAATATATAAGACACGGTTTCAAATACTTGAGAAAGCGTTTTCGCGTTTTGGAGAAAATGACGAATACCGTGCATTTGTTTCGGAAAATCAATTTTGGCTGGAAGACTATAGCCTCTATATGGCGATCAAAGACCGAAACGGCGGTGTGAGTTGGAATGAATGGGAAGAACCGCTTAAAAACAAAGAGTCACAGGCGATTGAAAATGCAAAAGCAGAGCTGTCGCGTCAGATTGCCTTTTACAAATTTCAGCAATATGAATTTGACAGACAGTGGAAACGCCTTCGCTCTTATGCGAACGAAAACGGCATAGAGATTATCGGAGATATTCCGATCTATGTTGCGTTTGACAGCGCGGATACATGGTCGGCGCCGGAGATGTTCCGTTTTAATGACGCTCTTGAACCGATCGATGTTGCGGGATGTCCGCCGGATGGATTTTCGCAGACAGGACAGTTGTGGGGGAATCCGCTCTACGATTGGGAATATCATAAAAAAACAGGGTACGACTGGTGGATTCGCAGGATCGAACACTGTTTCCGGCTGTATAATGTTGTGCGGATTGATCATTTCCGCGGTTTTGATGAATATTATGCTGTTCCGTACGGAGAAAAAACGGCAGTACACGGAAAGTGGATGCAAGGACCGGGGATAGAGCTGTTCCGGACGCTGGAAGAAAAGATCGGCAGAAAAAGGATTATTGCCGAAGATCTCGGCTTTTTAACTCCGAGTGTGATACAGCTTTTAAAAGAAAGTGGATTTCCGGGGATGAAAGTGCTTCAGTTTGCATTCGATTCAAGGGAAGATTCAAACTATCTCCCGCATACATATACAAGAAACTGCGTTGTATATACGGGAACTCACGATAATGATACGACAAAAGGATGGTATCACACGGCGGCAGGATCAACACGGCAGTTTGCAAAAGAATACATGTATAAGCCCCGTCTTGATGAAGATACGCTTGCGGGAGATTTTATTGCTATGGCAATGGGAAGCGCGGCGGATCTGTGCATCGTTCCGATGCAGGATTATCTGGGACTTGGAAGCGATGCACGAATTAATACGCCGTCCACACTTGGCGGGAATTGGGAATGGCGTATGAAACCGGGCGAGCCGGATGAAGGGATAGTTCGGGAGATGGAGCGAATGACAAAAATATACGGACGATGTCGATAAAAGACGCGGCACGAGCGACAAAAGCATATGCACAGCTGTGGAGATAAGCGGCGCGGCATGAGTGATAAAAGCATATGCGTGGCTGCAAATGCATTTTACTTAAATAGAGTTCCGAGCCAGTAGATGAGCCCAAGTCCCCAGCTTGTGAAAATGCCGTATAAGATAACAGGTCCGGCGATCGTAAAAATTTTACATCCGATGCCGAATACCTGACCTTCTTTTTTGTATTCGATGGCAGGGGCAGCTACTGAATTTGCGAATCCGGTGATCGGTACGAGCGCTCCGGCGCCTCCCCAGGCTGCAAGTTTCTGGTAAATTCCGGTTCCGGTGAACAAAACGCTTAAAAGGATGAGCGACAGAGACATCCAGCGGCTGCACTCATCGGGAGAAAGATTTCGTAATTCAAAATAATGATAAATAACTTGTCCGAGCAGGCAGATCAGCCCGCCGAGGAAAAACGCTTTGCACATATTCAGAAAAAGATTATGTCGGGGCGTTTTTTCTTTTACATATTGTTCATATTGTTTTTCCTGTTTCAGTTTTTGTATTTTATCCATAGATGAAACACACTCCTTGCATTTCGCGCAACACGCGCGTTTTTAATTTCTTTTCTGTTAGTATCTGAAATAATTTTCCGAATATGCATATAAATTCATAATAATTTTTCGCAAATATGCCGACAATAAAAATAATAAAAATAAAACTGTAACAGTTCAGCCCACGCCATGTGTAAAACGCAATGCGTGCGTAACGTGGCTGATGGAAGACGGAGTCAGGGAAAGGAAGGATTATGGATCAGATAAAAGGGGCGCAAAGCATTATGTTTCGGGAAGCGCCGTATCTTATCAGCGCTGCGTCTGTCGCAGGCAGCAAAGAGGCGGATGGACCGATCGGGAAATTATTTGACGTGACAGATAAAGACGACCTGTTCGGAGCACAGACATGGGAAGAAGCGGAGAGTAACATGCAGAAAGAAGCGTGTGTTCTTGCGGCAGGAAAGGCACATGTGGACTTGAAAAAGATCCGATATCTTTTTGGAGGGGATCTTTTGCGGCAGGGAATAGCAACTTCGATGGGGGTAGAGGCTTTGCAGATTCCGATGTTCGGCCTCTACGGAGCGTGTTCTACATCAGGAGAAGCGCTTGCGCTTGCATCTATGAGCGCTGCCGCAGGATACGGAGGAACGATGATCGCCGTCACATCAAGTCATTTCGGAAGTGCGGAAAAAGAGTTTCGCTTTCCGTTAGGATATGCGAATCAGAGACCTCTTTCTTCACATTGGACAGTGACGGGAAGCGGCGCGTTTCTTGTGCAGTCGGCAGAGGAATACAGAAAACAAAACACAAAGTCGTACTTTTCTAATATTCGCATTACAGGAGTAACTGTCGGAAAGATCGTAGATTACGGCTTGAAGGATTCTCAAAATATGGGCGCGTGTATGGCTCCGGCGGCCATGGATACGATTGTACAGAACTTTCAGGATATGGAAAGAAAAGAAAAAGATTACGACAGGATTATTACAGGAGATTTAGGAAGCATCGGAAGAACGATTTTATTCGATCTTATCAGAGAAAAAGGGTACGATATATGCGAAAAACATATGGATTGCGGAATGACGATTTTTGATAAAGAACGGCAGGATACTCATGCCGGTGGAAGCGGATGCGGCTGCGCTGCCGTAACGCTGGCATCGTATGTACTTCCTAAATTAGAAAAAGGAGAATGGAAGCGGGTGTTGTTTGTTCCTACAGGAGCGCTTATGTCTACCGTCAGTTTCAACGAGGGGGCGAGCGTACCGGGGATCGCTCACGGAATTGTTCTGGAAAGCGATGCATAGCATAAGGAAATTAAAAAGCAAGAAGATAGAAAGCAAAAAGATAGAAAATAAAAAGGTAAAAAATAAAAAGATAGAAAATACGAAGATGAAAAATGAAAAGATAGAAAAAAGATGAAAAATGAGAAGATAGAAAGCAAAATGATAAAAACAAGAAGAATGAGCAGAGTAGAAAAGAGAAAGGGTGAAACAAAATGGATTATGTAAAAGCGTTTATCGTAGGAGGTCTTATATGCGCGGCTGTGCAGATTTTATTAGACAGGACAAAACTGATGCCGGGAAGGGTTATGGTGCTTTTAGTATGTGGCGGAGCTTTGCTTGGATTTTGCGGACTGTACGATCCGTTTCAGAAACTTGTCGGGGCAGGGGCAGGCGTCCCCCTTCCGGGATTCGGCAATGTGCTTTGGCAGGGCGTGAAAGAAGCTGTTGACAAATATGGATTTATGGGTGTGTTCATGGGTGGATTTCAGGCGAGCGCCGTCGGTATTTCCGCAGCGCTGATTTTCGGTTATATTGCATCCTTTATCTTTGAACCGAAAATGAAAAAATAGATTTTTATGAAAATGTGTACAGAAATCAAGAAAAATAAAGAAGATTTCTGTACACACTGTGTCTGCAGAGAATTATAATTGTTTTTCTCTATATAAGTCGCTTCGGTTATTGGGGTATTCCAAGATGAAACTGTTCGATCAGGCGTCCGATATTTTCTTCCGTATCTTCAAGCTCGTCTGCAATCTGGGAAAGCGTTTTTCCTTTCTCGAGTTTTTTCTGAATGAGATTGCAAGTTTTCCCTTTTTCGCCCTTCCGAATACCTTCTTTAATACCTTCTTTAAGTCCTTCCTTTTTTCCGTCTTCCCAGGCGTAACTGCGTTCCAGCCGGATATGTTCTTCTTCGTCATATTCGTAAATGCACACGTTTTTCACCTCCGCTCGATTTTTCTCAAGAAATGATTTTAAAATCCCTTCGTGGATACATTCTGTGATGGCATGTTCAACCGCATCTTCAAGCGACATTGTTTTTGTGTACCGACGAACCCGGTCTGTATACTCTGCGTATTGACGCAGCATCGTACAGGCATTCATTAAGGCTGGATTATGTCCGAGATTAATGTTGAGCATGACAGCTTCTAATTCTAATTTGCAGTGTTGATCCCGTATGGAATATAAATCGGATAATCGTAAGATCCGGCGGTCCGGCTGATCCTGAATCCCATTATAAAAGATGACGAATTCCGGCGGCGGAATCAAAATTTTTCGTGAACCGTATAATTTGTTTTTGTCGATCATACCTGAGTATAAGTCCGAAATATAAAACAGATATCTCAGCGGTAAATTAGGATTAAAAGTTGACTGATGTTCGTATAAAGACAGCCGAAGTCCGATCATGAATGAAACATCGTTCTGCATTGCCATATAGATCGCGTTTTCTAAGGTGTTGATTTCCAACAGTTCGGGATCGGTATAATGCTTTCCGCTTACGGCGTTATATAGTTCCAACAGTGCTTTTTTCTCGTGGAAAATCATCATAAACAGTCTTGATTTGTACGTCCGATTCGGTGTTGGAGACGGTGTTGATTTTTGCATAGAATTCCTCCTTTAGTAATGATGCAGGAGGTCTCCGAATCCATGACCCTCATCTGAAAATGAAGCCTCTCTGCCGGATAAATAGGGATCAAAGCATTGAGATTTCATTTTGATTACAGAAAACTTGACAAAATATGTGAAATACGAAAAAACTGTTAGAAATATAATGCTTTATCGACATCATAGCATGAAAGTGTAGAAAACGCCAGTTTTTTATGTGTATATTACATCCGCAAAACGTCTGTGAAAATTGCGTTAAGAAAATGCAAAGATTTTGTTGTTTTTTGACGCTGATAATGGTATCGTAAGAATGCAGGGTTGCACACTTTTGCAGCTCTGCATAAATTATGTGAAAAAAGTGAATGAAAAAAAACTCTTATAGCTACGGAGGAAAGAGTAGAATTATGAACTATGCATCTATTATCATCCCGTTTGTGGGTGGCTTGGGAATGTTTATCTACGGAATGCAGATCATGGCGCAAGGTTTGGAGAATGCCGCGGGCAGCAGGATGAAGTCTCTATTGGAAGCGCTGACGAAAAATAAACTTTTTGGAGTGATGCTCGGCGCATTTATTACGGCAGTGATCCAAAGTTCTTCGGCAACGACAGTTATGGTCGTAGGGTTTGTAAACGCAGGTATCATGAATCTGTCTCAGGCGATGGGCGTCATCATGGGAGCGAATATCGGAACGACGGTAACGGGCTGGCTCGTGTCGAGTGTGGAATGGGCGAAGTTTTTAAGTCCTGCCAATCTCGCGCCGATCGCGATTATTATCGGTGTGATCATCATGCTGACGGGCAAGAGACGTTCATCAAAAGATATTTCCAGCATTATCATAGGGTTCGGTATCCTTTTCGTCGGAATTACAACGATGTCGTCGGCGGTTGCGCCGCTTCAGGAATCAGAAGCATTCTGCAGCATTTTCGTGAAGCTTGGACACAATCCGTTCCTTGGTATTCTTGCGGGTGCGCTTGTGACGGCGATCATCCAGAGTTCGTCTGCATCGGTCGGCATCTTGCAGAGTCTCGCGGCAGCAGGACTTGTACCGTTTAATGCGGCGGTATATATTATCATGGGGCAGAATATCGGAACATGTGTGACGGCGATCATGTCAAGTATCGGAGCGAAAAAGACGGCAAAGACAGCGGCGATCATGCATCTTTTGTTCAATGTGATCGGAACAATCATATTCAGTGTTGCGGCGATCTTTTTCTTCAAAGTGCTCAACCCGGGGATGGGCGCGGGTATGATTACGCAGACAGAGATCAGTACGGTGCATACAATTTTCAACATCGGAACGACACTGCTGCTCTTCCCGGTATCCGACTGGATCATCAAACTGGCAAGAAAACTCCAGAAAGAGGAAGACGAAGTAGTAGATGAAAGCCGTGTGCTCCTTGATGAAAGGATGTTAGAGACTCCGAGTATCGCGATTCAGTCTGTTGTAAGCGAAGTATGCCGGATGGGATATATTGTAAAAGGAACGATGGACAAGACCCGCCGGGTATTATTTACTCAGGATGAAGAAACGATGAACGAGATCCGGGAGGAAGAAAGTATCGCGGACCGGCTCTGCAAGGGAATTACAGATTATTTGATACGGATCAGCTCTCTGGCGATCAATGAAAAAGAGCATCAGCACGTAGCAAGTCTCCTTCAGATTGTTTCAGACATCGAAAGAATCAGCGACTATTGTGAAAATATTTCCGAGTATGCAGAAAACCTTGCGAACCAGAAAAAGAAGTTCTCGGGTGTCGGGGCAGCAGAAATGAAAGAGATGCTGGAAGTCTGTTCAGACAGTTTCACTTATGCGGTTGAAGCATTTGAAGAAAACAGTGCGCAGAAGGCGCTGAAAGTGATTGAAAAAGAAAGAAGCGCCGATGATCTGGAAATCCGTCTTCGGGCAGATCATATGCAGCGTCTTGCAAATAAGCAGTGCGATACGGAGGCGGGAATCGTATTTCTTGACGCGCTTGTCGGTTTAGAGAGGATTTCCGATCACTCAAGAAATATTGCGGAAGAAGTGCTTTCGGCAAGTAATAAATAAAAACTTATTCCGGCTGCATGGCAGTGAAAGCTGCGGTGCAGCCGTATTCTTTATCGTATACTGACGTTAGAGTGCAGATCCTTGTAATAAAATATCATTGTTCCTGATTTGTAAATATGTTATGATAAATCCACTCACAGAAATTCTTTCTGTGAAAAGCGCCGGCAGTCTCGTCTGTCCGCGGAGAATGCTGACAGTATCGTCAGTCCGAGGAATTCCCTCAAAGTTACCCGATTAACAAAATTATTTTTGCATGGAGAGTCTTGTAGAGCACCGCTTTTTTTCGTATACTGATTCTTAAGAAAGAAAATAAAGTTTATTGTGAAAACTTTTCTCTTAGTTCATAGGACTCGTTCATGCGCATGAAAGGAGAAGCCTATGACAGGAAAAGAAAACAGAGAAATCAAAAACAGCGTCTTCGTAGATCTGTTCTATGAAGACGAATCAGCAGAAGCAAATGAAATCGCGCTTTTTAACGCCATCCACGACGAGCCCCTCCCGAAAGGAACGAAGATCCGGAAATTCCGCGTAGACAATACGATTTATATGAATTTTCAAAACGACATTTCTTTCGATGCAGGTGGGAAAGTGATCGTATTCGGCGAGCATCAGTCTACGGTCAACGAAAACATGCCCCTTCGGAGTCTGTTGTACATCGGACGGGCATATGAAAGGCTTGTGCCGCCTAGAAGCCGTTATAAAAAGAAAATCGTTCCCCTTCCGACACCGGAATTTTACACATTCTATAACG
>ENA-ORNZ01000759-ORNZ01000759.1-human-gut-metagenome-genome-assembly--contig:-NODE-759-length-39219-cov-4.896946_pt1 | contig 39219 bp, 39 predicted proteins | sample MGYA00242124_ERZ509040 | MGnify/ENA primary metagenome ERZ509040 (study PRJEB26280, sample SAMEA2338733) | human gut metagenome | biome: human gut; feature: human-associated habitat; material: faeces... | reverse complement strand
ACCCATTACGAAACGGGTTCCAAGTTTTTGTTACTTTTTAGCATAAAAAGTAAGGAAGAAAGCCCTTGTTTCGCCGAGAAAGTTCCAAACGGGCGAACAACTAATCTTGTCCAAGAAATATTTTGCGCAACTGCACTCAACCAGTGCGAAGCACTGCTATTCTTTGCGCGACTGCGCCCAATCGGCGCTTGCGCCGCTAATTCTCCCCTTCTCAAATCCCCTTCATCGTCAACGCTATCCGCTTTTTCTGCAAATCCACCGACAGCACCTTCACCTGCACCACATCCCCCAGCTTGACCGCCTCCAAGGGATGCTTGATGAATCTATCGCAAATCTGGGAAATATGCACCAAGCCATCCTGATGCACCCCAATATCCACAAACACGCCGAAATCAATCACATTTCGCACCGTTCCCGTCAGCACCATGCCCTCCTGCAAATCCTCCATGGAAAGCACATCACTGCGCAGAACAGGGGCAGGGGCATCCTCACGGGGATCTCGTCCCGGCTTTTCCAGTTCACGCATGATATCCTCCAAGGTTGGCACACCGATTCCCAGCTCTGCCGCTGTTTTTTCTGGGGATTTGATTTTCTTTGCCAAACCGCCGACCCTCTTTGCCGCAACATCTGCCAAGCCATAGCCGCACAGCGCAAGCAAGCCCTCCGCCGCCGCATAGCTTTCGGGATGCACGCCCGTTCTGTCCAGCGGCATTTCGCTTTCGGGCAGCCGCAAAAAGCCGGCGCACTGCTCGTATGCCTTCGGGCCAAGCTTTGCTACCTTTAAAAGCTCCCTTCTGGCAGTAAATTTCCCATGCTCCTCCCGATATTTGAGGATATTTTTCGCTACTGTTGCGTGAATGCCTGCCACATAGGAAAGCAGAGCCGGGCTTGCCGTATTCAAATCCACCCCGACGCTGTTTACACAATCCTCCACCACGCCGCCGAGTGCCTCGCCGAGACGCTTTTGGTTCATATCATGCTGATATTGTCCCACACCGATGGATTTCGGGTCGATTTTCACCAGTTCCGCCAAAGGGTCTTGGATTCTTCTGCCGATGGAAACCGCGCTCCGCAGCGAAACATCATAATCGGGAAATTCCTCCGCGCCCAGCTTGGATGCGGAATACACCGATGCCCCTGCCTCATTCGCAATGATATACTGCACCCTGCGGCTTGTCTTTTTCAGCATTTCCGCCACAAAAAGCTCCGATTCCCTGGAGGCTGTGCCGTTGCCGATGGAAATTAAATCCACGCCGTATTTCTCAATCAGCGCGAGCAGCTTTTTCTCCGCCTCGGCAGTTTTGTTCTGCGGCGGCGTGGGATAAACCACAGTGGTTTCCAAGGGCTTGCCCGTTGTATCAATCACCGCAATCTTACAGCCTGTGCGGTATGCAGGGTCAAGCGCAAGCACAACCTTTCCGCTGATAGGCGGCTGCAATAAAAGCTGTCTGAGGTTTTCCCGAAACACGCCAATGGCGGCTTCCTCCGCTTTTTCCGTCAGGTCATTGCGAATTTCGCGCTCCAGCGAGGGCGCAATCAGCCGTTTGTAGCTATCCGCGATAACCCCGCGCAGAATATCGGCGGTATCACTGCTTCTGCGAATGAGCCTTCTCTCCATCCTTTGCAGCAGCTTTTCCTCCTCCCCTTCGATTTTCACAGAAAGGAAGCCCTCCTTCTCGCCACGGTTCATTGCCAGAACGCGATGCCCCGCCGCTTTTTTGAGCGGCTCCCGATAGTCATAATACATTTCGTAGACGGAGGGTTCGTCCTTCGTTTTTTTGGAAACAATCGCGCCGCATTTTATCGTTTCCTCGCGCAGCAATTTTCGTAAATCGGCATCATCCGAAAACTGCTCCGCAAGGATGTCCATTGCGCCATTTATTGCGTCCAAAACGGTGTCCACTCCCTGTCCACTGTCCACAAAGGCTTTTGCCGCTTCCTCCGGCGTACCGATGAGCTTCTGCCCCCAGATAATATCCGCCAAAGGCTGTAAGCCCTTCTCCTTCGCAATCGACGCTCTGGTGCGGCGTTTCGGGCGAAACGGGCGGTAGATATCCTCGATTTCCGTCTGTGTTTGGGCGGCATCCAGCTTTGCCGCAAGTGCATCTGTCAGCCTGCCCTGCTCGGCAATAGCTGTCCGCACCTGTGTCCGCCTGTCCTCCAGATTGCGGAGAGCTGTCAGCCGCTCGGAAAGCTGCCGAATAATCTGGTCATCCAGAGAGCCTGTCATTTCCTTGCGGTAGCGGGCGATAAAGGGGACGGTGTTGCCCTCATCCAGCAGCCTTACGGTATTTTCCGCCTGACTCTGCGTTATTCCAAATTCTTCCCGTAATTTCCTTATAATATCCATACGATTTCTCCTTCTCTGTGGGACTCTGTCCCACACCCTGACAGGGGAATGATTCCCCTGTACCCCCATTCGCAGAAGCATACGCTTCTGCAACTGCGCCGCAGGCAAATAAAAAGTTTCGGTCAAGCCTTTTCAAAGGCTTGTAGGGTGCAGGGGCAAAGCCCTGCAAGGGTTTAACGGTAATTCTCCCAGATTTTGTTCAATTCTTCCTTACATTCCGCCGCGGAGACTGTCAGCCGATAGGCTCTTTGCGCGCCGCCCTCCTCTCGCTTTGCCAGACCGCGCTCCATCAGATATTCCAGATGCGCAATGGTTTCCCCCACGGCGAACCACCGCTGCGACAAGGGGAACTCCTCCCATGTTTTGCCGCGCATCGACCATTTCAAGTGCGCCGCAATCGCTGTTGCATGGCTGTTCGGCTGTGCCTCCAGTGCGTTGACCGTTTCGCAAAGCCGCGTCAGATGATGCTCCACAATCTGGTTAATGCGGACGTATACATCCATTTCGTTTTTCCGATGGGCAGGCAATGCCGTTTCCATTGCATAGCCGCGGATTTTGACAAGGCTGTCCAGATAATTCCCCAGTGCATCGCGCATGTCCTTCCACTGGGTAATATTCGGCGTAATATCAAACAAAATATGATCTGCGGTGAACATCAGCTTTTTCTCCGCGCAGTACAGACACATCTGTCCCGGTGTGTGCCCAGGAACAGACACACAGGTGAATTTCCATCTGCCGACAGTGATTTCATCCCCATCCGCAACATGCTCCGCTTCAAAATAACGGGTTGGCTCCAGACCACGCGCAGGGTTTGAAAGCCGCAGCTCTGCAAGCTGCTCTCTCGTGAAGCCCTCCCGATGAAAAAGTTCATCCGTTTCCTGCCAACGTGCGCCCTTCATGTGCTCCCACAGAATCCGATGATCGGTTGCACTGATATAGATTTTGCCCGGCTTATCCTCCATCAGGGTAGGGGCCAGACCTGTATGGTCAGAGTGCAGATGGGTAAGGAAAAGGTTCGTTTTCTCCCAATTCGCATCCAGCTCTGCAAGCCCTTCCAGAAGCGCTTCCCGACATTCGGGGCGGTTAAAGCCTGTATCAATAATAAGGGTTTCGCCGCCATCCTGCACCACATAGCAGTTGAGATTCCGCAGAGGGTTATCGGGCAGGGGGACATCTATCTGAAAAATACGGGGTTCGTTATAAACTTTTGTCAGCATTTTGTTTTCTCCTTTTTTCTTTCGTGATATACTGATTGTAACATAAAAAGGCGCACCACGCCACAACAGAAGGCGCACCGCAGCACGAACCAACCCAACGCAAATCAACCCAAAGGAGGATTTCCATGCTGACTATAAAACCCACCCCCGATTATGATGCCATTCTGCGCTGGAACGCAGGCAGGGACGAGGCTTTTCTGTTCCAATGGGCAGGCACAGCTGCCTACCGCTATCCCTTGACGAAGGAGCAGCTCATGCGTCAGTCTGCCAAGGACGGCGTTACGGTTTTCATGGCATACGAAAACGAAGTTCCTATCGGCACGATGGAGCTTTGCGATATCGACCCTGTCCAAAAAACGGGGCGCATCTGCCGCGTACTGTTCGCAGAGGAGGCGAGAGGAAAAGGACTTGCACACAGAGCGCTTTCCGCCCTTTGCGAAAAGGTCTTTGCCGAAACGGAGCTGGAGCGACTTTCCCTGCGTGTATACTGCTTCAATCTGCCTGCCATCCGCTGCTATGAGCGGCTCGGCTTTCTGGTAACAGAATATTTCGAGGAAGCAGATTCCCATTGGAACAATTATGCCATGGAGCGAAAAAAATAAGCCGTTTTTCTGTATAAAAAACACCTCTGTTTCGTTTTTTCTGCAAATTATTTTATATTAAATGCAATATATAGTTGACATTAAGAAGGATATGCTGTATAACTGAAGCATAAGGAGTGCTCTCCGGAAAGCACTTCCAAGGATATCCGAAAAACACCATTTAGGAGTGATGCTTTGAAAAATCTGAAATTAAAGGCGGCAAGAGCCGCGAAGGACCTCTCTCAGGAACAGCTTGCTCAGTTGGTCGGCGTAACGCGCCAGACCATCGGCATGATTGAAGCAGGGAACTACAACCCGACGCTCAACCTCTGCATTGCCATCTGCAAAGCACTTGACAGAACGCTGGATGAGTTATTCTGGGAGGAATAAAAACGAAACGGAGGCTTTTATTATGAAACAATACCAAGACGAGAGAACCTTGCAGGTCAGAAACCGCATTTATGCCGAACTGATGCGGATTATGCTGTGTGTGGTCGTTCTCTCCTTCTGCATAAAGACATTGTATTTCCACATGGGACTTACGCAGTGCATGACAGAATATATCCTTATGATTCTTGCGCCTGTGTATCAGGCGGTGCGCATCCGCCAGACGGAGGTGGTTCTGGGGACAGGGCAGGACAGCCGCAAGCGCGCCACTCCCCTGCTGCTGCTCCTTCTAATTCCTTTTTTCCTGCGCAGAAGCGAAATTGCAAACGGGAATTTTTCTTCCCTGCTGCCCCCTGTGGTCTTTATTGTTCTGTTCCTTGCTGTGTGGTATCTTTTTTCCCATGCGGAGGAAAAACGGGCAGAAAGACTGGAAAAACGCTATGATGCGGAGGACGAAACCAAATAAAATCGGGAAAAAACGAAAAAAATCCTTGCGTTTTCCCGCTCTCTATGGTAATCTGTTTTAGTGTCGGTCAGTTTGCCGACAGATATGAATAATCCTTGCTCTTCTCAAGGAAGAAGGGCCATTAGTCCAAAAGGAGGTGTAACCCACATGAACAAATACGAATTGGCGCTGGTTTTAAGTCCCGCACTGGACGAAGAAGGCAGAGCAGCAGAGGTAGCAAAGGTACAGGCTACACTGGAAAGATTCGGTGCAAAAATCGAAAAGGTTGATGACTGGGGCAAAAGAAAGCTCGCTTACGAAATCGCAAAGGTAAACGAAGGCTTCTACAGCTTCACAACATTCGAAGCACCCGCTGCTGCACCCGCAGAAATCGAAGCTCGTATGCGTATTATGGAAAACGTTCTGCGTTACCTGATCATCCGTAAGGACGCTTAATCAAGCGGATTGAAGGAGGTAAGATTATGAACAAAGTGATTTTGATGGGACGACTGGTAAGAGATCCTGAGGTGAGATATTCCCAAGGAGCCGAGCCCTTAGCCGTTGCCAGATACACTTTGGCGGTCAACCGCCGTTTCAAACGTCAAGGCGAGCAGGATGCCGACTTCATCGGATGCGTTGCATTCGGCAAAGCCGGTGAGTTTGCGGAAAAATACTTCAAAAAAGGTCAGATGGTCAGCATTATCGGTCGGCTGCAGGTACGCAGCTGGGATGATAACGAGGGCAAAAAACGCTGGAGTACGGATGTTGTGGTTGAGGAACAGTACTTTGCGGAAAGCAAGGCTTCCTTTGAAAGCCACAAAGATGCAGCACCGGCTGCAACCGCACCCGCGCCCAAGCAGACTGCCCCTTCCGATGGCTTCTATCCCATTGATGAAAGCATCGAAGATGATGATCTCCCCTTCTAAAAATTTGAAAAAGGAGGACTTAGAATCATGATTAGAAAACGTGGTCGCAGAAAAAAACGCGTTTGCCAGTGCTGTGCAGATAAAGTAACAACAGTTGATTACAAGGATATCAGCAAGCTGAGAAGATATGTTTCCGAAAGAGGCAAAATTCTTCCCAGAAGAATCACAGGCAACTGTGCAAAGCACCAGAGAGCGCTGACAACAGCAATCAAGAGAGCAAGACACGTATCCCTGATGCCCTATACACAGGACTAATTCGATACTGTTTCGGGCGAAGCGCAGGCTTCGCCCTTTTTTTAGCAGAAAAGCAGGAAAAGCCGTAAAAAAAGTGGTTGACAAGCCCTGCTTTGTATGATATGATAAATCTCGCGTCAGACAGATGCACTTTTATGCCCAGATAGCTCAGTTGGTAGAGCAGTGGACTGAAAATCCACGTGTCACTGGTTCGATTCCGGTTCTGGGCATTTTTGCAATATTCATGAAAATCCTACTACTCGAAAAAGGAAGCAATTCGCTTCCTTTTTCTTATATGCAGAGTTTTTCAGGAGCTTTTCGATATTTTTTTGAGACCGACGCAGAAAGGCGGCAGGAAAATGAAAAAAACAGACCTTCTTCTGGTTGCAGGGGCACTTATCATCGCCGGCGGCATCTGGTTTTTCTATTCCGCAGGGGCGGAAAAAGGCAAGGGCGTGGAAATTACCGTGGATGGAGAAAGCAAGGCATTTCTCCCTCTGGGCGAAGATGACAGCATTCGCATTGATACGGATGGCGGCTACAACGTGATTACCGTGAAGGATGGGGAAGTGACCGTAAGCGAGGCGGACTGCCGCGACCAGATTTGCGTGGAGCATAAAAAAATCAGGAAAACAGGCGAAACCATCGTCTGCCTGCCTCATAAGCTTGTTGTAACCGTTACGGGGGACAAACCCGGTGATTTTGATGCGGTGGTGATGTAAAAACATGAACTACAGAAAAATTCCTTATTACGGGCTGTTTGCCGCACTGGCGATACTGATGGGCTATGTAGAGTTCATGATTCCCGTGCCTGTGCCGATTCCCGGAGTGAAGCTGGGGCTGGCAAACGTGATTGTGATTATCATGCTTTATTTTATGGATGCGAAAAGCGCGTTTTTTGTTTCGCTGATTCGTGTGCTGCTTTCGGGACTGCTGTTTGCAGGCTTTGCCGGCATGCTCTACAGCATGGCCGGGGCATTATGCAGCTTTGCAGTGATGGTGCTTTTGCAGAAAACGGGGAAATTCAGCATGATCGGCGTTTCTGTTGCAGGCGGTATTTTTCATAATATCGGTCAGATTGTGGTTGCGTCGCTTGTGGTGCAGAATGTGCGGATGGCATATTATCTGCCCTTCCTGCTCGTTTCTGGCGTGGTGACAGGGGTGCTGATCGGGATTGTGGCACAGACGGCGTTAAAGCATTTAAGTCAGAAACCGCGTTTTTGACTTGGTTAGACAGAGGAATAAACAGACGGGACATTTCCCGAACCCTTTCAAATAAAAACGGATGCTTCAAAAGAAGCACCCGTTTTTTGTTTACATCATTTTCCGAAGGACATATTTTGTGATGTTGCTCATATTAATAATGCCAATCATTTTGCCATTTTCCAGAACGGGGGCTTTCTTGATATGGTTTTCGGTGAGAATCTGGCAGACCTCGCCCAATTCCATTTCCGCGCCGACGGAAATGACCTGTTTTTTCGCGATATCCCTTACCTGCATTGCCATGAGCTCCTTTGTGCGTTCCTCGAAATTCGGCAGCTCCTGCAAGGCGGAGGCATTGATAAACAGCGGCTCCACATCCGCAAGAAAGCGCAGGATATCCCCATCGGAAAGGAAGCCGATTAAATTTTTATCTCCATCCGTAACAGGCACGCCGCTGATTTTCTTTTCTGTGATGAGGTGCAGAGCATCGCGGATAGAGGTTTCTTCGGAAACGGTATAAACCTCCTGCTTCATGATGGCAAGCAACGGCGACTGCGCTGTTTCTTTTTTCGTAACACCGAGAATCGCGTCTCTTTGTGCACCGCATTTTTTTGTAATCCAGCGCAGCTCCATGCCGACCAGAATGGCGGCGGCAATCGTACCGATGCCGACACTGCCGAGAGAATGTAAGCAGATAAGACAGGTCACAAGAGAAATGACTACCATGGTCACATCAAAGGCAATCTTAACCGTCGGGAAGGGCTTCTTAATGGTCTTGGAGATGGCAAGCATTGCTCCCTCCCCTGCCAGCGGAATGATATCCGCAGGGACATACCAGAACAGCCCGAAGGCAATCAACCCCGTACTGAACAGCATCATGGCAAGGCGCACGATGAGATTTGTCGGGTCGGGGAAAAACACCATCAGCGAATTGCAGAAGGTCGTGAAATATCCGAACAGAATCCCTGCAAAAATCTGCAATAAATTTTTTGCCTGAAAGGCTCTGCGCAGTAGCAGAATCTGGAGCAGAACCAGAACAGCATGAAACAGAATTGTGGCTTTCCCCATTTCCAAGCCCACCACGCAGGTGATGGTATAGGGGATAGAGCTGACGGGCGAAACTCCCAGATTTGACTTAACCGAAATCGCCACACCAAGCGTCATAATCAAAAGCCCGATGACATAAGCCGGAATCCGCACAAAAAGGCGGCTTCCCTTTGTATTCTCCATAAAACTTTCCCCCTCTTTCTCTTTTTTCTTTTGTTTTTGTGTCCATTCATTAGACTATTCCAAGGAAAGCAGTTTGTCAACAGAATATCCCGAAAGAAGGCGTTCGGGTACTCTGTATACAAACGTGCGAAAATGCCGGAAATTGTCCGAAAAAACCGACGAAATCCACAAAAAGTCAAAAATCCCGAAAGTCCCCTTGAATGAGTGGCTTTTTAGTGTTAAAATCATTTTCAACATATTAAATACAATCAGAATGGCGTATTCTATATCAAAATCGGAAAAGAATCATAGGAGGAGAAAGAAAAATGGCAATTTATTTCACAGAACCATCCAGAACCTTCAGCGAATTTCTGCTGGTACCCGGCTATTCTTCCAAGCAGTGCATGGTGGATAACGTAAGCCTGAAAACACCCGTTGTTAAATTCAAAAAAGGGGAAGAACCTGCGCTCACAATGAACATCCCTCTGGTATCCGCAGTGATGCAGGCAGTATCCGATGACAAGATGGCAGTGGCTCTGGCGAAAGAAGGCGGCATTTCCTTCATCTTCGGCTCTCAGCCCATCGCAAGTCAGGCGGCTATGGTGGCAAGAGCAAAATCCTATAAAGCAGGCTTTGTAATCAGTGATTCCAACATCAGCCCCGAAAGCACGCTGAACGATATTCTTGCGCTGAAGGCAAGAACCGGTCACTCCACTGTTGCAGTTACCACAGACGGCACAGCACAGGGCAAGCTGGTTGGTCTGGTAACCAGCAGAGACTACCGCGTGAGCCGCATGGAAGGCACAGAACAAGTAAAGGATTTCATGACACCCATGGATCAGCTCATCTGGGCACCCTCCGGCACAACACTGAAGGAAGCAAACAACATCATCTGGGACAACAAAATCAACCAGCTGCCCATCGTAGATGCGGAAGGCAGACTGGAATACATGGTATTCCGTAAGGACTATGACAGCCACAAGGTAAACAAGGACGAGCTTCTGGATTCCAGCAAGCGTTATGTTGTCGGCGCAGGCATCAACACAAGAGACTTTAAGGAAAGAGTACCCGCTCTGGTAGAGGCAGGCGTAGACATCCTGTGCATCGACTCCTCCGAGGGCTACAGCGAATGGCAGAAGGATACACTGGAATGGATTCGTGAAACCTACGGCGACACCGTAAAGGTCGGCGCAGGCAACGTAGTGGATGCAGAGGGCTTCCGTTTCCTGGCAGACTGCGGCGCAGACTTTGTAAAAATCGGTATCGGCGGCGGCTCCATCTGCATTACCCGTGAGCAGAAGGGTATCGGCCGTGGACAGGCCTCTGCTGTCATCGAGGTTGCAAAGGCAAGAGATGATTACTACAAGGAAACCGGTATTTATATCCCCATCTGTTCCGACGGCGGTATCGTTTACGATTACCACATGACACTGGCACTGGCAATGGGCGCAGACTTCATCATGCTGGGCAGATACTTCGCACGCTTCGATGAATCCCCTACAAACAAGGTGAACATCAACGGCTCCTACATGAAGGAATACTGGGGCGAAGGCTCTGCAAGAGCGAGAAACTGGCAGAGATACGACATGGGCGGCGATGCAAAGCTTTCCTTTGAGGAAGGCGTTGACTCCTATGTTCCCTATGCCGGCAGCCTGCATGACAACGTAGGGCTTTCCCTGAAAAAGGTAAAATCCACGATGTGCAACTGTGGTGTGCTTTCCATTCCCGAATTGCAGGAAAAAGCGAAAATTACCGTTATTTCCACAACCTCTCTGGTGGAAGGCGGCGCGCATGACGTTCTTCTGAAGGACAGCGCACAGATTAAATAAGAAAACAGGCAGAAGCATTGCATATATTGCCCCGAATTCAGACGAATTCGGGGCTTATTTTTTCTATTTTGCTATATCTTGCGAAAGTTTGGCGAATTGGCTTGACAGTGCCTGCACTTTTTCATACAATAGAAATAGTTAGTTTGCGAATAAATTTTTATTCAGCAAACTCTTTTTTTGATGAAAAAGCAGTTTGAAAGCGAAACAAAGGAGGAATTCGGAAAATGGAAGAAAACAAAATGGGCGTTATGCCCGTCAATAAGCTATTGATTTCCATGGCATTGCCCATGATGATTTCTATGCTGGTGCAGGCGTTATATAACATCGTTGACAGTATGTTTGTTGCACAAATCAGCGAAAATGCCTTAACAGCGGTTTCTCTTGCATTTCCTGCGCAAAACCTGATGATTGCCATTGGCACAGGCACCGGTGTCGGTATCAATGCACTGGTTTCCCGCTCCTTAGGGGAAAGAAACCAGGAGCGTGCCAATTTGATTGCCAACAACGGCTTGGCGTTATATGTCATCAGCGGGATTCTCTTTGCGATTTTCGGTCTGCTGGGCAGCAATCTTTTCTTCCGTGCGCAAACAGATGATCCCGAAATTGTGCGTCTGGGTACGGAATATTTGCGTATCTGCTGTCTGCTTTCCACAGCAATCTTTTTGCAGTTTGGCTTTGAGCGTATCCTGCAGGCAACCGGCAGAACCTTCTATACCATGCTGACACAGGGCTTGGGTGCCATTGTGAATATCATTATGGACCCCATTTTGATTTTCGGCCTGTTCGGCGCACCAAAGCTTGGGGTGCGTGGTGCGGCTATCGCAACTGTGTTCGGGCAGATTTGTGCGGCAAGTCTGGCCTGCTTCTTCAATAAAAAGAAAAACGATGATATTGTCATCAATCCAAAGAAATATCATTTGCAGGCACACGCAGTCAAGAGCATTTATGCCATCGGGATTCCTTCCATCTGCATGGCATCCATCGGCTCTATTATGACCTTCGGCATGAATAAAATTTTGATTGGCTTTACCTCAACCGCAGCAGCCGTATTCGGCGTATACTTCAAACTGCAAAGCTTCATCTTCATGCCTGTATTCGGTCTGAATAACGGCATGGTGCCGATCATCGGCTTCAACTACGGCGCAAGAAAGCCCGATCGCCTGATGAAAACCATGCGCCTTGCGGTGACCTATGCCGTTTCCATTATGATTATCGGCATGATTCTTTTCTGGGCCTTCACAAAGCAGCTTCTGGGCATCTTCAACGCATCCGAGCAGATGCTTGCCATCGGCATTCCCGCCCTGCGTATCATCAGCCTTTCCTTCCTTCTGGCAGGCTTTGATATTATCATTATCTCTGTTATGCAGGCCTTGGGGCATGGCGTGATCAGCTTGATTATCTCCATGATGCGTCAGCTTGTGGTGCTGCTGCCTGCCGCCTTCCTCTTTTCTAAAATCTGGGGCTTGGGTGCTGTGTGGATTGCCTTCCCTCTGGCAGAATGTGTTTCCCTCTGTGTTACCCTTCTGTTCTGGCGGAAGGTATACCGTAATGAGATTCAGCCTTTATATAACGCAGAGCGTTAAGTCGAAATTACAAAAAGCCCTATGCTTTCGCATAGGGCTTTTTTATATGCTCCTGATTTCGACTTAAGCGAAGCGCTTTTAGTCTTCAGGGCTAATCATGAGGGCGAAATCCAACCATTCCGCAACGAGGGAATATAATTTATCCTCATCATTCAGGGCATCCATGGTTTCCTCATCACTGCTTTCAAAGGTCAGCATGTGTCTGCCGTAGGCATCATAGAAATCTGCCTGCCACTCCTCCTTCACACGCTGGTATTTCTTTAAATAATACACAACCTCTTCCGTATTATTATATCTATATTTATCGTGCCGCATATTTTTTCCTCCTTTTCGGAAATGAAATTCCAAAGTCAGCTTTATCATACCAGAAAAAGCGGAGAAAATAAAGGTGCGCCCGAATAAAAAAAATATGCGGTATAAAGAAATCTTTACTTGCTTTTCCGGAACGGATATGCTAGAATCTTTTCAAATAAAGGGGAGTAGCTTACGGGAAACCGTTGCCGACACTCGTCATCACGGTCATTTCAAAAATGAAATCCCGGGTGTCGTCCGACAGAGTGATTTTGTCATCTGAGAAGCAAGACTTTTATTGCACTTTTTTTGAGTGGTGCAATAGGGGTCTTTTTTATTTTCCTGAAAAAAGCCGCCTGCACCGGAAAACAGAAAGGAGAATGGATATGAAACAGCCTTGGACAGAAACAAAGGAAGCTCTATTTACCACGTATCAGACAGATGCGCACGGCTTGAGCGGCGGAGAGGCGCAGAAGCGACTTGCGCAGTACGGCGAGAACAAACTGATTGAGGGCAAGCAGAAAAGCGTACTGCGCGTATTTGCGGAGCAGTTTGCGGATTTACTGGTGGTAATTCTGCTGATTGCGGCAATCATTTCCGCGCTGACGGGCGGCTGGGAAGGCACGATTGTTATTATTGCGGTGCTGATTCTGAATGCGATTCTTGGAACGGTGCAGCATTTTAAGGCACAGAAATCTCTGGAAAGCCTGAAAGCGATGTCCGCACCCCATGCGCGCGTGCTGCGTGACGGAGAAAAGCTTGAAATTTCCGCGCTTTCCCTCGTGCCGGGGGATATCCTGCTGCTGGAGGCAGGGGATATTGCCGCCGCCGATGGTCGCATTTTGGAGAATTATTCTTTGCAGGTAAACGAATCCGCTTTGACGGGTGAATCGGAAAACATCAACAAAACCGACCGACCGCTTGATGCAGAAGAACTGCCCCTGGGCGACCGCCTGAATATGGTCTACAGTGGTTCGCCTGTTGCCTACGGGCGTGCGGTGGTGCTTGTAACGGCAACAGGCATGGATACGGAAATGGGGAAAATCGCGCATCTGATGGCATCCGCGCAGGAGAAGGAAACGCCTTTGCAGAAAAGTCTGGACGATTTTTCCAAAAAGCTTTCGATTCTGATTCTGATTATCTGTGCGATTGTGTTTGCGCTTGGCGTATGGCGGCAGATGGGACTTGGGCAGGCATTGATGTTCGCAGTTGCACTGGCAGTTGCGGCGATTCCCGAAGCATTAAGCTCTATCGTGACAATCGGACTTGCAATCGGGACACAGAAGATGGCAAAACAGAATGCCATCATCAAAAAGCTGCGTGCGGTGGAGGCACTTGGCTCTGTTTCCGTTATCTGTTCCGATAAGACAGGGACACTGACACAGAATAAAATGACCGTACAGAAGGCATTTACACTCGGCAGGGTTTGGGATGCGGAAGAACAGCCGCAATCCCCTTTAAAGGAGCTCATCGGGGAAAGCGTGCTTTGCAATGACGGGGCCATCCACGAGGATGCACAAATCGGTGACCCGACCGAAACCGCCCTTCTGGCATTTTGCCGCAAGGCAGGCGGAGATGAAAACGAAATTCGGCAGGGTTTCCCCCGTTTGCAGGAGCTGCCCTTTGATTCTGACAGAAAGCTGATGTCCACCCTGCACGAAATTGCCGGAAAAACCACGCTTCTGACCAAGGGTGCGCCGGATGTGCTTCTGGGACGGTGTTCCTCTGCGAAGGCAGAAACGGGCGTTGTTCCCATGGAGGATGCGATTGCCAAAGAAATCCATGCACAGATTGCGGCTTTTTCTGCGGAGGGGCTTCGTGTGCTTGCCTTTGCGGAAAAGACACTGCCCGAAAACCGTCCGTTGACATTAGAGGATGAAAATGACCTTACCTTTGTGGGTCTGATTGCCATGATGGACCCTCCTCGTGAGGAATCCGCCGCAGCGGTTGCCGACTGCCGCCGCGCAGGTATCCGCCCTGTGATGATTACGGGTGACCATAAGGTAACGGCTTCTGCGATTGCGAAAAAAATCGGGATTTTGCAGGAGGGCGACCTTGCCGTTGAAGGGGCAGAGCTGGAGCGCATGACGGACGAGGAGCTGAAGGAAAAGGTACGGCAGATTTCGGTTTACGCGCGCGTTTCTCCTGAGCATAAAATTCGCATTGTGCGCGCATGGCAGGAAAACGGCTGCATCACTGCGATGACAGGGGATGGCGTGAACGATGCCCCTGCCCTCAAGCAGGCAGACATCGGCATTGCAATGGGCATTACGGGGACGGAGGTTTCCAAGGATGCTGCGGCAATGATTCTGACGGATGATAATTTTGCGACCATTGTCAAAGCCGTTGCCAACGGCAGAAATGTATATACAAATATCAAAAATTCCATCGGCTTTTTGTTGAGCGGCAATCTGGCAGGGATTCTGGTTGTCATGTTTACCTCTTTGATGGGGCTGCCACTGCCCTTCACGGCAGTACAGCTTTTATTCATCAACCTGCTGACGGACAGCCTGCCTGCACTTGCGGTCAACATGGAGCAGCCGACGGGCGACCTGCTCAATCAGGCACCCAGAAAAGCAAACGAAGGGATTTTGACAGGCGCTTTTCTGAAGCGGCTTTCCTTACAGGGCGTTCTGATTGCGATTGTAACCATGCTTGCGTTTTACAACGGTCTGGCAGTCAGCGGCGCAATGGCTTGTACGATGGCGTTTGCAACGCTTTGCCTTGCACGACTGTTCCACGGCTTTAACTGCCGCGGCACACGCTCCGTTTTCCGCCTGCCGATGAACCCCTTCTGCTTCGGAGCATTTGCAATCGGCGCATTGCTGCTGTTTGCAGTGCTTTGTATCCCTGCCCTGCATGGGTTATTTGACATCAGCAATGCACTGACCGGGAATGATATCCTGAAAATCGCCGGGTTTGCCTTCCTGCCGACCCTGCTGATTCAGCTGTTCCGCGTGGTGAGAGGGAAATAAGCATCGTTTTATTGAAAATATGCTATCACAAAGCAGTAAGCAATAAGTTTTTGTGATACCCCTTCCATCAAGAAAAAATGGATTTTCTATTTTTTTACTGGGAAAATATTTTCTTCTGCGGATTCTTGTGCTATACTCAAAAAAAATATTTAAAAAAGTTTTTTCGTTTTTAAAATTTTTATTCTAAAGAAAAGGGATGATGAAAATGGCAGAAAAAATCAGAATTGGTATTTTGGGCTATGGCAACTTAGGGAAGGGCGTGGAGCTGGCAATCAGACAGAACCCCGACATGGAGCTTGCGGCTTTCTTCACCAGAAGAGCCCCCGAAGCACTGAAAACACAGAGCCCCGATGTACCTGTATATAACGTAAAGGACGCAATCAGCAAAAAAGACGACATTGATGTTATGATTCTCTGTGGCGGCAGTGCGACAGATCTGCCTGTACAGAGCCCTGAATATGCAAAATATTTCAACATCGTGGACAGCTTTGATACCCACGCAAAAATTCCTGAGCATTTCGCAAATGTAGACGCTTCCGCAAAGGAAGGCGGTCATGTTGCTTTCATTTCCGTTGGCTGGGATCCCGGTATGTTCAGCCTGCAGAGACTGATTGGCAACTGCATTCTGCCCAACGGCAAGGATTACACCTTCTGGGGCAGAGGCGTAAGTCAGGGACATTCCGATGCCATCAGACGCATTAAGGGCGTAAAGGATGGCAAGCAGTATACCGTTCCCGTTCCTGCGGCACTGGAAAAGGTAAGAGCAGGCGAAAACCCCGAGCTGACCACAAGAGAAAAACACACAAGAGAATGCTATGTTGTGGCTGAGGAAGGCGCAGATCTGGCACGCATTGAAAACGAAATCAAGACCATGCCCAACTACTTCGCTGATTATGACACAACGGTTCACTTCATTTCTCAGGAGGAGCTGGATCGCGACCACAGCGGTATCCCTCACGGCGGCTTTGTTATCCGCACAGGCACAACCGGCGCAGATACCAAGCAGATGATTGAATATTCTCTGAAGCTGGGCTCCAACCCCGAATTTACTTCCAGCGTAATTGTTGCTTATGCAAGAGCGGCTTACAAGATGGCACAGGAGGGCATCACAGGGGCAAAGACTGTATTTGATGTTGCACCCACCTATCTTTCTCCCCTGTCTGCGGAAGAACAGAGAAAAACATTACTGTAAGTTGAAATCAGAATTTCAACTTGATAAAACAGAAGAATAAACTGATGCGTTCCGGCGGTAAACCTTGAAACGCCCAGTTTTCCTCGGCGGAAATAAATTCCGCCTGCGGATTCCAGTCGGGAAAACGCTTCGTTTCCCGAACCCTTCCGCTATATTTGGGACAGAAAATACCCCCATCGGTGAACCGATGGGGGTTGTTTTTTTTATTTGCCCTTCTGCATAACATCAATAATCGTACTGTCCATGGGAGCCATCCCCTCATCGGAGATACGTCCCAGATTCTTTTCCGTCTGCTCTGCGGAGGAACCGATTACGCCGAAATTATGCGGAATGGCAATGCCTTCCATGGCGAGCATTGCGGAAAGATATGCCGCATAGACCCCTGCGGATGCCTTGAGCGCACAGCCGATACTGCCGCCATCGCAGATCATGCCGGTAAGATTTGCCGCCATGTGATCCATTGCCGCAGAGGCCTCCTTCGCGCTGCCGCCCATGAGCAGCACAATACCTGCCGCCGCACCGCTGCCACCGCCCAGAACACAGCCGCAGAGGGCAGAAAGTCTGCCGGTATAATGTTTGCTGAAAATGGTGATTAAGCAGCTGAGTGCCACGCCGCGGATGATTTCTTCCTCTGTTTTTCCTGCAAATCTGCCATAGGAAACAACGGGCATGGAGCAGAGAATTCCATGGGAGCCACTGCCGACAATGCTCATGGCAGGAAAGGGCAGACCTGCCAGACGCGCATCCATGGCGGAGCAGGTCAGCCTCTGTGCGGCGTAAATCATATCGTCACCGACAGCACCTCTATTACGGAAGGCTGCCAGAGTTTTCCAGATTTGCAGACCTACGCCCTTCTCGCCCTCGGCGGAAAGCGCACAGTTCATGGCAATCATTTCTTTCACACAGGACAATTCTGCGATGGGAACGGTTTTTGCATAATCCACCATATCCGCAACGGTAACTGCTTCAAAATCGAAGGCATGCTGCTGTTCCGCCGCCTTTGTCTGCTCTGCCTGAAAGAGAACGGTATCATTTTTTGCAACAAAAACGATATTCGCGTGGAAATCCTCAATGCGGCAAACGCCGACCCCTTCGCTTGTCCGGATTTCCGCAAGGATATAAATGCCCTCCTTTGTTTCATCGGCTTTGATATCCATGGGAATCTGCAATGTCTTTGCCTCGGCAACATGTGCGGCTGTAATATTTTTCAGCACCTCCAGACCAAGCGTCCAATCGCCGCCCAAGGCACCCAATGCCGCCGCCATATTGCAGCCAAGCTCCTGCGTGCCGGGAATGGCGCAGGAAAAGGCGTTTTTATACATGCCGCCATTCATCACCATGCGAATCTCCTGCAGCTTACCGCCCACAGCCGCATAGGCTCTCGCCGCCGCAAGGGCAATCGCGCCGACCTCTGTTACGCCTAAGGCAGGCTTCATTTCATTTTTTAACAGACCGGTAAAATCGAATTTCATTTTTATACCCTCTCCCTCTCATTTGTCCTACAATTTCTTCTTTCAGTATACCTGTTCCAATGAAAAAAAGCTACCTGAAATGCTCTTACTATCGAGAAAACAATTCTTCCGATACATTCCATCGAATTTTTCGATTTTCTGTTGTGTTTTCATGGAAATTTTTCTATAATAAAATCAGCTTCTCTGACAACGTATGAGAAAAAATACATGCTCTTTCGCACAGCGCGAACAGCATGCAAAAAAACAGAGGATTTATAGGAGGTTTTTATGGAAAACAGAGAGAAATTCAGCTCCCGTCTGGGCTTCCTGCTCATTTCCGCAGGCTGTGCCATCGGTCTGGGGAATGTGTGGAAATTCCCTTACATCACAGGGAAATACGGCGGCGCTGCCTTTGTGCTGATTTATTTCGTATTTCTGCTCATTCTGGGCATTCCCATTCTGACACTGGAGCTTGCCGTTGGGCGCGCCAGTCAGCGCAGTGTTGCCCTTTCCATGGATGTGCTGGAGCCGAAGGGAACGAAGTGGCATTGGTTCAAATTTCCTGCAATGGCAGGTAACTACATCCTGATGATGTTTTACACCACGGTTGCCGGTTGGATGGTTTATTATTTCTTCAAGATGGCGGCAGGCGGCTTTGTAGGGATGAACGCGGATGAAATCGGCGCAACCTTCAACAGCACCCTTGCCAACCCGACGCTGAATGTTGCGTTTATGATTGCCGTTGTCATCAGCTGTATGCTGATTGTGGGCAAGGGGCTGCAAAACGGCGTGGAAAAAATCACGAAGGTGATGATGATTGCGTTGCTGGTGCTGATGATTGTGCTTGCGGTGCGCTCCTTCTTTCTGGCAGGGGGCGAGGAAGGACTGCGGTTCTATCTCTATCCCGATTTTTCCAAGCTGATGGAATATGGCATTACAGAGGTGCTTTTTGCCGCGATGAGTCAGGCTTTCTTCACGCTGAGCATCGGCATGGGCGCGATTGCGATTTTCGGCAGCTTTATCGACCGCAGCCGCTCCCTGATGGGCGAGGCAATCTGCATTACGATTCTGGATACGGCGGTTGCGCTGATGGCAGGTCTGATTATCTTCCCTGCGTGCTTTGCTTATGGGGTTGACCCCGGTCAGGGCCCCGGACTGATTTTCGTGACACTCCCCAACGTATTCAATGCAATGCCGGGCGGTCGGCTCTGGGGGACGCTGTTCTTCCTGTTCATGTGCTTTGCGGCATTCTCTACGGTCATCGGTGTATTCCAGAACCTGATTACCTTCTGGACGGATATGACGGATGCGCCGCGCAAGAAAATTGTTGCGTATCATATTGTGGCACTGATTGTGCTTTGCCTGCCCTGCGCGCTGGGCTACAACGTGCTGAGCGGCTTACAGCCCTTGGGCGAGGGCACTGCGATTCTGGATCTGGAGGATTTCCTGGTTTCCAATAATATTCTGCCGCTGGGCAGTATCGTTTATGTGCTGTTCTGTGCATGCAAAAACGGCTGGGGCTGGGAGAGCTTCATGGACGAGGCAAACGCCGGCGAAGGGCTGAAATTCCCGAACGGGATTCGGCTGTATGTGAAATATATTCTGCCGCTGATTATTCTGTTTGTATTCGTGATGGGGTATCTCTCCATGTTCAGCAAATAAGCAGCTTTCAACAATTTTTACAAAAGAGAAGGAAGGAACAAGGATGCTTACGATACCGCAATTAACGGAAAAAATGATCGCCTTTTCCGCAGGGAATACGGCGGATATCCACCATTTTCTCTGCGTCTGGGCGTATGCAAAAACGATTGGCGAGGCAGAGGGTCTGGACGAAAAGACGCTGTTTCTGTTGGAGGCAACAGCAATCATCCACGATATTTCCTGTCCGCTCTGTCGGGAAAAATACGGCAATACGGACGGCAAGCATCAGGAGGCGGAAAGCCCTCGGCTGGTGCGTGACTTTTTGGCGGACAGCGGATTCGACGCAGAACTGATTGACCGCATTTCCTATCTGATTGCACACCACCATACGGTGACAGGGATTGACGGAATGGATTATCAGATTCTGATTGAGGCGGATTTTCTGGTGAATGCGGCGGAAAAGGGCTTGGGAAAAGAAGCCGTTGCGCATTTTCTGGAAAACGTGGCGAAAACGGACTGCGGCAGGCGGCTGTTGCAATCTGTATTTTTGGACAAATAAAATTGCCCCTTCGTACCAAAGGTACGAAGGGGTTTTCTTATGCCGTTTTTAAATGGGGTGGCAGACAGTGCCCCATTGGACATCCTCTTTGCCATTTGCAAGCGTTACTTTTTTGGAAACAACGGCATAGCCGTCCTCGAAATCTCTTGCAAAATCGAAGGTGGGGGCAATGACCCAAGTGCCGTCCTCACCGACATAGCCATATTTGCCTGTTTTTTCATCCTGATAGGGGGCAAGCCCTTCGGACAGCCGCATTCTCCATTCTGCATCCTTCTCGGAAACACGCCCATTTTCATCGAAGTACAGCTTCACATATTCCACCCTGCCGGGTGCAACCTGCTCCTCGGCTTCTATGGAAATAATGCCATTGCCGTGTCCACTCATATATTCCCCGGTTATGATGGATTTCAGCTTTTTGCCTGTCCTGTCAATCAGGAAAACCTCGCCGCTTTTTTCCTGTGCAAAGGCTTTGCCGTTCCAAAAATCTGTTATTTTGTTATAGCGCAGGGGGATAACCTCTTTGCCGGTTTTATCGATATAGCCGATATTTCTGTCCGTATCCTCTACCTTTGCGAGACCATCCCGGAAAGCAAATGCATCTCTGTATTTCGGCTCGATGACCCAGCCTCCTTTTTTATCAATATAGCCATAACGGGTTTCTGCGCTCTGCCTTCCTTCTTCCTTCGGAAGATCTACGCCTACTGCCGCCAAGCCCTCGGAAAAGGCATCGGCACTGTAAGAGGATAGGGAAATGACTTCTTCGCCCTTTGCGTTGATATAACCGCTTTTTCTTTCCTTATAGTCCATCACCATTGCCAGACCTTCGGAAAAGCTGTCTATCACATGGTAATCGTCCGCAAACTGCGTATTGCCTTCCATATCAAGAATCTGGCTTGTTCCGTCCCGTTTATTCAAACGCAGGAAACCATCCCCATAGCCGCGCAGTCTGAGAACATCCTTATTGCTATATTGGAGCAGTACCTTACCCTGCTGATTCAGAAGGAACCAATCTGCCTGCTGATTTTCATATTCCTGCGGCGCACCCAGAATATCCCCCGCGGTATTGACGTATTTTTCCGCGATGAAATAATCGCCGCCGATGGATTTGATATCATCATAGCGTTCTGTCAGGGGAATGCCGAACACTGCCGCTTCGCCCGTTCCCTTGACGGAGGAGGTATCGTTTGCCGTTGCCGCTGTCAGCTCTGTCAGCTGTACGGCTGCGGTTTTTGTTTCTGCATCCCAGCTGAGAGCATCCGCATCGACGATATAGCGGTTAAAGCATTTCAGCACGCCCTCCCAATCGCGCAGGGGGACAAAAACTCTGCCGTCCTTGACCTCCATCTGCCCAAACGAAGGCAACAGGCTGCTGTTTCTCCAGATGCGGTTGCCGGTGATATCAAAGCTCAGCGTGTAATCTTGCATGGTGACCTTGGCAAGCTGAATCCCATCCTCCCAGACAAGCTCTGCATCCGCATCCAACGCCTGCATAAAGGTACGCAGGGGGAGCATGGTATAGCCGTTTTTGGTATAAATCGCTACATCCAAGGGCTGTGCTTTGCCGTCCTTGGTAAATTCCGTTGTGCCGACCCTTGCCGTAAAGGTATGCGGTGTTTTCGTGAACAGTGATTCCTCCGCCGCATAGGCAGGCATGCTCCCTGCCAGAAGTGCCGCGCTGAGTGCCATACAGAATATTTTTTTCATACGCCTTTTCCCCCTTTTTATCTGTTCGGATTTTGGATAATGCCCCATTCGACATCCCTTGTGCCGTCTGCCAGTGTGATTTCATTGGCAACCACCGCATAGCCGTCTTGGAATCTCTCCGCCGCATCAAATGCAGGCGCAATCACCCAAGTGCCGCTTTCGTTTACATAGCCGTATTTCTTTGCCGTCGCATCCCAATACGGTGCAAGTCCCTCGGAAAGTCCCTTTTTCAGAAGATAGGTTTCATAGGAAATTTCGTCTGTTTCATCAAAATAGCGTCTTACATGCTCATGGTCGCCATCGGGCAGATTCACAATCTCCTCCGTCATTGCCATGCCGTTCTTCTGCTGATTTGGTTTTGTCATTCTATCATCTGCATATACCAGATATTCTGCATCCGCAATCCTTTTCAGCCTTTTGCCTGTTTGATCAATCAGCCAGTTTTTTCCTTCCGCATCTGACGCATAGGTTGCACCGTTTCGGAAATAGCCTGCCCAACGATACTGACAGGGAATAACCTCTTTACCCGTTTTATCAATAAAGCCTGCCTTATGCGTATCGCGGCTGCGCACCATTGCCAAGCCTTCATAGAAGGGAAAAGCCGAACTGTATTTCGACGCATCAATGGCAACCTTGCCTGTTTTATCAATATAAGCATAGGTGCCGTCTTTTTTCTTTACAACTGCCAAACCATCGGAGAAGGGTTCTGCCTCCTCAAACTGCAAAGGAATCACAACCTCGCCGTTTCGATTCACAAAGCCTGTGCCGTTTTTATCCGAAACTGCCGCCAGGCCTTCGGAAAAGAAATCTACATAAAGATAAACAAAGGGAATGACGGTATTGCCTTCCCAGTCAATGGCACCATTGCCAAAGCCGTTTTCCGTATTTCTGCCAACTAAGAAGGTTCGCTCACCGCCGTCCTCCATATAGTTATCCGTTCCGGTGTCATAGGTCTGCAACACCTTTCCCTTACTATCCAGAAGATACCGTACATTTTCGCGTCTGCCCATGCTGACACCCAAGCCGACATTCGTTTCTCCCGTATATTTCTGTGCAAGGAAATAGCCGTCCCCAAGGGGCTCGATTTCATCATACTGCGTGGTGAGTGCCATGGTATAGGATGCCTGCGCGCCCTTGCCGCTCAGTGTGGGTTTTTCCAGATTATTGGAGGTATCAAGCTTCTGTTCCACCGCGCGGATGGTTGCCAGCTTTGTGGTGCTGTCCCATGTAATATCGCCCTCCTCCATGAGATAGCCGATGGACTGCAAAATACCCGACCAGTTCCGCAGGGGAACGAAAACGCGCCCATCCTTCACTTCCATTTTGCCCCAGACGGGCAGAGCTTCTCCGTTTTTCAGAATCGTATTATTTTTTAAATCAAAAATGAGAATATAAGCGCCATAAAGAACGGTTGCGGTCTGCTTCTTCCCATCCCAGATCATGTTTTTGGGATGGATTTGCAGGACTGCGTTCATAAAGGTGCGCAGGGGCAGCATGGTATAGCCGTTTTTGGTATAAATCGCTACATCCAAGGGCTGTGCTGCGCCATCCTTGGTAAATTCCGTTGTGCCGACCTTTGCCGTAAAGGTATGCGGCACCTTTGTGATATAATCTGCCGCGTAGGCAGGCACGCTCCCTGCCAGAAGTGCTGCGCTGAGTGCCATACAAACGAGTTTTTTCATACTTTTGTCCCTCCCCGAAAATACAACTGTGCTTTTGCTTCTGCTTTCACTCTAGCAGAAGAAAACGCTTCCCTCAAGAGAGGGGAAGGAAATTTAAGAAATTCGTAAGAAATTTGTAAGCTGCTTGTAACACAAGGCGTTTTTCTGTATACAAAAAAGAGCCTGCGTGGGAAAATTCCCATACAGACTCTTTTATTTTCTGCAAAATCGGATTAGAATTCTGCGTTATTTACGGTACGAGGGTAAGGCAGGACATCGCGGATATTGCCGACACCTGTCAGATACATTACCGCACGTTCAAAGCCCAGACCGAAGCCTGCGTGTCTTGTGCCGCCGTATTTACGCAGATCCAGATACCACCAGTAGTCCTCTTTTTTCAGACCCAGCTCGTTCATGCGGTTTTCCAGAACCTCCAGTCTTTCCTCTCTCTGGCTGCCGCCGATGATTTCGCCAACGCCGGGCACAAGCAAATCCATTGCCGCAACGGTCTTTTTATCATCATTCAGACGCATATAGAACGCCTTGATTTCTACGGGGTAATCGGTTACGAATACAGGCTTTTTGTAAATCTGCTCTGTCAGATAGCGTTCATGCTCTGTCTGCAAATCAATGCCCCATTCTACGGGATATTCAAAGGTATGACCGGATTTTTTCAAAAGCTCAACCGCTTCTGTGTAGGTCACTCTGCCAAATTCGTTATCGAGGATGTTATGCAGTCTGTCCAGCAGACCCTTGTCCACGAAGCTGTTGAAGAATTCCATTTCTTCGGGGGCGTTGTCCAGAACATACTGAATGATATATTTCAGCATTTCCTCTGCGATTTCCATGTTATCGTTCAAATCGGCAAATGCCATTTCGGGTTCAATCATCCAGAATTCCGCCGCATGTCTGGTTGTGTTGGAATTTTCCGCACGGAAGGTAGGCCCGAAGGTATAAACATTGCGGAACGCCATTGCAAAGGTTTCCGCGGAAAGCTGACCGGATACGGTAAGGTTGGTTTCCTTGCCGAAGAAGTCTTTGGAATAATCTACCTTGCCATCGGCTGTGCGAGGCAGGTTATCCAAATCCAGTGTGGTTACACGGAACATTTCGCCCGCACCCTCACAGTCGGAGCCTGTGATGATGGGTGTATGGGCATATACAAAGCCCTTGCCCTGGAAAAATTCATGAATTGCCATTGCAATCAGGCTGCGCACGCGGAAGGTTGCGGAGAACAGGTTTGTTCTTGGGCGCAGATATGCGATTTCACGCAGAAATTCTACGGAGTGGCGTTTTTTCTGCAGGGGATAATCGGGGGTGGAGGTGCCTTCCACATCAATCTGTGTTGCCTTTACCTCGAAGGGCTGCTTTGCTTCGGGGGTTTCCACCAGAAGACCTTTTATAATCAGCGCCGCGCCGACATTCTGCTTGGAGATTTCTTCATAATTCTTCAGTCTTTCCGCTTCAAAAACAATCTGAATATTTTTGAAGAAGGAGCCGTCATTCAGCTCGATAAAGCCGAAATTCTTGGAGACACGCATGGTGCGAATCCAGCCGCCCAGTGTGACCTCTTTATTTGCATACGCCGCAGTGTTGCGGTAGATAGATTTTACTGTTGTCAAATCCATGATGTTACATCCTTTCCTGAGTTTTCTGTCCATAATACTTCTATTGTAGCCGTTTCAAGGGAAAAAGACAACCTTTTTATCGGATTTATCGGAAAAATCAATCCTGCTTTTCCGCTTTCGCCGCCTTCTGCGCCGCAATTTTCTCAAAATTGATATGGCAATAGCCATTGGGATTTTTTTCAAGATATTTCTGGTGATACGTCTCCGCTTGAATAAACTGGCGCAGGGGGAGATTTTCAATCATAATCGGCTGTTTGTAGTCCTTTTGCAGGGTATCCAGAAATGCCTGTGCCGTCTGCCGCTGCTTCTCAGTGAGGGAATAGATGCCCGTGCGGTACTGAATCCCGATATCCATGCCCTGCCTGCCCAGAGAGGTCGGGTCGATGGTATAGCAATATTCCCTGAGAATTTCTGTCAGAGAGATTTTTTCCGCATCAAAGACAACCTCGACCGCTTCGGCGTGTCCGCTGTGATTGCAGACCTCCTCATAGGTGACGCTTTCCTTGAGGGGCGGATTCCAGAGGGGCTTTTCGCCCAGAGCATAGCCGACCCTTGTTTCCAGAACACCATCAACACCTTGCATATATTTTTCCGTGCCCCAGAAGCAGCCGCCTGCCAGATAAATCGTTTCTTTTTTCATAAGAGTCCTCTCTCCTTTCCTAAGTGCCATCTCTCCTTATTTTCTGATGATATCGTAACAATCCGTTCTGCGGTGCTTTAACAGCGGCAGCTCCGCCCGCACCTGCTCCAGCCTTGCAAAATCCAGCTCCGCTGTGAGGATGCCCTCGTTTTCGTCCAGCTCCGCTACCACACTGCCCCAAGGGTCGGTAACAATAGAATGACCCCATGCGGTATAGGAGGACTGCAAATCACGCGCAGGGGCACAGCCTGCCAGAAAAACCTGATTATCCAAGGCACGCATACGGAAGGACATTTCCCAATGGGCAGGGCCTGTTGTCATATTGAAGGCGGCAGGGACAAGGATTGCCCTTGCGCCTTCGAGCGCAAGCAGACGGGACAGCTCCGGAAAACGGATATCATAGCAAATCATCAACCCCATCCTGCCCCACGGGGTGTCGAAGGTGGTGACATCCCTGCCGGCGGTAAAGGTATCGGATTCCATGAAATACTGTCCGCCGGGGACATTGATATCAAACAGATGGGTTTTGCGGTGTCTTGCGATGCAGCTTCCCTTATTATCATAGACGAAGGCGGCGTTATAGATTCTGCCATCCGCCGCAAGCGGAACAGAGCCTGCAACCACATACAAGCCGAGAGCCCCTGCCATTTCGGCGATGCCCTGCAAAAACGGGGCGTTTTCGGGCATGGCATAGCGCACAAAGGCACTGTTTTCATAGGGGCAGCAGCACATTTCGGGCAAAACTGCCAGATCCGCGCCCTCCTGCTTTGCCTGCACAAGCATCTGTTTTATTTTTTCAAGATTTTCCTCAGGTGTCGGCAGGGTTTTTAACTGCAATAAAGCTACTTTCATTCCACAGACCTCCTATCTGCCTTCTTTTTGCCTTTATCATAGCATACCCGAAAAAAAAGAAAAAGGGGATTTGCCTTTTGCATAGTATGGAAGGAGTCCATAAAAAACAGAGAAAGGAGTTTTTTCTATGTATCCTTATTTTCAGAAAAACCAGAAACCCAATCCTTCCAATTCTTCCAAGCTTTCTGTCAGAGAAGCAAGCCCTGCCGATCCTCTGCGGCAATTTCTGGCGGAAAACCCTGCCTTCGGCACACTGCTGTTTCAGGTGACGGGCGGACAGGGGGCCGTTCCCATCGAGAGGGCAACGGTTGTCATCAGCAAGGCATTACCCAACGGGCATACGCTTTCCGTTACCACAATGACGAATGAAAGCGGCAAAACGGCAGAAATTTCACTGCCTGCGCCGCGCCGCGATAAATCGCAGACACCGGGCGGCACAGATGTTTTTGCGACATACGATGCACTGATTTCCGCCCCCGGAACGGTTCCTGTTGTGGTGCATGATATCCCCATTTTTGACGGGATTACCACAATTCAGCCTGTCGCACTTTCCTTTGATGTCAGCGGAGCGCGCAGGGACGAGGCAGAAAGCATCACCGATACCGAACCGAATTTATAAAAAAGGAGGAAGCACACCATGGCTTTACAGCAGGTTCCAACCATTCCCGAAACAATTACGGTACATCTGGGGCTGCCGAATCAGCCTGCGGAAAACGTAACCGTGCCGTTTCCCGATTATATCAAAAATGTGGCCTCCAGCGAGATTTACCCCACATGGCCCGAAGCCGCAATTCGCGCGAATATCTACGCACAGATTACCTATGCGCTGAACCGCATATTTAACGAATTTTACCGCAGTCAGGGGTATGATTTTGATATTACCTCAACCACGCAGTATGACCAGACCTACATCAAGGGACGGGATATTTATGAAAACATCAGCCGCATTGTGGATGAAATTTTCAACAACTATGTGGTGCGGCAGGGGCGTGTTGACCCGTTTTTCACCGCCTACTGCAATGGCACAACCACCGTCTGCGACGGACTTTCCCAATGGGAGACGGTTGCATTGGCGGAGCAAGGGCTGACACCCTATCAGATTTTGCAGAAATTTTACGGGCAGGACATCGGGATTCTGGAAAATGTACCGATTTCCGCAAATGTGCCATCCTATCCGGGTGCCGCGTTACGGCTGGGGGATGCCGGCAATACCGTAAAAACGATACAATTAGAGCTGAACCGCATTGCGGATAACTACCCTGCAATTCCGAAAATTGAGCCGGCAGACGGGGTATTCGACATAGCAACAGAAAACGCGGTACGGGAATTTCAGCGGATTTTCAACCTGACACCGGACGGAATTGTCGGGAAGCCAACGTGGTATCAGCTGAAATATATTTACAACGGGGTGAAACGGCTGAATGAGCTGACGAGCGAAGGGCTGACATTGGATGAGGTGACACGCCCCTTCCCTGCAGTGCTGCGCGAGGGGAGCAACGGTGTGGATGTGCGGTCTTTGCAGTATTATCTGGATGTGATTTCATATTTTAATGATGCCGTTCCCGATATCGATCAGGACGGATACTTTGGCCCTGCGACCACTGCCGCCGTGCGTGCCTTTCAAACGCTTGCCGGACTGCCTGCGGACGGGATTGTGGGCTTGCAGACGTGGCTGCGGCTGCGGCAGGCGTATGACGATATTCTGGCAATGCTGCCGCCGGGGATGAAGGAAAACAACGCAGGGATTTATCCGGGATATTTCCTTTCCTTGGGTATGGAAAATGAGGATGTGCGGAATTTACAGACCTATCTCAAAGGGATTGCGGACTACAGCGGCGTGATTCCGCCGATTGCGGTGACGGGGGTGTTTGACGAGGCGACAAGAGACGCTGTGGCGGCATTGCAGGCGCAGAACGATTTGCCGCCGACGGGGAATGTCGGCCCTGCGACATGGAACCTTATACGGCGTTTGTATAACGCGCGCTAACGAAACTAACTTAGGGTGTCGACAAAGTCGACACCCTCTCCATTACTGAAATAACCTAAAAATATTTGCTTATTCCAACCCTTTTCATTAGCAAATCCCATACCATACATCAACCTCTGCAATCCAATTCATAATTCGATTGCACTCTTCATTCGGTTCAACAAAGCACTTCGGCGAAAAAGAAATAAAATCTAACTTCGGACTAATCTTTTTACAATATAGGACAATTTGCTGATAAATTTCTAACGTTAAAATTGGCTCATATAAGTAAACCAATGCTGAATTATCATCAATATCTCCCAAAGCCCACTTATATTCTTCTCCTGCCGGATTTAAAAATTCAAATTTCCCTTTTTCTTTATAAAATATTCTTTGGAAAGATAATGCTCCATTCGGTAAATAGTAAAGTTGTTTCTGCCTATCCTTCATTATAATGGTATCCATTTTAAAGAATAACGCTCTTTCAGAAGGCATGTCCTCTTTCAATCCCTTAGAGTCTTTGCAATATACAAAATATCTTTTACAAAGTGCTTCCCCTTTTTCAAGGATATATTCATTGCCATCTGCTTCATACGTATATACTCTATTGATCGTTACTATTTGCTCCCCGTTATCTTGATTTACCACTTCTTTATATGCAATAATCCTTTTCTCTTCATCGTATGCAAAACAGCACTCTCTCAGCTGACCGGAACCACTATGATTTTGTATAACAGTACGTTTCAAGAGATTTCCTGCTTCGTCATATTCAAATACCTGCGTTCCCTCGAAGCAGTTCTCTTTTATAAGAGATTTATATGCACATATCTTCTGCCTTTTGCTTTCATGAAAAACTTCAATGATTTGAATATCCTCATATTTCCTTTTCTCCATTTTTTCTCCTTCATCTGTTTGAGTAATTTAAAGCCGCAGATTTTATCTGCGGCTTTTTGCTGCTTCTCGCTTAGGTGTGTCCCAATAAGAAAACATGAAGATTATTCGGGCGCGCCTTTACTCAGCGTCTTTTTTCTCATCTGCGGGTTCTTCCTCGTCATCCTCGAAATCGGCAGGGTTATATTCTCCGAAGGAGGCCTTCAGAAATGCCTCCATATCATTGAGCTGCTCCATCTGGTCGCTCATGCCGTCCAGAACATCCTCCACCTTATTCAGGTATTTATTCATTTCGGGGGAGATGGGCTCTACTGCTTCCTCGCCCTCAGCAGGTGCTGCCTCTGCGGCTTCGGGAGCTTCTTCTGTTGTGGGTGCTTCTGCGGCATCCAGCTCCTCCAGATCGATGTCATCCCAATCCTCCGCTTCGTCGCGGTTTCTCTTTTCTCTCAGCTTTTCACGGTAGGTTGCCATATCCTCCTTGATTTCGCTTGCCTTTTCCGCCATACGGAAGGCTGCGGAGCGCACGGCAGGCTGCAGCTCATCCGCCTTATCCGCCAGCTTTTCCTTCATGCGGAATGCCGCGGAGCTTACCTTGGGCTGCAAATCATCCGCCTTATCGGCTACCTTATCTGCGGCGTTTTTCACCGCGGGATTTTCCTTTACCTTATCGGCAACGGCGCTCAGCGCAGCCCCTGCCTTATTCAGCATACCGCCTACGGCTTTTGTAATGCCGTCCTTTTCGGTACCTAAGCCGCTATGCAGCGCTGTAAGCAGACGTTCTGCCTCATCCACGCTGATGATGCCTTTTTCGAGCATATTCAGGATTGCCATTCTTTCTTCTTTCATCGGTTTTCCCTCCTTAGGTGTTTTCTCATACTTTATGCGCAGGACATATTCATCGGGTCTGTCTGCTTTTTTTCCGAAGGCATACAGGATGCTTTCCACGATGCGGCGGCTTGCCTGTCCGTCGCCGAAGGGGTTCTTCGCCTGCGCCATTTTTTCGTATTCCTCTTTGTTATCCAACAGTTCCTTCGCCATGGAATAAATCACGTTTTCATCCGTACCTGCCAGCTTCAGGGTGCCTGCTTCCACACCCTCGGGGCGTTCTGTTACGTTGCGGAGCACCAGAACAGGCTTGCCCATGGAGGGCACCTCCTCCTGCAGGCCGCCGCTATCTGTCATCACGAAAAAGGAACGGCACATAAGGTTATGCATATCCTTTAAATCCAGAGGGTCGGTGAGGTGGATACGGTCGTTACCGCCGAGAATCTCATGTACAGGTTCTACCACGGCAGGATTTTTATGCACTGCATAGACCACTTCCACATCGGGATATTCTTCCACCAGACGCTTCACGGCACGGCAGATATTTTTCAGGGGCTCGCCGAGATTTTCCCTTCTATGGGCGGTCATGGCGATGACGCGTTTGTTTTTAAAATCAATCTGATTGAGTTCGGGGACGGTAAAGGTATAGTCCTCCTCGATGGTATGCGCCAATGCGTCGATAACGGTATTGCCTGTGATGAAAATGCCGTCCGGACTGATGTTTTCCTTCAGCAGATGCTCCTTTGCCAGAGGGGTGGGTGCAAAATGCAAATCGGTCAATGCGCCGGTAAGGCGGCGGTTCATTTCCTCGGGGAAGGGCTGATATTTATCATAGGTGCGCAGGCCTGCCTCAACATGACCGACCTTCACTTGATTATAATATGCCGCCAGTGCGCCTGCGAAGGTGGTAGAGGTATCCCCATGGACGAGGACGATATCGGGTTTTTCCTGACCCATAACCTCCTCCAGACCGGTTAATGCGCGGGTGGTGATGCCTGCCAATGTCTGACGGGACTGCATGATATTCAGGTCATACTGCGGATGCAGGTCGAAGATTTCGAGTACCTGATCGAGCATTTCGCGGTGCTGCGCGGTGACGCAGACGATGCTCTCGATTTCGGGAGTTTTTTCCAGCTGCTTTACCAGAGGTGCCATTTTAATCGCCTCGGGGCGTGTCCCGAACACGCTCATTACCTTTATTTTATCCATATTATATCTCCTTTTTAAGACCTTGGGGACAAAACCTTGAGGGTTTCACCCTCAAACTCCCACAAGGGGAATGATTCCCCTTGACCCCCATTTGCAAAACCATGTACATGGTTTTGCGGTATCGGGTGCAGGGGCTGAGCTCCTGCTGGGGGTGTTGGGGGCAAAGCCCCCAAGGTCTTAGGGTCTTTACTTGATTTTGTTCGTCATGGTGCCGATGCCCTCGATTTCGCACGTTACAACATCGCCACTGTTCAGGAACCTCGGCGGCTGAAAGCCCATGCCAACACCCGCCGGTGTCCCCATGGCAATAATCGTGCCTGCCTGTAGGGTCATGCCCTGCGTTAACTCGCAAATAACCTTTTCAATGCCGTTAATCATCAGTTCCGTATTGCTGTCCTGCCGTAATTCGCCATTCACATAGGAGCGAATCGGCAGCGCGGGGGGATTCTTAAATTCATCCTTCGTCACAATCCAAGGACCAATCGGCGTAAAATCATCCAGACTCTTGCCGAAATACCACTGCTTATGCGAGGTCTGTAAATTTCTCGCACTCATATCATTGAGAATCGTATAGCCAAAGACATACTCAAAAACCTCCTCCGGCTTTACATTCCTTGCATCCTTGCCGATGATAACCGCCAGCTCTGCTTCATAATCCAAGCTATCCACAATATCCAGATGCCCGTCGATTTCCTCGCCATCCGCCAAGGCACGATTGATTCTCTTGGAAAAATAAATCGGCACAGGACGTTCGCCGCCAAAGGCCTCATCATGGAACCGCGCCGCTTCCTCTGCGTGTGCATAATAATTGATCCCCAGACAGACAACATCCTGCTTGGGATGGGGAATGGGCGAAAGAATCTGCACCTCATCCAGAGGAATCCCCTGCATCAGCTCCTTATTTCTATCCAGCTTTTCCAGCTTTTTCTCATTCTGCACATCCAGAAAGGTATTCATATCAATGGCACTGCAGCCAAGATAATTGACAGGCACCACCTCGGAGCCGTCATTCTTTAAAACGCCGACAGCTGTTTCGCCGCCATGCTTATATGTTAAAATTTTCATTCTTCCATCCTCCTCACATGCGATTTGGCTCTTTGTTTTCTTTCGTAAAAACGGTATGATTTCTATAATGATACCAGTTTCATCATATCACAAAACCCTCTTTTTAGGAAGAAAAAAAAGGATTCCGCACCGTATGTATACAAGATACTGTAGTTCTAAACGCTTATTCACCTAAATGTGCATAAATATACATCATCTATTATTTAGCGCAAAGAAAAATGCCCAAAAAGATGCGTGCCGTTTCCCGTATTTTCAAAAATATACACAAATTTATGTATTTTTATTATTTTCTATTGCATTTATTGCATTTTCTATGTATAATCCATTTATAAAATTCATTTTGCACAAAACCCATTACAATATGATTTGTTTCAGGTTTGTTTTTTAAGGAGGAAGAAAAATCATGGCAAAAGAAAAAATCGTTCTGGCATATTCCGGCGGTCTGGATACATCCGCAATCATCCCTTGGCTGAAAGAAAATTATGACTGTGAAGTAATCTGCGTATGCGGTGACGTTGGGCAGGGCAAGGAAACAGACGGTCTGGAGGAAAAGGCACTGAAAACCGGCGCAAGCAAGCTGTATATCGAAGATTTGACAGAAGAATTCATCACAGATGCGGTTTACCCCTGCGTAAAGGCAAACGCTGTTTATGAAGGCAAATATCTGATTGGTACATCCATGGCACGCCCCATCATTGCAAAGAGACTGGTTGAAATTGCGAAAAAGGAAGGCGCAACTGCAATCTGCCACGGCGCAACAGGCAAGGGCAACGATCAGGTTCGTTTTGAGCTGACCATCAAGGCACTGGCACCCGAAATGAAGATTATCGCTCCCTGGAGACTGGATACATGGAAGATGCAGTCCCGTGAGGATGAAATGCAGTATCTGGCTGACCATGGTATCCCCTTTGAAGCAGGCCATGACAACTCCTACAGCCGTGACAGAAACCTGTGGCACCTGAGCCATGAAGGTCTGGAGCTGGAAGACCCTGCAAACGAACCCAACTACGAACACATTTTGCAGATGAGTGTGACACCCGAAAAGGCACCCGATCAGCCCGAATATGTTACACTGGATTTTGAAAAGGGTATTCCCGTTGCAGTCAATGGTGAAAAGCTGAATCCCGTTGCTCTCTTGACAAAGCTGAACGAAATCGGCGGCAGAAACGGTGTTGGTATCACAGATATCTGCGAAAACCGTGTGGTTGGTATGAAATCCCGTGGTGTATATGAAACACCCGGCGGTACTATCATGTACTATGCACACCGCGAGCTGGAATATCTTTGCTCCGACAAAAAAACACAGGCGTTCAACGAAGTGGCAAGCAACAAATTCACAGAGCTGGTTTACAGCGGCGAATGGTACACACCTCTGCGTGAAGCACTGAGCGCTTATTTCGATAAGGTAAACGAAACGGTAACAGGTACAGTTAAGCTGAAGCTGTATAAGGGCAATATCATTCCTGCAGGCTCTACATCTCCTTACAGCCTGTATAACGAATCCATCGCTTCCTTCACAACAGGCGAGCTTTACAACCACAAGGACGCAGACGGGTTCATCAACCTGTTCGGTCTGTCCATGAAGGTTCGTGCGATGATGATGGAGAACAACAAAAACAAATAAAAACCTTAAGACCTTGGGGTTCCACCCCAACACCCCGGCAGGGGATAATCCCCTGCACCCTGTTTGCAAAAGCATACGCTTTTGCGGAGGGCGGAGGGAAGGTAAGAAGATAAGATAAATTATTAAAAATACGAAAGACAAAAAAATACTCCTGTCAGACTTGATGGGAGTATTTCTCATTATAGACGACTACGCAAACAGAAGTATTTCTGTTTGCAACTCGGGTTCCAAGGGGATGATCCCCTTGGTAGGAGTGCAGAGGGCAACGCCCTTTGCAGAAAGAAAGGAGAAACATCATGGCGAAACTTTGGGGCGGACGCTTCACCCAGTCCACAGACAGCTTTACAGACCACTTCCATTCCTCTATCTCCTTCGATAGCAGAATGTATAAAGAGGATATCACAGGCAGTATGGCACACGCCGCCATGCTCGGCAAGCAGGGCATCATCCCCGCCGATGACGCTGCCTTAATCATCAAAACCTTAAAGGAAATCCTCGCCGATATCGAAGCCGGCAAGGTTACATTTGACGAAAAAGCAGAGGATATCCACATGAACGTGGAAACCATCCTCATCAGCCGTATCGGTGATGTCGGCAAACGCCTGCATACCGGCCGCAGCCGCAACGATCAGGTGGCACTGGATATCCGTATGTATACCAAAAAGGAAATTATCGCGATTAAAGAACTGGTGAAAAACCTGATGGTAACACTGAACGATTTCGCGGCAAACCATACCGAAACGATTTTACCCGGCTATACGCACCTGCAGCGCGCACAGCCTGTTACACTGGCGCATCACCTGCTTGCGTATGTGGAAATGTTCAAGCGCGACTACGACCGCCTTTGCGATACCTACAAACGCACAGACGTAATGCCTCTGGGCAGCGGCGCACTTGCCACCACCACCTACCCTCTGGATAGATATGCCGTTGCTGCGGAGCTTGGCTTTGCCGCAATCACCATGAATAGCATGGACGGCGTTTCCGACAGAGATTTCTGCATTGAGCTGGCATCCACGCTTTCTATCCTGATGATGCACCTGAGCCGCTTCTGCGAGGAAATCATCCTCTGGAGCAGCCATGAATTCCATTTCATTGAGCTTTCCGACGCATATTCCACAGGCTCCAGCATTATGCCACAGAAAAAGAACCCCGATATGGCGGAGCTGATTCGTGGCAAAACGGGGCGTGTATATGGGCATCTGATGGCGCTTCTGACTACGATGAAGGGTCTTCCTCTGGCATACAACAAAGATATGCAGGAGGATAAGGAGGGTCTGTTTGACGCGATTGATACGGTGAAAATGTGCGTGCCCGTATTCACAAGCATGATTGCGACCATAACTGTAAAGAAGGACGCAATGCTGAATGCGGCAAAGGGCGGCTTCACCAACGCAACCGACGCGGCAGACTGGCTGGTCAAGCAGGGCGTTCCCTTCCGTGATGCACATGCCATCATCGGGAAGCTGGTACTGTACTGCATCGAGCATAACACCAATCTGGATGACCTTTCCCTTGCGGAATATAAGGCAATCTCCCCTGTGTTTGATGAAAGCGTTTACTCCGCTATCAATGTAAACGAATGTGCGCAGGCAAGAAAGGTGATCGGTGGCCCTGCGAAGGAAGTAACAACTGCCGCGATTGCTGCAAATAAGGAATATTTCAAAACGATTTAAATAATGAAAAAGCTGCCAATGGCAGCTTTTTTTGTTGGGAAAACAGGCGAATCCCATATTTCATCGGGCTTTATTTTGGCGCACCTGCGCCCAATCGGTGTGAAACACCGCTTTTTCAGTCGCAGGGCATAAAAAAAAGATACAAGATTTTTTCTTGTATCTCTCTTTTCGATTGCGGAGACAGGATTTGAACCTGCCTTGCCCACCTCGAAATCTGGTCGTCCGCTCTCCCTCTCTGCGTTCTGTCTGCGGAACTCCCGATTTCTCGCCTGCATCACCTTCCTTCTTCTGCCACCGGCAGCGGTCGGTGCTGCAGCCCCGGGAACCCGTCGGTCGCAGGGCATAAAAAAAGATACAAGATTTTTTCTTGTATCTCTCTTTTCGATTGCGGAGACAGACAGTATCCTATATGTGCAACTTTTATTTATGTCCCTATAGCATCCCCATATTCCAAACAAAAATCAGAATTTTAATTATTTAAAAATAGCAGGGCAATTAAAATCACCCTGCTATTTTAGTCTACTAATTCAAATCTGTATTTCTGAGAAACGTCAGGATATTTTTCTTTATCAACTTCAGAAGCAAACATCTTATAAGGTCTAATATAAATTTTACCTTCTCCGTATAAAGCTTGATACACAACATACTTTTCTCCTGTCTCAGAATGTTCTGCAATCGCAAGTACTATATAATATTTTTCTTTAAAATGTTTATATCTTCTGCCAACTAATATATCTCGCATGTTTTAAAATCCCTTTAACTTCCTTTTTCGGAATAATCATTTATAACCTTCAAAGCGCTCCTAAAGAACCAAATGACTGTTATCAGTGAAGTCAGTCCCAATAAAACAATACTCACCTTCCAAGTTAACTGCACATCAATTTCCTTAATAGGTCCTTTGTAAAAATCAATCAATTCCGTGATCTGATTTACAAATAAACCAACAAAAAACGCTAGCACTGCACCTGAAATGGTTAATGCCTTTATCTCTTGAATTTGTTTTAGATTTGATTTTTTATCAATTTCATCTTGCGCTTCTTTAATAATTTGTTCTTTCAGTTCTTCTTTAATCTCTTTGTAAATCCTATTTGTTAATTCCGTTTTTGCCAAGTCTCTTATATATGGATAAGAGAGACCTTCTTTATCTACTGCCTTCGCATTACGAAGAGCCGTGCTTGCATCTGGATCATTTAATGCTATCTCTATGATATTATCTAGTTCTTTTGACATAAATCATTCTCATTTCCCAAGCAAAATATTTACCGCTTCATCAACATACTGTCTCACTTCATCAGATATTTTAGATCCAATAAACTCAGATTCGTTCTGATAGGCAGCATCTTTTTTATTTTTATATAATTTATTTTCAGAAGGTTCGCCCTTTAATTCCTCAAAGACAATTTGTGCTATTTTTAAATTAGGCTTAATCTTAATGACATTGTCAGTCGCATTAAATAACCCTAATCTTAAATTACCTGAATAAGTTGAATTGCAGTGCTGATCACATGCAATCAATCCTAATCTAGTAAGTCTCGTCCTCGGGCGAATATGTGCCGTCAAATAATTCGGAAGCGTAATCGTCTCCTTTATTGCTACCATGCAATATTCTTTAGGTCGCAACTCAAAACCGGAATCTGGTATTTTAGTTGTGATATAAAGGTTTTCAATTCTTTCCTTTTCTTCTAATTCTATGCAACGCACATCTTTTTTCAATAAAGAAACTTCATTATCAATAGATAAATCATAAGATTCACTTTGTAACGCATCTTCATTGAATGGTGTTATCAGCGCATTCTCTACTCCTTCTGCACATAAAGCTCTAATTTGATTATCTGTTAATACCATATCTATCACCCTTTGGTTTGGAAACCCCATACTTATATATATATCAATATTTTTGATTATAATCCCATAAAATGAGAAAATCAATATTTTATCACAAATTTTAAAAATGTCAATTAAAAATCAGTATTATATTAAATATTTTTAGTCCTTGGGTAATTTTTTCCCCTTTAAAATATTATATTACAACAAAAGTCTATCGCAGTCTCTTTTTTGCAAAAAAAATAAGAGGCAGTCACCCGCCTCTTTTATCACTTTCGCTTAAACTTTCAAAATTCTATAGAATTATTGCAAGCATACTTATCACTTCTTCGTCAGCACAGCCACATTCCCCTTACTGGTAACACTATACCCAATAGCCTCCGCTACATCCCGAATTTTAATGTAATTGATTCCATCCTTCAGGATCCGTTCAACCGTGTGTTCCTTGCCATTGATAATCATTTTGCATTTTTCTACCACTTCGCTCTCCTCCTTCTCTTTCCAGTCCTTTGTTACCTCAAAATGTGGCTTATCCGGCGTATCCCAAGTGCCGCCCCAGGTAATACCCAGCCGCTTCGCAATCGCACCGCACTTAGCGAAGAACGCCGCATCGGCATATTCCTGCCCCTTCACGTTTTTACAGATATCCCATGCCATCCGCCCTGTATGGCGGCTGTTTCGTGTCCATGTGACAAACTTCCCCGCTCTGGTTCTGCCCTGTGCATATAAGTAATCCTGCCGTACTTGTGAACGGTATGTTTCCGTAATCAGAACGGGCAGTCCTTCCTTTTCGCACTCACGCAGGAACGCCCTGCAAGCTCTCTGTGCCACAGGGGACAGTGCGCTGATGTCCCTGCAAGCCTTTGTTTCATTCCCCATCCTCTGCACCTTCCTTCCCCTTCTGGTACTGTGTCCCAAAGTAGAACGCCACCACAACAGAGAAAATTGTCAGAAACTGTTCTCCGCTGATACGTCCTACAACCGCCAAATAAGAAAAAACCACCGTAAGCATAATCGTTACGATGGATTTCACTGTAAGCAAATTTTGAACTGTGATTTTTGCCGCTTCATTCATTTTCATTTTCTCTCAAATCCTCCTTGCACTCCCATTCTGCTTGCTTTACGCTCATTCTTCGTTTCCTGCGTTCCTCTGCTCTGCGTTCTGCCTGCTCCACGCCCTTATCGTACAGCTTCATCAGACCGCAAATACCCAATTCCGTACCGAATAGCAACAGTGCGGACGATACGATGGATAAAATGTCAACACAGAAACACGCCAAGATAATACCCACAACAACAACGCACACACAAAACGATAGGGACAAAACCACAATCGTTGTCATGGTATCATCGTTTATCTTTGGTGGAAAACGAATCCGTCTGCGTTTTTTCATCATAAACCGCCGCCATTCAGCAAAAACCCGATTGCCGCACCGACAACCACCGCAATCGCCTTGTCAATCAGCCCGTCCCAACGCTTTGCCGGCTTGGAGACCAGCTGCTTCACATCGTCCTTGATTTCTCCAACATCCGTTTTGATATGCTCCTGCTCGTTTTGCAGAACCGAAAACGCCTTTGTCA
>ENA-ORNZ01000745-ORNZ01000745.1-human-gut-metagenome-genome-assembly--contig:-NODE-745-length-39761-cov-56.687831_pt1 | contig 39761 bp, 44 predicted proteins | sample MGYA00242124_ERZ509040 | MGnify/ENA primary metagenome ERZ509040 (study PRJEB26280, sample SAMEA2338733) | human gut metagenome | biome: human gut; feature: human-associated habitat; material: faeces... | reverse complement strand
CCATTCTTTAAAACGCATTTTTTGCTTTTTTAGCGTACATAGGACGGGAAAAGATGCAAGGGCTGCCCTACGGCGTATCGTCCCTTGTCCCTTGCATCTTTTCCCTCTGCCGCCTATGTTTTTCCGCTGCCAGCAAAAAAAGCTTGCGAGAGCATAGAGCAAATAGAGTGATTCACGATTGGGTCATTCCGTACTGTTTACCGAAAGGAGAAGTTTAAAATGACAGAAGCCGCAATTACTGCAAAAGAAATCAAAAAGGTTTTAAGGCATAAATTCCCAGGAGTTAAATTCCGGGTTACATCTGAAAATTTTAGCAATGGAAATTCTGTCCGAGTTCAATGGACAGATGGTCCTGATAAAAGTTTAGTAAATAAAATTGTCAGTGGTTATAAAACTTTATCTTATAACATTGAAGCGGATTATTGGGAATATACGGCAATTTCGATGGATAAAAATTGCCCCGGTGTTAATTATATAGATACATCAAGAAATTATTCCCCTGCGTTTATAAAAAAAATAGAAATCATTTTCGAAGAATATCATCATGAAAAATGGGATCCCACAAGCGAATTAGGCCGATATTATCACTCCTTGCCTAATTGGCTCAGTAAACATCCTGAAATGTGGGAACACCCATTATTCAAAACTATTTAACTCAAAAAACTGCTTATCAGCCTTTCTCCTTGTGATGAGAAAAGCTGATAAGTAACTATTTTCAATTTAGAAGAGGAGAAACCAAAAAATGAACGATAACAACCAATTTGTACATTCGGAATCGGAGTGCAGTTCTCGTAAGCAAATGCCGTCTGTATCCAAGAATCCCCCTGCTTTAGCCGTGGGGATTATGTCAATACTTATAAACTTGAACTTGTACTATATTTTGTACTATAATTTGTACGGGTTATAGTACAAGCAGGAGGCTGAAATGAATATTACAATTGCAAGACAGGCAGATATCAGAGCTAATATTAAAAAATTTTTTGATATGGCATATGCTGGAGAAACAGTTATTGTCCCCAGGAAAGAGAATAAAAATATTGTTATCCTTTCTGAACATGAATACAAAAGAATGAATAAGGCGAGAAAAAATGCTGAATATATTGCAATGCTTAAACGTAGCGAAAAAGAATTTAAAGATAAAAAAACAGTAACTAAAACAATTTCAGAATTAGAGGAATTGTTGAATGAGTAAAATCACTTTTACGGATACCGGATTTTACCAATATACAGAATGGCTATCTATTGATAAGAAATTACTTGTTAAAATTAATTCCTTGCTAAAAAGCATTGAAAGAGATGGAGCTTTAAACGGAATTGGAAAACCGGAAAAGCTTAAATATAAAAAAGGTTATTATAGTAGAAGAATCGATGAAGGAAACAGACTTGTTTATACGGTTAATGCAGATACTATTATTGTTTTGAGTTGTAAAGGACACTATGAAGAATAATCTTAAAAAACGGGCAGGATAAATTTTCTGTCCGCTTTTTATAATACACTAAAAACATATATATTATTTTATACTATTTTTTATACTTGTTTTTTGTGTACAAAAAGTATCTCTTAGCCTTCTCGAAATAAATAGAAATTTCTACAAAATAGGGTATACCTTTATTCATTTCTTAATTTTATTAAATATGAAATCATATGCCAATTTATTTGATAAAATTATTTAACATTTTAGATTCTATATTTGTTTTTCTCCAATAATTTTGATAAAATTAATAGAGCATCAAATATGCTATAATTTACTTATGAGATAGTCAGATAAACGGCTTTCCCCTCTCACTTCGAGGGGGTGATACTATGAGCGTTTTTGAAACGTTGTCTATCATGATAGCGTTCGGAACCTTAATAGCTATCATGATGCATAAGTAATTTGTGCATTGAAAAAAGCCATTCCCAATGGCTTGCGAAGGCTTTCTTCAAACACTTAAATTTTGAGGGAGCCGTTCCTTGACCGGGAATATTTATCGGCTATCTCATTTCTATTTGTATTATATCATAAAAAATACTTTTTATGATAGGAAAGAATATTATGAAAAAAGAAAAATTGGATAACGAAGACAACATGATGGATAAAAGTTATTTAGAACAACATCTTCCACATTATCTGCAAAAGGATATTGACGCTTTAAAAAAGGGAATGAATGAAAACAGTATGCACCTTGATTGCTTAGTTGATGAAGTTGACGGATCAATTAATTCCGCCTACTGGGATCAAACTATCACAGAAGAACAAGCTAATTATCTGCGTAAAAAATATTTAGGTTTATGAAAGGAAAAAATGGATAAATATATCGATTTTACAAATTGCCCCGTTGATCCATATAAGGGATTTAGAGGTGCAAAAGGAAAAAAGATTTCTATTACATACAATAATGAAAAATATATGTTAAAATTTCAAACCCCTTATCTTGGGAAACCAACCAATTCCCATGTTTGTGAATATTTAGGCTGCCATGTTTTTAACAGCTTGGGCATCCCCGCTCAAGAAACTATATTGGGAACATATAAAGATATGCCTGTCGTTGCCTGTAAAGACTTTGAAACGGACGGCCGACAACTTCTTGAATTTGCCATGCTGAAAAATTCAATTATTACCAGTTCTGAAGAAGGGTATGGAACAGAATTAACAGATATCATGACTACAATCAAGGAACAGGAAATATATCCTTTTCAAAAATTGCAAGAACATTTCTGGAATATGTATATTGCTGATACATTGATCGGAAACTTTGACCGTCACAATGGAAATTGGGGATTATTAACCAGTATAAATCCACCGAAAGCGGAGCTTGCGCCTGTATATGACTGCGCTTCTTCTCTATATTCTAGACAAACAAAAGAAACTATGGAGTCTATTTTATCTTCTCTGGAAGAGATAAATCATCGAATATATGTATTCCCAACAGCTGCTATGAAAATCCAAAATGAAAAGATAAACTATTTTACATACACGTCTTCTCTTGTAAATTCGGATTGCACAGCTGCTCTAAAGCGAATCTATCCTAGAATTAACATGGAAAAAATTAATGCAATCATAGATAATACTCCTCACTTATCATCTGTTGAACGTTCTTTTTATAAAGAAATGCTCCATCAAAGAAAGACAAAAATTCTTGATTTTTCTATGGAAAAGCTAAAAGAAAAAGAGCGTTCAAGAAAATTGTGTTATAAAGGATTATCACGATGAATGTTGCTTATATCAGAGTATCTACAATTGAACAAAATACAACACGGCAATATGAAGATCTCAAAAAATTCAAAATAGATAAATTTTTTGAAGAAAAAGCTTCAGGGAAAAGTACCAACCGCCCTATCTTGAAGGAAATGCTTCAATTCGTCCGGGACGGTGATACGCTTTATATAGAATCTTTTTCCCGACTTGCCAGAAACACCAAGGATTTACTTGATATCATAGAACAGCTGAAAAAAAAGAATGTAAAAATTATCAGTGAAAAAGAAAAATTGGATTCTGATACTCCTACTGGGAAGATGATGATTACAATGATTGGCGCTATCGCAACTTTTGAAAGAGAATTAATCCTCGAACGGCAGCGGGAAGGAATTGCCCTCGCAAAAGCAGCCGGTAAATATAAAGGGCGTAAAAAAATCCTTCCCCCTTCCAATTTTAAAGACCTTTACGCTCTTTATTTAAATCGGCAAATTCGTACAAAAAAAGAATTTGCAAGAAAATGCAAAGTAAGCCTTCCGGTATTGGAGCGCTTTATAAAAGAAACGAATTCAAATAGCAATTAAAAACTATTATAATATATTATTTTTTATTATTTTATGTTGTTTTTTGATAAAGGAATAAAAATGACAAATATAAATTATGAAATTTCTTTGAAAACAGAAATTATGAATGAAGCTTATACTGGTTTAATTGCTGATTTTATTGATTATTTTAAAGTGAATAAGATCGACTGGAAAGATAACCCCCCGGAAAAGGAACCGATGATGTTGTTATTCAGAAAAACACAAGATACATATCACCGGCTTATGCAAATGAACACACTCGAAGAATTGCAAGAAGCTATTGGGCAGTTTAAGTTAATGGATAAATTACTATCTGACTTAAGGAATAATTATGGAAAATAATATAATAAAAATAATTGAAGAAATTTCCGCAGCACAATATTCGTCATATAAATCAAAAGATCATCCCAAAGCCTTTATGGTTGTTGGACAACCGGGAGCTGGAAAAACTCAAATAATTAAAAAAATCTGTGAAGAAAAAGTTATTGCTTTTATCAATGGTGATTCTTACCGAAAATTTTATCCTAATTACCACGCACTCTATAAAAAATATGGTGATGAGATTGTAAATATCACCAAAGATTTTTCCGGAAAGGTTACAGAAGGCCTTATAGAAGAACTAAGTAATAAAAAAATTGATCTCATTATTGAAGGAACACTACGAACAACAAACGTCCCTGAAAAAACAAGAGCCTTATTATCACAAAAAAATTATCAGGTTGAACTTGATCTTATAGTCGTAAAACCAGAAATCTCATGGCTTAGGACGCTTAAAAGATATTCAGAAATGAAAACGGATGGAACTACCCCGCGATTAACAGCAAAAGACCATCACGATGCAGTTGTAAGAAACTTACAAAATAATCTTAAAACTTTATATCTCTCTAAAAAATTTTCAGAAATAAAATTATATCAACAAAAAAAGAATAATCTTGAAATCATCTATTCTATGCAAAAAACACCAACTATAGACCCTTCTTCTTTATTAAATAGAGAATTTAATAGAAAATATACTACAAAAGAAATTTATCAAATCAAAAATGAGTTTAAAAATTATATATCCCTTGATGAATTAAACACTTTATTTAAAGGAAAGATAAAGCAGAGTTCTTTAACTATAGAAAGATAAATTGTTCTTTTATTAGCTGAAATAAGATGAACAATAAACTTGCACGTAAATCCCCACTTCCTTTTCCAGCAACCTTTTGTTCCCCTGCAGGAAGCTTAGAACGTCCGCTCTCATTCACTGCAGCATTATTGTTCTTTCTTCAAAATACATCCGTTAAAAAATCACCTATCCAGGCTCCTTATGGACACTGGATAAGTGCTAAATTATAATATTTTTTATTATTATATGCTATTAAATATTATTTTTTTGTACTGATTAATCAGTACTTTTTTATTGAATAAGGAGAAATAATTAATGCATATACAGCTACCATTTTTCTCTACGATATAAATTATTTAAATATACTATTTTCTAAAATTTTATATTATTAAATACTTGTTTTTCGATGTTATTTGGTTTATAATTATTATTGAAAACTACTATTATATATTATTTTATTTTATTTTTTATATGTTTTTAGCAAAGGAGAAAATATGATAATTAATGTAGCTCACACGAAGGGCGGTGTCGGGAAAACTACAATAGCCGTAAATTTGGCTATTGAGATGAAATCTGATTTATTTGACTTGGATAATCAGAATTCATCTTATAATTTTTCTCTATTATCAGATATTAACCGACCAATTCATTTTTGGAAAGACCGTAATATGCTGAAAGACATCATCAAAACTTACCGAGATAATCCGGACAAGAATATTATTATTGACAGTGGCGGTTATGATTCTAACGTTAGCCGTGAAATTATTTTAAACAGCAATTTAATTATCACGCCTATTACTGTTAGTCAAACGGAAGTGGACGGCTTGCAAAAATTTTATTCTGAAAATGTAGAAATTGCTTTAAAATCAAATCCATATATTAAGCCATATATTCTTTTAAATAGAATTAATTACTATGATCAAAAAGATGCTGAAGATCTAATCACATTTATTATTTCCGAAATACCGGACTATAAAGTCTTATCTACAGCACTTGGTGCAAGAAAAGACTTTAAAAAGGCGTTTTCTGAAGGTAAATCAGTTGTTGAATATAATAAATCAAGTCCTGCGTCTCAAGAAATTTCCGCACTTGTAAAAGAAATTTCCGCACTTATCAAAAATGTTTAAAGGAGGTATAACTATGAGATTCACGAAAAAAAACACTCTTGTTGAACAGGAAAAAGAAAAATATATAAATGCGGCTCCGCTTGAGGAAAAGAAAAAAGTAAGAAACATTTCGGTTATTTTAAATTCAATAGAAAATGAAACTTTGGAAAATTTCCTGGAACAGTTAAAAGACGAAAACGGGAGAAAGGTCTCCCGAAGTAACTTTGTCAGAACTGCTATTTTTGATACTATCCGTCGAGCAGAAAATCAAGAAAAACCTGATGAATGGTTAGGTGAACCTTTAACAGTAAAAGAAGCTGCCGAGAGATATGAATTAAGCGAATCAACCATAAGAAGTGCTTTACAAGCAAACCGTTTCTCTGCCAGAGAAACAAAAAGAATTGATGATAAACTTATCATTGTCACAGTAGCAGGTATGAACAGACTATTCGGTAACAGAATAAAGTAAATCTTCAATTTAAAACAAATATATAATATTATTTTATAGTATTATATATTTGTTTTAAAGAATAATGAGGGTGTTTTATGTGGCTTGTAATCGACTTTATCTTAAATCTCTTGATTAATATGATTATTATCTTCCCTGTTTTTGCTATTGCTAAAGAATTATTTCCTGTCCCCGGAATAGATTCTTTTTGGTGTTCCGCTTTACCTTTACTTCATATTCCTATAAATAAAAATAGTATTTTTATTGCGGAATTAGCTTCCCTTATTTTATTAGTTTGTTTTCTTTGGGGATTTGTTTTTCCTTATTTCCCTGTTACGAGATTTTTCCAAAGAATACTTCGAGGGCAAAGCAAGCCTATTCCACTCGAACAGGAAAAGATTAATGCCGTTACAAACTATATGGAAGAAAAAGGAATTGATACAACAAAGTATAAATACTTTGTTTCTTCATGTCCTGAAATTAACGCTTTCGCATCCGGCGCAAAAGATATTACAATTACTCAACCAATGCTTTCCGCTTTTTCTGTTAAAGAATTGGCAGGAATTATTGCCCATGAAATGGGCCATCATCACAATGGAGATATCCATTTTTTTAATTTATCGTATGGGGTTATTATTCTTAATATTTTCTGCATAAAAATATTATGTTTAATAATATCTATACTGAATATTTTTCGTTTTTTTCCAATTATACAAATTTTTACAATTTTAATAGCCTTCATAATTAGTATTTTTTTTTAATATTTATACTTTCCTTATATATTATCCTTCAAGATTACTTTCAAATTTTTTTAGTCGTAAAATTGAATCAAAAGCCGATGCTTATGCCATAAAAATAGGCTTGGGTGATGAACTGATTAACGGTTTATACAGACTTTATCACTTTTATGGAAATGATCCTTGGTGGGTAATTCCATTTTCAGACCATCCCCGTCTGATGAGTAGAATAAAAAAAATACAAAAGCGAATAGAAAAAATAACTCAAGATTCTTGTACCGTATAGAGGAAAAAGGCTGTAATGAAATATTTCTGAGTTTCATTACAGCTTTTTTATTTCTTTTGACACTCCCCACACCTAAAGGCGGGGGATTCTTTAGTCTGGTCTCAACGCCAATAAATTTCCCGTCTATGTCCAACAGTTAAAACAAGAATAATCAATTTATTATCTATAATTTCACAAATCAAACGATAGTCTCCGACCCTATATCTCCATAATCCAACTTTATTACCTTTTAAACTTTTCCCAAATATTCGGGGAGTATCTATCCCCTCAAGATGAATTTGAATCCAGTTAAAAATAAATTTTTGAATAGTATGATCCAGTTTACTAAACTGTTTGTCAAATTTCTTACTAAAACGGATATTATAACCCATATTTATTTCTCATTTCATCCATTGAATAAGAAATAGGATTTTCTTTAAATTCTTCCGATGCTTCAATTCCCATTTTTAAATCATATTCATCTTCAATTTTTTCAAGTAAAGCTTTCTTCAAAAGTGAAGATAATTTTTCACCAGTTAATTTTGCATAATCTTTAAAAAACTTTTCTTCATCTGAATTTACTCTCAATGTAATTGTAGGCATTTTATTCTCCTCCTTTGTAATACATTGTAACACATCAGAAAGCTTAGAACATCCGCTCTTATTTATTTCAGCATTATTGTTTTTTCCTTCAAAATATACATCCATCAAAAAAACACCTATCCAGGCTCCTTACGGACACTGGATAAGTGCTAAAATATATTATTTTTAAATATTATATGCTATTAAATATTATTTTTTAGTACTGATTATTCAGTACTTTTATTTATTAAGGAGAAAATGAAGCTGCCTTCCGGATCAAGACAGGCAGCCATTCTTTAAAACGCATTTTTTGCTTTTTTAGCGTACATAGGACGGGAAAAGATGCAAGGGCTGCCCTACGGCGTATCGTCCCTTGTCCCTTGCATCTTTTCCCTCTGCCGCCTATGTTTTTCCGCTGCCAGCAAAAAAAGCTTGCGAGAGCATAGAGCAAATAGAGTGATTACCGATTAGGTTTCATTCAGTACAGTTAAAGAAAGGGAGAAGTTTAAAATGAACAATGAACAAATATTAGTGAAATTTTTAAATTGTGGTTTTCTTGATTTAAAAGTTCTTGAAGATACTAAATTTGACGTTATGGAAATAATTAGCGAAATAGAACGACCGACTCTTAACGATATAATTTGTGCTATTTTCCAAAAAGGGATTGATTTATTATTGAATGCATTGATGGAAAAACAAAGAGATTTTGATTGCCCAGATGAAATAAAATATCTTTCCGGGGAAGATATTGATTTCGATATTAATTTTGTTGCCAGTCGGATTTATTTTTTAAATAATAGTGATATTTGGAATAAATTTTTTAGAGCGGAAATTGAAGATGCGGAAGAAAAAATAGGTTTTTGCTTTGGGTAATATTCTGTAAATTTCAAATTGTACTTATGGATAACTTTTTCCCCCTTTTTATTTTTCTCAAAAAATAAAAACTTGTTTTAATAGTTATAATAGTTTTAATAGTTAGGAGACGCTGAAAAAGACGATGGATACTTGACTTTTTTATCCTTCCGACTAACTTTTTCCCCCTTATGGATAACTTTTCCCCCTTTTTTGAGGTCTTTTGACTAACTTTTTCCCCCTTATGGATAACTTTTCCCCCTTTTTTGAGGTCTTTTGACTAACTTTTTCCCCCTTATGACTAAAAAAATAATTAGCATATAGTCATGACTAAAAATATATGATATCATTTAGTCAAAAGGAAGTGATCATATGTCTAATATAGTCAAATATGATAATGATTTCAATCTAACGCAGCACTTTAATAAATTAAATCAGACAGAGCAGGATATTTTTTTTGCCATTACATCTGAATTTACTAAAAAAAATGAAAAAAGCATAGAGTTGAAAATTAATGAATTAAGAAAAATAACTGGCATGCAAAAAAATTACAAGCCACATGAAATGGTTGTGTTTATTAATAATATTTCCGAAAAACTAGCAGGCATGGTTTTTACTGTTTCAAAAGGAAATGAAAAAATCATAGGATCGTTGTTTTCTGTCTTTATTATCAATAACAATACCGGAAGCCTGAAAGTAAAATTGAATACAGATTTTATTAATTATTTTGCGGATATCCCTTTTTCTTTTACACAATTCGAATTACAACATTTTTTGCTATTGCATTCTAAATATTCGAAAATTTTATTCCGAATATTATTAGACCTAAAACACTATGCGCATGGAAATAATAATCGACATTGGAAGGTTGATTTTAACGAATTTAGAAATTTAATGACATTCCCTAAGTCTTATAAAACTTCTATTGTAATGAAAACACTTACAAAAATAATAAAGGAAATCAATGAAACGCATTATATAAAAAATTTGAAAGTGAAAAGAGAAATGGGGGATGGTGTAGGAAGACCTATAAAAGATTTAATTTTCACTTATCAAATAAATAAAGATAATAGCTTATCCGAATATATTGAAATTGATGGTAAATCAGATATGTTATGTTGTCCTTATTGTGGAGCGGAAGTTATAAGGAAAACTGGGATAAACGGGGAATTCTATGGGCATAAATATTATAAACAGACTGATTGTAAACACTCTTGGTCAAGTTTAGATGATTTAAAAACAGAAACAATGCTTGTAGAGGATTCAAGAAAATCACTGGAAGAAAAGAAAGCAAAGTATAAAGATGCTAATGAGAAGAACTTTGATTTTCTTTATAAACAGCAACAGGAGCTGTTTTCAAGATTAGGAAGAAAGGAAGATGAAGATGTTTATGGATAATGATAAAGAATATTTAGAAGATTTATTAGTCAGAATGGCACATCATAGCACAGCTATTGAGGGGAACAGCTTAACTCAAGGTGAAACCAAAAGTATTATTCTTGAAAATTATATTCCCAGACCAATAGATATTCGGGAAGTCAACGAGGTTTTGAATTATAAAAATCTATTACCTTATCTTTTGGAACATCAGAAAGAAAATATTACCATTTCCGGAATTCAGGATATTAACCGGATCATTATGAAAAATATTGATGATCGGGGAGGAAAATTTAAAATTGTACAAAATATAATAGCCGGCGCAGATTTTGATACAACGCTGCCTTTTATGGTTCCAGAAGAATTGAAAAAATGGACTGATGATTTATCTTGGCGATTAAATCATGCAGAAAAAAATCAAGATAAAATTGAAATTATTATGGAACAGCATTTACGTTTTGAAAGGATTCACCCATTTCCGGATGGAAATGGACGGACAGGAAGGGCGTTAATTATATGGTCATGTTTGCAGCATGAATTGACCCCTATTGTTATAGAAAAAGAACAACGTAGTGAATATATGGCTGCTCTAAATCAAAAAGATATAAAAAGACTGACACTGCTTGCACAGCAAATCCAAAAAAAAGAGATAGAACGTAAAGCTGTTTTTGACGGGATAAAAAAAGATGATGAAAAAAGAAGTTATGTAACCAAAAAAAATAAGAAATTTTCGATAGAGAGGTAATATATGAATCATATGAATCGTGATGATTTAGAAAAATTATCGATATACTTTATTATTCACAATACTGGAATTAATGAATGTTCTGTAAGTGAAGATGATGTAAAAAGTATTTTAATCGATAAATATATTCCTCGCAAAATGCCTTTAAAAGATGTTTTAGAGATCCTCCGGCATAAAAAGGTATTTAGGTACATAATTTCTCATTGCGACGGGGAAATTACTGTTAAAGACATTTTAACAATTAATCGGATGCTGCTTCATGAAGAAGATATTGATCCGGATCAGATTCCTGAAGAAAAAATAAATGAACTGTACCGATGGGTTAAAGAATTGAATTATAGAATGAAAACCAGTTCTAAAAAAGACAGTAAAGTTTTTATTCTAATGGAATTGCACCTTAAATTTGAGGAAATTCGTCCGTTTAGAGATGGAAACGGACGAACGGGAAGAGCATTGATTGTATGGTCATGTTTGCAGCATGAATTGACCCCTATTGTTATAGAAAAAGAACATAACCGGGAATATATAGAATGTCTGAAACATAGAGATTTACAAAATTTATACAAATTGGCAGTAAAAAATCAGAAAAAAGACATCGATTTAGTTAAAAATGATGAAAATAATGAAATGACGAAAAATGCACTCAAAGCGCTCTATAATGAGCTTGAGGATATTTATAATAATTTCCCCTCAAACTGATGAATTAGAGGTTAAAAAAGCAGAAATTCAATCATCTGTGACGGTTATAAAGAATAAGGCAGAGTATGAAAGAGTTAAGCAGGATTTACGGGAATATGAAAAAGCTTGTATGATTCATAGAAGAAGTTTAAAGCATAACGAAGAAAGAGAGAATGATTTAGAACGTATCAGAAAGTACTAATATAACCTTTTGAACAGATTTCAAGGAGTGAAAATAATGACTAATTACGAAAAATTTTTTGAAGAACAAATGCATAACCCCGAAATAAAAAAAGAATATGATCGATTAGAACCTACGTTTTCTATTATTCAGGCTTTTATTGATGCCCGTAAAGCTTCAGGATTAACGCAAAAAGAATTATCTATACGTACAGGAATTACGAAGACAGATATTAGTAAAATAGAGAGTGGTAATGCAAATCCGTCTATACAAACTTTACAGCAGCTTGCTGCGGGAATGGGACGAATGCTGAAAATACAATTCGTATAACAGAACCTCCCCAGCCATTTGTTCTGTAAATAGTTTCATGATATAATAAACACAGGCAAGAGGAATTAAGTGATGTCCATCGAGGACACGAAAAACCCACGGAGTGCCATCCGTGGGTTTTTCTATGCTTACAATGCCAGCACTAAGGCAAGGCCGGTTGCTTCTCTACTTCCCATTCAGCCATTTGCAAATACAGGCGGCTACTATACTTGCCAAGATAGAAAGTAAAAAGGAATTAAGTATTTCCATCAAAGACACCCCCCTTCCGTTGCCAGATTGGGGATAAGCAACGGAAATATTATAGCATGAGAAAAGCTACTTATCGGAGCATTTTTTGTATCAGTTATATCGATTTTGCTTTCAATACTTGTCCTTTTGAATTTAAAAATTAAATTATCAAAAAAGAAAAATAATGATGGTTTGTGAGATAGTAGGCAAAAATACATTGTTTTGGATGGAAAATAATCCGGTCCTATAAAATATTTTAAAATGTTGTAAAACATGGTATAATGTGAACAGGCAAAGGGAGTAAAATTTAAACAATGTAACACGAAAAGCCCAAGGAGTTCCAGTCCTTGGGCTTTTCTAATGCTATACGGTAGCACTTACCGAGGTTAGTTGCTAAGGAAATACTTGAAAGCTGCGTCTAACCATTTGCAGAAATAATAGGCGGTTATTTCTACCATGACGGCTTTCCAAAAGGAAGTAAAATCACACAATATAACACCTCCTCCCCGTTGCGGTTTGGAGTTTAGCAACGGAAATATTATAGCATGAGAAAAGCTACTTATCGGAGCATTTTTTGTATCAGTTATATCGATTTTGCTTTCAATACTTGTCCTTTTGAATTTAAAAATTAAATTATCAAAAAAGAAAAATAATGATGGTTTGTGAGATAGTAGGCAAAAATACTTTGTTTTGGAAAAAACTGTGGTATTAAATAGTATTTAATGCCTGCAGGTGTTAAATACCATCATTGTTTTTTTATTAAAGGGCTTATTATAGGGTAAACTACAGGGGGAGTACCGAGAAGAGGCTCTCTGTCTGACTTGATAAGATATGCCTGTTCCCGTTTATGCGCAAGAGCGTTCCCGTTTATGCGCAAGAGCGTTCCCGTTTATGCGCAAGGGGGCATACCTTTATTTGATTGTTTTTCGACCGTTAGCGTTTATGCGCAAGAGCGTTCCCGTTTATGCGCAGGGGAAAAGCAGTGTTTATATGATTTTCTTATGAAATGCGAGAAAAATATTTTTTTGACCGTTTTATGGCTAAAATATTTTTTATAAATTAGTTATGGCTAAATATTATGGATAAAAATTAGTCAGAACGTTTAGTCAAAACAAAATTATTTGTTCTATAAAATAGTTTCATGATATAATAAACACAGGCGAACGAAGAATAATTGTTCAATGTAACACGAGAAGCCCAAGGAATACCAGTCCTTGGGCTTTTCTAATGCTATACGTCAGCGCTAAGGCAAGGCCGGTTGCTTCTTACTCTTGAAATATATTTATAAAATATGTATTATATAAATATAAAAGGTTGGCAAGACAATGACATTTGAATGGGATGAAAATAAAAATCGAATCAATCAGCAAAAACACGGCGTATCTTTTGAAGAGGCTAAAACTGTATTTTATGATGAGCAAGCACTATTAGAATATGACGAAAATCATTCAGAAAATGAAGACAGATTTCGTATTCTTGGTTTTAGTGATGAAGGAAATATTCTTATTGTAGTACATTGTATTCGTGAAGAATCAATTATTCGCATTATTTCATCAAGGAAAGCCACAACAAAAGAAAAAGCAGGTTATGAAAGGAGCAGGGGAAGATAATGAAGGAGAAAGACGAATTTTTGGAAAAAGAATTTAATTTCAATAAAGCTATAAAAAATCCATATGTAAAAGCGTTGAAGAAGCCAATTACAATTAATCTTGATGAAAGTGTAATTCATTATTTTAAGGATAAGGCAATGAATACAGGGATTCCGTATCAAACCTTGATTAATTTATATCTAAGGGACTGTGTCAATAATAATCGCAATCTTGAATTATCTTGGAAGTAAAACGAAAAGTCCAGGAGGTTCAGTCCTTGGGCTTTTCTAATGCTATACGGTAGCTTTTCACTAAGCGATTTTTGTGATATAATGCGTGTAGGCAAAAGGAAATGATTTAATTCTATGAAGACACGAAAAACCCACGGATGGCACTCCGTGGGTTTTTCTATGCTTACAATGCCAGCACTAAGGCAAGGCCGGTTGCTTCTCTACTTCCCATTCAGCCATTTGCAGATACATGTGGCAATGATACCTGCCAAGATGGAAAGTAAAAAGGAAATGATTATTTCCATAAAGACACCTCCTCCCTGTCGCCAGTTTGGAGAAAGCAACGCAAATATTATAGCATGAAAAAAGCTCCTTGCTGGAGCGTTTTCTTATGTTTATTTTGTTTTCTTTATGCTCGTTTTGGAAGGGAAAATAACCAGTCCTTTCGGATCGGACGTATCACACTTGAAATCCGGGTAAATTTTCTGTACAGATACAAGATGTTTTTTAAAGCGGAATTTAAATTTTCGTAAATTGGATTCTATGGATCCAAACTGTAAAGCCAGGTCTTCCCATGGAATGAACGTCCGGGAATGGCAGTAGCACATTCTGTAGGTTGCCCAGCAGTAAATATCCACAGCCATAGGGGATTGTTTCAGCTTTAAGACAGCGTTGAAATCTACAGGAATTGGAGCTTTATTGATAGCGTTATAAAAAGATTCCGAAAGGATAACATAGGAACAAAATTCTCCGGATTCGTCATACAATGTATGCGGATCCCACCATAAATCAGCTTCATCGGCGATCAGCATATTGGCTATGGATTTTATATTCCCGCCGCCTTTATGCTTCCAATTGGAGGTACAGGAAATAAAGCAGGTGAACAGGCTGTTAAGCTGCTTGCGCAGTCTTGTGATTGTACCGTTTTTGCCGCCCGTTCTTCCTAACCCGATTCGAGTTAAAAATTCAGAGAGTGTTTCTCCTAAATGAACTTCTCTTGTCTTCTTCCTGATTGCTTCCGTAACAATAAAAGCAATGACAAGGCGAGGGAGAGATCCATACGGAAGACCTGTCGGAGAATACAAAGATAGCGTTAAATTTCCATTTTTCCGCACAAATTCACGTCCCTCGACTTCCGTATAGGGGAAATTAGTCTGAACGAAGAAATAGGGCATAAACGCCAAATTTGAGGGGCTTTTGAGTGCCAGCTCATCTTTTCGTGATAAAACCAAAAAATCATCTTTTTTTATCATTTTTACCTCGGCAATTCACTTATACGATATTTTTTAGAATTTATAAGATGCAGTTCATCGTTTGAAAGGGGAGTACGTAAATCCTGTTCCGCACTTGCCATCGCAGCGTTATTCTGATAGTTCTCTTCCATAAAATCACCATCGATAGTATTGATAATTGATTGCGCCTTGAGTTGGGTATTATTACTTTTTGCCTGTTCCGCCGCCAGCTTCAAGAGCGCTCTTTTTTGTGCAAAAGCATAGGCATTTCCTGAATTGTCATTAAGAATAGTTTCTACATGATCATTAAGTGCTTCACTCGTTTTTTCTATACGGTCAGAAACGGAAAGTGTCATTAAAAATTCGTCTTCGTGTTTTTTCAACCAGTTGTCCCAGTTTTTGTCTCTTGTTTCTTTTACATTTATTTGTCCGGCATTTTTATATGTCAAATCGGGCTGCGTCCGTTCATTGATTTTTTCTTTAATTTCTTCTATTTCTTTTCCTGTACGGAGAAGTTCTGATACGGGGTTTTCATGAGAGCTGCCAAGAAAAAGGGAATATAAAGATGTAACCGACTCTTTAAATGGTTCCCATACGGCAACTATATCTTTATAGTCTGAAGACAGCTGTCTGATGTGAAGAAGAACTTCATTTTGTTTTGCTGTTTCTACAGCCTGTTTAATCCGATTAGGAATATCTTTTACTGATCCGCCGTGAAAATGCCACCGGGCATCAACTATTCCGGATAAACAAAGCAGAATAACCGGAATAACAAGGTATTTTTTCGTTTTTATATTCATTTTCAACTCCATAAAGTATTAAAAGCTTCTCTGGTACGTTTGGAGAAGGAAGGAATGAAGAAAACTAACAGTCCCCAGCAGCCGGCGAATAAGACTAAGGAAGCTACGCTGTCTTTGTCTATCGGCTCCATGGCCGCTAACTGATCGGAAAGGAAAACAAATAGGAAAGCGGTAATAATTAAATCAAAAATATTGGCCAAAATTCCGGATAGCATATTTTTTCCATAATGTTTCATCTTAGGAAGGAAAAACAGTGGAATTCCTAAGACACCGAAAACGCAGGAAATGTAGAAAAGAATCAGTTTTTCCATTAAATAAATCGTTGCAATGATTGTGAGTGCCAGGATGATAAGGACAAACAGTGCAACAAATAAAGCGACAGCGATATTGAAGCGGGAATCCACGTGCAGAAATGGATTAATTACATGACTGACACTTATAAATAGTTCATCGAAGTGCAGGAAAGAAGTTTCAGTCAATTCATGGCCGGTATAAGTGCTGCTAATATTTTCCAGTATAGGAAGGAAGAATGTATCGACAATCTTTCTCCAGGAGAGAAAAATCATAAAGAAAAAACCATATCGGATCAATCTAAGGATGACACCGGATAAATTACCAAGCGTTGTCATCCCTAAAATTACCGGAATCATTAACCAGGAAAAATCTATAATGGCCAAAATGACAAGTAACGGGAATAAATTCTTTTCCGCAAAATCAAGGGAAAGTACAATGGATGCCATAATTTGTTTTGCAATTTCCGCCAATTTTTCTGAAGGAGCGAAATACTTTGTAAAATTAATATCCATAGCTGGAGTTACTTTGCCGAGCGCCCATTTTCCGGCTTCAACAATAATATTGCTTGTTGGATCGCCGTTTAACTCCCAGCCGGCTGCTAAAGCGTAAGGGGTGGGATCCATATGCGGACCATCTTCTACTTCATCAACTTCAAAGTGTAAATGAGGACCTGTCGAGTGTCCTGTACTCCCAGATGAAGCAATAATATCTCCTTGGCTTACATGATCTCCGGCAGAAACGTAAATATCCGAAAGGTGAGCATATCTTGCAACATGCCCGTCCGGCATTTCGATATCTATAAGATGTCCGTAACCATTGTTATAACTTTCGACAGCGTAAAGTACAACGCCATCGGAACAGGACGGAACAGCAGTTCCGGTTTCCAGTCCTATATCTATGCCACTATGGCAGTGCATTTGCCCGTCTATCGGGTGTATACGGTAACCATAAGGAGAAGTAACCGGCCCGGCGAGCCCGGCGGCGGAAACGGAAGGCATGACAAAAAGAGCAGAAATAAGGAATAAGAAAAAAGCAGTAAAAACTTTTTTTAATTCCATATAATCACTTCCTATTCCACCAAGAAGAATTTCCAGTTTTTTTATTGGGTTTATCGAACTTTACACCAACTTTTTCCGCAATTTTCTGAATAGTTTCTGCTTGTGCCTGTTGAGATTTTCTTATTTTTGAGGTTTCAGAAAGTCCAGTTAAGCCCCAAAGGAAACCGCCTGCTGCCATTCCGGTTGATGCTGTTCTTCTTGTTGCGCTTGCCGAAGCATGGACAATGCTGTTAGTTGCAAAAGCAGCGCCCGTTGTCATAGCACCGGCAAATTCTACAGCCTGTGCCGTTAGGTAAGATAAAAATAGTAAGCAGCAGGCGGAAGTAATAAAACCGGAAACGGTTTCATTCGTAATACTGCTCGATACATTGAATGCATCATCTATTTCATTACCAACCAGACACACCATAAAGACGGCGACCATTAACTTAACAGCACAAGTGAGAAGAATGCCCCATGTTTTTTCACAGATAGAAGATGTCCACCGGGTAACTCCGAATGGAAGCAAAACTATTGATAAAGACCCTAAAATAAGGAATTCTGCGTTTGCCATGAAAATAACGAAAGCAATCCGAAAAAGTGCTAACAATGCAACGCACAGGGCAATTGTTGCTAAAATATGAATCATAATTGTTCCTGACATGACGCCGGGAAAATTTTTCCATAAATTTTCAAATGCCAGATATACCTTGCTACAAGTTGAAGCAAGTAAGTGCGTCGGCGTAAAAGTCACATCTACACCACCGGCAGCCATGCCAAGTGCTTGCCCGGAATTTTTTACAATTTTCAATAAACTGTCCCAGTTTTTGATTAAAAACGCCAGGAAACCGATATGAATGATTTTTGTAAAAATATTTCCCCAATTCCAGGTTGAATTAAAGAACATATCAAATTCCGAACATACTCCGATGATAGCAAGCGTAATAAGAAGCAGGAGTAAAGGATCCTGCAGATTGAGAATGCCATTATAAGTACTGGTTTCAATCTTATCTCCGATGTTTTTTAGAAGGGTGAGGCCGCTTTCTGTCATGATTTATCTCCATTTTGTTTCATCGACGAGGGAATCAAATTTTGAGGATAAGGTGGTTGTGGGTTTGTAATCTTCCGGATGCTCATCTTTTCTTTTTTCTAGCTTTGCTTTGCTGCTTGTATATTCTAATGCCTCATCAGTAGGTAATTTTTCATTCGTCTTTTTATATTCTCCTTTGGATAGACTCGCGCTAAAGCCCATAACATCTTTATTCAGAGTTAATTTATCTTTCTCGATTTTCCCAAGGATGATTTTATTCCCTATCAAACCGATATCACAGATATTCTGCTCTTTATCTACGATAATTTTTGGGGCAGAATCATAATATTGTTTCCCTTTATAGTTACTTTCCGGGGTTGTTTTATATACGTCAAATTCTTCTAATTTATCTTTATTAGGCAATTCAGTTGTTCCCTTGTGATAGAGATAATAAGTGATCTTATCATTTTGATAAGCGCCTTCCATATCTTTGGGCGTTAAGGCTCCGCATCCGGAAAGAGCAAAAAGCGCCAGACCACAAGCAGATAGGGCAATTAACTTTCTTAAATTTTTCATTTTAAAACCTCCTTGAAACAAATACTGGAATTACAGTTATTATTTCAAAATACAGTTATCATTTCCACTTCGTTTCATCAACGAGAGCGTCAAATTTTGGGGTCAGTGTAGTTACACCGGATTCTTTATCAGCGATTTCACGCATCTGTTTTGCGGCGGAGCCAAAATCATTCGCTAATAATTCATTAGCTTTATCTGCTGCATCATGTTCCAATTTATTTGTTTCGTTTCGGATAACGGCAAGTTTCGTATTCAATGAATCAATGTCGTTAGAAAGATTCTGGCTATAAACTGTTTCAGCGTCAATTAGTGCTTGGATCTGACCTAGGTCTTTAGAACCTTTCGCTGTCTTCAGCTCTTCTGTGAGCTTTAAAATTCTCTTTTGAGATGCGTCAAGTTCTTTTTGCTTGTGATTAATCAAAAGAACGGTTTCCCGGTCTAATTTACTTATTTTTTGTCGGTTGTATTCCATCCTGGCTTTCAAAGATGAATAGCTTTCCGTTTTGACATTAAAATCATCAAAATCACGGAACGTCTCTTTAAAAGATTTTTGTACGTCTTTTGCGCCAGACAAAATTCCGGAAACACTTCCCCGAAGTTTTGCGTATTCGTCTCGATGCTGCTGAATATCTTTGATAATCGGTCCAATTTTACCCCAGCCCAGGTCATATAAATGCTGTTTTTGAAGAGCAATCTGCTGCTTAATTGTATTAATCTGTTCTGTCACTTTCTTAATTTGAGCAACAATTTGAGCGTAAACTCTTGAATCGTGGACGGGGTAGACCGCCGAAGCCGTATATCCGCTGCCGAGTAAAGCGCAAATAGTGAATCCGATAATCAGAAATTTCTTTTGTTTTTTGGAAATCATGATATACCTCCTACATTTTTTAATGCCTTCCACTTTTCAGTAAATTCTGCCGGAGAAAGAGATTCTAATTTAGAAACATTTAATTGATCTTCTTTCGATGTTGCGCCGAGGAACGCAAGCTCTAAAGGGGAAAGAGACAGGTCAAAAATTCTTGTCCCGGAATCAGATTTATAAAAATACTGCCGTTTGGGCTTCATGCTTCTTAAAATCTCTATTTCTGTGTCATTTAAGTCAAAACGTTGATACATTTTATAGGTCATATCATTAATTGAAGTATTTGGCAGGAATATTTTCGTTAAACAGTTAGAATCTACAATCGGAATCAGCTGTTCGTCCATATCAGAGAGATTTTGTGTGGCCATCACTACAGCGCAATTCTTTTTACGAAGATCTTTCAAATATTCCACAATTTTTGCACGGAACGCATCATTTCTGAGGAAAAGCCAGCATTCATCAAGAATCATCAGGGCAGGGGAACCGTCTAACTGGCTTTCAATTCGGTGAAAGAGATAATCTAATGTGGGAGCAACAATCCGGTTATTTTCCATCAGTTTTTCCATTTCAAAAACTTGCCAGTTTCCGGTACCAAAATGGTCAACGTTGGAATCGAAGAGAGAACCGTAAGACCCTTTTAAAGACAAGTCTCTTAAGGAATTTCTTATCTCTTCATCTTGCAGCATTGTGATTAAAGCGGTGATTGTGCGTTCACTTTCCGGAGCGGTAGAAACGCTGTTTAATGCGTTAAGGATTGTGTTTCTATGAATCGGTGTAATTTTTACATTGGACGCTTCCAGGTAATTTACAAGCCACTCTAAAACCCAAGTTTTTTCAACGGAATCGTTAATATGGGCTAAAGGTTGAAAAGAAATGGATTGATTATCTACAAGCAGGTTATAAAAATTGCCGCCTATTGCTTTCGTAAGAACTCTTGATGATGCGGATTTATCGAAAACAAAAACCTTGCAATTCGGATATTTTTTAAAATTCGCAGAAATTGCATTCAGAAGAACCGATTTACCGCTGCCTGTCGGTCCGACAATAAGTGTATGCCCGACATCGCCGATATGAAGATTTAAGAAAAATGGTAAATGTTCCGGGGTTATGCATTGTATCAACGGATCCACCACAAAATTAAGGCCGTCCCGGTGGACTGTTTTAGCTAAATCTTCAAAGTGCTTATTTTTTTTTTGACCTTCCCAATAGGCACCCATAGGAGCTATGTTGCAGAAATTAGTAGAGTTGACCAGATAACGTCTCACATTATTTTCGTAATTTGACGGAATCGTAGAGAGCCATGCAGCGGTAGCATTATCTTTTTCAATGGTGGCTACGAATCCCAGGTCATTAACAATTGTTCTGATTTCAGATAAATTTTCTTCCAGTCGCTTGAAATCTTTATCTAAAATGACGATTTCAAAAGATAAATAACCGAATCCTATTTCGTCTCGTGATAAAAGCTCATATGCTTGCTCTGCATCTTCTGTGTCTAATACTGCGTCCCTGTCAACTTTACCGGAGTCTATATTTCTAAGAGATTCCATTAAAATGGTTAAAATTGTTTTCTCACGCTGTCTATGCTGCGCTATAATCTTTTTCAGCTCATTTACCGCTTGATCTTTGTCCAAGGCGATGTAACGGACTGAAAACCGATACTCTATGGAAAGAGAATTTAAACGGTTGAGGAAAAAATCCATGGTGTCTGCGGGCATGTCTTTGATCCCTACGATTCCAATATATTTTTCGCCAAGTTTTGGGTAACGGCCGCCTAAAAAAACACAATCTTTTAAACGTTCTGTTATATTTGATCGGACGTTTGCTTTAACTGACACATGTTGATCAGAAATACAATCGTGAAGATAAGTTAAAGTTTCTTCCTGATTACAAGGATGAATTTCTACGAAATAATCACTTAATCCTTTGGTAATCAATTCACATTCGTCAAGAAATTTCCGTTCTAGTTCATGAAAATGAAAGCTCGTTTCACGCTGATCCTTATAAATTTCATCCAGTCCGGACTGGATGGGATTAAAAACATTGATAAATTCTTTAATTGCTGATTTTGCTTCAGAAAGAACTTCTTTATTTGATTTATCAATCACCCTTGCGGCACGCTGCAGCGCTTCTGACGGCCAGCGGTAACAGATTGTCAAATAGAAATCGTTTTGAAAAACCTTATTTTTGGTCAGGTTTTCCTCTCTGTTTTTTTGAAAATCGCTTAAAAGAGAATCAGAAAAATGACTTTGGATCACATCACCGGTTTCTCTTTTTGCTTGTTCAATAAAAATATAATAATTTGCTTTTAGTCGGAGAAAGATATTATTCAACCCGACATAATAAGCATTAACCATATCTTCTGTCATGTTAGAACCGTCTTTCCCGCGGAAAAGATAGGTTTTTTGAAACGTGCCGTTGTTATTAAAAACAACATTGTTGTCCGTGAGGGCATCCCACGTAACAACATCGGAAAAAACAGGTAATTTTTTACTCATACGGACACCGCCTTAGAAATAATGGGATTTAAAACGGAAGGATTCCCGAAGAATAGAAAAGATGCGATGATCGATCTTTGCTATTCCGGCAAGAAAAGCGTAAATAATGAAAAGCGGGAAAAGAGCTTTTAAACTATGAAAAATCATAATGGACAATAATCCAAACATAAAAAGAAAAATGAATAATTCACGGGGAAGACCACCCCAGAAAACAGGCTTAGTCAATGATTTAAAAACTTTTGCACGCATTGGGATTCTCCTAGAAAAAATAAAAGAGGCTGATAAAAAATAACACTTACCATTAAAAAGCAATATTTTATAACATTTAATATTAAAAAATATTATTAAATGTTATTTTCTATCAACCTCTAAATGGGTTGATAGTCAGGGTTAGCCTCCGGCGCTGTCTACGATCATCTGGACAAATGTCGGTGCGAAAATACACATCGAGATTGCCAAAATAATAACAAGAATTCGACGAACACCATCACCGGCATTTCCTGTGAAAAGCCCAACGGCTGCGATGACAATTCCTAAAATCCCAAGGGTTGTTGGAAGCGGGCCGGTCAATTCATCTCGAATTTCAGATAAAAGATTTGTCCACGGCCAATTTCTGGCGTCAACAAGTTGCATAGAAATAAAACTTGAACAAACGGTAAAAACCGTTGCGAAGACCCGTGATAACCGAAGGTTTGAAAACTTTTCCCATCCGGATGAGATAAATTTCATAATAAGATTCCCTCTTTCTCTAAATTAAACTTTTGAAAATAAATAACAATTCTTCTGTAAATCGAACCCTTCAATCGAAATCATGTCATCGACCAAACGGAAGGATTTTCCGTCACATGCTTTCTTTTGAATAGAAATAATATTTCCGATAGTAGAACCGATTAACCGCTGAATATCTGAAGTTGAATTATTAGATGAAACAGCTTCTTTAATCAATAATTCAAGACGGGTAAGGCAATCTTCACAGCCATCGGCATGTATCGTACAGAATCCGCCGGGATGGCCCGTATTCCACGCCTTTAGAACGTCATAAGCAGATAAATCCCTTACTTCGCCGATGATAATTCTTGTTGGCGAAAGCCTCATGCACGCAAATACCAAATCTTGCATAGTAATAGAGGTTACTTTGTTACCGGACGTTGTTAAATACTGCACGTCGTCGGAACTGCATTGTAATTCCGGTAAATCTTCTAATATGCATAATCGATGATCCGGGTTTAATTCTGAAAGTTTTTTCAGAATTGCATTTAAAAAGGTTGTTTTCCCGGAACCGGTAGCGCCGCAGACAATCACATTTCTTGATTGTTTAATACAATCGCAAATAGCATTGTAATAATGCTGGGATAATGTTCCTTGTGTTATATAATCCTCTAACGTGAAGATTTTGCGTGGCTTTTTCCTAAAGAAAAAGGTTGGACGAGGAGAACAGGGGGGGTACTCAATCTGTACACGAATTTTGAGTGGCTGTATTTCTACTCCAAGCATCGGATGATCTTCATTGATAATCTGATCATTCATACCGGCCACGATTTCACAGATACGCTTAACCGTTTCCGGAGATAATGTAATATCCGTTTTACGCCTTCCGGAAGATGAATCTACACGAACTATATAATCAGAATTGATGTAAACTTCGGTGATAGAATCATCATCAATCAACTGCTGGATTTCTTGTCCTAGAGCTGTCCGGAGCATGGCTAAGTGTCTCTCAAAGGTACTGTCCATCATTTTTCTTCATCTGCCGATAACGGCTGTCCTTGTTTGTTCAGATTCTTGTAGTAAACGCAGGCATCAACTATAAATTGAAGATCTGAAGGATCAATATCATTGGCTACCAGCTCAAGACTCAATGCTTTATACTGTCGATAACTTAGCTTTTGCTCTTCTTCTGTTGCCTTTTTTGCTAATCTTGAGGCTTCTTCACGCATTTTCTGAACATTTTCAAAATCCTTTTCCAACGCTTTTAATTTGCCAAGAAAATCCATTTTTTTTGCCATATTTTCACCACCTTTCTTTAGGGCGCAATCCGACTTCATGTCGGGGATCCAAAGCATGGCCTTTGTCAATCTTATCGGTCATGTCCTTCATCAGGAAGAATTTATTTTTAGGGGACAAGATCCGTAAACCTTCGATCAACATGGCGGATTTATCCCATAAAAAACTTGAGGTTTCATCAGGCAGCAGTAACGCTCGCTCCTGTTCCAGATATGTATAATTTCGCTTTGAAAAAAATCCTGCTGCCTGTGAGCGTTGTTTTAAGCGAATTGTCTTTTTTCCGAGTGTTTTAGATACGTACTCTCTTGTTTTATTGTCATTAGGCCCGAAAAAGACTTGCGTCTGACAGTTTGTCAAAAGTTCTTGCGATTTATAGATATTGTCAATTTGTTCTAAGCCCTGAATTATAATTAAAGTCTTCAGACCGTACCCGGCAATGTACCCTAATTCACGGACAAGATTTTCCATTTTTCCAAACGCCGGAAATTCATCGATTAAAAATAGACAACGGTATTTATCTCCAGCCAGTTTTTCTGTAGAACGGATAACCATGAACTCAATAATTAAACGGAATAATTTCCCGACACGAGCCAGATCCGATGGTGGTGTTACGAGAAACAGATCTACCGGAACATCGGAATTTCTGATGTCTCTTAAATAGAAATCGCTTGTGATTGTATTATCTATAATTGTCTTTTCCGCAAAAATCATTAAAGCGGTAATTGCTGTAGATAAAACACTTCCTGCTTCATTCGCCGGTTTTCCGATGAATGAATTAAATTTAGTTACAACAACCGGGTGAAGATGTGGCGTTTTCATGGCTTCCATGGAAAAATGAGTAACGGTGGTTGCTTGAGCAGGCGTTACACGGATTTTGATAAAAGCGTCTTTTGAAGTTCCGTAAGGATTAGGCACCTCAAATACAGCGCCATTGTCAGGGAAATGTTGGATACCGGGCTTCCCGGCAATTCCTTTGTCGGGCCTTTCCGGGATTCCAAAAAGCTCTTCTTTTAAGACTTTTCTAAATCCTGTAGGAGCAGTCGGATCTTCAGCATCTTCTTCATCATCGTCTGCTGTCATTCCGGCAGACAAAAATTGGTAAATATCATACATACATGTCTCTTTAAACTTAGAATCTCCGGGATGATAATCGTGGACCGTATTATATACGGTATCTTTGTATTTAAGATGTGTAATTGCCCCGATGATTAAATCTTTTGCATTTTCAAGCCAATGCGCTTCGCTGCCTTCGCCGCTTCCCACCAGAGAATGAACTAATCCGGAGACGTCCCGTCCCTCGTTGGGCGTTCCCCAGCGTATTTCATTGATAGGATTCCAGCGGTAAAAGTTTCCTGCTTCAGCCGGATCGAATTTAATAACTTTGTGGCCTAAAACTTTTTCAAGATATGCGCCGCAAGTATCGATATTTTCCCCCTTTGGATCAGCGACAACCATAGATTCCCGCCAATTTAGACAGGTTGGGATAACAACACCGATGCCCTTGCCTGATCGGGACGGAGCACACATAAGAATATGCGTTTTTTCATTATCTACAATATATTCCCGATGTCCGGGAATTAACCGCATGAAAAACCATTTGTTTATCTTCTTTAACGTCAAGTTTGAAAGAAATTCAGCAATTTTCAGGCGTTTTTCGTAATGCATTCCGAAATCCCAGGCACCGACAATCACGCCATCATTCGTATTATCTGTTTTAGAGAGCAGTTTTTTCTTTCTTATTTCTGAAACGGTAGCCCATGCAGCTGTTCCTCTTGATGTCAGGGTTTCGGATCCATCAAGTATCCATTTCATGCCGAGGATAATAAGAACAGAGAGAATCAAACCAACATAACAGATACCCATAGCCCCTTTAAAAATAGAGGGGGCTGCCTCATGAAAACGGTAATATAAAATGATAAAGTAATACGGAATGTAGGCTTCAGCAGAAAGCTGAAAGCCTATTTTCTTAGCTATATTCGCAAAAGCGTAATAGCAGGAAATATAATTGATGAGAAGAAATGTAAAAAAATATATAATTGCATTTTTCATCAGGAAAGCCCTTTTCAAATCTTTTTAGCATGTTCTTTTTTATACAAAACGGAGCAAGTGTAGGAACAAAAATGTTCCCTTTTGTCCAAAGGTTTGGTAATTTTTACAATCTTTCCGCAATACTCACATTTAAATCTTCGTAAAATTTGGCGTTTGCGGGCTTTTGATCCGTATAAGTTCATAACCCCCTCAATGGTTATTAAAATACTCCCTACAGCTAAAGCTGGGGATATTGTGCCCCGGCATGAAGTCGAGGCTTTCTGTTTAGTTAATTATTGACATACGGGCGGATCCGGATATCTGTATTTAAAATTACATTAAATTGATATCCTTCCCGAACCGTTCCGGTAGGTTTTAATTCCTGATTTGATTCACGAACCATATCATTGATGCCGTTCATTATTTCAGCAATAGCAGCTTTTTTAGCTTCTGTTCCGGCACTTTCTGAATCGTTCTTGTCAGACCTATCAGATTTATTAAATGTCAGTCCATCTGCAAGCCCGGCAACAATGGCACCGGTGAGGATGCTTCTTGTCTTGAGCCAGGTGTGCCTGGTAAATTTATCTTTTAGTCCGGAATAACCAATACCGTCAATTGCCCTATAATCCGGCAAATCGATAGAATGCCCATTGGGGAAAATAATCCGATTAAAAGAAATATCGATGCGACGGCCGTTCATTGTCATCGGATCTCCGATCAATTTTGAGCCGGCCGGAATTAATAAATTTTCTCCGGTGACTGAATCAAAGACATCCTGCCGGACAACGGCAATAATTGTTGTTGTCATATTATCGGAGATGACAGGAGTTAAAAGTGTTGACGGAATCACTGTTCCTGCTTGCAGCACTTCTGAAGAATTAACAAGCTCGTTATACGTTTTCCCGGAAGAATATGCGGCTGTTGTATAAGCAAAAGGAGATAAAATAACGAGACTTGCTAAAATAACTTTTTTAAACATACCTACTCCCCCTTTCGTCCAAGAACTTGAATGTAATCATCATCAAAATGGTCAACGTTTTTATCAGGAAAAACACCGTCATTGTAATAACGATTAGCAGCTGTTTCGGGAGAAGAATATTCTTTTGCCCGGACGGCTTGTTTTTTATGACCATCTAAATTAAAGAAAATGTCACTTTTCTGTGCTTGCTTTTCTTCTTTGTAATTGTTCTGCTCTTCGTCAAGCTGACGCTTGTAATAAGCTTTTTTGGATTCATCAACATACTTTTCATATGGGGTAATAGGAGCAGGAGCGGACTGTGAAACTGCAGTTTGTGCAGTTTGTCTTTCGGAAGAAATCTTTCTTAAATTCCCTCGTTCGTCTTTTTCAAATCCTGGCGGAATTTTGTCGTTATATGGATTTTCGGAATGACTGGATGATCCGTTTTTTGATGCCTTATTGTTTAAAGTTTTATTTTTATTTTCTGCTTCTTTTAATTTATTTTCCGTAAAGATTTCATTCGTAGAAGAGACTTCTTGTTTGGGTTTATTCTTTGCGTTATCACTTCCTGGAGATAATGCAATCCCGATAGCGATAATTGCAAAAAGACCAACGCCATAAACAACCAATTTGTTAATCCTTTTTGCCGGTTCCGGTTTAACATTAAGATCAATGTATTCTTCTTCAGGAACATTATTTTCTACATCGTCTACAGGCTTTTTAAATCTGTTCATGAAATTCATTTTGTGTCACCCCCTGGCGTTGTTTCTACATCTGAATCGGATTCCAGAATATCTGCTATCCGATTTAACGGATCCTCGTTTTGAGAGTTAGACGCTTTGAGCAATTCAAGCTGTTTCTTTTCCATTATTGCTTTCATCTTTTCTTTCAATGAAATAGGAGCCTGTTCATGCAGATCTACATCTTTTTTCTGTTTTGCACCTGCATTTACACTTTGTGTCGCTAATTCTTGTACAGAAGTTTTGTTCAAAGGAATTTCTTTTATTGACGGGATTTTATTGTCTTCATTTGTCCTCTCAAAAATCATGTAAGATTTCTGAGAAAAAACTAATTTAATATGATCCATTACTCTGTCGATTTCCATGAAATTTCCTTTTAAACGATAATTGACCATCTGTAACTTGGACTTATCAAACTCATCAAAATAAAAGATCACAGGCATGTTTTGTGTGTTACCTGGAGCAATTTCTATGTACGTTTTTCTACCGTCATCAAAGACAGCAAGCGGAATGTATTTAGAAACTACATTCTTATTTTTCTTTACTTTATATTGTTTGTTTAAAGCCTTCGCTTTTTCAGCGGCCTTGACAGAAAGCTCCATTCTTTCTTGGAACTCTTTAGTTTGTTTCAGAATAGCGGCTCTTCTTTCTGCTTCCTCTTCTTTCGGGTAATTCCATTTAATGATGTAATTCATCCAGCCATTCAAAGAAGTAACAATCAATCTGTAACTTCTTTGTGATGTGTTAATGATTACGTTTGTTGAAGAATCGGATAAAGGTTTAATGTAAACATGAGTAACATCAGCTACTGTATCCTTTTCAACAGACCATTGCAGGGTGTTCCCCGCTGCAATCTTTTGGACTTCTTCGCCTGGTCTAAGTTCAATGTCCGTCACGTACCCTAAACGGGTGTTGACAACAAATTGATTTACCGGGTTAAATTCATATATAGTAGCTGTTCCTTGAACAGCTATCGGCTCATTAATTAATCCGGTTCCGGAATAATCATTTGCTATTACCGAGCCACATGATAAAAAAGAAGAAATAGCTAAACTTAATACAATCTTTTTCGTATTCATTACTTTGTCTCCTTTTCTTCTGAAATAGAGAAATCGGTAATAAATAAGCCGATTGGATTTAATGCCAATTCTTCTTTGTCATAGATAGGTTTACTCTTTATAGAGAAATTACCTGAATAATAATAGTCATGAGAAACGGATCCGGTTCCGGCCGTTTTCGTTTCTTTCCATCGAACGCTATAAACGTCTTTCTGTCCCGCCACAGGAAGACAAGAAAGAACTGTGACACGGGAGACTACGGTTCCGATTTCACCAGTAAAAGAATTTAAATACAAATTTTTATATTTATTTGCCGCTTCAGGAGTCAGAAATTTCACTGCTCTATTTACATTCGTTTGTAAAACGGCAGAATCCGTTGGGATATTTCTCATTCCTTCAACAAATCTTGATAAAAAGTAATTGACTTCAGCATCAGTTATTTTTGCATTTTTTTCTGTCAAAGCCCCAAGACTTTGAACATACCCCGTTTTCTCATCAACATGGATAACATAAGGAATAAATGTGCTTTTTGTCCCGATATAAGTGACACAGAGGACAGAAACCAAAGTGGATGCGATGGCAAGATAAGCAACTCTTTGCCATTTAACTATTTGCCGATCTTTCATAGAAAAAACTCCGGCATAAGTTTTTATCCCTTCATCGTCACCTCCGGCATAGCTGATTTTTGATTCTTTTGACATAAGGCACTCCCTTCCTTTTTTGATACTTTGACAAATAAAAACAATGGTGATAACATCAGTTTAGAAATTTTAATTTTTATTTTCGAGGATTAAAATTTCTTTCTACCAAGAAGTATACGATAAATACAGAAAAAATAGAAGATAGGAAAAAAGAAGAAAGTATATAAAAAAATAGGAAATGGTAATATTCTTAATATATATAAACTATTTATAAACTATTCAAAATGGGCAAAAAATTTAGAAAATAACAGAAAAAATAGAAGATAGGAAAAAAGAAGAAAGTATATAAAAAAATAGGAAGTGCCCACTGATGCATGGAACGCATGTTCCCATGATTTCATCATAAATAACATGCGTTCCATGCAGCGGGCCCCCTCTTGCAGAGAGCATATCGCCGTACCGGCTTTTAAAAGATATTGTTTGCGTACCGCAAACGGAATAAAACACAGTAAAGGAATGCATAATGAGTTTCTTTTCAGCCAATATATCTATGCTTCGATCCCCTGCTATGGTGAAGCATTTTAATTACATAAACAGGGAAGAAAATTACAAAAAAATGAAAGATTTGATCTATTCTGAAAGTGGAAATTTACCCAAATGGGCAAAAAATGGAAAAGATTATTGGGAAACCACTAAGGCCCAGGAAGATGAAATTCAAAAAGATTTTGAGGAAGGTACAAGAGGAAAAAAGAACTGTTCTGTCCGGAAATACCGCTTTGCGTTGCCAAATGAAATGACAGATAAGGAAATGATTGAGTTTACCAAAGAGTATTTAGAAGAAAATTTTAAAGATCTCCCCTACACCTTTGCTATTCATAAAAAAACTTCAACGGTTCATGAAAAGGAAAATCCCCACGTCCATTTAATTTTTGCCGACCGAGTAAATAATGAACGTTCTGCTAATTTGGACAAAGAAAACTACTATAAAATGCATGGTGTTAGTAAAGCGGGAAAAGAATATGGCGGTGCTTATCGGACAAGAGATTATAGTGCTAAAAATCCAAGAGTATATCGACAGACAAGAAAAAATCTTGCTGATAGAATCAACGCCTTTTATAAAAAACATGGAATAGACAAAAAGGTTACAGAAAAGTCTTTAAAAGCAGAACGAAAAGAAGCTCTTTCTGAAGGTGATATTTTGACAGCAGAAAGTTTAAATAGACCTAAACCATTCAGGTTATCTGCGGCTAAATTCAAAAAAAATCAAAAAATTATCCAGGAAAAAATCAAAATGGGCTGGAGAAATGTAAAAGATCTTGATGACGTTCCTGATCCGGAAGTTAGAGAACGAATTATTCAAGAATTTGAAAAAGAAATCAAAGAAGAGTCTTTAAATGAAGTAAAATCCAATTTACTGGAACCAAATGAAATTGATAAATTACATGCTATTGAAAACAAAATCAACGAGCTGAAAATGCTGAAAAAGTTCTCCCCTACCCGTTCCGGTATTTCCAATATTCTTAATGAAATGGAGCTGGAACAACTGGAAAAAGAAAAGGAAAAATTAAAAGAAAACTCTTCTGTAGAAGGAAATTACTATCTCACAAAAAAATATGAAGCTGCTTTAAATGACATCATTTACCAAAAACAGATGAAAGGTTTAATGGAAGCATCTATTGCTGAAAAAATCAAGGAATGTGCGATAGCTGTTTATTCCATTCAGGAGATGGAACGGCGAATTAATGAACTAAAAAAGAAGAAGGAAAAGACCCTTCTTTTTAACCATGCAAATAAAATTTCCAATGGAGAATGTAGACAACTTTTAAGAAAATTGGATAGTCGGAAAAGTTTGAAGAAATATTATCTTCGAGAAGGAAAAGATTCAGATCTTATTGATCAGCAAATTAAAGAAATTGAGGAAAAAATCAATGTTTTAATTGCTAAAAATATAAGTTCCGAAGAAAAAGAACGAATTCATAAAGAATATGAATCTGTCCAGAAGGAAATTTTTGAATTGACAGAAGTTTCTACAAGTTATGAATCTCGTCTTGAGGCTACCGGAATTGATAAAGCTTTTAAAGAAAAACATTCTGCTGCTATTCAGGAATATTTACAAAGTCTTAAGCGGCTAAATCGCTATAATGTATCGGAAAAAGAACGGCCGTCCGATTCTATGTATGAGGATTTATTAAATGATGCTATTTTAAAGAAAGCTGAGTCCTTTGAACATCTACTGCAAGAGGAACAAGACAAGAATTGGGAGCATGCTCTATCAGAAGTCATAGATAAAATGACCGATGGTTCTTTACACAAACTGAAAAATGAACAATATGATCTTCTCCAGGAGAAAGAATCAATTTCTTCTTATGATTACCGAAAAGTCTATGCAATTAGAGAAAGAGTCAAAGAAATTAAGCATTTAATCAATCAACTTGTAAAAGAAAAAATGCCTGAATGTGAAAATATGGCAAAGAAGATTTTGCGTGAAGCTCGCAAAGATCGACTGCTGCGAGTGAATGAATTAATTTCTCTTAAAAAACGGCTGGAAAAGGATCTAAAACGAAAATATTTACATCCAGAGATTGCTGAGCGTCTGAAAAAAATATTAAAAGATGCAGATGAAAAGATTGATGCTATCCGTTTGCGCCGTTCCGGTTCCCGGTTTGAAGAAAGCCGTTTGAAATGGATTGAGGAAACTGTTAAAAACAGACAAAAGAATTTCTATAAAGAATATCAAAAACTTATCCCGCAAACGGAAAAAGCTTTAGTTGAAAAGTTGATTGACAATGAAAGCGGTATGCAGCTATCTAAACTTAAAGAGCAACTTAGGAGCCAGGAAAGCTTCAGAAAATATACTATCAAGCAAGGTAAGGATCCTATATTTTATGATAAAAAAATCGAAACTCTTAAAGAGAAAATGGAGTTTATTCGCAAGCAGTACCGCACGCCGGAATTGTTACTTAAGGCTCGTAAGTTAAGCCAATTTACCCGAAAAAAATGGAAAGAAAACAGACGTCTTGCTAAAAAGATGGAACAACAGATTTTAAAAGATGCTCAACGAAGGAATATTTCTTCAGAACTAAAACAGTCCTGTAAAAAGGCTCTTTCATATGCAAAATACCAGTTATCTAAGCAAAAACTCTTAAATGACACTGTAACTCTCAGAGTGATTGCTTTTAAAGATAAAGTTATGGCAGAAATTCCAAGAAGGGAGGAATTTTACTTAAAACAGATTATTAATGAAAAAACAAATAATAACCTGCAAAAAGTGGAAGCGCTACTTTACCACTATGAAAAATCAAAGAAAAATGAAGATTATTCTGCCGGAACCATGAAAGAAATTGATCTGAAGATCAAAGAACTATCTTCAAAAAGATCTAAGATTATTTCCGAACAGAAAACGCCGGAAATTCTGAAAGAGGTGATGTTAAGAAAAGAAAAAGCACTGCTTGAATACGCTGATAAAATCAAGGATTTACGGAAAGAGTTTAAATTTATTCAAAAAGATGCCCAGCGTAGACATTTGTCTCCCAATACGAGAATTTTCGTAGAAAAGAATGCTAAAGAATTAGAAAAACTTCTTTTCCACAGTGAAAGTGTTGTGCTGAATCACAAGAATCGTCATTCTACCTTACATACTCCGAATCCGTTTAAGTCTCTAAAAACGGTACGCTTACCATCGATGTTGAAACGGCTTCAAGGGATAGGAAAAATTAAAAATTCAAGCATTCATGGTCGTGCCAACATTCGGATCTATAAACATGAAGATGATTTTGAACGTTAATTTGTATTTAGATAGGACGTGATTTTATGGAACAGTTATATATCGCCGAAAAACCGGCCGTAGCAGCTGCTTTAGCAGATTTCTTTTCTAGGCACGGCAATAAATTTACAAAGGAAAATGGTCATTTTATCAGTATAAAAAAGGATATTGTCATTACTTGGGCAATTGGACACCTTTTGATGGAATATGAACCTGGTGATTATACAGAAAATTGGAAATCTTGGTGGAATACCCCCCTTCCGTTGGTGCCGAAAAAATTTATGCGAAAGCCGTTTAAAGATAAAAAACAGCAGTATGAACATATTTGTAAATTGCTGGAAGACGCCGTCATTGTCATAAATGCGGCGGACGTAGATAGAGAAGGCCAAAATCTCTGTGACGAAATCACAGATGGAAAAACAGAAGAAAAAATAAATAAAAGGTTATTCTTGAATGCATTAGATGATGAATCTATTCAAAATGCTTTAGAGTCAATGGAAAATAATGATAAATTTAAAGGATTATATTATGCTGGGCGGACAAGACAGAACATAGATTGGTTAATCGGGATAAATTTAACCCGGTATTTCACCAATTCTGCGCATAACGGCGGAATTGAAGGAACGGTGGCCGTAGGACGTGTAAAAGCCCCTACCGTTGCTTTAATCGTAAAGCGGGAGAAGGAAATTGAAAATTTTAAACCGGAAACATATTTCAACATCTTTGCGTATGTCAGTGTGAACGGAAAAGATTTTAAAGCAGGTTATGAATCAACAGAAAAAATTAAACTGGATCTTGATGCAAGCAAAATTGTCAATAATTGCTCCGGGAAGCAATTTGTTGTCAATAATGTGAAAGTGGAAACAAAAAAAGAAAAGGTAAATGTTCTGTATTCTCTAAACACATTACAGATCGATGCGGATAAAACTTATGGAATTTCCGCAAATAAAACGCTGGAAATTTTGCAACATTTATATGAATTGAAATATACAACGTACCCCCGCAGTGATTGCCAATTCTTACCGGAAAGCCAAAGAAAGGATGCTTTGGAAATTGCCTCTTTAATGAATGAAAAATTGGCTATTGAATTAGGTTTAATCCCCTGTATTGCCAAAAATAACCCGAATTTGAATAATTCTCCCGTTTTTAACGATAAAAAAATAACTGCACATCATGCGATCATTCCGACGAAAGTTGTTCCTATTTTAAGCAGTTTATCAGAAGATGAAAAGAAAATTTATCTTCTGATTGCGAAAAAATATGCCGGGATTTTCATGAATCCTTACACTTATGAAAAAACAGAGGTTATCGGAAGAATTGAAGGTTATCCATTCAAATTTATCTGTAAAAACATAATTGATCCCGGATATACCATTTATTACCCGGAAAGAACAGAAAAAGATAAAGAAACTCCTTCTATTTCCGGAAAGTTATCCCCCGGGGAAAGGCTAAACGTATCCAAGGTGGAGAAAAAAGAGGAACGGACACAGCCGCCAAAGCGATATACGGAAGGTACCCTGATCGCCGCTATGGCAAATATAAAAAGTGAGAATGAAGAATTAAATGAAACACTTGCCGAGATAAAAGGAATCGGCACACCGGCAACGAGGGCAAATATTATAGAGACGATTATCAAAGTAGATAAACATGTTTTAAAAAAAGGAAAATCGCTTTATCCCACAGAAAAAGGAAAACAGCTTGTTGAATTTTTACCAAAAATCCTTACTGAAGCAGATTATACTGCTGAAATGGAGCTGGAACTGAAAGAACTTGAAGAAGGAAAAAAGACAGAGCAAGAATTAATAGACAAAACCATTAAATTTGTCACGGGGATTGTTGGAAGTAATATTCAAATCATTAATAAAGACTTCCCCTGCCCCAAATGCCATACCGGATATCTTTTTTTTAAACGTTTTAAAAACAAGGACAACGGCACCTTCGATGAAAAGTATATTTGCAATAACACTGCCTGCAAAATCAGCTTCCCGTCTATTAATGGAAAACCGAAAATTGTAAAATGTCCGAATTGCAAAAAAGGCTTTATGCTTAAAAAGCGCGGTAAATATGGTGATTTTTACGGATGTAGCGAATATGCCAACGGTTGTAAAAAAGTCATGAAAGAAGAGGAATTTTCACAATCTAAAAGGTAAGTTCCAACTCCAGGCTATGCCTGTTTACATATAAATCCTTTTGAAAGGAGGTGCATCATGGAAGATAAAGATCTTTTGATTGACTTCGATCATGTAAAAATTCTTGCTTATGAAGATTTATCTGATGAACAGAAAAAGGAAGTCAATACAATCTGCGAATCGGAAGGTATTTCTCTTTCCGAAGATATGCCTGAAGAACTTTATCCGGATTCTTTGCTTAATGCCGAATCGGACGACATAGAGTAATAAGTACTCTATCCCCTGTTTTTAACACGGGTAGAACAGGGATATATGTCTTATTTCTTAAAAAATTCCGATATTCACAATATCATCCATTCATTATTCCCCGGCAAAATGTGACCGGGAGAAAGGCTATTTTATGGCTACAAAATACGATTTAACGGAAAGTGCAAAAAGCACAAAAAACAATGTATTTAACTCTATCATTAATGAATTGGAAAACGGTCCGGGCCAATTCACTGAAAATCTGGAGAATTTGAAAGGTGTTTTGTATAATCCGACTACCCAAAAGGAAATCCATGACAAAAAGGTTATTGAAATTCTCGCCCAAGGCAAAGAGCTAACGGATCAACGTTTTGTAACGTTTTCTCAAGCACAAAAAGCCGGTATGCATATCTCAAAGGACGCTAAGGGTATTCCCACGGTCAATTATTCGCTTGAACAAACAAAAGGCAATAATGATGTAATTCTGAAGGGACGAACCGTTCATTATTTTAACGGAAAAGACATCACCGGCTTACCGGAACAAAAATTGAATCTTCAGTATAAAGACTCCGAACGCTTAAAACTCAACATGAACCTTATTTCTCGTATTAAAGACGCTTATGAGAATGGAGTTAAAGCAGCAGAAAGAAAAGGAACCAATAAACCCGAACCTATGCCTGAAAGAGCCGATTACAAAACGATTGATCAATTTTTTGAAGCCGTTACCGGATATGCAGTAAAAAATACAATGGATATGAATAACAACACAGAGAATCTTCGGCAGGAATATTTTCGTGATGAAAAAGGAAAAAGCGAAAAACGAGAAAACAGCATCGAAGAAATAGCTGCCCGCTCAGAGTTTAGAAAAGAATTGGCTACAGCTCTTCTAAATCGTGAAATCGGAAACCCTGTACAATTCAGGAAATTCCTTGAAACACCTGCAATGAAACCTTATTTAACAACCATTTCCGAAACTTATAAAAGAAATCCGGAAAAGTTATCTCATGATATTAATGCGGCTGTTTTAGCTAAAAATTATGTTAAAAACAAGGTCATGTTTTTAACAAGACATCGGAAAAGCAAAGAGGAAATTCAATCGATGGAAGATAATCTGAAGCGTGATCCAAACAGAGCCGGCAAGGCCTTAAAATCTACTGATTATTACCAGTATACAAAAATCGATATACCCAAAAAGGAAGATATTATTTCTAAGTCTAAAGAGATGAGAGACGTTAATACACAGATGGTTATTTCAAAAGCCCAGAACAAAGCCATGAAAACGCTGGAAACTCAAATTTTGAATATGACCAATTATGCTGAAAATACGGTTATTATTTCCAAAAGTCTTTGTGATAAAATTGCCGATGCCAGGAAAAATGAAGGCCTTGAGTCAGATCCCAAAAAATTCCTGAATGGATATATGGAATTTAAGAGTGATAAGGGAACTGAAATTGCTTTTAAAGCGGATATTCGCCGCATACAAAGCGAAAATCTTAATCACAAACAGATTATTAATTGTTTTGCCAATGGCAAAGAACGTGATTCCATTGATATTGTTGAAAAAATGAAATCTAACGAACTTGCTAAGGCAGAAAAAAGAGTAATTACAAGCTTAAAGGCGAAGGCCGGTAAAACAGCAAGAACAGCTGTCCGGACAAAGATTTCTAAAACTAGGCAACCTACAGAAAATACTAAAACAACATCAAAGCCTAAAAAGGCTGTAATGGAACGATAATTTCATAAAGTAAATAAGGTAGGGGCACTCCCCTACCCTATTTACCATTTTTTACGTAAAAGGAGGTATGTATGCTATTCACTCAGAATTTTAAAAAACCTGAAACAGAAACAACGAGAACAACCGATGTTGATGAATTTGATGATCCTACGATCCCTGAAGAAGAAAAAATGAGATTAGCAAATCAAAAAAGATCTGAAAATACACATGAAGATGATTCTCTCGATAAACAGCCTGCTCCACCTCCCCACGATAAATTATCCTTAGCTTATCTTACAAATTTGGTAACTGCCATTGCGAAAAAAGTAAATTCTCTCTCTGATGATATGCTAGATCTCAAAACTGCGGTGAATTTACAACAAAGCAATATTGCCAACTTTACTGAAATCACAAAAAATAATTACCATAATATAGAACGTATGGAAAAAGAAATGCAAAATTTCTTTGATGTGAAAATAGCTACAGAAACCACGCAAAAAATTCTTGAAGCTATGAAAATAAAATGGGATTTAACTTACAGTCCCCTCACACAAGAAGATGTTTATAGACAAATGGAAACGTCCCCATTCAAAGAGGAATATACTATTTTAAATAATATTATCAGTGAAATCAGTCAATTAAAAATGACTGTAGAAAACAAAATGGAAGACCTTCAAAAAAATCCTGGAAGTTCAGAATATCAAGATTTATATGTTTTAGGGCAAACGTTAGAAAGAATTTTCAATGTCTGGCCGCCCAAATTGAAGTATTTTGCAGCAAACAAAGATCGTTCAATTGAAATCCAAATGGAAGAAGCTTTACGCATCGATATTTCTGCCGCTTTATCCGAAGCTGAAGCGGAAAAGCAAATTGAAGAAATAATGAAATGAGGTTATTATGTCATTTAAAAATAGTATAAAATATTTTTTAATATTATTTTCTATTTGTTTTTCGCAATTTAAAATAAGCGCTATGACACTTACAGACTATATTTCACAATATAATCCGCAAGATGCTCCTATGATTGCAGAAGCTATTTACAGAACATCAAATAAATATAATCTCGATCCACTTTTCGTTGCCAGTGTTTTTAACATAGAAAGCAATTATCATAATAATGCAATTTCTTCTGCAGGGGCTATGGGCATTGCTCAATTAATGCCCGGAACGGCTGCTATGATGAATGTAAATCCGGCCGATCCACTGGAGAACATTGAAGGTGGTGTCCGATATCTACGAGAAATGCTTGATTTACAACCTAAAAGCAATCCTTATCGTTATAATTTAGCCTTAGCAAGTTATAACGCCGGGCCTGGAAATGTTAATGGATATATTCCTTCATACACTTATAATTATATTCAATCAATTAAAGATGAATATGAAAAGTTAAATCATATTATAGATAGAGACTCCTCTCCTCTGCCTAACCGGAATACAACCGGAAAAGCAAAACGCTTAACCCGGAAGGCTCGCCTGAAAAATGCTATACGAAGATATAAGCAAGAAAAATACAAAAAGAAACATTTTTAATACAATTTTGCAAGAATCAGAACATATAAGATATCATAAAAATTTTTTGACACCCCTTCCTTCCCATTTAAACACATATCAAATGTCGAAAAATAGCCTTTAGGAAACTGTTTTGGCCCTTAACCGTGCCGGTCCGGTTCGTCACAGTTCCAGAAAGACCATTTTCCTCTTTTTATAACATGGCTCACTATTAAAAGCACCTATCCAGGCTCCTTACGGACACTGGATAAGTGCTAAAGTATATTATCTTTTATTATTATATGCTATTAAATATTATTTTTTGGCACTGATTATTCAGTACTTTTTATTTATTAAGGAGAAAATGAAGCTGCCTTTCTTGATCCGGAAGGCATCCATTCTTTAAAACGCATTTTTTGCTTTTTTAGCGTACATAGGACGGGAAAAGAT
>ENA-ORNZ01000742-ORNZ01000742.1-human-gut-metagenome-genome-assembly--contig:-NODE-742-length-39821-cov-4.286048_pt1 | contig 39821 bp, 56 predicted proteins | sample MGYA00242124_ERZ509040 | MGnify/ENA primary metagenome ERZ509040 (study PRJEB26280, sample SAMEA2338733) | human gut metagenome | biome: human gut; feature: human-associated habitat; material: faeces... | reverse complement strand
GACTAAAAAATATAATTTATCGTCTCTTACAGTATAAGTTCGAAATAACAATTTAGCTGAGAAAATCTTACAAAAATCAGGGCGAAAGAACCTCTTTTTTGATATTGTAGAGATATCAGGAAGGAGGTTTTTGAGTGTTAGAGGAAATGTTGATGAATGTTGTCCAGGCGATGAGTAACTGTCTGGACGAAGAACAGTTGGATAAGCTTCAAAATGTGCTTTATATCCAGTTCCACGATAAAAAAATTGTGGAAGAAAAAAACGAGCTGCAGGCAACTGGAACGGATAGCGATACTGCTAAAATCAGGTTGTTTGTTGCCAGTAAAAAAGTATCCGGCCGGCAGAACAATACACTGGCCCAGTATGTAAGGGAAATAAGCAACTGCCGAAACGCCTTGAATAAAAATATCGAGGACATTACAACGATGGATTTGAGGTGGTACTTCGGAATGTTGAGAGAACATAACAATATCAGTATGGTAACGCTGCAGGGGAGGATGCGATACCTTAACAGTTTCTGGACATTCCTGCAAAAAGAAAACATGGTATCGGAAAATCCGATTGCCAGAATAGAAAGTTTACGTATTGAAAGTACTATAAAACAAGCCTTTTCGGCAAAAGAAATAGAGGCATTGAGACTGTCATGTACCCGCAGCCGGGATAGGGCGTTGATTGAATTTTTATATGCAACTGGTGTCAGGGTGAGTGAGCTTTGTAGCTTAAAGGTAGGCGATATTGATTTATATAAACAGGAGTTTAAAGTCATGGGAAAGGGCCGGAAAGAGAGACATCTGTACATATCAGACGTGGCATGCTTCCACCTGTTCCGGTATTTCAAAGAAAGGATGCAAAAAGAGGGACTAACAGTAGAAGAATTGGCAGAGAAGCCCTTGTTTGCGGCCGTGAAAAAGCCGTATACAGGTATAACAGTGGCTGGAGTGCAGTATCTGGTAAAGCAGTTGGGGAAAAAGGCAGGAGTCGGCAATGTGCATCCACACCGGTTCCGTCGGACCTTTGCAACCGACTTGCTGAATCGCGGAATGCGAATCGAAGAAGTAATGGTCTTGATGGGGCATACCAAAATAGAGACGACATTGATTTACTGTAATATCAAACAGGATAATGTCCGGGAATCTTACCGTAAATATGCTGCCTAAGGGGTGATGGAAAGCATTTTTTTAGTCAGCCGAGAGGGTGGCTTATTTGTTGTGCCCCAAAATAGGATAGGTGACATAATGTTTTTTGTAGCTGGGAACAAGCGATGAAAAACAGGCAAATTTGCGTAAGGTTTTGGCAGTTAAATTGTTATTTTTATTTCCAGCTCATCCATGATAAATCATTACAAACACGGCTATAAAGTGTTCCGGAATCGTCAAGTGCTATTTGTCCCAACGTGCCCCCACCCCTTTTCATAACAATAATGTAACCATTATATGCGCTAGGGATATTTTTAGACAGATTTGAATACCTATGTACGCCAGAATAAATCGCATTCAAATCCGTCTGTTCGACTGGTTTGTTTTCCAAATTGAAAGAATCCTGTTTCATCTCGCCATTTAACCAGAAATATCAAGAGTCCTTTAGGACTCTTTTTATATATACAAAAAATAAAAGAAAGAAGGAAAGAAGATGAACAAAGACAAACTGATTTTAAAAAATGGAGCCGAAATTGAACTTGAGGCCGGAGCCAGCCTGGGAGCATTACAGGTGCTGTCCGCTGACCGTGCGGCGATGCTTGCCACTTGGGAGCTGCTTACTCCGGACAACCTGGCTGCTGTGCAGATTAAAAACGGCGCCGGGCTGACGGTCGGAACCTATACCGACCTTGTGCTGGTGTCTGAAACGTCCGTGGTGGCCTCCGACGGTACGGTGCTTACAACTTATAGCCTACGCGAGAAAACGACGGAGGAACGGCGTTTGGACGCTTTGGAGCTGGGGCAGCAGGTGCAGGACGGGGCACTTGAGGACCTGGGAGCGGTAACAAGTACCCTGGCGGCGCAGATGGAAGGAGGCACACTGTGATGGCTAGATTTTACGGGATTAAGATTCAGGCCAGAGAGCGGAAGTTGGAGGATGTGCCACCTTTGTGGCGGGCGCAGACCGAGAAGTGGCTGGAAGACCACCCGACAGAATAGGAGGGGGAGATGCCAACAGAGATAATAATTGCACTAATTACGCTGGTCGGAAGTGGCATCGGCGCTTTTGCCGGTGTCATAACGTCGGCGAAGTTGACCAATTATCGGCTGGAACAACTGGAAAAAAAGGTAGATAAGCATAATACGGTGATAGAGCGGACATACAAACTGGAGGAGGCCCAGGCGGTCATCCAGGAGCAGATTAAGGTTGCAAACCACCGTATCACAGATTTAGAAAAAGAAAGAGAGGTATAAGGTATGGATTTTGGAATTGCAAGTGTGGCAGGAATCACAGCACTGTGTTATTTGGCCGCTATGGCGGTTAAGGCGACATCGGTAGACAATAAGTGGCTGCCGGTGATTTGCGGCGTAATTGGGGCCGCTCTGGGTGTTGTAGGCATGTATACGATGCCCGATTACCCGGCAACAGATATCATCAACGCGGCAGCGGTAGGCGTTGTATCTGGCCTTGCAGCTACGGGGGTTAACCAGATGTACAAGCAACTTAAAAGTGGCAGTGGACAGTAGAGAGGATGGTGATCCGTCTATCTCCCGGCCGGCAGGGTGACGCCGGCGTTGCGACGTTGCAACAGCAGTACATAGGGCCTGGGACATACTGGGCCTTTTCGCATAATATATTCTAGGAGGACAAGGCTATGAGAGATATAACAATGTGCCATCCCCGCTTGCAGGAGCTGGCAGGGAGACTTGTAGAGGAATGCAAAAAGCAAGGGTTAATTATTAAGGTTGGAGAGTGCTTTCGAACCGTGGCGGAACAAGAGGAACTGTATGCCCAGGGCCGAACAAAGCCTGGGAATATCGTGACAAATGCCAGGGGTAGCAGTTACAGTTCACAGCACCAGTGGGGCATTGCGTTTGACTTCTTCCGAAACGACGGGAACGGAGCATACAATGAGTCCGGCAATTTCTTCGGGAAGGTTGGGGCCATCGGTAAGCAGCTGGGATTGGGCTGGGGTGGAGACTGGCACAGCATTGTGGATAAGCCACATCTATACCTGCCGGATTGGGGCAGTACCACGGCACAGCTCCGGCAGCAATATGGCACGCCGGACAAGTTCATCACCACGTGGCCTAAAAAAAACCATGAAGGTTTTCTTCCTGCTGCGGATGGGCAGCGCTGGTGGTATCAGTATAAAGACGGAAGTTACGCACACGGCGGCTGGTACTGGCTGATGGAGGTCACAACAGGAACATCCGCATGGTATTTGTTTGATGCTGCAGGATATATGCTGACAGGTTATCAGGCGGCGCCGGACGGCCGTAAGTATCTACTTTGCCCAGATAAAGGAGTAAATGAGGGTAAATGTATGGTAACGGATGACCAAGGAGCATTACAGATTGCTGAGTATGACGAGATTGCTAGACGGTACAAAATATAAGCGTACCTAAGTCACAAAACCATACCCTTATCCGTTTGTTGGATATAGGGGGCAAAAGATATGCCCGCGCTATAATCAAAAAAGGGCGACGCCGGGAGGCATGCTCTCCATTGGCCTCGCCCCCAATATCCTACTCTTCAGGTCCCGGACCCTCAACTGGGGCCTTTTCATATTCTTCAGCAATCTTTCTCAATTCTTCCCGAAGCTCCTCTTGGCTGTACTTTGGTTTTTTTGGGGGCACTCGCCCTGTTTTCACATAATGGACAATGTGGCAGACCGAACCAGTTACGGCAAGGCTGATAACGGACCAGTAGTACATGATATTAATCTTTAAACGATTTCTGTGGTTTTTCATTCTTTTATCGCCCCTCGCAAAAGTGATTTTTGTCAGTATATATTGTTCGTATACGCACAATATTAATAATCATATTTTAATGCAATAATAATGATATGGCAATAGGGTAGTGTCAAGTGAATTATGAAAACCCGAAGCCGGGTGAACTGGCAACATTAGAACCTTGAAAATTGCAGATATGTAAGAAATCGGCAGTTCCCGCCACCCTTGACGGCACGCCAAAACAATGCTCTGAACGTCTTACCGACGGCGAAGAACTCAAGAACAGATAACATTTCACCGTCGTAGTCACAGCATGGTAGCATTGGTTTGGCGTGCCATCAAGGGCAGGTCCCTTCGGGATGGCTGCGTTTTGTCCCTCTGGCTTGGAATCTAAGAACAGATTTAGCCAGCCGCCAGCTGTTCCTGCAGATGGAGGATGGTTTGCTGTCCGAGCAGGATCAGGAGCTGCCATTTACCGGGCATGTTGTCTGCGTCTTCCAGCATATCGACTTTATTGAGCACCTGATAATGATTGTGCTTGTGAGGACGCAGGAAGTTGTAGTAGGCGACCCAGAGTGCCACGTTATCGTTTGCGCCGTTGTAATTATCGTAGCCGCAGCTGACCCGGTAAGTGGATTTAAAAGTACGGTTGAGCCGTTCGATCATCTGCTTGTAGGGACGGAACTCCTTGGAGACGGCATCGTCGTTTGTGAGTCCGATTACCTGGGTGATGTCAAATTTGAAGCCTTCCCCCAGCTCCTGAGCGAACTGCAGGGCGGCCAGCGGATAGGCGCTGTACCCATCGGCAATGAACCGGAACTTCTCAGGGAGTTTCGTTAGGCCTTGGAACGCCATGCGCATGGCGAGAATGCAGGGTCCGACCGATCGGTTGTCTGAAACCTGGTATCCGAGGATGGAGCGTGAGGCAGCGTCCATGATGAACCAGATGTATCCTTTGATACCGCGTACCTTGATATAGGTCTCATCGGCAGTGAATACGGAAGATTTCGGGTATTCATAGTGGTCAACGAAGGGTTTGATGACAAGGGCGGCTGTCCTGGCATAGTTGGCAACCTGCTGGTGGGAAATCCGGATGCCATAGAGATCGTTTAAGGCCTGGGCAGTTTTTCGGAGGGAAAGCTGGAGGTTGACATGCATGGTAAGGCACAGGGACATGATGTGTGCGTTGTGCTTAGAGAATTTCAGGGAGGAAGCGTTCTTAGGCAGGGAGTCTAAGCTTATGCGGAAGAAATCCACGGTGAATTCCCGGTAGAGGTAATGGAGCTTGTATTTATTTTTACCGTGATCCTCATCCAGATGTTTTTTCTCAACCCTGGAGAGGTTATGCAGATAGAAGGAACACTTTGGATTGACACATTTGTGGATGCGGAAGAACCTCCGGTCCTTTTTCGGGACAAGGGTGTGTCCACAGTAAGGGCACACGAAACGGACTGGGGAGGTAACAACCTCCCCAGTGACAAACGTCTGTCCACAGACCTTGCACTGGTACTGTCCGTTGCCGCCATTATTATCATAGAGATAGTGGTGGGGAGCGCCACAGAGGGGACAGACGGTATCCTCGGGAACGGATTTCCCGTTGCGCCGCTGGACCGACCTGACGGTTTTACCATACTTCCAGAGGTAGTATTCCAGTAGGAACTGCCAGTCTTGTTTGATGAAAGGCTTGATGACAGGGAGGCGGTCAGTGGTAAATTTGTGGTATTTAGGGGAGTGGGAATCATCGAAGGCCCACTGCTTGAGAGGGATATATCTGCAGATGAAGTTCAGGAGCCAGCAAATAGTTTTGTATTGTTCTTGAATTACAGTAAGTAAATAGAGTATAATGTTATCCATAGCAATGATCAATCCTTTGGTTGTGATGTTTTTGTGGTGATTACATTATACCAAAAAGGGGAGGTCATTGCTTTTTTATTTTAAAAAAGTGGTGTAATCCTTGGAAACACGAGGTTTTTAATAAAAAACGGAGTGTCAGACTTGACACTACCGGCAATAGACCGAGGGGTAAAATATGATAACTTATGACAGGCTATGGGATACCATGAAGAAAAAGGGTGTATCACAGTATGATTTAATCCATACTCATCACGTGAACGAAGCACAGCTTTTCCGTTTGCGCCACAACGAGATTGTAAAAACAAGTACTTTAAATCGATTATGTGAAATACTGAATTGCGAAATAGAAGAGATTTGCCGATATGTACCAGATGAGAATAAAACGTCTTGAGCTTCTGCGTGAAAAGCAGAAATCAAGACGTTTTTGTTGGCCCCCAGGAGTGATCCGGCCGCCAGTAAAAGATAAATTCATAATGCCAACATAGAATGTAGCATCATATGAAGCGCTTGGTAAAAGATACACATAAAGTTGGCAAATATCCCGGAACATGCATATTCTCTATATATCGTCATAAAATAAAAGTATTAAAGCGGGTGGAATAGGTGGAAAATTCCTAGGTTTTATGCGGTGCCTGAGTATTACAAAATATTGAAAAATGAGTTAGCGATACACAAGTGATACACAAAAGATACACAAACTAAATTTTGATTTTATTTATCTCCAAAACAAGACGGGCAATTTCCACATGGGTATAGACTCTGTCGGTCAGGTCTTCTACCCTGTGCCCCATGATAAGTTTCCTGTATAGGTCGTCACATTCATATTCTTTCATGAGAGAGGCGCAAGTATGTCGGGTATCATGTAATGTGTGCTTCATGCCGAGTCTCTCCATGAGAGGGATCATATGATAATCTTTGAAATGCATATATGTGATCGGCTTGCCGTTTTCTTCGAGGAGATACGTGCTGGATGCCTGGTAGAATGCTCGGACAAGGGGCAGTATCTTTTTGTGGATAGGGACGACACGGTTCTTACCGGCATCTGTTTTCTTGCCGCCGATTATGTAGTTATCCTTTAAATGGACTTGTTCTTTTTTTATCTCTAAAAGCTCGGTTGCACGGAATCCGGTGTAAATAAAAATCAGAATCCGCTTTGCATCATCGGAACCGTCTTTCCACAGTTTCTTTATTTCGTCATGGGAAAATGCCTTGTGCAACTGCTGCTTTTCTTTGGCAGAAACACGTATAATATACTGAGAATAGTCTTTATCAACATACTCTTTTTTCATGGCGTACTTATAAAGGAAATGTAAGAGTGTTATCGGTTTCTGGATGGTGGATTCGGACATGTTCTCCAACTTGTCAATCTGGGCCTGGAGATCGTCAATCCTTAGAAGAGCGAATTGCTTATCGTGGAGATCCTTGAGCTGGGCGAAACCGAGTGTGTAGGATGCGTGAGCCTGCTTGCCAACATCTTTGTAACGCTCGTGCTCCGTGATCCACTCGTCGAATACCTGGCGAAATAGAATGTCATTTTTGAGCCGGTTGTCGGGTGTGACAAGTCCCTCGTTGTATTTCGCCAGGAAGGTGTAGGCATCCGCGGACTTCTCGAAGTAGCCAAGGTATTTGTAGATAGGTGTGCCGTTGTCATGCTCCCCGACTTTTATTCGGACGGCATAGGGGCGCCGGCGCTTTCCGGTCATTTTGTAAACACAGCCGTATTTGTTAGGCAATTTCATAATATCATTCCTCCTCTTTTTGGGTATAAAAAATACGCCCCTTGCCAGGACGCTCCAGGAATGATATAATTCTATTGATTGGATAGGTTATATCGTTCTGGAGCATTCCGGCAAGAGTAATCTGTGTGAAAAGCTCTGGGAGTTCGCAGCTCCTGGGGCTTTTATTATATTTTCAACATGGATTTCCACCTATATGGAAAGTCCAAATGCTTTTTTGATATATAAGGTTTATATATGCGAAATAATTTTCCAAACTCGTTCAAGTAATAATTATTCCATTTATCATGGTCAGGAAACATAAGCTTGAGCATATAGAGCTGTGCGAAAAGCCGCCGTGTTGGAATATATGCCGTATCCTGGGATAATCGCTTTCTTGACAGCCCTTTTGGCCCGGCCGGTGGTCCTGGCCTTAAAGGATTTCATAGGACTTACTTTTCTCATTCCAAATTTCATATGGCGCCCTCCCTGAGTTTTTCTAGAAACCATTGAATATATTAATCGTAATTAAAATTTACATCTTAACTCAACAACCTTACCAATAATTTTTACAGGCTTATTCACAATATCTTTGTTCGAAAAAAACATTGGTTCATAACTAGGGTTAGTAGAAATGAGTTCTATACCATCACGGTACTTCCTGATCCGCTTACAGGTGGCATCGGTCCCGTTGATGGTTACTATAACAGTATCACCGGATTCGGCATCATCTTGCTGGCGAACGATGACCACATCACCTTTACTCATTTTTGGTTCCATAGAATCGCCATCAATTTGTAATCCAAAGAATTCACCAGTGGAAGCCATTTCCTCCGTGATTTCTTCCGTGTCTATAATATCTTCTACGGCTTCTATTGGGGTTCCGGCGGCTACTCGGCCAAGAACATTAATGGTGACGCCTGGGCGCTTTTGTTTGGTTCCGTTGGTGATGGGGGCGATGTTGTTATCCCATCCAAATAATTTGGATGATGTGGTTCCAAGAGCTTTGGCGAATAACTCTATTTTTGATTGCTGTAAGTCAACTAATCCCTTTTCTATCTTGGTGATAGAGGAGCGGTCTGTATAGCCCGTAAGTTTTGCAAGTGTCTCTTGTGACATTCCTTTTTCTTCTCGTAATCGTTTGATATTCTTATATAATTCAAGCATATAAGCACCGCCTTTCTATAAGTCGATAATAACACATGTGTGAAAAAAAATCAACAAAATTGTTTAAAAGTGTTGACACTAATTCACTAAGGTGCTATAGTGAATATAAATCAACAAGGAGGTGAGAGCGTGACGGATACAATGGCCTTGAAGAAATGCATAGAAGATTCTGGAATGACAGTAACATCTGTTGCAGAAAAGGCTGGAATTTTAAGGGAAACCTTATATAATCGAATGAAGTCAGGAGATTTTAAAGGGTCTGAAATCTGTGCATTATCGCAAGTGTTAAACTTATCAAGAAACAAAAGGGATGAAATTTTTTTTGCTTCAAATAGTGAATTTAATTCACTAAAAGAAAAAGAAGGAGGGTGAGATGGAGAAAGAGAAAAAACCACGCATTCCGGCGTGGAAAGCGTGGATTCTTGTACTTAGCTTTATGCAAATACTTAGTGCGGTCCAAAGTTACCGTGTTCAGCATCAAAACGCTCAGTGTCATCAGATTTTATGGGATTTAGTGAATCAGCAGGCTCAGCTTTTGAATGGCCACATTGAGATTTCGAATCAGTATCTGACAGAGCAGCTTCAGTTGGAAAAAGAGCTGCAAGAGAACCTTCGTCAGCTTCTTGGAGTCGATTAAGAAGCTCTAAAAGATACTCGGCATTTTTTTCAGTTGCATCAATTTGAACCTGTAGCAATTTGTTTTCCGTTTTCTGTAAGGAAATTTGCTGCTGCTCCAAACGGACAAGTTCTTCGTGGTTTTCCTGTTGTTGGATAGAAGATTGTTGCGCTTGAAGAAAAGTTATTATAGTAAAAAACAGCGTGATTAAATTACATATAACGGTTATGGCATCGGGAATAGATAGCCTCTTAACATTGGTGGAACCAGGCAAGTTTTTTTCAGATTCATGCGTAATGCCGCTGTCTATTTCGGTGTAATTAAAATCATCAGGAATCAAACGGGTTGGCATGTCAACATAATTATCGTGAATAGCTATTGAATTAAATGTAGAAGAAAATGAGGCCAAACTATTTTGAATGCTGTTTATTTGCTGCTGAAAGGAATCATTGGCAACTGTTTTCTGGAGATTTAAAAGTGCGGAGCCATCCAACTGAGTAGCGATTTGTCGAAAGGGTTCTGACATGGTAGAGTATTGAGCCAACATATTGGTAATTGAATTCAATGCCATGCCATCGTACATGACAGAAAGTTTTTGTGATATATCAATTATTGGCTGATTAAAAGCTTTCCTAATGGCGTCTGTAGACTCAATAAGTGGATTAAGGGTGGTGAATGATTTAATCATCCGTTCTTGCTCCTTAAAAAATGATTCAAATGGATTTTTTGTTAATCGGTCAATGGATTTTTGAAACCCAATTAATGATTCTAAGGATTTGTCAAGGTTAGACATAAATTATGATTTCCCTTTCCTTTGTACTCGGCCTGGCGGGGCCTGTAAGTACAGTATAGGGCAGGGAATATGAAAAAGCAAGAAATAGGAAAGGATGCGAGAAAGTGAGAAGATCTAATCTAGGCGTAACTGTGAAGTCAGCAAGCCAACAGCTCGGGATACCGGAACCTGCAGTAAGAGTTTTGATGAGGCGTGGAAAACTACCGATTGGGATTGCGGAAGCAATGACGGGAGAACGCTATACATATTACATCTCCCAAGAACTGATTGATAAATATTTAGGTAAAGATCCAAGGGGAGGTGATACCAATGCACAAACATTATAACGATGGCCCCGAGGCTGTCAAGCAGGCACGAGAGGCAGAAGCAAACAAGCAGGTAGAGCGGATGACCAGCATGATGGTGTGGATGACATACGGATGGATTATTGCGGCCGGGGTGTTTTTACGGGCGGCGGGGATGTTGTAAGGGAGAGGAGGGAGAAGGATGCTTAGAACTACCACAAAAGAGATTCTGCTGACAGAGCTATCGAATCGGAAACCAGAGGAGATCCGCTTGAGCTTTGCAATCGGATGGATGCGGGCAGAAGAAAACTTGTTGTACACAAGCGGAGAGGTTTTGAGGCTGCTAGAGGCAATTGAAGGAGAAATAGAGCCCACCGGCGGCAACCGGACAGGCTCGGGTAATTAATAAAACAAATACACCCTTATTGTAAGGGATTTCGAGGAGGAATGCAAGAATGAGATTATACGATTTAACAGAAGAGTATGCCGCATTACAGGACATGCTATATGACCCGGAGGTGGACGAGCAGACCATACAGGACACAATAGAGGCCGTCTGGGGTGAAATTGAGGACAAGGCGGAGGGGTATGCCAAAATCATTATGGACATGAAGGCTGATGCCGAAATTTTGAAGGAGGAAGAGAATCGACTGGCTGCCCGTCGCAGGCATCTGGAGGCCCGTTCCCAGTACTTGAAAGACACGCTGGAAGCTAACATGCGCGCCGTTGGAAAAACCAAATTTAAAACTGCCCTGTTCACCTTCAATATCCAGAAAAATGGAGGATTACAGCCGCTTGTCATTGACGGATTAATTGATGACATTCCTGGTAAATTCCTGATTCCGCAGCCGCCGGTTCCGAACAACGAAGCGATCCGAAAGTTGCTGGCCGAGAAGCAGGTTGACTGGGCTCACCTGGATCCCCGCGGTGAAAGTCTGAGGATACGCTGATGGATGGCGAAAAAATCACACCTTTCCGAATGCAGGTGCTGATGGAGATTGCTGCCAGGGTTGTCAAAATCATGGTAACAGGAGCCTGGCATCTGACCTTCGAGGAGATGGAGATTGTCCTGGGGATGATTCAGCGTGAAATAGAGGAAAGCAGGAAGAAAAACGGCGAAAGAAGCGAGGAGGATACATAAATGTTTTTGAATATCACAGCGTTAAAGAAGATTTTGACGAATTCGTACAAATCAACCGGACTGACCGTAGGCCGGTTGCATCACCAACTGATAGTGTGCAATACCTGCTTGGGCTTCCAGATTGATGTGGATTTTGTTCCCAACAAGTTAAAGGGAATTCTGGCGGAGCTTATCGGGGACCTTCCGGAGGAGGGGGAAATCTATACCTACACCAAAGAGGGGCAGCAGGCAGAAATGGAGCTTGCACGATATGACTTTTATGAACGTTGGAGGGCTGCCAAAGATTTTGTCGAGAAAACGCCGGTCATACTGCGGGGACATATTAATGATTTCCGTTTGCTGCAGCTGAACAGCTCCGGGAGACTGATTGCAGTTTATAGGGAGTTTGTGGACTTGGTCAGCATGAAGGATCTGGAAGAGACAGAGAATATGCCGGGGCGGCCCAATTACAGAGATGGAATTCTGTATTGGAAAAATGACAGCATGATTTATTTTGCCACACAGACCGTGTTAAAAGAAGACATCGCTCAGATTCTACTCCCTGCGCTGGAGCAGTTCCGATTTACAGAGAAGACGATAGAAAGAACTGCGGAACCGGAAGAGGACCTGAAAGATGCTCTTCCCTATAAATAAGGAGGAAAAGCGATGGCGACACCTGTATTAATTATTGGCCGGAGCGGCGCCGGGAAAAGCGCCAGCATGCGTAACTGCGTAGGGAAAGACTTTGCACTAATCAATGTGCTTAAAAAGCCGCTGCCGTTTAAGGGGAAGATACCCGCTGTTCAGACGGACGACTATGCAAAGATTATGAATGCCCTGAAGGGATGCAAGCAAAAATCAATTGTGATTGACGATGCAGGATACCTGATTACCAATCAGTTTATGCGCGGACACAGCAACGCCGGCAAGGGGAATGGGGTATTCTCCCTGTACAATGATCTGGGAGACCGGTTTTGGAACCTGATTCAGTTTGTAGTTGGACTTCCGGAGGACGTAATCATCTATTTCATGATGCATGAAGATAAGGACGACAGCGGGGACGTGAAGCCGAAAACGATAGGACGACTGTTGGACGAAAAGGTCTGTGTCGAAGGGATGTTTACAATTGTGTTGCGCTGTGTTCTGGACGGTGATAAACATCGGTTTATAACCCAATCGGCCAACGGAGCAGTCAGCAAATCTCCGATGGGAATGTTTGACCAGCTGGAAATTGACAATGACCTGTTCCTGGTGGACAACACCATCCGGGAGTATTATGGGATTCAGAATACAAAGAATTTAGAGGAGGGAAAATAGGATGATAAAAAAACCACAGGGATATGACGAGGCGACGGCCTTTACCGGAGAATCACAACAGTTGCCAAAAGGAAAGTATGTCTGCGTGATTAAGCAGGTGGCCGAAAAGGAATCCACCAATAGAAACCGGCAGCTTGTTATTTTATATGACATCGCGGAAGGAGAGCATAAAGACTTTTTTCAAAAATTGTTTGATGCAGATAAAGCGCAGAACCCATCAGGGGCGAAGTGGCGCGGCGTGTTTAAGCAGAACATGGATGGGAAAGGCACGTCCTGGCTGAAGGGCATCATTACTAGCATCGAACGCTCCAACGCTTTTACCTTCCCCTGGGACAAGGAAGGAAATGAGAAGACCCTGGCCGGGAAGAAGTTTGGCGGAATTTTCCGGCGCCGGCAGTACGAGGCAGACAACGGGAACCGGCCGATTGTGACGGAGCTGTTTCGGATTCGCAGCCTGGCAGGCCTGGATGAGGCGGAAGTCCCGGAGGACGACCTTTTGCCGGACACCGGAGGCAACCCATCCACCCATCCGGCAGCAGGCCAGATGGACAGCGACGGATTCATGAACATCCCAGAGGGGGCAGATGATGAGGGAATCCCATTCATGTAAAGATCCAGACCTCTATCGGAAAGTCAAAGAGGGGGTAGATATCAGCCAGGTAGCGGAATATTTTGGCTTTCCGCCGAATGCAAAAGGGCTGTCCCTCTGCCCCTTTCATCAGGATAAAAAGCCCAGTATGAAACTATATCCGAATGGAAAAGGGTTTTACTGTTTTTCCTGCGGTACCGGAGGGGATCAGATTAAGCTGGCGGCGCTCTATATGGGAGTTTCCAATACAGAGGCAGCGGAAGAATTGGCCGTTGCCTTTCAAATACCTGTATCGGTTCCGACCACATACCGGGAGAAGCGGGAGTTCGAATTGAAAATGAAGAAGCGCAGGAAGCTGGCAGACTTCCGGAAGCGGGCAGAGATGTACCTGCAAATGTACCGTATCCTTCTCTGTGAAGCCAGAAGGCAGCCGGATACCCCCCATTTTCTGGAAGCGGTTCATGGACTTGAGTATATAGACTATTTAATCGAATGCCTGAAAGAGTGCCCGGAAGCGGTATACCAGGATGAAAGGGCGGTGAGAAGAATTGGAGAAATCGAAGGACGAATTGCTGAGTGGTATTTCAGCCCTGCAGCCGACGGAGCCATTCCCGGATGAAATTTTCTATCAGATTTTTGAGATAGAAGATAACGTGGAACGGACACAGTACATAGAGGCATTGCGAAACGAGGCCAGGCGGATAAAACGTGCCACGGAATTTAATAACGTGTTTAAGTCCTTCATGCTTGATTACGCCCAGCGTCAGAAACAGACCGGGAATAAAACGAAGTTTACAGATCAGCCGCTGGAACTGGTTTGCGGAGAATGGACGGCCAATGACATGGGCGTCAGAGCCATCCGTTATGACAAGAATGCGGTTCCCGCTCCCTTCCAGGCCTGCAGCCACCCCCTTCTTCCGATAGAGATTCTGAAAAACGTGGACACGGCCGAGGAACGGATCACGCTGGCCTATTTTAAGTCCGGGGCCTGGCAGCATATCACAGTAGACCGGAGTGTCTGCGCCAATACCAACAAGATTGTGGATGCCCTGAGCCAGTACGGAATTGAGGTGACGTCGGACAACGCCAAAAACATGGTGCGGTATATCTCGGACTGTGTAGGCCTTAATCCTGCGATATTGAACCCAAAGAAGTCCATCAACCGCCTGGGATGGGTAGGCAATTCCTTTACGCCTTATGCAGAAGACATCCGGTATGAGGGGGATATGGATTATGAGGTGATTTTCCGGAATGTAAAAGAGGCGGGAAGTTATGATGCATGGAGAAGCCTGTGCGCCGGCCTGCGGGAAAATATTCCGCTACGGATGATGATGGCGGCCAGCTTCGCGTCGGTACTTCTGGAGCCGCTAAAGGTACTTCCCTTTGTACTGCATGTTTGGGGAACGACCGGGACGTGCAAGACGGTGGCACTGATGGTGGCCATGAGTATCTGGGGAAACCCAAAAATGGGTGGATTGGTCAAAACGATGAACATGACCAAAAACGCTATTATGCGTAATGCTGCATTTTTATGCAGTATCCCTTTTGCCGGCGACGAGCTACAGACAATTAAGGATAAGTGGCAGGGGAACTTTGACCAGTTGATATACCAGATTACAGAAGGTGTAGACCGTGGCCGGGCCCGGGCCTATGGCGGCGTGGAGGAGACCAGGACATGGAAAAACAGCTTCCTGTTTACAGGGGAGGAGCCGGTCACGAAAGCCAACTCCGGTGGAGGTAGCAAGAACCGCGTTATTGAGATTGCGATTGACGGGCCTTTGGTGGCTGATGGGCACTATGTCAGCAGCGTGGTACAGGAAAATTATGGGTTTGCGGGAAGGAGATTTGTGGAGCATTTACAGGAAATGGAGACAGGGCAGCTGACGGCTAGGTACCGGGAACTGTTCGAAGAACTTTGCCGTCTGGATACGACGGACAAGCAGGCGATGGCGATGGCCTGCATCCTTTTGGCGGATGAAATTTCCACAGAGTTATTTTTTGATGGAGAGCCGCTGACCATAAAGACCGTGAAGAAGTACCTGCAGAACGCTCGTGAAGTTGACGTGGCAGAGCGTGCTTACCAGCAGGTCCTAAACTGGGCTGCAAAGAATCCGGTGCGGTTTGAGGATCCAAAGGTGGATAATTCCCCCAATAAAGGGGAGGTCTGGGGGAAAATCGATGGAGAAGTTTTGATTTTGAACCGGGATGTCCTTCTGGGATTTCTGGATCAGAACGGATTTGATTATACCGCGGTGAGCAGAAAGTGGTCGGATAAAGGGTATCTGGTTCGAAATTCCCAAGGAAAAAACGTACATCAGACAAAGGTGTATGGCATCAAGTCCAGCTATATAAAATTCAGGCTGCCGCAGGATGACGATGATACGGATTCAGATGGCTTTATGGCCATAGAGGCGGAACAGATAACCCTGCCGTTTGACTGAAATGTCTTACCAGATTTGAAAAGGTAAGACATTTTGGAAAAAAGGTAAGACCCCTCTAGCCCGCATAAAATAAGGCTTTTTAATATAAGGTCTTACCTGTCTTACCAGTCTTACCTGTTTATATATCTCGTAACGCGAGAGAAAAAACTTTGTATAAAATTTAACACATGTATTTTGCTCTAAAAATGTTGGTATATACAACAGGTTTTTAGGTAAGACAGTAAGACCCCTTGATAAATAAAGGAATTTAGAGGTTTCTCAGGTAAGATTCACGTAAGACAAACTGGAAAAGAGGTAAGACAAGCATGAATTACGACGGCGCCATAAGGATTATGGAATTTTTATATGCACTAAAATTAGTGATAGCAGCCAGCAAGCGATTAACAACTGATGATATTGCTGCCTTAGAAGAAGTAAAGAAAATAATGCAAAAAGGGGAAAGGGGAAAGGGAACAAAATGAGTAACAAAGCAGCGGGAACAAAATTCGAGAGAGAATTCGCCGGCGTCTTGGCCAAAAACTGGTTCTGGGTGCATCTATTCCAGGATAATAAAAATGGCCAGCCTTGTGATGTGATTGCGGCAAGGGATGGAAGCACCTACCTCTTTGACTGCAAAGACTGCCAGGGAGACAAATTTTCGCTGAGCAGGGTAGAGGAGAACCAGTACAATGCCATGAGGCTGTTCCAGTTGACCGGGAACATGCGTGGGATGTTTGCAATACGGTTTCCGGAGACGGGGATATATCTGGTGGATTTTGGTGTATTGAAGAAGCTTAAGGATGACAGAGTGGCACAGATTGACCCGGTCAGCATCCATAAATATGGCCGAAGTCTTCAGAGCTGGCTGGATGATTTGGATGTTTTCCGTGAAATAGCAAAAGTGGAGTATGCGGATGAAGATACAGATTGGGAGTGAAATCCGGATAAAGGATGCCACAAAGGCCCTATATGACTGGTGCAGCGTAAATCTGGTTCTCCCCAATCCGGAATATGCAAACCGGGCTCGCCGGGGCCTATGGCTGGGAAACACGCCGCAGTATCTTTGGCTCTACCGCGTGGACGGCAGCGACCTGGTTCTTCCGGTCGGAGTCGGAAAACAGCTTCGGCAATTCATGACGGCCAGTGATTCTGTAGAAATTCATCTGGCTGACAACGGGCTCCTTTTATATGCTGGCAGCGTTCCGCTCTATGATTATCAGCAACCGGCGGTGGAGGCGATGATGGCTGTCAGCTGTGGTATCCTCCAGAGCCCCTGCGGTTCCGGGAAAACACAGATGGGGATTGCCCTGGCAGCCAAGCTGAGCCGAAAAACCTTGTGGATTACCCATACCCAAGATTTACTCACTCAGTCCCTTGACCGGGCGGCGCAGTATTTTCCCCGGGAAGTTCTGGGAACCATCACAGCCGGAAAGGTGCATATTGGTAGCCACATGACATTTGCCACGGTGCAGACGCTGTGTAAGCTGGATTTGGACCGGTACCGGGATTCCTGGGATGTTATCATCGTAGATGAGTGTCATCGGCTGGCTGGCACACCAACGCAAGTGACGATGTTTTACAAGGTTATGAACAGTCTGGCAGCACGCTATAAGTACGGATTGAGTGCCACGGTACACAGGTCTGATGGCATGATAAAAAGCACCTTTGCGGTGCTGGGGCCGGTGGTTTACCAGGTACCGGATGCGGCAGTGGCAGAAAAGACGATGCGGGTCCGAATTGTCAGACGGGATACCGATATTAAAACAGACCGATGCTGTCTGGATACGGACGGGACATTAAAGTATAACAGCCTGTTGGAGTATCTGTCCGGGAGCCGGGAGAGAAATCAGGTAATAGTAAAAGACCTGGTCTCTCAGGCGGGACATGCCGGACTGGTGTTGTCCAGCCGTTTGGCGCATTTAAAAACGATTATGGAGATGCTTCCGGCAGAGCTCCGGGAACGGTCCGTCAGGATTGATGGACAGATGACCAGCAAGCGGGGGAAGCAGCAGCGGGAGCAGGCCATAGAGGATATGAGAGCCGGCCGAAAGGATATTTTATTTGCCAGCTTCGGGCTGGCGAAGGAAGGGTTAGACATCCCCCGACTGGATCGGCTTTATCTGGTGGCGCCTCAGAAGGACTATGCAGTGGTGACGCAGTCTATTGGCCGCATCGCCCGGGTATCTCCGGGAAAAGAGGATGCAGTCTGTTATGACTATGTAGATGCTATCCAATTTTGTGAAAATCAATGGAAGCGGCGCCGAGCACATTACAGAAAGGCAGGGTGTGAATTTGCTGGATAAACAGGGAGTAAAGAATATTTGGTGCGAAAGTTACTTGTTTTACCTGAAATATACCGGACAGCCTTCGGAACCAGGATTATGGGATCGGGTGGTGACAGACTTTTCGGCGGCCATGAAAAAATATGAGGGTTGCCGGATGGTCTGCCAGTTGTATATGGCAGCGTTGGAGCAGTTGGAGTTAGAAAGCGGGTTGCATTCAACTGGCAAGAGGAATTAAATGTGAGTAATCCATGTGAGGATTGTCCAGCTAAAAACAAAAAGCTTGAAGGTTTTTATAAGTGCTATGCACCTTGCGTTTATGCAAGACAGTGGTACGAGAATAAAGCAAAACAAAGGCAGGAAGAGGACAATGACAAATTATGAGAAATACGCCGGCACGCCGGAACGGTTCGCGGAGCTTATTATCCAGATGGGCTGTGAGAGTGGTGTTGGAGAGGAACTGACAAGACAATTTTGCCGGGGCGGTTGCAGCGGAGAGGATGAAGAGGCAGTTTGCACAGATGAAAACTTGAGAAAGTGTATTATAACATGGCTGCGAGAAGATGCAGAAGAAGCAAAACACCTCCTTGAGTTGCTGGCCTGCTACGGGTGCCGGTATAAAGAGGACTGCGAAGGGCCCTTCGAGCATGGGCGGCCGATGTGTGATGAGCGACATGTGGATGCAGTAGAGTTTGCAAAGAGGTTAATTGAGGATTTAACAGAATAACAGGAAAGGAGTAGGAGGTTTGCAGGCCTGCGTAAAAGACGTCTTTGCTCCGAGTGCATACCATGAGAATTTTAGTAGCCTGCGAGGAAAGCCAGGCCGTAACCATGGAACTGAGAAAGCTGGGTCACGAAGCGTATAGCTGTGATATAGAACCGTGTAGTGGAGGTCATTTTGAGTGGCATTTGCAGGTGGATGCATTGGAGCTGTTAAAAATGAGATGGGATATGATAATTGCTTTTCCACCATGCACACATCTGTGTAGTGCAGGACAACATTGGTTCACCAGAGGATTAAAAGATATAAAATTACGTGATGAGGCCATAGACTTTTTTATGAGTTTTGTAAACGCTTCGTGTGATAGGATTGCAATAGAAAATCCCATTGGAATTATGTCTACAAGATACAGAAAACCAAATCAGATTATCCAGCCTTGGCAATTTGGACACCCGCATTCTAAATCAACCTGTTTATGGTTAAAAGGATTGCCGTGTTTGCGACCAACAGATATTTTACAAAAACCAATGGGGGGATGGGAAAATCAAAGCTTTACAAAAGATGGAAAGTATGGTGGATTTGTAAATCGAGATGAAAACGGAAAAATCCTTGCCTGGAATAATCCTATAACTGCAAAAATTAGGTCTAAGACTTTTCCGGGAATCGCCCGGGCTATGGCAGAGCAGTGGGCCGGAAAAATGAAAGAGAGAAGAAAGGAGTAATACCTACCCCGGTGAAACCGGGTTCGTAGGCGGAGAACGACGATGAAAGTATGTTGGTTTAGCACAGGAGTATCGTCTTTTGTGGCGTGCTACCTGGCGAAAGATATTGATAAGATTATCTATACCCACGTTGAGGATCAGCACCCAGATAGTCTACGATTTTTGCATGATTGTGAGGTGCTTTTGGGAAGAAAAATTGAGCCTATACAATCCGATAAATACAAAGGTGTGGATGATGTAATTGAAAAAACTAGGTGTATCAATACGGCATATGGTGCCCCGTGTACCAGGTGGTTAAAAAAGCAGGTACGCAAGGACTGGGAGGCGAAGAATCCAGATCATCATACATATGTTTGAGCGCAGAGCCAAGCAGGAAAGAGAGATAGGTCATAGTTGTATCAAGGGAGTATTTCTGGATGAGTTAGAACCTGGGCGTGGGCGAATGGACATGGAAGTTATGGATGACTGTACGATAGCTTGCCAGTTATTAGTACGTTAAATTGACATTTAGCAGAGCAAAGAGGGAGGGATTGCAACGAGTAAATCAGATTACATAAAAGTGGCAGAGCAGCGGCGCCGGCGGGCATCCGCCCAGGACTACATCCTGAAGGGACCTCGGCCGGCGACCTGGTCGGCGGTGATGCCGGCGTATTGTTACACGGAGTTATGTCCGGTGATGGAATTGCGGGACAAGCCAGAGGATAAATCAAGAGGAGGTGATGCCAGTGGACAAGGAGATTCTGACCCAGTATATAGACGCCTGTGAGTTAATCAAGGAGACAGAGCGAGAGATTCAAAAGTTGAGGCAACGGCGCAAGGTAATTCTTCAGGATTCCGTCAAAGGCTCCATGCATGAGTTCCCGTATGCGGCTCAGAGTTACCACATAGAGGGGCTGGCATATGCAACGGTGAGAACACCGAGCCTGCTGGATGACGAAGAAGAGCTATTGGAGGAACGAAGGGCAGCTGCAGCGGAGATTAAGGTACAGGTCGAGGCGTGGTTGAATACGGTTCCGCAGCGGTTGCAGAGAATTATTCGGATGAAGTTCTTCGAAGAATTGACGTGGGGAGAGGTAGCTGTAAGGATGGGGCGCAAGGCGACGTCGGATAGTGTAAGAATGGAATTTACAAATTTTATGAAAACACCTTAAAGTTATTTCGTTTATTTCACAAATTTCGTTCTACGACTGTTATAGTGTACTATGAAGCCAAAGGCCTTAAAGCCAGCGGCTCTCCTCCATCGGATAACGGCTACCAGTGTGTAACAGCCTGGTGGCCGATTAGAAGCCGACGTTCTTACCGCTTTCTTCACGGCTTCACAAATCGGATAGAAAACGGCGGTTAGGTGACACGAAAGGTCCCTTGGTCGATATCATACCAGTTGGCTGCTGTGCGGCCCGAAAGATATCCGCTTATCCAGCCGCGAAGTGAGCTGGTGCATACCGGGGACGACCCGGTAATGTGTGGAGCATCCCACCAACGGTAGGTGGACAGGGTCGCGCCCTGGGTTCCGGTTCGATTCCGGATGCACCGCTTTGCGAGAAAAAGTATAACCAGTTGAATAGTGGGAACACTCTTCCTTTTGAAAGGCGCCTATCATGGGATGGGTGCTTTTCTTTTATCGGACTTTGTGATAGGATGGTTATATATTGAGTGGGAGGAAAAATATGGATTGGGGAGAGTTTTGGACAGCAATTTCAGCAATAGGAACTTGTGCGGCGGTAATAATTGCTTTATGGCAATCCGGATATAAAACTCAAAAAAGAATGAACGCAGTGTTGAAATTGCAAGAAGACAAAATAATTGACTCGTATAATGGTATGATTAAAACGGGGCACGTTATTAAGTCCTCAGCAATAATTGACATTACAAATACGGGACGATATGAAATTTCTATTTGTAGAATAGAATTTATTCGTGAGAAAAAAATATTATGCCATCCTTATTTTTTCTGTTCCGATACTAATCCAGATTGGGAAGACTATCCGCTTTCGTTAAGTGCAGGACGGTATGCGAGCATAAGAATATCATGGGATAAAGAGTTAACGGGAGTGTTTAAGAAAAGTGACAAAATTGTTTTGGTAGACAGCACAAATAAGAGATTTAGAGTAAAACTGCTTAAGTAAGTAGGAGCCACCCACCCGTGGCTCTTTTTCTATACCCAAAAGGAGGTGAGCCTGATGGCAAAATATGAATATTGGATAACGCCGGAAGGCTTGCTGAAGCTGGAGGCCTGGGCGCGGGATGGTCTGACCGATGAGCAAATCGCCGCGAATGCCGGAATAGCCACGGCCACGCTGTATGACTGGAAAAAGCGGTATCCAGAGGTTTCAGAGGCCCTAAAAAAGGGCAAAGAGGTTGTTGACATACAGGTCGAGAACGCTCTCCTGAAACGGGCGCTGGGTTATACCTATACCGAAACCAAAAAGGAAAGGACAGCCGAAGGAGTAAGAACCACTACAACAATCAAAGAAGTAGTTCCGGACACTACAGCGCAGATCTTCTGGCTGAAGAACCGGCGTCCGGACCGATGGCGAGACAAACAAGACATTGAGCACAGTGGACAGATAGGAGGGGTGACCATTGTTAATGACATCCCCAAACCAGACACAAGTTAAGTTATCTGGCCTGATAGCTCCATCCTTCTATGGCCTACACTGGGATATTCTTGAGCATAGGCATACACATTACAAACTTGCTGGCGGGCGTGGATCCACAAAATCGTCATTTGTCAGCCTGGAAATCATCTTAGGGATGATGCAGGATCCGCAGGCTAATGCGATTGCAATGCGCAAGGTGGGCCGTTTCCTGGATGAGTCAGTCTTCCAGCAGCTTATCTGGGCAATTAATGTTCTGGGGGTGGATAGTAAGTGGAAGATACGCTATTCCCCATTGGGACTGACTTATACACCTTTTGGCAACAGAATTATCTTCCGTGGAGCAGATGACCCACAGAAAATCAAATCAGTGAAGCTGGCAAACGGCTATTTTAAGTACATCTGGTTCGAGGAGCGCGCGGAATTTGATGGAGAGGAGGAAGAACGAACAATACTCCAGTCGCTGATGCGTGGTGGTTCGGAGTATTTTGTTTTTTATTCTTGGAACCCGCCGAAGTCCATGAACAATTGGGTAAATCAGGATATCCTCCAGAGCCGGGACGATACCGTTGTTCATCATAGCGATTACAGGACGGTTCCGCCAGAGTGGTTAGGTGAACAGTTCTTCGTTGAGGCAGAATCGCTCAAAGAGACAAAGCCAAAGGCCTATGAGCATGAATATCTTGGAATTGCCACAGGGACCGGCGGTCAGGTATTTGAAAATGTGACAGTCAGACCCATCACAGAGGAAGAAATGGCACGGTTTGACCGGATTTATCAGGGGTTGGATTTTGGTTTCGGCGCTGATCCGGCAGCATATGAAAAAATGCATTATGACAGGACGCGGAAGCGTCTTTTCCTGTTTGGCGAAGTGTACGGAACTCGGATGGGGAATACCCGGCTGGCTGGAAAGATCCGGTCGTACAATCCACTCAATAGAGTGGTGACAGCGGACAGTGAGGATCCGCGGGCAATAGACGCCCTGAATGAGCTGGGACTTCGAGTCGTGGGTGCCAGGAAGGGGCCGGGGTCCGTGGACTTTGGCATGGAGTTTCTGGCTGACGAGGTAAATGAAATTATTATAGACCAGCAGCGCTGCCCGAATGCGGCCAGGGAGTTCACCGGATATGAGTTGGAGCAGGACAAGAACGGCAACTTTAAAGGTAGCTATCCGGACAAGAACAATCATACCATTGATGCGGTCCGGTATGCGCTGGAGGATGTGATGACAAGCCGGAAGGCTAAGGTCAGGAAGAAATCTGACTATGGATTACATTAGGAGGTGATAAGACATGTACATATACACATTGCCCCGGGAGAACTGGGACGAGACAAACCCGGATAAGCAGGCAATCCGTACGCTGATTGAGAAGCATCGCCGGGAGTCTGCCAGATTAAAAAAGCTTATGAAATACTACGAGGGGCAGCACAAGATATTGACTGAGAGCCGAAAAACAAAGCTGGTCTGCAATCATGCGAAGGATATCAGTGACACGGCCAGCGCCTACTTTATCGGCAATCCGATCTCATACAATGGAGACGGAGATATAACGCCGCTCACTGATGCCCTTGAGACGGCCGGAGCCGATGAAGCTGATGGAGACAACGGCCTGGATTTGTCTGTGTATGGCAGGAGTTATGAGTACATCTATCCGATGGAGGGAGAGACGGATTTAACCATCAAGAATCTGTCTCCGGAAAATACCTTTGTGGTTTACGATGACACGATAGAACAACGGGAACTGTTCGCGGTTTATTACTATGCGAAGAAAGATGACTCTGACAGAAAAAGAACCATCTACGTAGCTACCGTGTTGACGGAACATTATAAGTGGGTGCTGAACATTGAGAATATCGATAGTCCGCAGGCATTACTTGAGGAGCCAACACCGCATTACTTTGACGAGGTTCCGGTGATCGAGTATCTGAACAACAAGCTTGCGATTGGTGACTTTGAGCTGCAAATCCCGCTGATTGATGCTTACAACGCGCTGATGAGCGACCGTATCACGGATAAGGAGCAGTTTATTGATGCAATTCTGGCAATTTACGGAGCCATGCTGGGCGACCCGGATGCGAAGGACGAAGAGGGGAAGACAGCGAAGGAGAGAGTAAAGGACGACAAACTCCTGGAACTTCCGAAGGATTCAAAAGCGGAATACCTGACTCGAACCTTTGATGAATCCGGTGTGGAAATCTTGAAGAAAGCCATTGAGCAGGATATTCATAAGTTCTCCCACATACCCTGCATGACAGACGAGAGCTTTGGTGGCAACGTCAGCGGAGTGGCTATGGAGTTTAAGCTCCTTGGCATGGAGAACATCACGAAAATTAAGACCCGGTATTACAAACGGGGGCTGCGGAAACGCCTGAGACTGTTCGCGGCCTGGCTGGCAAAGAGTAAATCTGTCCAGGTTGATGTGTCCGGCATCACACCGACATTTTCTCGGGCAATGCCGAAGAATCTGCTGGAGATTAGCCAGATTGTAAGCAATCTCTGGGGGAAAATCAGCAAGAAGACGCTGTTGTCACAGGTGCCGTTTGTAGGGAACGTAGATGATGAGGTAGCAGCCGTTGAAACAGAGGCGCAGGAAGCGGCGAAACAGCAGATGGAGCTATTCGGCCTGGGAAGTAATACCCCTCCGGAAGATGAGGATGAATAAATGAGTAGCCTGTCATATTGGGAGAAGCGTAAAGCCCAGGAAATGTTCCAATACATGGCAAAGGCAGAGGATACCGCCGACGAGATAGCAAAGCTTTATCAAAAATCATCTGGCTATCTTAGTGCTGAGTTGGATAAGATATTCGAGCGGTATAAGCGTAAACATCATCTGACCGATAAAGAGGCATATAGGCTGCTTAATAGCTTACATGATAAAACCTCCCTTGACGAGTTAAAAGCGGCGCTGTGGGCCGGCGACGGCGTTCAGAAGGATATTCTGGCAGAGTTGGAGGGTCCAGCGTATCAAGCACGACTGGAACGGCTCCAGCAGCTACAGAATCAACTTGACCTGACCATGCAAAATATCTACCAGCAGGAAAAAGCGAAGAATACCAGTCATTACGTGGACCTTGCCAACGAGGCTTATTACAGGTCCATTTTTGATGTCCAGCAACGAACGGGGCTGGGCTTTTCGTTCGGTCTGGTGGATCCGAAAGCGATAGACAAGGTTATCAACAGCAAGTGGTCAGGAGCCAACTACTCCACCCGTATCTGGCACAATACACAAGCCTTGGCCCAGGACTTGAAAGAGGAACTGCTGGTCAACCTGGTTACTGGCAGGACAGACAGGGAGATGGCGGAAATTATCGCCAACAAATTTGCCCAGGGGGCCAGTAACGCCAGGCGCCTGGTTCGGACGGAATCCTGTAACCTGGCCAACCAGATGGAGATGCAGTCCTATGAGGAGTGCGGGATTGAGACATATATCTATGTGGCAACACTGGACCTTAAGACATCAACCGTATGCCGGGAGCTGGACGGAAAGCGTTTCCCGGTATCCGAACAGCATCCGGGGAAAAACTGCCCTCCCATGCATCCCTGGTGCCGGTCAACGACGATTTGTGACATATCGGATGCTGAGCTGGCGCAGATGGAACGCCGGGCACGAGATCCTGTGACGGGAAAGACAAACACGGTACCGGCCAATATGACCTATGAGCAATGGTATGCCAAGAACGTCAGAGGACGACCGAAGGCGGAGGTCAATGAGAAGATGATTCGGAACCGTTCATCCGACCGCAGGCAGTATGAAAAGTATAGGAAAGTTTTAGGCAGGAATGCCCCTGAAACGCTGGATTCCTTCCAGAAAATGAAGTATACTGATGGTGAGAAGTGGGAATACATAAAGGGCCTGAAGGATTATCTGGAAAAATATCCGACAAGTGATAAGCGATATTACGATATTGGGGAAGAATTGAAACGGTTAGGATTAACAAAGGCAGTAGTTCTCCCGCCTGTTCAGAAACAGGCATATATTTTACCAGAAGGCAAACACGATCCCTATCACATTATGCATCGAATGGTCGAAAGACATATTACAGACGATGAGATTCGAGGTTACATGAACCAGGCAGAGATTATGATGGTTCAGTGGGGCGGAAGGCGTCAGGTTTTTTATGGTCACGACGGGGTTTGTGTTATTACAAAGTCAGGAGATGATTGGATATACAAGACAGCTTGGAAAAAGGAAGACTTTGACAGTGACACAAGAAAGATTTTGGAGGTGATAAAGAAATATGTCAAATAGCAATCTGGATTATGAAGCAGATCATTACTGCCCAGTTTACAAAAAAGTGATTTGTGCGGACCTGTGTTACGATTCCATGATGTGTCTGCATCGTTTCTTTAAGATATCATCTACGAAAGAACTGGCAGAACTGGAAGATATTGAGTATGCCAGGGAAATATGCAGGAAATGTCCGTATAGTGAAGGGTGATACCATCAATCGAAATGGCTGGTGGTATTTTATTTGTTGTGATATCGCAACAGGAAGGAGGATATTGTGCTGGAGATATGTGGAGCAATTATTTTTATTGCGGTTCTCGCAAATCTGACACGGGTTTTAATCAAGGCAATGGAACTTGCTTATCTGCGCGAGAAGAACGAGCGTGAAGGAAAATATGTAAACTGAGGAGGTGATCCAATTATCTCCCTTTGAGGCGCCGGGTAATGCGTCTTATTTTTATGTCCGGAATGACGAAAAACTAGGGCAACAGTCTGGGCGAAGAACGGGCTGGGGCAGAAAGGAAAAGACATGAAAAAGAAATACTTTTATCGGGAATCAATCCCAATGAATCTCCAGCTTTTTGCGGAACCGGGGCCAGAACCGGCTCCTGCACCAGAACCGACACCAGAGCCAACACCAGAACCCAAACCGGAGCCTGCCCCGCAGAGTTTTGACGATATCCTGAAGAACAAGGATTATCAGGCGGAGTTTGACCGCCGGGTGCAGAAAGCCCTTGGAACGGCTAAAGAAAAGTGGGAACTCCTGATGGATGACAAGTTGTCGGAAGCTGACAAACTGGCAAAAATGAATAAAGAGGAGAAGGCGCAGTATCTGCATCAGAAAAAAGAAAAGGAACTGGCTGACAAAGAGGCGGCGATTACCCGCCGGGAGTTAATGGCCGAGGCAAAGAACACGCTGGCCGAAAAGAAGCTGCCTGTGGGACTGGCTGAGGTACTGAATTACGCTGATGCAGATTCCTGCAGCAAATCCATTGAAGCAGTGGAAAAAGCCTTCCAGGAGGCTGTGCAGGCTGCTGTGGAAGAGAAACTAAAGGGCGGTACGCCGCCAAAGAAAGCGCCATCAGGAGGAGAAGAGGACTTGGCAAAACAGGTAGAATCCCTGATGATGGGAATTTAAGAAAGGATGGTAAGAAAATATGGCTATTAACACATTAGCAACAGCAACGCTTTTTCAGAATACGCTGGATAAGGTTGCAATTAAAGAGGCGGTCACAGGTTGGATGGATGCCAATGCTGGCCAGGTTATCTATAATGGAGGCGCCGAGGTGAAAATCCCGAAGATGTCCGTCCAGGGCCTGGGAGATTATGACCGGGACAATGGATACCAGCAGGGCGGCGTTACCCTGGAATACGAGACCCGTAAAATGACGCAGGATAGAGGCCGTAAGTTCCAGCTTGACCCCATCGATATCAACGAGAACAACTTCGTCACCACTGCGGCGGCCGTCATGGGTGAGTTCCAGCGCATGTTTGTAGTGCCGGAGATTGATGCGTATCGCATTAGCAAGATTGCAGCAGAGACGATCGCGGCGAAGAAGGCCGGAATGGTATCCTATGGATATACACCGGGAGCGACTGGGACTTCGGCCCTCCGGAAAATCAAAGAAGGAATTAAGGCAATCCGTGAACTGTATAACGGTCCGCTGGTTATCCATGCCACGCCGGACATGATCATGGAGCTGGAGATGGAACTGTCCGGAAAGATTACGAATACCACATTCTCAAAGGGGGGCATTGATACTGCCGTTCCTTCTGTTGATGGTGTACCGATTATCTCCACACCTTCTAACCGCATGTACACAGCAATTACTATTTATGACGGTAAGACTTCTGGTCAGGAGCAGGGCGGCTATGTGAAGGGAACCACGGCGAAGGATATCAACTTCTTCGTCTGCCCGCGTGCAACACCCATTGCAGTCACTAAGCAGGACATCATGCGTATCTTCGACCCTACCATCAACCAGAAACTGAATGCATGGCAAATGGATTACCGCCGGTTTCATGATATCTGGGTGCTGGACAACAAGCTGGACAGCATTTATCTGAATATCAAAGATGCAGCACCGTCGGCATAAGGAGGTAGCAGATGAGGTTGATAAAGGACAATGTAGAACGGATTGCAGAGAGCGAAGCACAAATCCGGAAGTTAGAAACGGCGGGGTATGTGCCTTTGGGAGAGGCTGGAAGTGAAGCGAAAGAGGAGGTAAAACCGGAACTGGAAAAGCTGAAGGCCAATGAATTAAAAGCCCTGGCGAAAGAAAAGGGTATTGAAGGTGCTGCTTCGCTGACAAAGGACGAATTACTGGCAGTCTTAAAGGATGTGGTCTGATTGATGACAGAACTTGAAAAATTGAAATTGATGACAGGAGGGAGCAATGAAAATCTGATCTCTCTTTTGTTGTCAGATGCGACAGAGTTTGTATTATCATATACCAACCGGACGGAGCTGCCGCCTGCCTTAAGCAGGACTGTCCGAGAATTGGCTGTCATCGCCTACAACCGGATGGGTACTGAAGGGGAGAACAGCCGGAGCGGCGCCGGGGAGAGCTATAGCTTTGATACAGCGCCGAAACAGATTTACGACGTACTAGACCGATATCGGTTGATAAAGGTAGGAGGACGGGCCTATGAGGCTAAAACGGAGCAGATTAAAAAAATGCTATCACCGCCAGGCGATACCGAAGAAAGATAAGGAAGGCAGCTCCTATGTGGAGTTTGGTTCGGCAATGCCTTTCCAGGCCGAGGAATGGCCGGCCGGCGGGAAGGTGCAGACAGAGATGTATGGGCTGCGGCTGCCGGGCATCCGAAATTTGAGAATTGAGGGAGATTATACGGAAGTTTCGGCAGGCGGGCGCCGAGTCGGATATCAGATAGAGGGAGGACCGCTCTTTTGCGCTGGTGATGGGATTTGTCTGTTTGTCTCTCCGGATTCGGAGCCGGATTATAAAATCATTGCGATTTATCCTCATCGTTTTTTGACACTGGAGGTGGAAAAACGTGAGTAAAGTGGACGGAATAGGAAGTTTGTTGGAAAAACTGGATCGTCTCGGCATATCGGCGGAGGAAGGCTTGTCAAAGGCCATCGGGAAGCAGACAAAGAAAGTACAGGCCACGGCAAAACTGCTATGTAGCGTCAATCAGGGGGAACTGAGAAACAACATTAAAACCAGCGTCGAGACAGAAGCCGGCCGCGTAATAGGAACGGTTTATACGAATAAGAAACATGCAGCCTATGTGGAGTTCGGAACTGGCCCTGTGGGAGAGCAGAACCATGCGGGAATATCCCCGGAGATAACGCCCGCATACAGCCAGAACCCCTGGTGGATTCACGAAAGCATGATTGATAAAAAGGACGCGGAACAGTATCGCTTTTTTAAAATCGAGACCGAGAACGGCACCTTCTACCAGACCCACGGGCAGCCGGCACAGCCCTTCTTATATCCGGCTCTGAAATCAAACGAGAAGAACATCCGGAGCAGCGTCGAGGAAGAATTGCAAAAGCAAATCAGAAAGGTAACAAAGAATGGTTAATGTAAAGGATGAAGTATATCGAGCCCTAATAGCGGTATTTGAGAATGTCTCCGATGCTTATCCGAGAGACTGGGGAACGCTCCCTGCGGTTCAGTACGCAGAGGAGGAAAACAAGGTGGTCGAGTACACGGACATGAAGGAGCAGAAGGCCTATGTCCGATATCGGGTTGACATCTGGGACGGCCGCAGCACATCGGAGGCTGCCGTGAAAGCGGATAAGGCAGTATCGGCCTTGGGACTTTTACGGACCCAGTGCATGGATGTGGACGACCCGAGCGGCCACAAGCACAAGCAGCTGCGTTATGAGATGGTGATTGACGTGGAGACCAGACAAGTCTACCACAGCATGTAAGAAAGGAGCGATTGAATGTTAGCGAATGGAGCAAAACTGGGATATAAGAAATCCGGTGGAAGCAGTTATACAGACCTCCCGGGGTTGAAGGAAATCCCGGAAATGGGCATTGAGCCGGAGAAGGTAGAGAACACCTGCCTGACGGATAAGAATAAGCAGTATGAGAACGGAATCGGCGACGCCGGCGAGATGACATACAAGTTTAAGTATGACAACACATCCGCAAACAGTCCTTACCGGGTGATGCGAAAGGCACAGGAGAGCGGCGAGGTGCTGTCTTTTCAGGAGACTTTGATTGATGGAACGAAAACGGAGTATGACGCCCAGGTATCTGTAAAACGTACCGGCGGCGGAGTAAATGGAGTTATTGAGTTTAATCTGACTATGTCGGTACAGAGTGACATTATTGTAGCAGACCCGACATCAGCAAGTGTATAAGGAGAAAAAAACAATGGGAACATTTGGAATGGACGAGGAACTGAATGCCGAGAAGGAAAAGGCGGAAGAAAAAATCGTAATGATGCCGGAAAAGAAGAGAAAGCCGTTTGCCTATTGGAATGTGGGAGAACGGGAATACCGTCTGAAGCTGACAACCGAACAGATTTGTAAACTGGAGGAGAAGTATCGCTGTAATCTGCTGACACTGCTGCTGCAGAGCAGCGGCGGCATGCCGGCTCTGGGGATTATGCTGACGGTTCTTCAGGCGGCTATGACGCCCTGGGAACATGGAATAAAGTATAAGGATGTTCAGTCTGCATTTGATAAATATGTGGAGGATGGCGGTACGCAGCTTACACTTTTTTCTGACGTTATCATGCAGATTCTGATGGTGAGCGGTTTTTTTACGGAGAATCAGCGGGAGGATCTGACAGAGAAGATGGAGGACGTCAAGGAGCTTATGTAACGTTTTCGGATTTGATAGGCGACCTCTATTCGGCGGCTTTGGATGCGGGGATTATACCGGAGGTCTTCTGGGCGTATTCCCTGGGCGAGGTAAGAGACCATCTGGAGAGTGTCCACCGGGTAAAAGTCCGGGAGGCCAGGGAACGGGTATCCATCTGTTACGAACTGGCCGGATTGATTGGAATTTACACAAGCAAGTTGTTTGATGATAAGGACGAGGTCAAGATACCGCATCCCTGGGACTCCTATCCAGAGCTTTTTAAGCAAGAAAAAGAGAGTTATGAGACAGCACAGAAGGCAGAACTGGTTGAATCGGCCAGGGAAGCCAGGTATGCCTATGCAAAGCGGCATAATCAGCTACGGAGAGACGCAGGGAAAATAGAAGGAGGTGACGGGACACGGAAGGAATGACGCTGGAAAAGCTCCAGGTAATTATAGAGGCATACACAAAACCATACCGGGATGAGCTTGATAAAGTAAAGAGGATGACTTCGCAGACGACCTCTCATGTGGAGCGTCAGACGGCCCGGATGTCGAAAACAGTTGCGTCGGTACTGAGTGTCGGCGCGATTGTTGCATTTGGGAAGTCCTGTACCGAGCTTGGTTCCGACCTGGCGGAGGTCCAGAACGTCGTGGACGTCACTTTTGGAGAAATGTCGGCCAGCGTGGACGCTTTTGCGAAAGATGCCATTACCCAGTTCGGGCTGTCGGAAACGATGGCGAAGAAATACATGGGAACTTACGGTGCGATGGCGAAGGCATTCGGAATCACCGGGCAGGCCGGACTTGAAATGTCGAAGACCATCACCGGATTAACGGGAGACGTGGCCTCCTTCTACAATCTGTCGCAAGATGAAGCGTACACAAAACTCAAGAGTATCTTTACGGGTGAGACAGAAAGCTTAAAGGATTTAGGCGTTGTAATGACGCAGACAGCTCTTGACCAGTACGCCTTAAATAACGGCTTTGGAAAGACCACGGCAAAGATGACGGAGCAGGAAAAGGTAATGCTGCGTTATCAGTTTGTCATGTCCTCTTTGGCGGATGCCTCCGGGGACTTTGCCCGGACGGCTGATTCCTGGGCAAACCAGGTGCGTGTGCTCAAGCTCCAGTTTGACAGCCTGCGGGCTACTATCGGGCAGGGATTAATTAACGCCCTTACTCCTGTGGTCAAGGTAATCAATGAACTGATGGCCAAAATGCAGGCGTTTGCCGGTTACTTCAAGAGCTTCACCGAGGCGTTGTTCGGGAAAAAGTCTGATGGCGGGATATCTGGGGCTGCGGATGCGATGGCCGGGGCGGCTGGATCATCCGGAACGCTGGCAGACAATATGGAAAATGTGGCAGAGTCAGCGAAGAAAGCGACGAAGTCCCTGGCGGCGTTCGATGAATTGAATATCGTGAACCAGAACCCGGTGGCTGCAGATAGTAACGTGGTCGGCGGAGGCACCCTAGACTTCGGCAATATGGGAGGAGAACTGTTTGGTGATGTGACAGTGAACCCGGCAATTGAGGAAGCGGCCCAAAAAATCAAGGAAATGCTGGAAGAGCTGAAAAGAGCCGCGGAGCCGGCCAGGGAAGCACTCAAGCGTCTCTGGGACGAAGGTCTGTCAAGGCTTGGCAACTTTGTCTGGACGGGGTTGAAAGACTTTTGGAACGAATTTTTGAAGCCATTGGGAAACTGGGTGCTGGGAACCGGGATTCCGATGCTGGCAGATGCAGTGAATAGCTTCCTGTTGAAAGTGGACTGGCCGACGATAAATGCGGCGCTGAAAGAATTTTGGAAGGCACTGGAACCGTTTGCCGAGGCCGTGGGTACTGGGCTACTGGATTTTTTCCACGATCTGCTGGATATTGGTGCTGATTTTATTAATGCAGTGGTGCCGGGGGCCCTGAATGGGATTGCGGATGCATTAAATAAGATTAGTCCAGAGCAGGCGGAAAAGATAGGATACGGGCTAGGTGCTATTGTTGCAGCGATTTTAGGGTTTAAACTGGCTAGTGGGACGATTAAGAAGATCAAGGCTTTTATCAAATTCATTTCAGGACTGAAAATAGTAGGATTTTTGAAGAATGTTATCGAAATGATATCACTTGTTGCTGGTGGCGCTGGTACACTTGGAGAAGCGTTCGCGCTCTGTTTTCCTAAATTGGCCGCATTTTTTGAGCAAATCAAAAATATAGCTTTGGTCATTGGCTCTGGGAAATGGCTAGGCGGTGCATTTGAAGTTTTTGGAAGTTGGATAGTGGAGCAAATTGATAACTTCATCCGAGAGAACTTTGGGGAAAGCGTTCTAAACGCAATGGGCGAAGGACTGCTTGTTGTAGTCAGCGGAGGTATCGGAGCCATATTCGGAGGCCCCATCGGTGCGCTGATAGGCGCTCTTATTGGAGTCTTTATTGACACATTGCAGGGCGGAGAATGGATTACAAAATTTTGGAATCTGATAGGGGAGAAGATATTCAATTTTGACTTTTCTAATTCCCTGCTTGAAAAGGCCAAAGAATTTTTTAGAGCAGCTTTCGACGCTGATAATTTCTTGGAGTTTGGTTCGAATATAATTGCTGGAATAGCGGCTGGCCTAACTGCCGGAATAGTAGCTTTGGGAGAACCGATTGCTGATTTGTTTGACTGGATAGTTGACGGGATATGTTCCGTTTTCGGAATCCATAGCCCATCAACAGCAATGAAGCCATACGGGCAGTATATCTTGGAGGGAATTATTGTTGGCTTCAAGGAGTGCTTCTCTGAATGGACAGATTTATTAAACGAATGGTATGATTCTCGTATTGCTCCGTGGTTTACTGTAGATAAGTGGATGGGATTATTATCTTCCATTCCCGGAGTATTTAAAGATACATTCAAATCAGCGGCGAATAATGCAATTGACGTACTAAATCGATTTATTGGGTGGATGAACGAGAAATTAAACATCAGTTGGGATGCCTTTGAAATTGCTGGGAAGGAGATAGTCCCGTCTGGAAATGTGCAGTTAATGCGTATACCATCAATTCCTCGCTTTGCAACAGGAGGATTTCCGGAAGACGGTCTGTTTATGGCAAACCATAACGAGTTGGTTGGTCAATTTTCGAATGGAAGAACCGCTGTTGCAAACAATGACCAGATTACATCAGGAATCGCCTCTGCTGTAGAAAAGGGAAATAAAGACCTTATTACTGTCATGATACAGCAAAATGAGTTATTACGCGAAATTGCTGATAAACCCGTCATTGATAAAGGGGATATTACCAATATGGCAATAAAGGGAATAAAGGAGAAAACTAAAATATCCGGGAGAAATCCTGTGCTTGTATAATTACTATTAACTTTTTTCCTCTCATTTGATATACTTATTTTAACGATGGGAGGAAAAAATATGGATGAACTACGTATAGAGTTTGCAGATGGTGATTCAATTATTTATAAATATGGTAACCTTGAACTTCGAGATAAACGTAATTTTGGATATTGCCCATATGAAAAAATTGAGAATTATATGTTGCTTTATTGGGAGGATACCAACGAGGCCGGTATTACTATGGTAATAGGAAATCGTCATATGAAAAAACCACAAATATTCGCGCTTTCATTTGACGATGACTATTGCGATGAATTAAGAAAGCTTTATTCTTTAATGTGTGAAAAATCTATTTGCCTGCTTCAAAAGAGCATTTCGGGAGCAGTCGGATACAAGATTCCATATGAGAAGATTAAAATTGAAAGCAAAAACGAGTTTAAAGGAAATAACAAAGCGACAATAGAGAAAAAAGAGGACAATCAGGCCCATTGTCCCCGTTGCGGTTCAACGTCCCTATCAGCCAATAAGAAAGGCTTCGGCGTAGGGCGGGCTACCGTCGGCACGCTGGCTTTCGGGCTGGTTCCCGGCCTGCTGATAGGCAGCGCTGGTTCGAAGAAGATTGAAGTAACTTGTTTGAAATGTGGAAAGAAATTTAAAGTATAGTACGAAGCACCGGGAGCAATCCTGGTGCTTTTAACGTGACAAGGAGGTGTGTCCTATGGCGTTTCAAGGATATCTATTACAAATTAATGGACGGACGCTGCCGAACCGCTACATTAAGCTGGACAGCTACCAGTCCACACCAAACCAGCGACAGGACGCGGATTCCTACGTGGATGCGACTGGGATGCTGCATCGCAATATCCTGCCCCACAAGCGGAGCAAGGTGGAATTTGAGACAATTCGGATGCATCTGGCTGATAAAACAGAGTTCCAGTCGTACTTTTTGAGTAGAGACAAGATGAGCGTAAAGTATTGGAATGATGAACTGAATGCCTACGCGACCGGAACGTTTTATGTGCCGGATATAGCCTTTAAAATATACCGGATACAGGGAAATGATATTGAATATAACAGCTTGCGTATTGCGCTGATTGAATATTAAGGAGGTACAGTCTATGGCACTGGATATACCGGTTGAAATTAAAAACTTAATAAAGCGAGATAATATCACCGCAGAGACCGAACGTCACCTGCGGCTTTCTTTTTATGATGATTCGATTGATTCGTTGTACCCTGCTGAAACATTGTTTCCGGACCCGGAACTGTACCCGGCCAACCTGGGGGAGTCCTGGCTGGTGATTAATGACGACCAGATTGTAACCGAGAGCCTTACACTCGAGGAAAGTCTTTGCAGTGATGACTATCTGCGTTTCGGCGCCTGCGAAGCGGCAAAGTTTGAAATCACGGTTGCGGATGTCGCAGAAGATATCAAGAATCATTGGTTCACGGCCGAGCTTATCATTGCGGATTACAAGCTAGCTTTCGGTATCTATAAAGTGGATGATGTAGTGATTCAAAAGGATAAACGATTCAAGAAAATCATTGCCTATGACCGTATGAAGGAGTTTGATACCGATGTTTCCATCTGGTACAAGAATCTTTCTTTCCCTTTGTCCATGCGTGAATTCCGAAATAGCTTTTTAAACTACTTTGGATTCCCATATGATACTGTGACCTTGATTAATGACACGATGACTGTAACGCAGTCAAATACGGACCCGACCATAAACGGAAGGAAAGTAATAGAATCCATCTGTGAGATAAATGGGGTGTTTGGCAGCTTCGACCGGACTGGCACCTTTAAATATGTATCGCTTGGCTATGGCGGCGTCTATCCGGCGGAGGACCTTTTCCCGGTCGAAAGGGGGCTGTATCCAGGCGAATCGGCCGATCCGGAAGAAATACCGGCAACTTATAAATCTTTGGATTACAAAGAATGGGTTGTGGAGTCCATAAACCGAGTTAATCTATATGATGCGGATGGGGAACTGGCCGCAGGGTTTGGTGACGGAGAAAATGAATATCAGATTAGAGATAACTTTTTGATTTATGGAATGGGCAGTGCAGAGCTGCTTGGGATAGCCGAAAATTTATATGGAAACATCAATGGAAGAACCTATCTGCCGGCTACGCTTGAATTACAGGCGCTGCCCTACATTGAGGTGGGAGATCTCCTGGATGTGGAATACAGTAAAGGTACCATTGAAACCTTCGTAATGCATCGGACAACGAAGGGAATCCAGGGTATGGCCGACACGATTGAGTCCTCCGGAGACCAATATCAAAATCAGACATATGGAATTAAGGATGAGATTAATAACATTAAATCCAATGTAGAGAAGAACAAAAATGAAATATCGGGTAACGGGGACAAAATCAATCGCGTCGACGAATATGCCAGGCAGGTGAATACCAATCTCGGCCAGGAAGTAGCCAGGGCAAAAGCTGCCGAGGGCGTGAACGCGCAAGCAATTACAGCCGAAACGAATCGAGCGACAAAGCAGGAAGGGGTCCTGTCGTCCCGCATCACGGACACCGCGGCAAAGTTTGAACGTGAATTATCGAACCTGGACACTGGATTATCAACGAAAATTACCCAGACAGCAGAACAAATCAGGCTTGAAGCATCGGACATAAAGAAGGAGCTTCAGGCCAGCATCACCGTTGAAGCCGGCCGGATAAGCAGCGAAGTTTCAAGGGCGAAGGATGCGGAAGGTTCTCTCAGCAGCCGCATTACCCAGACAGCAAACAGTATCACAAGCGAGGTTACCCGGGCAAAAGGGGCTGAAAATGTATTAAGCAGCCGAATCACGCAGACGGAAAGCTCCATCACCAGTACCGTGAAACAAGTGAATGGTCTTAATACGAAATATTCCGAAGTCAAACAGACAGCGGATAAAATCAGCTGGATAGTTTCGTCTGGCTCTTCTTCATCCAATTTTACACTCACTAGCAGAATGGCAAACTTAATATCCGATAAAATAGAGGTGAAAGGTTATGTTACATTCAGCCAGGTCGAAAGTAAATTAAGGGGGAGTGGAACCACAACCATAAACGGGGATAATATCACTACCGGGAGAATCGATATACAGCGTCTTACTTCTGGGAGTAAACCAGTTATTACAAGTTACAACGGAGGGATTGCATTCGGAAATGGATTTAGCTATTCGAACATACAAGGAAGTAAAGTTATAATCGGACAAGGAGGAGGGAGAATCAGCTTTTTCGGACATACACCCTATGATAGGCAAAGTGTTATAACACCGACAACCACTACAATGCTATTGTCGTCAGTGCAGCAGCTATTACGGGTATTAAGAAATTATGGATTGATTGCATAGGAGGCCTTATGGAACAAATAAAAAAAGAGGAAGTATCTATCTGCCTTGAAATATTAAATGAGATTGCAATGAACGGAGTAAACCTGAGACAGGCAGAGCTTTTAGTTGTCTTAAGAAATACACTTACCCAGGGACCAGAGCAGGAAGAGAAGGAGAAGGAAGATGGCGTACAGTAAATATTACACGCGGATAAACTGGAAGAACCGGCCGTCCACATCAACGCCGCTGGGGGCGACGAACCTGAACCATGTTGACCAGGCGGTGGATGAACTGGATAATCGAATTGTCACGCTTGACGCGGGAAAATACAATGTCAGTGATGCACAAAACCTCTGTAATGGTATTGATTATGATACCAGCACAGGGGTTTTTGTATTCCACTATGTAAACGGTGGGACAAAACGGGTGGATCTCAATATTGAGAAAATACCGGTCAGTATGTCGCTTTCCGCTGATGGGATTTTGACTATCACGAATACGGATGGTACAAAATATACGTCGAACATAGCATCTCTGCTGGTTACAATTAATTTTGTTGATAGTACAGAGATTGATTTCCAGGTTAGTGATGCAGGAAAAGTCAGAACAGTCACGGCAGTTATAAAGAATGGCAGTATTACAACTGACAAACTGGATCCCGATATTCAGGCAAATATTTTGAATAATCGATTGCTGGCAGAGACGGCCGCTACGAATGCGCAGACACATGCAAGAGATTCGAAGCGTTATGCTGTAGGTGGAGTTATCTCCGCGGACGTGGAAGACAACGCAAAACATTACTGCGAAAAAGCGGGAGAGCATGAGGCGGCTGCAGCCTTATCAGAAGGAAAGGCAAAAACGTCCGAGACGAATGCAAAAGCCAGCGAAACAGCCGCCCAGGCATCAAAAACAAGTGCAGCTGCGTCTGCTGAGTCAGCGTCAGCAAGCAGTACATCTGCAGCCCTGAGTGCTGCCAATGCAAAAGAATCAGAAACAGTGGCATTGAACAGTGCTGACGCCGCCACTGCATCAGAAGCAGCCGCAGGCCAGTCGGCAACAAACGCCGAGGCCAGCAACCAGTCTGCGGCGGTACATGCAAGAAATGCTGGGACATCTGCTACAGCATCACAAACGGCGGCACAGGAGGCGCAGGGATGGGCTGAAAAGGCAGAACAAGTGGTGGATATCCATATTGCCACGCCGGATCGGCCTGGAATTGTAATGCCGGATAATGTGACTTTTAAAGTCGGAGAAGATGGAACGGCAAGCGTTCCAACCGCGACAGGAAGTACAAAGGGAATTGTTAAGGGGGGCGCTGGAATAAAGGTTGCAGCTGACGGAGCAGTGGATGTTAATACCCAATTCACACAGGCAACGGCACTTGCAAATATAATTGCCGGGGAAGCTATAGCCGTGGTGCTGGGAAAAGTATCGAAGGCCATTGCGACTACAATGAATCTTGACAGTAATGCGCTGTTAAAATCGATGTTGACAAGTCAGGATGTTAACGATGCGAATAAGATACCAACGGCGTCTCTGCTATACAGCATCCGCCAGAATCTCCAGAGTCAGATTTCAGGCAAAATTGATACATCAAAAATTGTAAACAACCTATTATCCACGGATGCGAGTACCGTTTTGTCGGGAGCAATGGGGAAAAATCTGGCCGATAAGGACGCAAATTTGCAGAGCCAGATTACTCGGTTAAATGGCGAGAGTTTTGGGGTCAATCCGTCTTACCCTGGTTTTCCTAAAATATGGGGGCATGTATTTACAAACAATGGAAATCAGTACGGTAATGCAGCTGGAGACTGCTATTACCTGGCGATCTCATCCGAAGGGAAACTATTAATCGGCACACAAACAAACAATGCCACTACAATTACCTGGCGTTCTGGCGAGATAGAGGCCGCGACAGCACAAACGGCTGTAATGTACTACACCAATAACAATATCGTGATTGCAGATTACAAAACCAAAAAAGTGTATTTCACCCTTAATCTGGAGACTAACATATTGATAGCAGATGCTAATGGATGGACTAAAAAATATAATTTATCGTCTCTTACAGTATAAGTTCGAAATAACAATTTA
>ENA-ORNZ01000733-ORNZ01000733.1-human-gut-metagenome-genome-assembly--contig:-NODE-733-length-40118-cov-8.449217_pt1 | contig 40118 bp, 38 predicted proteins | sample MGYA00242124_ERZ509040 | MGnify/ENA primary metagenome ERZ509040 (study PRJEB26280, sample SAMEA2338733) | human gut metagenome | biome: human gut; feature: human-associated habitat; material: faeces... | reverse complement strand
AGAGGCTGATTCTCTTCAAAAAAAGCTGGATGGCAGAGAACAGGGGGTAGAACTTGTGGAAAGTGACAAACCTTACTATCTGGGATACTGTCCGATAGAAAATAATAACACCATGCTGATCTGTATTGTAGAAAAGAGTGTTGTAGATAATGTACTAAGAGATTATCAGAAAACAATAGTGTTTGAAACAATACTCATGGCAGGTTTTATACTTTTGCTTTTTGCCGGATTATTCTACAGTATTTCCAGACGCAGTCTTGCTGAGCAAAAAGCTGAATACGAAAAAAGAAATAATGAGATTCAGACGCAGGCAATGAAGGAAATGGAGGAGTCCAATAAAAAACTGAAAAAAGCAAAGAACATTACAACGGAAGCCTTGCAGACCGCTGAAAATGCAAATAAGGCGAAAACAGATTTCCTGTCCAATATGTCACATGATATTCGTACACCAATGAATGCAATTATCGGCATGACATCATTGATCAGACATGATGCCGGTAATAAAGCGAAAGTAATAGAGTATGCAGATAAAATAGACATTTCATCACAGCACCTGTTAGGAATCATTAATGATGTTCTGGATATGAGCAAAATTGAGGCAGGAAAAACAGTTTTTAAGTATACCGATTTTTCCATCTTGGATTTTATTACAGAACTCAATGCCATATTCCATTCACAGATAGACGAAAAAAATCAGACTCTTACAATCATAAAAGAAAACATCCGGCACGAGTGGGTGAACGGAGATCAGGTTCATCTGATGCAGATTTTCAGCAACTTGGTTTCTAATGCAGTGAAGTACACGCAGGAAGGTGGAAAAATTCAGTTTCTGGTAGAAGAATGTGAGACAAAGTCATCTGTCTATGCAAAGTACCGTTTCTTAGTCAGCGATAATGGCATGGGAATGTCGGCAGATTTCAAAGATACAATTTTTGATGCTTTTACTCGTGCTGAAAGTTCTATGACGAATAAGATACAGGGAACTGGTCTTGGAATGGCTATTACCAAAAATCTGGTTGAAGCAATGGGAGGCACCATTGATGTGGAGAGTGAACTGAGCCAGGGAAGCTGTTTTGAGGTTCTTATAGATCTGAGAATAGCAGAAGATAGATTTGTTTCTTCAGCAGAACAGGTAGAAAAGGATGAACCGGCTGGCAATGTCCTGAAAGGAATGAGGTTTCTGTGTGCAGAGGACAATGAGCTGAATGCAGAAATCCTGATGGAATTGTTAAAGATTGAGGGTGCAGAGTGTACAATCTGTGAAAATGGTAAAAGGGTCTTAGAGGCATTTGAGCAGTCTGTTCCGGGGGATTATGACATGATCCTGATGGATGTGCAGATGCCGGTTATGAATGGTTATGAGGCAACAAAAGCAATCCGAAGAAGCTCCCATGAACTGGCAAAGACAATTCCAATCATTGCTATGACCGCCAATGCGTTTTCTGAGGATATTCAGCATTCTCTGGCAGCCGGTATGAATGCCCATGTTTCAAAACCGGTTGAGATGAAGGTACTGGAAAAGACGATCAGAAGCATAAAATCCGGCGGGGGGCACCGAAATGCAGCTCATTGAACAGTGACAAATGGATATGGAAAAGAGCTGATGAAAGAATCTGGCATTGCCAGAACTTTCAATCAGCTCTTTTTTAGCATCAGTTCCCTCTTGACATTTTTTCATTTCCTGCTATACTTATCAAAGATAATTACTAAAGATAACTAAATTTCAAGAAGAAAGGACCATTTTCCATGACACAGGAAAAATTAAAGCAGTTCCTGGATGCGTGTTTTGATGCAAAGCGTCTGATCGAGAAACTCCCGGACCTGCCGGACGGTATGAAGCCGCGGCAGGTGCATGTGCTGGATGCGGTGAATGAGATTCAGAAAAAGCAGGGCTTCTGCCGCGTCAGCGACATCAGCAGCTATATGAACACAACGCTGCCGAGCATCACCAAGCTGGTGCAGGAACTGGAGGAGAGAAATCTTCTCGTGAAACAGGCGGATGAAAAAGATAAGCGCGTGATCAACCTGACACTGACCGAAGAGGGAAAAGAGTTTGTGGAACTTCGCGTGACGCACTTTCACGGGGAATGGGCATCCCGCCTGCCAGATCTGGACGACGCGGTGGTGGACGAATTTGTGCATGCAATCACACGGATGCAGGAAACGATGCCGGGAATAAAAGGAGTGAAAAACAATGGCAAAAGAAAATAAGAAAGAAGTATCGTTTGTAGAGGGACCGATTTTCCAGTCCCTGATCCGTTTTGCGCTGCCGGTGCTCGGCGCGCTGATTCTGCAGGCGGCTTACGGTGCGGTCGACCTTCTCGTGGTCGGCTGGTTCGGCGATGCGTCGAGTATTTCCGCTGTCGGAACCGGAAGCAACTTCATGCAGATGGTAACATTTATCATCACCAGCCTTGCGATGGGTTCGACCGTTATGATCGGCCAGCACATCGGCGAGGGCAAGCCGGATAAGGCCGGCAAAACCGTGGGAACCTCGATTGTTCTGTTCGCCATCATCGGTGTCGTCATGACGGTGATTCTGGAGCTGTTCGCAGGCCCGATCGCCAATATTTTACAGGTCCCGGCGGAGTCTTTTGACAAAACCGTCCTCTACCTGCGGATCTGTTCCGGCGGTATTCTGATCATCATCGCGTACAACGTCATCAGCAGCGTGCTTCGCGGAATCGGTAATGCAAATCTGCCGCTTTTATTCGTTGGCATCGCCTGCGCAGCCAATATTGCCGGAGATCTGTTCTTCGTCGGTGTGCTGAAACTGGACGTTGCGGGAGCAGCGCTTGCGACGGTTCTGGCGCAGCTGATTTCTGTCATCGCCTCCATGGGTGTGTTGAAAAAAGGCAATCTGCCGATTGAATTCAAAAAAGAAGACTGCCGCATCGACCATGACGAGCTGAAGAAAGTCCTGAACGTCGGTGTGCCGATCGCGCTGCAGGAGACGACCGTACAGATTTCCTTCCTTGTGATCAACTCGATCATCAACGGCATGGGTCTGATGCCGTCCGCCGGATACGGTGTGGCGCAGAAGCTGACCTCATTCATCATGCTGATCCCGTCCTCTGTGATGCAGTCTGTGTCAGCATTCGTGGCACAGAACACCGGAGCCGGAAAGAAAGACCGCGCGTGGAAGGGCTTCCTCACCGCAATCGCAACGGGCTGCTCTCTTGGAGTTGTGATTTTCTGCATCGGTTTCTTCGGTGGAAGTGTCATCTCCAGAATCTTCACGAGCGATCCGGCCGTTATCGAGCAGAGCGCCGCTTACCTGCGTGGTTTCGCACCGGAATGTATTCTGACCTGTGTGCTGTTCAGCAGCATCGGATACTTCAACGGCCGCGGCATCAGCATCCCGGTTATGATCCAGGGAATCACCTCCGCCTGCCTGATCCGTATTCCGCTGGCGCTGTTCTTCTCACACCTGCCGAATACGAACCTGACCTTCGTCGGCATGTCCACCCCGATCACAACCGTATACGGCATCTGCTTTTTCATGATCTGCTTTGCACGGTTAAAGAAAAAAGGGCAGATGTAATTGAATCAAACATAACAGAACTGCCTGGGAAACGGCACGGAGCGATCCGCCGTTTCCCAGGCAGTTTTTGGTATTGTTTGTCCGGAACTTTTTTGATACAATACAGACAGAAAGAGCGGAACCCTGTTCAGAAGGGACAGAACAGACGGAAAGGGGAAGAGGAGTGGATAACAGAGAAATCATCAATGAGACACTGGTCCATCTGTTTCACGAGATACAAAAACTGGAAGAAGAGGCGATCATCACCGAGGATTTCAAGGATCTGACGAACAACGATATGCACATCATAGAAGCCGTTGGCCTGGAGGGCGGCAATATGTCATCGATCGCGGCAAAGCTCGACATCACGGTCGGATCGCTGACAACGTCGATGAACAGTCTGGTGAAAAAAGGCTACACCGAGCGGGAGCGCAGCGAGAAGGACCGTCGGATCGTCTACATCCACCTGACCGGAAAGGGACGGCAGGCATTCCATCATCACGCAAAATTCCACGAGCAGATGACGGATGCCGTGATGGCGGAACTCGGAGAAGAGGAAGTGCAGGTGCTCGGGAAAACGCTGAAAGCGCTGACGGACTTCTTTCGGTCGTATAAAAAATAGAAACAAAAAGGCTTTTGCAGCCGGGACAGAATCAGAAAAATCTGTCCGGTATGCAAAAGCCTTTTTCGCATGGAAACGCATAGAAAAATGCTATTTTTCTACGCCGTTCTTCTCACAGATATCCGCGAGCACACACCGTTCACAGTGCGGTGTCGTCCGCGCAGTACAGACCTCGCGTCCGTGCTCCACAAACCGGTGGCAGAGCGAGCTTCCTTCTTCCGGCGGCACAATTTTCCAGAGTGCCATCTCCACCTTCTTCGGATCCTTGCAGTCATGCACGAGCCCGATGCGGTTGCACAGCCGGATGCAGTGCGTATCCGTCACAATCGCAGGCTTTTTGAATACATCGCCCATAATCAGGTTCGCACTTTTCCGTCCCACGCCCGGGAGCTTCAAAAGTGCGTTAAAGTCATCCGGCACCTGGCTGCGGTACTCGTCGCGCAGCATGCGCATGCAGGCGTTGATGTCGCGTGCCTTGCTCTTTCCGAGACCGCACGGCCGCACAATTTCCTCGATTTCCTCCGGTGTCGCGTTTGCCAGCGCATCGATATCAGGATACTTTGCGTAGAGATCCTCCACCACAACATTGACCCGCGCATCGGTGCACTGTGCGGCCAGGCGGACACTGACGAGCAGCTTCCACGCCTGGTCATAGTCAAGCGTACAGTCGGCGTCAGGATATTCTTGTTTCAAACGTTCAATGACGGCAAGCGCCAGTTCTTCTTTTGTCATCGTGTTAAACTCCCATTCTCAAAGATATTAAAACAGCGAAAGCTATCAGGATCCTTTCTCGCGTGCTGCCTTCCGAAGCTGCAGCGGCGTCGTGTGAAACCGCTCGCGGAAGAGGCGGTGAAACAGCTTATCGTTTGTAAAGCCATGCTTTTCCGCGAGCGTGCCGACCGGCAGATCCGTGGCGATCAGGTCGCGGTAGATGCGGGAAAGACGGTAGGAATTCAAGTATTCCAGATACGTCGTTTCCATGTTCTGGCGGAAGAAGCGGCAGAAATATTCCGGCTGCAGCGAGACAACATCGGCAGCCTCCTTCAGCGTAATCGGCCGCTGGTAATTTTCCTGCGTGTACGTCAGAATCGTATCGAGCCGTGTCTGCGTCCGGGAGCTCATCGGGTGGTGCGCAAGCGGGCTCTTCTCAGAAAATTTCGTGTAGAGCAGATCGAGAAACGTAAAAAGCTCCCGCTGGAATGTCAGCAGATAGCCGTCGGGCATTTCCTCATGAAGCTGCATCATCGAAAGCAGAAGACGCCGGAACTGGCTGATATTTTTCTGCACTTCCGGATTCGTACTGTCGTAGTCAATCGAGAACCAGAGCTGTGACGGATCAGGCAGATAGTTCGCAAGGAACGCATCCGGAATCTGCATCAGAATCGAGCGGTTTCCCGTGGACGGACAGCGCGCCGTGTGGATACGCCCGGAATTGATCAGCAGAAATTGCCCCGGAAGGACGGTCTTTGTGCGGTCCGAGAGCGTGACAATGGAGGAACCCTCCAGAATATAAATGATTTCCAGCGCGTCGTGCCAGTGCGGCGGCGAAAAACTGCCGAAATCGTCGGTTACACGAAATTCGATGCTGCGGTTCGGCTGCAGCGTGATGTGTTCCTGGCGTGTCTGGCGCGGCAGATGATCTTTGCGTGGCATAAAAAACTCCTTTTTTGTTCAACTTAGTGTATCACTATCTTATCACGAAACCCCCGAATTGGGTATAGCAATTTTTGTATGAAGTTGTTATAATAAATGAACACAAAGCCACGTCACATACGGCTTCGTGCAAACTCAATCTAAAGAAAAGTGAAGGAAGAAAACGTATGTATCAAGTATGGAGTAATTTTTTAAATCCCGGCCAGATCGCCATGCTGGGAATCGTGGTCACCTTTCTGCTGACCTTTCTGGCGTTAAAGCATCCATTTTCCTTTCTGCCGAGCGATCACGGCAGAGAATTTGCCGTAAACGGCGGCCTCTCCCGCGGAAAACTGCGCGGCGTCGGCCTCGTGATCGTCATCTGTTTCCTGATCGGAAGCGTATTGTTCCTGCCTCTTGGCGCCGAGTATGTGATCTACGCGATCCTGCTCGTCTGCATCATGCTGAGCGGCTACCTCGATGATGCATCCGAAACCCCGTGGAGCGATTACAAAAAAGGCGCGATTGACCTCGTCATCTCCATTGTGACCGTCATCACCTTTGTGAATTACAATTCCACCACGATCTGCTTCGGAAGCATGTCCCTTACCATTCCGAAAGTGGTCTACATAATCCTCGGCATCATCCTGATCTGGATTTCGATCAACGTTACAAACTGTTCCGACGGTGTCGACGGACTCTGCGCGAGCCTTTCCTGCGTGGTTATCTTCGCGTTCAGTATGATTTTCCACGATGTCCTTGGAAGCTTCACCGTAGCCAATTACCTGTTCGTGGCAGCGCTTCTCGCGTACCTGTATTTCAATACCTCGCCGAGCAGCATGCTGATGGGAGACGCCGGTTCGAGAGCACTTGGCTTCTACATCGCCATCCTTGCCATGCAGTCCCGCCATCCGTTCTTATATCTGCTGATGGCAGGCGTGATGATCGTCGACGGAGGAATCGGTCTTGTCAAAGTATTTTTACTCCGTTTCCTGAAAATCGCAATCCTCAAAAATACAAGAACACCGCTGCATGACCATGTCCGCCTGAAATACAAGTGGTCCGACAGTCAGGTTGTGATCCGCTTTGTGATCCTGCAGATCCTGCTGGCAGTTGTTGCCTATCTGATTGTGGCATAAAGAAAAAACAAAAGAAGAAAGATGGGAGTGTGTCCCGGCAAAAGTAACTGGAAATGCAACAGGATACTTTTGCGGGACACACTCCCGTTTTGCATATTGGAACCAGAAAAAGGTTCAAACCGGAAAAAAGATAATATCGCCGTATTTTTTCACAGAATCCTCCCTGTTTTCGACAGGAAAAGTGTGGTAGGATAAAATTACCAAAAAACGTCAGCCTGAAACAGGAATTCTGTAAAAAATGATGAAAAGAGAGTGCTTTTCATCCTCTGTTTCGGGCGCATCAAATCAGGAGGTAATGAAAAGATGAAATTCACAGAAGGTTACTGGCTTCCGAGTGAAAAAGCAAATGCATCCCATGCAATGCAGGCTTATGAAGTAGAGCAGATTCCAGGCGGTATGCGTATCCTGGCTACCACACGTCCGATCGAGCACAGAGGCATGACCCTGAACCTGCCGACCATCACCGTTGAGTTCGTAGCACATACACCGGACACCATCTCCATGGAGGCATGGCACTACGAAGCCTACGACAACAAAGTTCCGTCCTTCGACAAAACAGAGAGCGTATACGAGGACGTAACTGTAACGATCAACGAGGATGAGGCAGTTCTTGATACCGGAAGCGTACAGGTCCGCGTACAGAGAAAAGGTGTCTTTGCTTACACCTTCGAGGCAGATGGAAAAGTTCTGACCGGAAGCGGCTTCCGCAACCTTTCCTATATCAGATGGGACCGTCAGCAGAGCACCATGCTGCCAGCCCAGAATTACATGACCGAAAAATATCAGCCATATATGGTAAGCGAGCTCTCCCTTGGCGTCGGCGAGTGCGTATACGGCCTTGGCGAGAGATTTACTCCATTCGTAAAAAACGGACAGGTTGTAGACACCTGGAACGAGGACGGCGGTACGGCATCCGAAATCGGCTACAAATGCGTACCGTTCTACATGACAAACAACGGCTACGGTATTCTCGTTGACAGTACCGACAACGTTTCTTTCGAAGTAGCAAGTGAAAAAGTAGAGTATGTCGGCTTCTCCGTACCGGGCGAAAGAATCAAATACTATCTGTTCCACGGACCGTCACCGAAGAAGATCATGAACGAGTACACCGCGCTGACCGGACGCCCGGCACTTCCTCCGGCGTGGTCCTTTGGTCTGTGGCTGTCCACATCCTTTACCACAAACTACGACGAAGAGACTACCACATCCTTCATCGAGGGAATGGAAAAGAGAAATATTCCGCTGAGCGTTTTCCACTTCGACTGCTTCTGGATGCACGAATTCCACTGGTGCGATTTTGAGTGGGACAAGAAATGCTTCCCGGATATTCGCGCAACCTTAAAGAAATATCACGACAAAGGTCTTCACATCTGTGCATGGATCAACCCGTATATTGCACAGGGAACCGCATTCTTCAAAGAAGGCGCTGCAAACGGCTATCTGCTGCAGAGAGCAGACGGAAAAGGCGTATGGCAGACCGACAACTGGCAGGCAGGTATGGGCCTTGTGGACTTTACCAACCCGGATGCGGTTAAATGGTATACCGATAAACTGAGAACTGTTCTGGACTGCGGCGTAGACTGCTTTAAGACCGACTTCGGCGAGAGAATCCCGGTTGACGTTGTTTACCACGACGGAAGCGATCCGCAGGCAATGCACAACTACTATACATACCTGTACAACCAGGCAGTATTCAGCCTGTTAAAAGAAGTAAAAGGTGAGAACGAGGCAGTTCTGTTTGCAAGAAGTGCAACAGCAGGAAGCCAGAAATTCCCGGTACACTGGGGCGGCGACTGCTCTGCAAACTATCCGTCCATGGCAGAAACGCTGCGCGGCGGCCTTTCCTTCGCCATGAGCGGCTTCTCCTTCTGGAGCCATGATATCTCCGGATTCGAGAGCACCGCAACACCGGATCTGTACAAGAGATGGTGCGCATTTGGACTGATGTCTACCCACAGCCGTCTGCACGGATCCACAAGCTACCGTGTGCCGTGGCTGTTCGACGAAGAGTCCTGCGACGTAGTAAAATTCTTCACCAACCTGAAATGCTCGCTGATGCCGTACATTTTCCAGAAATCTGTAGAGGCACACGAGGAAGGAACCCCGGTAATGCGCCCGATGGTATTCGAGTTCATGAACGACCCGGCCGTTCCGTATCTGGATCAGCAGTACATGTTAGGTGATGCCCTTATGGTTGCACCGGTATTCCGCGAGGATAAAGTTGCACAGTACTACCTGCCGGAAGGCACCTGGACCGAGCTTCTGACCGGCGAGACAAAAGAGGGCGGCAGATGGTACAAAGGAACATACGATTACTTCTCCATGCCGCTGTACATCAGAGAAAACAGCATCGTAGTCAGAGGAAACTGTGATACCAGACCGGATTACGACTATGCTGACCATGCAACCGTTTGCGTATATCAGTTAAAAGACGCAGCCGAGACAAAAGTTCCGGATGTACATGGAAACACGGTATTCACCGTAAAAGCAGTCAAAGAAGGCGATGCAGTCAAAGTATCCGTAGAAGGCGCACATACCGAACTGAAAGTAGAAGTCTTTGTCGGAAATGAAAAGAAAGAAGCTGTTCTGGCAGCAGATGCAGACGAAGTTGTCGTTGCATAAGCATCGGAATGTAAGAATATAGGGGAGGGAGAGGCGCGGAAAAGAAAATTTTTCTGTGACCTCTCCTTTCAACAAATAATAGCAAGGATTCTCCCACCTCTATAGGTGGTGAGATGAATTGCAAATAAGAAAGTTAACGGCAGTGGCGGGCGGAGAGAAATCGGTATCCCCCACTAACATGAGGCAAACCACAGTCAGCATTCTGCTGACATGTCAGACTCTGTGAAATTACCGACTGTGGATTGAAACAAAAAGGAGGAAAAAACAATGCGTTTTCAGACAGAAAATGGTGTGTTAATTGCACAGGCAAACGGAGAAACACTGCGGATTGAGCCGTGGGGAAAAGATTCCTTACGTGTCCGCGCAACGATGCTTCCGGGATTTTCCGGAAAGGACTGGGCGCTGACCGAAGTGCCGGAAAAAACAGAGGCAAAAGCAGAGCAGTTTGCGGTCGATCATCTGGAAATCGACGGATCGATGGGAAAAAGAACCAGCGCATCCATCACCAATGGAAAAATCCGTGCTGTGGTCAACTTTGCAGGAGTTATCACCTTCTACAAAGAAGAACAGGAAATTTTAAGAGAATATCACCGTTGCTACGACGGAACGATCAGCAAAGAGAGCCGCTGCTTAAAAACGGTCAACCGTGAGTGGAAAGGTGTGATCGGCGGAAGCGAATACGGCCTGAACCTGAAATTTGAGAGCAACGACGAAGAGAAAATTTTCGGAATGGGCCAGTATCAGCAGAAATACATGGATCTGAAGGGATGCACCCTGGAGCTGGCGCAGCGGAACTCCCAGATCAGCGTACCATTCGCCGTATCCAGCTTAGGATATGGTATGCTGTGGAACAATCCGGCTGTCGGACAGGTAACCTTCGGAAAGAACTACACCGAATGGACTGCACGCTCGACCAAAGATATGGACTACTGGCTGACCGCAGCCGATACACCGAAAGAGATCCTGGAAAATTACACCGCAGTGACCGGCCGCGCGCCGAAATTCCCGGAGGACCGTATGGGCCTGTGGCAGTGCAAGCTGCGCTACCGTACGCAGGAGGAAGTGCTTGAAGTGGCACGCCGCTACCAGAAGGAAGGCATCAAAATCGATCAGATTGTCATCGATTTCTTCCACTGGACCGTACAGGGCGACTGGAAATTCGATGAAAAATACTGGCCGAATCCAAAAGCCATGGTGGACGAACTGCATTCCATGGGAATCAAAGTTATCGTTTCCGTATGGCCAAGCGTAGACCGGAAGAGCGAGAATTTCTGGCCGATGCTGGACCGCGGCCTGCTGATTAAAACAGAGCGCGGCGCCCTGCAGACGTATGATTTCCAGGGGGACTGCGTGGAAATCGATGTGTTCAACCCGGAAACCAGAAAATACGTCTGGGAAGTCTGCAAGAAAAACTATTATGATTTTGGAATCGATGCCTTCTGGCTGGACAACTCAGAACCGGATTTCGGCGTTTACGATTTCGATCATTACCGCTATATCGACGGACCGGCTCTTTCCTGCAGCAATATCTATCCGCAGCTGTACAGCCGTGTCTTCTATGACGGCATGAAAGCAGAAGGAGAAGAAAATATTGTAAACCTGCTTCGCTGCGCCTGGGCCGGAAGTCAGAAATACGGAAATGTTGTATGGTCCGGCGATGTGCCGAGTACCTTTGAAGCCTTCTATGATCAGCTCCAGGCCGGCCTTAATATGGGTCTTGCCGGCATTCCGTGGTGGACAACCGATATCGGCGGCTTTATGACAGATGATGTCAACGACCCGGATTTTCAGCAGCTTCTGATCCGCTGGTATGAGTTTGCCGTTTACTCTGCTGTTTTTCGTATGCACGGCGACCGCGGACCGCACAACATTCCAACGCTCGATGACCGTGATTTTGGCGGCGGCTACCTGTATACCGGCCAGTCCAATGAACTGTGGAGCTATGGAGAAGAAAATTACCGGATCATGAAGAAATATTACGACATCCGCATCAGCATGCACGATTACATCAAACAGCTGTATGACGAGGCATCCGAAAACGGTTCTCCGCTGATCCGTACCATGTTCTATGAGTTCCCGGATGACAAAAAATGCTGGGAGCTGCAGGATCAGTATATGTTCGGAAGCGAATACCTGGTAGCGCCGATTTTCCATCTGAACGAGTTCGAGCGTGAAGTATATCTTCCGGCAGGACGCTGGGAAGATACCAGAGACGGAAAAGTGTACGAAGGAGGACAGACCGTTCTTGCCGCCGCACCAATCGATTCGATTCCGGTATTCAAGAAAATAGCATAAGATCGTGTAAAAAGGTCAAAAAAGAAAACAGTACAGAAAAAACACACAGCGTGTGGAATTTTCTGTACTGTTTTTACTTTGTCTCTAACTGCGCATCAGATATCCATATTTGCGCATCTGTCGGCGTATGATTTGCTCAACACGCTGGCGGATTTCCAGAGGATAGTAATCGGCCAGAGAAGCCAGTTCCGTGCAGACATCTTTTGTAGTAAAGGAAAAGTGAAGCTGGATACCGTATAATTCCTCCGCAGCATCCAGCTGTGTATCAAAATCAGAGCTGAAAGGTTTGGCTTCGATGCGTTCCATACAAACATCCATCGGCAGATCCAGAGGGTAGTCATTGCTGGTGTCTGCAAACAGGCATAAACCCTGATCGAACAGAGGACTTAGAGAATATTGCTCTGTTTCTGTATCATATAGAACAGCGATGTTGTTGGTGTGCCGGTCTTCATTCAGAAAGAAGGCATCAATTTCCAGCATAGCGGTCAAATATGCGCCGAAGTTCTGAATTCCCGTCATGTTTTCTAACTGGTCTGCCAGAAAACGAATGCGTTCCGCAGGTTCTGAAAAAGCAGCAAGTGAGATTGCCAGACTGTCTCCGGTATTCTGACGGTACAGTTTTTCCAATGGGATCAGCATCTGATTTGCTTTTAGAAAATCAGGACTGGAACAGCCACTGCGGAGAGTGCCGCGGTATGCAATCCGAACAGGCTGATACAGGACAAACGGGTGGGAAAGAGTGCTTTTTTGCAGTAAATGAGACACCAGTGTCTCCGAGAGTCCCTCATATCCCATATAGTCGGATTTGTACCAGATATTACCGATTTTCCACTTGAGCTGGTCCCCTTTTGAGGTGTGATCTGTTTTTTTGACAGGCAGCTGATTATCAAGACGGATCTGTTCCATGGCGTGCCTCCTTATTCTTCAGAATCAGGATCCATTGCTCGTCACCGGCCATTCGCCCATCTGTTTTTTCAATGATAAGCAGCGGATCATAAAAGGGAAGTCCCATTTCTTTTAAAATATCTTTGGCATGATCGCGTGTTTTGGGAAAACAGCGGCTTTCCAGAAACCAGGTAAAATCATCCCAGGTCGGATGCTCCACAACGCCAAAGGCACGAAGCGGAATTTTTTTTGTGTAATTCTGGATTGCAATTTTCTCATGACGGAAGTCGATATCAATCGTTGTGCAAAGCTGATCGCGGTAAAGAAAACACATCCGCGTTTTGACATCGGGATCCGTGCTGAAACAGTGAGCACGGGCAATTTGATTGTATACTGTCTGCCTGCTGACCTGAAAGGTGCGCGCGATCTCGGCAATACTTTTTCCCTGCTGCTGCATGGCAGCCATCTGAATGATTTGCGGCAGCGAAAAAGCTGGTTTTCTTCCAGCCGCATGGCGCAGTGCTTCTTTTTTCGCTAACTGCTGGTATTGTTTCGCGTCTTTGGAAAGCTTGCGCAGCTCCTTTGGGTCCGTTGTTCCAAAGATCTCGTAAATCTGTTGCTCAAATGTGTTTTTCATGCAATCACCTCGTTTCTGCCATTACTGTATCACAGAGATCTGAAAGCGTCAAGAAATCATTTATTGACAAAAAACGAACTGATTGAGAAAAGTTACGGCTCGCAGATGTCTGAGAACAGCAATCATGGCGATGAAAGAACTTCCCTGCAGTGCAGGCAAAAGCTTGGCAGAAAAAAGCAAAGGCAGACCCCATTCTGCGTGAAAAACTGCTTCAGACAAGGGAAAATCCGAATCCAATCCACGCATTCTGCGAAATCTGCCATGCCTATGGCGTTTCCATCTATGAAATGGATCTTGCCATGGCAGGTGAAGAATTTTACGCAGAAATCAAACGCAGCACCAATGGCGGCGGAGAAAATTCCCCGGCGCTTGAAGGGGAAGATGACTTCTATGAGCTGTTTCTGGCAGCGTTAGAAAATATATGATTTTTTGCGAAGAATGTAAGTATTGATGAGTGTGGAAAGCTGCATGGACAGTGCCTGATGAACCTGCGAAGGGCTTGCCATGTCGTAGACGACACCGTCAAAAACTTCGAAGCGTTTCTCTTCTGGAAGCATTTCATACTGTTCCAGCGTGACTTTTTCGAGCTGTGGTTGAAGAACTGGCGTCATAAAATACACATCTTTTCCCAAAAATGAAATGAAATCGCTTAAAATTCTTTCTTTAAATGTTCTGCGAGAATCGTATCGTAATCGCCTTCGATTTCCTCATCGCGCCCTGCATACCGCAGATTGGTCTCCACGCCGACCGGCTCCACATCGTCTGCAAATTCCCAGATATGATACCGCAGACCGCGGTGCTCAAAGTCGATGCTTCCGCAGTTATCCTCTTCCGTATAGGAAAACGTGATTTTTTTCTCGTTTAAGACAGATTGAATTTGTGTCATATGCATAAAGCGTGATACCTCCGATTTTGTAGTTATCTGGAATAAAAAACAGCTACATTTGTTTACATTAGTATAGAACAGGGCGGGAGAAAATTCAATCGAAATTCTGGTCAGAATCATCGCAGCAGCTCTCACACGCGGTGTGCAGAGACAGCACGGCGTCGGAACGACCATCAAACATTACGCCTGCAACAATCAGGAAGAAAACCGCCGCGGCGTATCGAGCATCGTCTCCGAGCGCGCTCTGCGTGAGATCTATCTGAAGGGCTTCGAAATTGCAATCAAAGAATCCCAGCCAAAGGCAATTATGACATCCTACAACAAGGTAAACGGTGTCCACACCGCCAACAGCTATGATCTGTGCACGATCGCTGCAAGAAAGGAATGGGGCTTTGCCGGCATCATCATGACCGACTGGACCACAACAAACGCCGACGGAGGCTCCTCCGCCGCAAAATGCATCGCCGCCGGAAATGATCTTGTGATGCCGGGAACCGACACCGACCGCCGCGAAATCCTGGATGCGCTGAGTGCCGAAAATGACCAGTATCTCGAGGAAAAAGACCTGACCGCCTGTGCCCAGAGAATCCTGGAAATGATTTTTACTTCCAATTCATATGAATAATGCGGCGTTTTCAGGGATAAAATAACATCAGAAATAGCTGCCGCCCCTTCACAAAGCAAAATTTTCCATGCGAGCTTTGAATGTTACAGTTCGCTGAGATGCAGTGAACTGTAACATTCAAATAGTTGGGCAATTTCACGATTGAAATTTCCCATAACATGTATTAGAATATAAATGATATCAATAAATACGAGGACGTGAAAAGAATGTCAGGATTAAGTAACACACAATATTTTAAAGTAAAAACAGAGCCGGAGATTCAGGTAAAAGAGGTACTCGAAACCGTTTACAACGCCATGGTAGAAAAAGGGTATAATCCAGTCAACCAGATCGTAGGCTATATCATGTCAGGCGATCCGACGTACATTACAAGCTTCAAGGGGGCCAGAAGCCTGATCATGAAAGTAGAGCGTGACGAGCTGGTAGAGGAACTGTTAAAAGAGTACATCAAAAATGAATCCTGGAAGTGAGCGTAATTACTATGAGAATAATGGGATTAGATTACGGCTCAAAAACAGTAGGGGTGGCAGTCAGCGACCCTCTGGGTCTTACTGCGCAGGGAATCGAAATTGTCCGCAGAAAATCGGAGAATAAGCTGCGCCAGACGCTGGCCCGGATTGAAGAGATAGCAAAAGAGTACGGCGTGGAAAAAATCGTACTCGGCTTCCCGAAACATATGAACAACGACATCGGAGAGCGGGCCGAAAAATCTCTCGAGTTCAAAGAAATGCTGGAGAGACGGACAGGCCTGCCCGTTGTTATGTGGGACGAGCGGCTGACAACGGTCGAAGCAGACCGCACCATGATGGAAACCGGAATCCGCAGAGAAAACCGCAAGGAGTACGTAGATATGATTGCAGCTGTTTTTATCCTGCAGGGATATCTGGACTATCTTTCCCATCAGAAGGAATCACAGGAAAACTGAACAAAGGAATATTGTATGGAAAAAATAACATTTGTAACAGATGATGGCGGCAAAGAAGAATTTTACGTGGAGGAGCAGACCAGAATCAATGGAGTCAACTATATTCTGGTATCCGATTCAAAGGACGATGAGGCAAATGCCTATATTCTGAAGGATATCTCCACCGACACCGACGCAGAGGCAGAGTATGTTGTGGTAGAAGACGACACCGAATTCGATGCCGTTTCCGGCGTATTTGCTTCCATGTTGGATGACGAGGCAGACATCACCTATTGAACCAGCCGTTTTGAAGCCATACCGGGACGCAGACGAAGCGGGACCGGGACAGCGCTTTAAAGGGCAAATCCTGCAGGTGCGGGACATGCTCCATCAGCCTGAAGTGACGCTCAGGGGATGCGTGCGTGAAGCCGTACCGGTAACGGAATCGTTTGGAAAACATGCGCGGAGGTGCTATTTGAAAAAGAATAATGGAAGTAAATTAAAAATTATACCGCTTGGCGGTCTGGAACAGATCGGTATGAACATCACCGTTTTCGAGTATGAGGACAGTATCATCGTCGTAGACTGCGGACTTGCATTCCCGGAAGACGACATGCTCGGTATCGACCTGGTCATCCCGGATGTAACATATCTGAAAGAAAACATCGACAAAGTCAAAGGCTTCGTCATCACCCACGGCCACGAGGACCATATCGGAGCCCTGCCTTACATCTTAAAAGAAGTGAACGTGCCGGTCTACGCCACCAAACTGACGATTGGCCTGATCGAAAACAAATTAAAGGAGCACAACCTGCTCCGTACCACAAAACGGAAAATCATCAAACACGGACAGTCCATCAACCTGGGCGCATTCCGCATTGAGTTTATCAAAACAAACCACAGTATTGCAGATGCAGCAGCACTGGCAATCTACTCCCCGGCTGGCATCATCGTCCACACCGGAGACTTCAAAGTCGATTACACACCAGTCTTTGGTGATGTCATCGACCTGCAGAGATTCGCAGAGATCGGAAAGAAAGGCGTTCTGGCACTGATGTGCGACAGTACCAATGCAGAGCGGCCTGGCTTTACCATGTCCGAGCGGACCGTAGGAAAGACGATCGACGGCCTGTTTGCCGAGCATCAGAATTCCCGAATCATCATCGCAACCTTCGCATCGAACGTCGACCGTGTGCAGCAGATCATCAACTCTGCTTATAAATACGGCCGTAAAGTTGTCATCGAAGGCCGCAGTATGGTCAACATCATCTCCATCGCGCAGGAGCTGGGCTACATCAATATCCCGGAAAATACCCTGATCGATGTGGAGCAGATGAAAAACTACACCGGCGAGCAGCTTGTCCTGATCACCACCGGAAGCCAGGGCGAGTCCATGGCAGCACTGTCCCGTATGGCGGCACACCTGCACAAAAAGATCTCGATCCTGCCGGGCGACACCGTGATCTTCAGTTCCCACCCAATCCCGGGAAATGAAAAAGCCGTTTCGAACGTCATCAACGAACTGTCTGCACAGGGTGCCAACGTCGTATTCCAGGACGTTCACGTATCCGGACATGCCTGCCAGGAGGAAATCAAGCTGATCTACTCCCTGGTAAAACCGAAATACGCGATCCCGGTACATGGCGAATACCGCCACTTAAAAGCACACGCAGAAGTAGCACAGAGCCTCGGCATCCCGAAAGAGAACATCTTCCTCATGTATTCCGGTGATGTCATGGAACTCGATGAGGACGGCGCAGCAGTAACTGGCAAAGTCCACACCGGAGCCATCATGGTCGACGGACTCGGCGTTGGTGATGTAGGAAATATCGTCCTGCGTGACCGCCAGCATCTGTCCGAGGACGGAATCATGGTCGTTGTACTGACTCTCGAAAAGAGAACAAACCAGCTTCTGGCCGGCCCGGACATCGTATCCCGCGGTTTCGTCTATGTACGCGAATCCGAGGATTTGATGGGCGAGGCAAGAGAAGTTGTAGAAGAGGCACTGGATGGCTGCCTTTCCAAAAATATCTCCGACTGGGGCAAGATCAAATCCACGATCAAAGATGCCCTCGGCGATTATGTATGGAAGAAAACAAAGAGAAGACCGATGATCCTTCCGATCATCATGGAGGCATAAATACCATGGACAAAGTAACAGAATGTCTGGATGCGCTCATCGAAGAAATGAGGGAGAGCAGGGCATATCAGAATTACTTGTGGATGGAAGAGGAACTTGAAAAAGACCCGGACTTAAAAAGCCGGGTCGACGATTATCGAATCCGCAACTACCGACTGCAGCAGTCCGAAAACGTAGACCTTTACGATGCGGTAGATTCCCTGGAGCGGGATTCCTACGCACTCCGCAAAAGCGAGAAGGCAAACGCTTATCTTGAGGCGGAGCTTGAGGTCTGTAAGATGGTACAGAAGATGCAGGACCGTATTTCAGAAGAAATCCGCATCGGCGTACCGGAAATCTAAAACCGAAAATCAAAAGGAGAGCGCCCATGTCCGAAAAGAAAAGGGATGCCGGATACCACGCAGCGCTGACAGGTGCGAAAGGAACCGTGCGCCTGCTCATTTACGTCTGCGTAATTCTTGTGATCATTCTAGCAGCGAAAACTTCATATCAGTTTGGACATGACGTGTTTGCTGAGGAGCCAGTCGCATCCAGAGGAAAAGGAAAGGAAGTCACCGTACAGGTGCGTTCCGGCATGGAGGCGAAAGAACTTGGCGAACTCCTGAAAGACAACGGACTGATCGACGAAAGCCTTCTGGTTTTCGAAGTCCAGTACCGCCTGTCCGGCTACTACGGCGGCATCAAGGACGGTTCCTACGTGCTGAACACCGCACAGACCGTCGATGAAATGCTGGAAATTCTGGCGGGCGTCAACACCGAAGGACAGCCGTCCGCGGAATAACGCACGTTTACAAAACAAGAGGGATCTTACATGATAATAGACGAACGAATGGTAACCTACATCAATTCCCTGGACACCGGCCACACCCCGTTTCTGGAAAATCTGGAGCGGACGGCCAAACAGACAAAAGTGCCGATCATTCGCCGTGAAATGCAGAGCTTTTTAAAAGTATTCTTAAAGATGAAACAGCCAAAGAGAATCCTGGAGGTAGGAACTGCCGTAGGATTCTCTGCTGTTTTCATGGCACAGTACGGCGAACCGGACGCAGAGATTACCACAATAGAAAATTACGAAAAACGCATCCCGATCGCACGGGAGAACTTCGAAAAATCCGGCTTCGCCGACCGCATCACGCTGATCCCGGGAGACGCTGCAGAAGTCTTAAAAACCCTGGATGGCCCGTACGATTTTATCTTTATGGACGCCGCCAAGGGACAGTACATCCACTTCCTGCCGGAAGTTTTACGCCTGCTCGACGAACACGGCGTGCTGATCACCGACAATGTACTGCAGGACGGCGATGTAATCGAGTCACATTTCGTCGTTGAGCGACGGAACCGCACGATCCACAAGCGGATGCGGGAATACCTGTTTGAACTGACCCACAACCCGGAGCTGCTGACATCCGTCGTGCCGCTGGGAGACGGAATCGCGATCACCATGAAACAGCAGAAGACAGAATAAGACTGCCGAGGGCATACCGGAGCAAAAGGAACCCGGAAGCAGGATGATAGAGAGAGTAGAAAGGAAACAACATGAGAAAACCGGAATTACTGGTCCCGGCCAGCAGCCTGGAGGTATTAAAAGTAGCCGTTATCTTTGGCGCAGATGCCGTATACATCGGCGGCGAGGTCTTCGGACTTCGGGCGAAAGCAAAAAACTTTTCGATGGAGGACATGAAAGAAGGCATCGCATTTGCGCATGCGCATGGCGTGAAGGTCTATGTAACTGCAAACATTCTGGCACATAACCAGGATCTTGCGGGTGTGCGCGCTTACTTTGCAGAATTAAAAGAGATCGGGCCGGACGCGCTCATTATCTCCGATCCGGGCGTGTACCGCATCGCCATGGAGGTCTGCCCGGAAATCGAGCGGCATATCAGTACTCAGGCAAACAATACGAACTACGGAACGTATCAGTTCTGGTACGAGCAGGGCGCAAAGCGCGTTGTGACGGCAAGAGAGTTGTCCCTGGAAGAAATCCGGGAAATCCGGGAGCATATTCCGGATGAGATGGAAATCGAGACCTTTATTCACGGAGCGATGTGCATCTCGTATTCGGGAAGATGCCTGCTGTCCAACTATTTTACAGGAAGAGATGCCAACCAGGGTGCCTGCACCCATCCGTGCCGGTGGAAATATGCGGTCGTGGAAGAGTCCCGTCCGGGAGAGTACCTGCCGGTATATGAAAACGAGAGAGGAACTTACATCTTTAACTCCAAGGATCTTTGCATGATTGAACATATTCCGGATCTGCTGAACGCGGGAATCGACAGCTATAAGATTGAGGGAAGAATGAAGACGGCACTGTATGTGGCAACCGTGGCCAGAACGTATCGGAAAGCCATCGACGATTATCTGGAAAATCCTGAAAAATATGAGGAAAACATGGACTGGTACCGGGATCAGATTTCGAACTGTACGTACCGGCAGTTTACCACAGGATTTTTCTACGGAAAGCCGGACCATGAGAGCCAGATTTATGACAGTAATACGTATGTGAAGGAATATACGTATCTGGGAATCGTTGGGGAGAAGAATGAAAAAAGCAGATATGCGATTGAGCAGAGGAATAAGTTTTCGGTTGGGGAAGAGATTGAAGTGATGAAACCGGATGGGGAGAATGTCTGCGTTACGGTGAAGGGGATCTGGGATGATGAAGGGAACCAGATGGAGAGTGCGCCGCATCCGAAGCAGAAATTGTGGATTGATCTTGGCGTGGAATTGGATAGGTTTGATATTTTGAGAAGGAAAGAAATGGAATAGGATAGGAAAATAAAAGGGGATTAGGAGCGTGTCATTTTCGAAAGGTTGCTAATCCTTTTTTTGCGCGAATAGAGATTATGTAAAGTAATGGTAATGATAAAAGAAATAAATAGGAAAAAGTTCAATATTCTGTGACAAAAGTTGCTTCATGATATTTACAAACTGGAGCAAATAAGCTAGTATATACATGATATTGTTGGGCTAAGGCTAAATGCTGTTTTAATAGGCCATAAGTCACAAAAGTCCGTGCCATCAATGCTGGCGGCACTCAGAACATTGCAGATGTCTGCAAGAAACTGGACTGCAAAATGACCTACATCAGCACGGATTATGTGTTTGACGGTCAGGGCACTGAGCCTTGGCAGCCGGACTGCAAGGATTACAAACCGCTGAATGTATACGGCCAGACGAAGCTGGAAGGGGAACTGGCAGTTAGCCAGACACTGGAGAAGTATTTCATCGTCCGCATTGCTTGGGTGTTTGGGCTGAATGGTAAGAACTTTATTAAGACCATGCTGAATGTCGGCAAGACGCACGATACTGTCCGTGTGGTTAATGACCAGATTGGCACACCGACCTATACATATGATTTGGCTAGACTGCTCGTCGACATGAATGAAACTGAAAAGTACGGCTATTACCATGCAACCAATGAGGGCGGCTACATCAGCTGGTACGATTTTACAAAAGAAATCTACCGTCAGGCTGGATATAAGACGGAAGTCCTGCCGGTGACCACGGCGGAGTATGGTCTGAGCAAGGCAGCTCGTCCGTTCAACAGTCGTTTGGATAAGAGCAAGCTGGTGGAGGCGGGCTTTACTCCGCTTCCGACTTGGCAGGATGCACTGAACCGATACCTGAAAGAAATCGAGCAGTAAGAGGAGATAGAGAAAATGGGACAGATTAAAGTTGAGAAAAATGTAGGTGGCATCGAGGGTCTTTGTATCATTGAGCCTGCTATTCATGGTGACGCTCGTGGCTATTTCATGGAAACCTACAATGAGAAAGATATGAAGGAAGCTGGCATTGACATCCACTTCGTGCAGGATAACCAGTCGATGTCCACAAAGGGTGTGCTGCGCGGCCTGCATTTCCAGAAGCAGTATCCGCAGTGCAAGTTGGTACGCGCTGTGCGTGGTACTGTGTTCGATGTTGCTGTTGACCTCAGAAGTAATTCTGAGACATATGGCAAATGGTATGGGGTGACCCTGTCTGCTGAGAACAAGAAGCAGTTCCTCATCCCGGAAGGCTTTGCACATGGCTTCCTGGTTCTGAGTGATGAAGCAGAGTTTTGCTACAAAGTCAATGACTTCTGGCATCCGAATGATGAAGGTGGCATGGCTTGGAACGACCCGGAGATCGGCATTGAATGGCCGGAGTTGAAGGGCGAATACAAGGGTAGTGCAAGCGCAGAGGGATACACGCTGGAAGATGGTACGGCACTGAATTTGAGTGATAAGGACCAGAAGTGGCTTGGGCTGAAGGATACTTTTAAATTTTAAGAACACAGGGGTAGGAAAAATGCAGCGGGAAAACGAAGTACAACACGTATTTCTGGTAGGAGCTAAGAGCTTAGGTGCATATGGCGGATACGAGACTTTTGTTTATAAGCTCACAGAGTACCACCAGAATAAGAAAAATATTAAATATCATGTGGCGTGTAAGGCTAACGGTGACGGCTGCATGGATGAAACAAAAGTGGATGGTGTGACCAGAATCAATGATCATGAGTTTGAATTCCACAATGCACATTGTTTTAAGATAGATATTCCTCAGATTGGACCTGCACAGGCAATTTATTATGATGTTGCGGCATTGAAGGCTTGCTGTAAGTACATAAAAGAACATCGGATTAAGCATCCAATCGTTTATATCATGGCTTGCCGTATCGGACCCTTTGCTGGTCATTTCTATAAAGAAATCCATAAGCTGGGTGGTACTGTGTACCTGAATCCGGACGGACACGAATGGATGAGAGCAAAATGGTCTGCGCCGATCCGGAAATATTGGAAGATTTCTGAGCAGATGATGGTTAAATACTGTGACCTTGCTATCTGTGACTCAGTGAATATCGAGAAGTATATCCACGAGTGTTATGACGGAAAAGGCATCAAGGGCAGAAATCCGAAGACCACATTTATTGCGTATGGTGCAGATTTGACTCTTAGTAAGTTGGCTGATGACGATGAGAAGTTGGTAAACTGGTATAGAGAAAAAGGACTGACGAAAAAGGACTACTATCTTGTCGTCGGTCGTTTTGTACCGGAGAACTCTTTTGAAGTTATGATTCGAGAGTTCATGAAGAGCAAGAGCAAAAAGGATTTTGCCATTGTTACAAATGTGAATGAGAAGTTTTTGAATGAGCTTGAGGAAAAACTTCATTTCAAGAGTGATAAGAGAATCAAATTTGTTGGCACTGTTTACGATCAGGAACTGCTGAAGAAGATTCGTGAGAATGCCTATGCTTATTTCCACGGTCATACGGTTGGTGGTACGAACCCGTCTCTGATTGAAGCTCTCGGCAGTACAGATTTAAACCTGCTGGTTGATGTTGGCTTTAATAAAGAAGTCGCAGAGGATTGTGCTCTTTATTGGAGCCGCAAGCCGGGGAGTCTTGCAAAACTCATTGATAAAGCTGATCAGATGAGTGCAGATCAAATCGCTGAGATGGGACGGAGAGCTAAGAAGCGTGTGGCGGAAGAGTACACGTGGGATAAAATTTGTGGGCAGTACGCAGATGTGTTTACAAAATAAACGAGGTAGGATATATGAAAATCTCGAAATATTATAGAGCTTTTTTGAGAACAGCATTAAATTCTGAAAATAAAAAGCGGCTCGCTAATAGAAATTTCACGATACTATGCAATAACTGCGTAGGGGGGGGTGATTCTTCACGAGTTGGGGGAACGTTTTAATTCTCCAACAGTTAACCTGTTTTTTGGTGCAGAGGACTACATCAAGTTTTTGGAAAAACTTGATTATTATTTAAGTCAGACGCTAGTAGAAGTTCAAAGTGACAAGGATTATCCAGTCGCTAAGCTGGATGATATAACTATTTATTTCATGCATTATCCATCTTTTGATGAAGCTAAAAGAATCTGGGAAAAGAGGACCGCGAGAATTAATAGGGATAATCTCTATATTATTTTAGTTCAACAGAATGGCTGTACAGAAGGACTTCTAAAGAAGTTTGATGAGTTACCTTATAAGCATAAGTTGGCACTTACGGCACATCCGATGCCGGAAATCAAATGTTCACATTATATTTCTGGGTCAGAACAACCGAATGGAGATGTGATGGACTTGTGTCAATATAAGGGCAAATTCACAGGTAGACGATGGATTGATGACTATGATTATGTGGGATATTTAAATATGAAATGATGTGAGGAGAAAAAACGGTGACGAATGATTGTAAAAAAATGAAAAGAGCATTAATTGTGACTGCGCTGGCTCGCTTTACAAAAAGTTTTTTAACGAACGATATTATTACGCTTCAGAAAATGGGATATGAAGTACACTGTGCTGCAAATATCCATCATGCTGGGGCCGAATGTATGCCGGCGTATTTTGAAGACATGAATGTTGTTTTTCATCAAATCGATTTTTCGTCTAGCAAACCGATATCATTTGAAACCTTGAAGTCGTATAAACAGATGGCAGAATTGTTCAAAAAAGAACACTTTGATTTGATTCATTGCCATACTCCGATTGCGGGTGCAATTGCTCGATTCGCAGGAAGAAGGCAGCGAAAAGCAGGAAGTATTGTGATATACACCACACATGGATTCTATTTTCACAAGCACTCTAGCAAGAAAACATGGATCGTTTTTCATACCATTGAAGATATGATGTCAAGATATTGTGATGCCATCATTACCATTAACAGAGAAGATTACGAGAATGCAAAGAAATTACATTGTAGAAAAGTTTTTTATATTCCAGGAGTTGGTGTGGATACAAAGCGTTTTCGTGATGTAGATATAGATCGTTCGGCGTATAGAAAGATGTTGGGCATTAGAGACAATCAGCTGTTAGTACTGGCTGTGGGCGAACTCTCCCACAGAAAAAATCATCAGATTGTTGTTAAGGCACTTGCTAAGGCTCAAATACCGAATGCGGTTTTTATGATTTGTGGCAATGCTATGACAAGTGCAAATACAAAAGAAGAATTAGAACAACTTGCCAAAGAAGTTGGTATTGATTTGAGGCTTATGGGACTTCGCGATGATATTCCGCAGATTTGTAAATGTGCAGATATCGGTGTTATGCCGTCAACGAGAGAAGGACTTGGTCTTTCTGGTATTGAAATGCTGGCTGCAGGTCTTCCCGTGATAGCATCTAATGTGCATGGTATTGTGGACTATATCACGGATGACGTTGATGGCTATTTGTGCGATCCATTTGATGAAAATGTATTTGCAAAAGCTATTAGTAAGCTGGCTGACGAAAACCTGCGTAAATCTATGATTGAAAATTGTGAGAAAGCAGCAGAACCATTTGATGTTGAACATTCTAAAAAAGCGATGCAAGACATCTATTTTGAAATGCTGAATTGAGAAAAGACGATGAACATATTACATTATTCACTTGGCTTCCCTCCGTTCCGTCGAGGAGGAATGACACAGTATTGCTTGGATTTGATGATTGAACAGGCTAAAGTCGGGCATCAGGTTGGGCTTTTATGGCCGGGTAGACTATATGATCTTACTCCAAAGTCGAAAGTAAATCAAAAACAAAAATATAAGCTACAGAATGATTTGTATTGTACAAGTTATGAATTGTTAAATCCATTGCCGATACCCTTAATGGATGGAATTCAAGATCCTGCGATGTACCTGGTTAAGAAAGAAAAAAAGGTATATACCGAATTCTTTCAAAAACACACATTTCAGGTGCTTCATATTCATACGTTTATGGGACTTCCTTCTGAACTAGTAGAAGCGGCGCATGAAGTGGGAGTTAAGACTGTATTTACTACTCATGATTATTTTCCGATATGCCCACGTTGCAATTTATTCCATTCTGGAAAAGATTGTCAGGATGACAAAAAATGTTCCGATTGTGTAAGCTGTAATCAATATGGCTTGTCATTTAATAAAATGAGACTTTTTCAGTCAGAACTGTATAAAAGTGTTAAGGAAAGTTCTGTTATCAAGATGCTTCGTGCTAGACACAATAGGAAAATGTACGATGCAACAGAGCAGGTGATTGAATCAGAAATTATTGATGCAAAGAAGCAAAAGGAATATCAGAATTTACGCGACCGCAATATAGAGTTGCTTGGAAAAATGGACGTTGTTCATTTCAATAGTACTAATACGCTTTGTATTTATAAGAAGCGAGGATATGTTGGAGATAATGCGAAAGTAATATCAATATCCAATGGAGCAATTGCAGATCATAAAAGAATACGAAAAGTAGGCTCACCGGTAAGATTTGGCTATTTAGGACCGCTTACTACCCACAAGGGATATAATTTGTTTAAGAATGCATGCGATGCATTGTGGCAAAGTGGAGAACATAATTTTGAAGCCCACATTTTTGTTGAAATTAATAATCCACCGCCATATATGATATGTCACAAGCCATATTCTTACCAAGAACTTCCTAATGTTATGGATCAATTTGATGTTTTGATCACTCCTAGTGAATGGGAAGAAACCTTTGGTTTCACAGTTCTTGAGGGATTAAGCTACGGTATTCCAGTGATTGTCAGTAACAAGGTTGGCGCAAAAGATCTTATTGTAGAGTGTAAGAACGGGTTTGTGATTGATTGTGACGTTCAGGCACTGAAGAAAAAATTGCAGGAAATGATTGAAAAACCACACATTGTAGATGAAATGAACCGATATATTGTAGAAGAATTTCAAGTAAAAACGATGTCTGAACATGCAAAAGAGATAAAGTCTTTATACAAAAAAGTGAAAAACTAGAAAGGTGAATAGTAATGGGTAAGGAAGACAAAACAAGATGGCTTGCTGAGATGCAACATCCCGAGTTTATAGTGCAATATAGGTTTGTACAAGTAAAGAGATGGTGTGAATACTGGGCGGGTAGGAATAAGGTGGTGTACTTGTTAATTCGAATGATATATGAACACTATAAGGTAAAATACAATACGGATATTCCTGCCCGTTGTAAAATCGGGGGGGGGTTCAAAATCAGACATCTCGGAGGTATTGTATTTAATCCAGGTGTTGAAATTGGGAAAAATGTCGATTGCTTAAATGGCGTTTTGCTTGGGCAAATTGATTTCGGTGCCAAAGCAGGTGTGCCAAGAATTGGTGATAATGTGTTTTTAGGAACCAATTCTATTGTCGTCGGTAAGATTCAAATAGGAAATGATGTGTTAATTGCTCCTGGTGCATATGTGAACTTTGATGTTCCGGACCACTCTATAGTAATAGGAAATCCTGGAAAGATTATTGCAAAAGAAAATGCGACAAGAGGATATATAGCATCACCTGTTGAAGATTAAACGTGCGGATAATAAATAGCAAGGAGTTATGAGCCCGCACGTTTTCTGCAAAGGGAGAACAAATTATGCAAGATAAAGTAAGTATTATTGTTCCTGTATATAAAGTTGAGAGAGAATTGGATCGCTGTGTTCAAAGTCTGTTTAAACAGACTTATAAAAATCTGGAAATAATTCTTGTGGATGATGGTAGTCCTGATCAATGTCCTGAATTATGCGAAAATTATGCTGAGATAGATAAGAGAGTTAAGGTCATTCATAAAGAAAACGGCGGATTATCAGACGCTCGTAATGCCGGATTAAAACAAGCAACAGGCGAGTATATTCTATATGTTGATTCTGATGATTATATTGATTTGGATACCTGTGAAAGATTTATAAAGGCAGCGGGCAATCAGAAAATAGATATCGTCGTAGGTAATGCCGTTATGGAAAAAAAAGATGGAATAGAGCTGATGCTTCATTCGGCAACTCCATCTGGGGTAATTTATACCGCAAAAGAATTTATTATGAGTGCGGTTAATTCATATCAATGGTATGCTCCGGCATGGCTTAATATGTATAGGAGAAAATTCCTTCTTGATAACGAATTATATTTTAAAAAAGGTATTTATTTTGAGGATGTTCAAATGTTACCGCGCGTTTTTTTGCCTGCCAAAAAAATTACATGTATAGATGGAACTTTCTATCATTATATCATTCGTGAAAATTCAATTATGACTTCGCAGAGGGATGGGAAAAAGAAAAATGACTCGGTTAAGAATTTGAAAGAATGGAAAAATCAATTTGATTTGTTAGATGATAAAGCATTACAGAAGTGTATGTATGGGATGCTTGTAAAGATGTACATACATGAATGCCAACTATATGATATACATGGTTTTGTCATTGATGGAATGGACTTTTCTTTTTGCTTTAAGAATGCATTGAACAAAAAGGAAAAAATTAAAACAGTTTTGTTTGGTAAGATGCCGAAGGCATATAGTATTTTAGCAAGATATCTTTTCTGAAAATTCAAATTAGAAGGGAGTTTTAAAGGAGTATAAATGTATGACAGTTTATATAGGACTTTTGTTATTTATTGCTATAGTAGCATTCATCAATAAGAAAACCAGCTTTTCACCTAAATATTTTTTATGGCTTTCTTTCATAGCGATGGCTCTTGTTCTTGGATTGCGTGGATCTACTGTCGGAGAAGATACAAAAATGTATTTATCTGTTGCAAATGCCGCATCAAGAATGTCATGGAAAGAGATTTTTTCATCTTTTCCAACAACTGAATGGAACTTTATTTCTTATGGAAGCTATGGTGGGTATAGTGAACAAGCAGAAACCATATACATGGCATATAATAAGCTGATCATGTCAGTATTCCATAATCCACAATGGGTTCTAATTATAACTGCTGCCATTACGTGCTATTTCATGATGCGATTTATTCGCGATAATGTTGAGCAGAATAGTGATTTATATCTTGCAACGTATGTATATATGTGTGATTCCATATATATGAGTTCCTTTAATATTATGCGACAGGTTTTGGCTTTGTCAATTGCAGCGCAGGCTATTGAGGAAGTTAAACAAGAAAAGTATAAAAAAGCAATCGTGTGGGTTGCTATTGCGGTGTGTTTTCATCTGTCGGCACTATTGTTTGTGGCTGTGTTGTTGATATATAGGCTGAAGGAAAAAAGAAAGTATTACAAATGGATAGTGTTGGGAGTATGTATTTTACCAGTCGCACTCCCCCTATTGACAACTATAGTTTCCAAGATTTTGCCGAAATATGTATCTTACCTCCAAACAAGTTTTTGGAGTGCACAGGCGAAAGGTACACTTGTACTATGGGGAATTATAATAATTGCGATTCTGATTATGATAAGACGTAAAGATAATGATGAGAGAACATGGTGGCTGATTTATATGGCAACCATTTATATTGGCATTGAATTAATCGGAATGAGATATACGGTGATCTCTCGTGTTGCAATGTATTTCCGTATAGGATTGCCTCTCTTTTTCCCAACAATGAAAAAATATTTTAGCACAAACAGTAGACTAATATATGTTGGGGGCATACTTTTTGTAATGACATGGTCGTTCTTAAGCTATGCAAGTTCACCGACACGTTTGTATACTTTCGGATTTTAGAGTCATGTGATATGAGGGTGGAAAGAGTAATCTGATTTGGTGGAAGATTGAAACTACAGATGCTAATGAGTAAGGAAAGGTTTAAACGGTGTAGAAGGTGAAACTAGATATAAATTATTTTGCTGTTCAAATAATGTGGCTTGCCTTATTTTTGCGAATCACAGCAGTTAATGAAATCACTTGGCTTCTGATTGAGCTAATGGGCTGTCTGTTTTGTACAGGGTATGTTATTAAAAATATAAAATGTATCAATAGATCAACACTCATCTGGGGGGGGGTACTGGCGTTTTCCTATTTGATTTCTTCGGCAGTAAATAGGCAATATAATGGATTATATGTTACATTTTCAGGTGTGATTTATGCATGGAAAATGATACTGTATATTGCTGTTCCTTGGATTTCAGTAAACAAAAGAGGAAGTAGGAAGATTGCAAAAGTATCAAGGGACTGCTTGCTTCTATATTGGGTTCCGTCTGTGATAACAGTACTGATTCAAGGAAGGAATGTTGTAGATAATGCAAACAATATATACTTTATTGGAAACAAATTTAATGTGGCTTACCTAAATGTGATATTGCTTTGTTTCAATTTGTATCTGATGAGGCGTGATAACAACGAACGACAACGGTTTGTGCTTTCACTAAAAATACGCCATAGTAGTGTGTTGAACGGTTTATTCTATTTCCTAATCATCTATTTGGATCTATACATGAAGGCATATACTGGATTGTTTATGATTATTTTTGTCTTACTCTTGTCTTTTATTTCAAGGGTATTCAAGTTTAAAATAAACAGACGCTGGACAGGATTTTTGAACTTTATCAGCAGCCCGATTGTTCTTGTAGTCTCAGTGATTCTTTCGGGAATTGTGACGATTGCACTTGATGCTATTATGAGTCTTCCCACTATTGCCACTTATCTGGAAACGATAGGTAAAACAGGAAATATTCTATCTCGAACTTTGATATACAAGAATCTGGGTGAGATTATATCTAAAAAGCCTTGGATTGGATATGGATATGGTACAGCAGTAGTTTCACGATATTTTGGTCCTAATGCACAAAATGGATTAGCACAGGTGGCAATTCAGGCTGGCATCACTGGAGTTGTGCTGGTGCTGCTTATAACATATCATTGCGGTAAAATGGGGAAGGACTCAGGAGGAAGAACAGCTCCCTTCCTATTTGGCGTGTATGCTTTCATTCTTTCGGCAACTGTTGAAATCACGCTGGGCGGCTCTTTCTTGATACTGTTAGCGTTTTATTGTGTATGTGGGTGGGAGAGAAAAGTTAAGGAGGAAACCTAAATGAATGAACTCGTAAGCGTTATAGTTCCTATATATGGCGTAGAGGATTATCTCAGCAAATGCGTTGATTCTATCATCAACCAGACATATAAGAATTTAGAGATTATACTGGTTGATGATGGAGGAAAAGATAAATGCCCAGAAATATGCGATGAATATGCAGGGAAAGATAGTAGGATAAGGGTGATTCACAAAAAGAATGGTGGATTGTCTGATGCTAGAAATGCCGGAATCGACATTGCAAAGGGAGAATACCTAGTATTCATAGATAGTGATGACTGGGTAGAAACCACGATGGTAGAGCATTTACTGGATGCCTGCAAGAAGTACAATGTTAAACTGGCGGCCTGTGGCAGGTATATCACCGATGGAACAGTCATAAATGGAACAGCTTACGAGGGAACTGAAGGAGTCTACTCACCGGAAGAGGCAATGAATGAGATTCTCTCTGGAAAGGCACTTGATGTTGCTGCATGGGATAAGATTTATGTCCGAGACTTATTTGCTGATATTCGTTACCCGGTAGGAGAAAACAATGAGGATATAGCAGTGTTCTATAAAATAGTGGATGCTGCTGGAAAAGTTGCTCATTGTGGAACAAATGAATACTATTATCGAAGCAGACCAGGAAGCATTACAAAACTTAAGTATAGTATCGATGCAAGAAAAGTAATAGAAAAGAATTTGAATTCGATTGAAGCCTTTATCGCAGAGAAATACCAAGGGTGCGGAAAGGCATTTAACCGATATAAAGCTGTGAACATTTACGCGCTATTGAACAAGTATATTAAGTGTAAAGGAACAGGAAAAGCACAAGAGTATGAACATTTAATGGCAGAATTTCGGAAATGTAGGCGGGATTTCTTCAGAGATGAGCAAACGCCTAAGAAGGAAAAAATGATTGCTTCTTTGATTCTCTTACATCTTTATGATCCATATTTGAGAGCGAAAGAAAAAATCAAAGGATATAAATAACATAAGGACGAGGTAAGTTTTGGGTGTTAGAGAGGTGACTGAAAGTTGATGAATTATTTGGATGATCAGACCATAAAGGTCAGTATTATAATTCCAGTATACAATTGCGAGAATTTACTAAAACGAACAGTTGACTGTGTACTTAGCCAGTCTTATTCTAATATCCAATTGATTCTCATAGATGACGGATCAATAGATAACTCGCCAAACATATGTGATGAATATGAATCACAGGATTCACGTGTAAACGTAGTTCATCAAGAAAATGCGGGAGCATCCGCGGCTCGAAATACTGGATTAAAATGGGTACAGGGCGATTATGTTGCATTTATCGATGCAGACGACATGGTTTCAAAGCAGTATATAGAAATCCTTTTGTATTGTGCTTTGTCAACAAAAACGAGGATTTCAACGTGTGAGGCTTTTTATTGCAGGAAAAATGAATATAAACAGTATCCGATTGAAACCCTCAGGCCAAGAGTTATAAAGGTTCCAGATTATAATTTTATGGAAGCATGGTCTCATGCTACAGTTTGGGGAGCATTGTTTAAGAAAAATCTTTTAGCGGATCTGATGTTTGACACAGAGATTTCTGTGGGAGAGGATTCGCTGTTCTTTGCAAACGCTTTAGCTCAGTGTGACAGTGTTTCGTATGTCTCAAATAAATTGTATTACTACTTTATATACGATCAATCAGTTTCACACGGCATTTATAATGAAAAGAGAATGTCTGAGTTTACGGCATGGCAAAAGATCAACACACTTGTCGCCCCGATAAGTGAGACTCTTGATGAATCCTCTAAGGCGAGGATGGTTCGTCATGCAATCGAACGATATAAGGAAGTTTTAAGACAAGATGTGCCAAACGAGGACATCTTGATCTTTTTCCGAAACATGATATTGAAGAATAAAGATTCCTATCTGAAGCTAAATTCGTCACAGAAGGCTAAGATAGAAATGTATTTGATATTAAAAACACCGAAGATGTATAAAATTGCTTACAGAAAGTATAAGAGTTGAGAATTAGAATGGTAGGAACAATAAGATGAACGAAAAGATTGGTATATTAACATTTCATAAATCAATTAATTATGGCTCCGTCTTGCAATCGTGGGCTCTTTCAAGGGTTATTTCGAAGAGATTTGTTGTAGAAATTATTGATTATGAACCTCAAAATTACGAATTTCTCTATGCAAATTACCGGCCATGGAACAGCTGGAATAACATAAAATACAATCTAAAAAGAATGCCATTATCTTCAGCATTAAATAATCAACAGCAACTGTTCAAAAAATTCAGAGATAAGCAACTACCGTTAAGCAGAAAGAAATATAATTATAATAACGGTTGTGATATAAAAGAAGAATATAAGGGAATCGTTGTAGGAAGTGATCAGGTATGGAATATTCGTGCCAAAGATTGCGATCCTATCTTTTTTCTTCCATTCAATTATTCGGGAAACAAAGTTTCTTATGCCTGTAGCATAAATGATACAGACTATACTGAAAAGAATCTTCCGTCAAACCTGGCAAGTGAAATTTGTGATTTTGATTTTATTTCCATAAGAGAGGAATCAGGGAAAAATAAACTTGAACAATTCATTGCTAAACAGAAAAAAGTTTACACATTATTAGATCCGACGCTCCTGTGTAATAGCTCAGAGTATGACAGTTTGTTAAATGACCGAATTGTAGATGGAAAATATATTTTCTTATACAACGTCTGGACGAGTGAAGCGGGTATTCAGGCTGCAAAGTTTCTATCCAAAAAGTTGAATATGCCTGTTTATACTATTATGACAGCATCAAATGTAAAGGAGATAAACCTACTGAAGAAAAGTGGAATATTGGTAGATACAGTCAGAACATCGCCATCGGATTTCCTAAATTTCTTTAAATATGCATCTTATATTGTAACGGAATCATTTCATGGGACAGCCTTCTCATTAATATTTGAGAAGCCTTTTGTTTGTGTCAGCAACCGCACAAATGATGAGCGATTGAATAATATTCTAACGCTTGTTGGGCTTAAAGACCGCTATATGAAGTTGGGCGAATTGCAGACTTTTGACCTGAAACAAGAGATCGATTACGAGATCGTTACTGAAAAGAAGGAGAAAAGAGCAGAGGAATGCATAGAACTCCTCTATAAAGCAATTGGGGGTGAAGCTAAATCATGAAAATGGAAAAGACCAAAAATGCTTCAAGAAATATTGTCTTTGGCGTCAGCTTGAAAGTGTACCAGATTCTTCTCCCGTTTATTATGCGTACAGTTATGATGTACACAATAGGGGTAGAATATCTTGGATTAAATAGTTTGTTCACTTCCGTACTTCAGGTGTTAAATCTGGCCGAATTAGGCGTTGGAAGTGCAATGGTATTTAGTATGTACAAGCCAATTGCGGAAGATGATTCTATTACTATTTGTGCGTTGATGAAGCTATATAGAACATACTACAGAGTGATTGGAGGTATCATTCTTGTAGTGGGTCTTCTATTAACCCCATTTATGCCTAAATTGATATCGGGGACAATACCCGAGGACATGAATATATATTTCCTGTATCTGCTCAATTTATTGGCAACGGTATTAACTTATTGGCTTTTTGCTTACAGAAACAGTGTTCTGCAGGCTCATCAAAGAAACGATCTGATTAGTAAGGTCACACTTGTCACGGACACAGTAAAATATCTTCTGCAGATTGCTGCACTTGTAGTACTTCATGATTATTATTGCTATGTAATAGTACTCCTGCTGACACAGGCATTAAACAATGTATTAACAGCGATAATAGCAAAAAGAGTATTTCCTCAGTATAATCCAGAAGGCAAACTGGCTCAGAATGAAATTAAACAGATCAATGGAAAAATCCGGGATTTGTTCACTTCTAAATTGGGATATACGATTGTCAGTTCGGCAGATACCATTGTTATCTCAGCATTTTTAGGCTTGACAGTATTGGCACAGTACCAGAATTATTATTACATTATGAGTTCTATCATCGGGTTTATGTCAATCATATATGCTTCCATTACTGCCGGAGTTGGAAACAGTATGATTACGAAGTCAGTTGACCAGAACTACAGAGAGTATTGTGTTTTTTCTTTACTTGTTTCCTTTGTGAGTGGAATTTGTGGTGCTTGTTTTTTATGCCTCTATCAGCCCTTTATGACATTGTGGATGGGAGAAAATCTGCTTCTGCCTTTTTCACTTGTGGTTTTATTGTGTGTGTATTTCTGGATATATGAATACATTATGATGGCCAGTGTTTATAAGGATGCTGGAGGAATTTGGCATCAAGACCGATTTAGACCATTGATATCGGGTGTTGTAAATCTCGCCTTGAATTTGGCGACAGTAAGATTTATTGGATTATATGGCATTGTCCTATCAACTATAGTTAGTATGGCAATCGTTAGCGCACCATGGATAACCTCAAATATTTTCAAATTAATATTTAGAAAGAATCCAATTAGCTATGTTGTGAAAATAGTTTATTACGTTTTTTCAACAATCTTAGCATCAACAGCCGCATATGTTTTGACAAGCCTTATTTCTATTAATGGGTGGATCGGTTTAGTAATTAAGGCAATTGTGTGTGTTGCTTCATCTGTTTTCGTTATGGTTATTCTGCTTTGCAGGATGAAAGAGTTTTCTGATGCGTTATATCTTATTGCAAGGATGTTCCATCTTGAAAAATTACTAAAAAAATGAACTGAATGATTTTTAATGATGAATTCAGATACGCGCTTAAAGGGAGGAATGTTATAAATGAGAACGGTATGTGATAGAGGGCGATGTACTGGATGCAGGGTCTGCGTTAATGTATGTAAAAAAGACGCGATTTTTATCAAGGATTCACTTTCTGCAATGAATGCAGTGATTGATGAAGTTAAATGTGTTAATTGCAAAATGTGTGAAAAAGTATGTCCAAATAATAATCCTGTTGATAAGGTGCAGCCTCAAAAATGGTATCAGGGTTGGGTATGTAAAACAAGAGAACAATCTTCTTCTGGTGGGGCGGCGGCTGGTTTGACGCAGAACTTCATACAAAACGGTGGTTATGTTGCGGCTTGTCTTTTCAGAGATGGTGAATTTGTATTTGATATAACGAATGATTTGGATTATGCAAGGAAGTTTGCAGGATCAAAATATGTTAAAAGCAACCCCAAAAATATTTATTCAAAAATCCATGAGAGATTAAAACAGGGAGATAGGGTGTTGTTTATTGGTCTGCCTTGTCAAGTGGCAGCACTGAATAACTACATAAAAGATAAGAAAAATCTGTATACTGTTGATCTTATCTGTCATGGCTCCCCATCTCCAATTATTTTGGAAAAATATCTAGCTGAGAATTATGTTGACATAAAAAAAATTAAAGATTTGAATTTTAGGAATAAAGATGGATTTGGGCTAAGGTCGGGATATAAAAGAATATCTTTTGATGATGGTTCAGATCTGTATACTTTTGCATTTCTGACATCGCTTGATTATACTGAAAATTGTTATTCATGTCGATATGCGACTTTGGACAGAGTTTCAGATATTACATTGGGAGATTCATGGGGAAGCGAATTAGAGGCAGAGGAGCAAAAAAAGGGAATTTCATTAATTCTGTGTCAAACAGAAAAAGGAAAAGAATTATTGAAAAATACGAAAATTGAATTAAGAGATGTAAATTTGAATAAAGCTGTAGAGGCTAATCATCAGTTGAGCTACCCGTCAAAAATGCCAACTGAGAGAAAGATATTTTTCAAAAACATAGATAAGGGATTTAATTATGCTATCTCACGGTGTCACCCGAAAATGTATTATATCCGTCGGTTGAAATATATTCTTCATAAAGCAAAAATCATCCGGGGGGGGGCAGCAGAGATAAAAATTGATATGTATGATATGACATATAAGAATTAAAAAATTCAACTATAGAGTTATTACATAATTGTTTTTAATGAAAAGAGAGAAAAAGTCTAAATGAACACAACATTACTTATTATGGCGGCCGGAATCGGCAGCCGATTTGGAACAGGAATAAAACAGTTGGAGCCGGTGGATGATGCCGGACATATCATCATGGACTACTCAATCCATGATGCAATTGAGGCTGGATTTAACCATGTGGTATTTATCATCCGTAAGGATATCGAGAAGGAGTTCAAAGAGGTCATCGGTGATCGTATTGCCTCCATTTGCTCCGCTCACAATGTAACTGTGGACTATGCTTTCCAGGGTATCAACGATATTCCGGGAGAACTGCCGGAAGGACGTACAAAACCCTGGGGAACCGGTCAGGCTGTGCTTGCTGCTAAAAATGTGATTGATACCCCGTTCATCGTGATCAATGCAGATGATTATTATGGCAAGGAAGGCTTTAAGGCTGTACACGAGTATCTGGTGAATGGTGGCAAGTCCTGCATGGCTGGTTTCGTTCTGAAGAACACTCTGTCCGATAATGGCGGTGTTACTCGTGGCATTTGCAAGATGGATGAGAATGGAAACTTGACTGAGGTTGTGGAAACCAAGAACATCGTAAAGACTGCTGATGGAGCAGAGGTAGATGGTGTGGCAGTCGATGTGAATTCTCTGGTATCCATGAATATGTGGGGCTTGACTCCTGATTTTCTGGATGTGCTGGAAAATGGTTTCAAGGAGTTTTTCGAAAAAGAAGTACCGAGCAATCCTCTGAAAGCAGAGTATCTGATCCCTATCTTTATCGGTGAACTGCTGGAACAGAGTAAAATGTCTGTGAAGGTTCTGAAAACAAATGATACCTGGTACGGCATGACCTACCATGAAGATGTTGCAGCAGTAAGGGACAGCTTCAAGAAAATGTTGGCGGATGGTGTGTATAAGGCTGATTTATTTGCAGACTTGTGATATACTGGGAGCGGAAGCTCCCTACGCTGCTCGAAACTTTGCACACCTCTCCGTGGTGAACAGCAGGCAACGATCGCACCAATCAGTATGATCGGCCAAGATGCAGTAAGAGTTGATATTGGGTTAATTGTACAATTTTGAAGATATCTGAGTAGATTGCTTGGAGGAAAAATAGTGTATATATCAAAAATTACATTAAAAGATTTCAAGGCTTATGCTGATACAGTAACTATTGAAGTTAATAAACAATTTAATGTGATAATTGGCGAGAATAATATTGGCAAGTCAACAATATTTGAGGCACTTCTTCTTTGGAAAAAATGCTACGATGAAACATTGACGAGCAATAAACGGGATTTTTACAGCCAGTCTGTGCAGCTTTATATTAGCTTTGATGAACTCTATTTTTTGAGAATCACAAAAGATGAAGATTTGTTTTATGGTAGCAAAAGAACATGTGAAATTGCAATAGAGTTTAAAGAAGATGACGGAAGTGCTTGCTATACCTTGGGATTCTCTCTAACGAAACCATCTATAGAAAACTCGTATATAAGACTTTCAAGAAAAGACACAGCGGAATTTTTGCGGTTTAAAGATAGTTTGGAAAGTCAAAATATAAAATTGGTGGACTTTTTATTTATACAGCAAACTGAACCTGTTGCAAAAGTACTCGCAAAAGAGCCATATATGTATCCTGGCCAAATAAAGAAAAAAATTGAAAAAGGAAAGTCACATGAAGTTTTAAGAAACAAAATTATATCCTGTGATTTGGGAATTTTAACACAGAGAATGAAGTCTGTTCTTGAATGCGAATTCGAATTTAAAACACCACCAAGAACGGAAAGAGAAAGGGCAGAGTATATTAACTTATTGGTTATCCAAAATGGAAAGCGGCTTGATGTAGGGTTACAGGGAAGTGGCTTTTTGCAGGTTGCAGAAATTTTTTCCTCGATTGCTATTATGGATAATGCGCTAAATATATTACTTATCGATGAACCTGACTCTCACATTAGTCCGAGAATACAGAACAATCTCTTAAAGTGTATTAAAGAAATAGCGAAAGTTCAAGTGTTTGTTATATCTCACAATGATAACTTTGTTTCGGAAGTCCAACCTAATGAGGTAATCTTTGTGAATTCTGAAAATAAAGGAAATGGCATAATAAATGCACTAAATGATGTTAACATTGATGCATTGCATTCTGCTTTAGGTGGAGTTATTACTGGGTTAACGCGATTACAAAAAAGCAAACGTGTTATATTTGTTGAAGGGGAAGATGATATTAGCTATTTAAAATCAATGAATGAGGCATTAAAAAACATAGGAAGTGATAAATGTATTGATTTTTCTAAAGTATCTTTTTGGTATATACGAGGAAAAGATGATTTGAAGTTAAAGGTAATGGCTAATAAGCAGTTGCTTTCACAAGCTGTTCCAAATTGTAAATACGCGGCAATTTTTGATAAGGATTTTTCAACTGTCGATGCTAACAACCGTTTTATTGACAATGAAGTAAAGCGACGACTTGGAAATGGAGCATGGGTTCATACACATAATGGATATTGTATAGAATCAGTACTTTTTTCGGATAAGGATAAGCTTAAGCGATACTTGATTAAATTGGCGGGTGATAATTATGAAGAGAGTATTCGTGAATATGTAGAATCGTTCTATCAAGAGATAAAGGAAAAGTTGGAAAGTGTAAGAAGCGATATGTATGGCATAATGAAGAATAAATTTGCTTCTCAAAAGAAACCAACTCGCCCAGAATTAGAGCATGTTGAATTTGATAACTATGCAGCAGAAGCTTCAGAAACTATTCAATTTGCGATGCTTAAAGATAACATTAAAAGTTTTGTAATCGGTCTGGAAGATTTAATTGGAAATCGGCTTATAGAACGAACTGATGATGAAAGTGAAACGGTTGCAGCAGGAATGCTGAATACATACTTAAACACAGTGGACTCTGTTTCAGATATGTATGTAGACTATCTTGATATGTTTACGAAGATTAAGGCATTTATTGAATGAGCGCATTTGTATATGTTTTTGTTTGGAGACTTATATTGCCCTTACCCCAACACAGTGCTATACTTAAACAACTATAAAAGGAAAGAGGTTATCACCTATGCCCAGAACGAAAGGCAGCAAAAACCGTCCTAAAACCAATATCACCAAAGACTACGCATCCCAGATCGTAGAGAAGCAAGAGTCTATTGCGTCTCTGAATGCTGAGATTACTGCCATCACCGCCAACATCGATACTCTGAAGGCTAACCTGAAAGAGAAGAAGACTGCTCTGAAGAAAGCCGAAAAAGAAGTAGCATCCTTGGAAGCGAAGAAGGCAAAGGCAGATGCTAAGGCTGCTGAAGAAGGCAAAGGCAGATGCTAAGGCTGCTGAAGAAGCAAAGAAGACCGAAGCAGAGGCTGTGCTGAAGAAGCTGCTGGCAAGCGGGATGAGTGCGGATGAGATTCTGGAAAAGCTGAAATAACAAGAACCCAAGAAAAAAAATAAATGCCGTGTGGACAAACTGAATTCCAGGAGTTCACACGGTAATTTTTGAAGGCTGCTATATAGTTTATGATGAAAATAAAAGGTAAGCGTCAAATAAAACAGTGTATAGAAAAATAACCGTCAGCCTTTTATACTAAAAGGTC